>Ga0067045_1030610_pt1 | contig 14663 bp, 10 predicted proteins | sample TerdegcTABiofilm_FD_59184 | JGI IMG/M metagenome (GOLD analysis project Ga0067045, IMG submission 59184) | Combined Assembly of (Gp0054472, Gp0054536) Wastewater bioreactor microbial communities from Singapore -Terephthalate degrading...
GTGGGTGTTCTAGGTTTTTACACCCCTGCAAGAATCCTCGATACAGTTGGATTAAATTCTCCTCAATCCTTAGAGTACTACCCAATTCCTCAAGATGAATATGTCATTAACTATGCTATCCCAACTCAATTGATCCTTCAAGAAAAACCTGATTGGATTATCATCTTGGAAGTATATGGGAGAAACACTTTTCTACGGAATAAGGATTTTCATGATCGTTATAAACTGTGGAAAACGCTTCCGACGGATATTTATGGTAGTAAGGGATTATTATTATTCCGAAAAGTACCCTTCGAATAAAGTGCAGGCTTGTACAGATTAATATACAAGCCGGTTAAGAGATGTAAAATAAATTTACAATGTACAAATTACCGTTATTTCCCTTAGAAACTGTACTATTTCCTGGGACGCCAATTTTTCTGCACATCTTCGAATCGCGCTATAAGCTAATGATAAAACATTGCCTGGAAACAGGTCAACCCTTTGGCGTGGTCTTGATTCGCCATGGCGTTGAAGCCATGGGACCATTGCCCGAACCCTATTTTACTGGGTGTACCGCTCGTATTGTATCAATGGAAAAACTGGAAGACGGCCGTATGAACTTGGTCGCAATGGGAGATGAACGGTTTCGCATCCTTTCACTGGATCTTTCTAAGCCATATCTAACTGGCCAGGTGGAATCTATTCCTCTTGAAAATTCAACCACGATAAGGGTTGTTCGATTCCGAAAACTGCTGAATGCGCTTGTTTACAAATATGTTGATCTGTTGAAGATGATCGGGGCTGAGGAGTATGAACTTACCGACCTTCAGTTGCCAGAAGATCATCTGTCGGTGCTTTATTTTTCTGCTGCCTTGTTGCAAATTCCAGCGTTTGAAAAGCAGCCTCTTCTAGACGCCCAATCTGCCCAAGACCTATTATCTCTTGTTTTTCGCATATATAGACGCGAAATTGCAATTTTATCTAGCCTGCATCAAATCAACGATTCCGAAGCCACCCGAATAGCCTGGTTAAATTAAATAATTCAGATGTTATTTGTTATAATCTGATAAATTTTGCGCTGAGCATTTTGGAGGATGGATGAAGAAGTATATGTATTTAATAGTCGGCGGCGGGATGACAGCCGTTGCAGCCATTGAAGGTATCCGGGCCAATGATCCAAAAGGCGCGATTGGTGTTGTAACCGATGAAAAATACCCTCCCTACAAACGGCCTCCGTTGACGAAGGGATTGTGGCTTGGTAAGCCATTTGAAAAAATTTGGTTCAACCTTGAAAAATATGGAGTTGATATTTTCGTCAGTAAAAAAATGGTCATGCTGGATCCCTCGGCGAAAGTTGCTCTTGATAACTCTGGTGAAATTTATAGCTATGAAAAGCTTTTGCTCGCAACGGGAGGTTCTCCAAAAAAATTGCGGTTAACCAATCCGCATCCTGAAATAATTTATTATCGGACACTAGCAGATTATGAACAATTGAGATTGCTTTCTGAGACATCGCAATCAATTGGAGTGATAGGAGGAGGATTTATCGGATCGGAAATTGCAGCGGTCATGAGACAAACAGGCAAAGATGTGACAATGATCTTTCCAGAAAACAGTATCAACGTCAATATCTTCCCAAAAGATCTTTCTTCTTACATTACGCAATATTACATTTCGAAGGGGGTTCGGGTGATCTCAGGCTCATTTGTTAAGGATATTGAAGTCGAAGGAGCCAAAATATCATTAGCGACAAACAATTCTGAGACAGTGATGATGGATGCTGTAGTGGCAGGAATTGGCCTTGAACCCAATACTGATCTGGCCGATATAGCTCATCTCAAAGTTGATAATGGCATTATTGTAGATGAATATTTACAGACCAGCGATCCAGATATTTATGCGGCTGGCGACGTGGCGAATTTTTACAGTCTGCAATTAGGCAAGCGTGTGAGGGTCGAACACGAAGATAATGCGCTCTCGATGGGCAAAGTTGCTGGGAACAATATGTCGGGACAAAAATTAGCATATACACACCTGCCTGCTTTTTATTCCGATATGTTCGATCTTGGCTATGAAGCCGTTGGTGAGTTGTCCAGCGCGTTACAAGTGGAAAGTGTATGGAAATCTCAATATAAGGAAGGCACTGTGTTTTACCATGACCATAATTTGGTCAAGGGGATCTTGATGTGGAATGTATGGGGAAAATTGGATCTTGCGCGTGAAATTATTGGCGAGTCCATCGCCAATTTGCATATCTATGAGCAAAAATTGCTTGGTGAATAATTCTAATCTGCTGTTTGTGAGTCTGATTTCGCCGAATTAGAGAAACGAATCGGTTTGTTATAATAGTATTCACAGCGAGAAATTTGATCTAAGGTAGAGCCAATTGGTTAAATTTACATATGAGTTGCTTTATGGAAAAAGCAAGCGTCAATTTTCGATTTCAGCGAATAGTCCACCTTCTGTAATAGAACCGAAATTGATACCCGCATCTCCAGCGCCGATGGAAGTGGTAGATCATGCTTTGGATAATCCAGTGGGTTCATTTGACTTTCAAAATTTTCGGAATGCAAAATCAGTGGCTATTGCAATCAATGATAAAACCCGTCCGGTTCCGTATCAGTATATGCTGCCCCCCCTATTGAAGCGGTTGCTCAGCATTGGGGTTCGCCAGGAGGATATTTCCTTTTACATTGCAACCGGCACTCATGCTCCGTTGTCGAGAGATGAATTTGCGTCTATTTTGCCAGTAGAAATGTTAGAAGATTTCCGGGTTGTAGTTCATGATTGTGGTAATGAAGATCTATTGTTGAGTATTGGCTATACGCATTATGGAACGCCGGTTTATGTCAATCGAAATTTCTTCCTTTCTGAATTAAAAATCGTTACGGGCAATATTGAACCTCACCATTTTATGGGTTTTTCTGGTGGAGCCAAAAGCGCTTCGATCGGCCTGACGGGAAGACGTACAATTAATCATAATCACGCCATGCTCACCAACCCCAACGCCCGCATTGGCGAATTTTCTCATAACCCTATGCGGCAAGACGTCGAGGAAATCGGCAATATGATCGGTGTTCAACTGGCATTAAACGTGATTCTGAATAATGACAAGCAAATTGTTGCGGCTTACGCCGGCGACCCGCGCTCCGTCATGTACGCTGGAACACCAATGTGCCGGCAGATCTGCCAGGTTAAAGTGCCAAAGACCTACGACATTGTAATTGTCTCTCCAGGTGGACATCCCAAAGATATCAACCTTTACCAGTCGCAAAAGGCGCTGACGAACGCCTCTCAAATTGTCAAAGATGGTGGGGTAATTATCCTGGCAGCCGCCTGTCCTGAAGGAAGCGGTAGTACTTCATTTGAAGCTTTTATGGTTGGCCTCAGCTCTTGCAAAGATGTATTTGAAAAGTTCAAGCAAATGGGATTTTCGGTTGGCCCTCACAAAGCATTTCAGATCGCAAAAATTGCAGAGAGGGCAAAAATTATCCTGGTTTCTGAGATGGAGCCAGAATTGGTAAAAAGATTTTTGATAACACCTTGCGACACAATCGACGCGGCAGTTCAAATGTCAATGTCAAACTGCGCACAAGACCCAGATATAGCGATTTTGCCAAGAGCAATTAACACCATCCCCCTGTTATCGGAATGAAAATAAAGTGGCGAAAACGATTCACTGGCGCGATTACATCACGATTAACATCTTTTGGTTAGCGCTGACAACGCTCTCCCAAACAATGACTCCCCTATTGTTGCCTTTGCTTACTCAACAATTTGTGGGGGAAGAGTTAAAAGCAACCTATTATGGAACACTGAGGCTTTGGTCATTAATGACAGCCCTGTTGGCGCAAGCATTTATGGGAATGCTTTCCGATCGAAGCACATCACAATTTGGTAGAAGGCGCCCTTTTATCATCGTTGGCACAGCGGGTGTAATTGCTATCGCCCTGCTGATCGGTTTTTCTGCTCGCCTTGAAGGCTTTGAAGGCTATGCAATATTATTCGGTGCGGTAATTTTGATGATGATTTTTGCAAACACGGCTCACGGCGCCCTGCAAGGGTTAATCCCTGATCTTGTTCCAGAAGAAAGGCGCGGCATTTTCTCCGGAATTAAAGCCATTTTGGAAGTTCCAATTCCTGTAATTTTGGTTTCGCTTAGCATTGCTCGTTTGATTAGCAAAGGAAATATTTGGGGAGGCCTCGCCATTTTGATAGGCATCTGGATTGTTTCCGCGATCATCACATTGTTTGTACAGGAAACAGCCCAACAACCGTCGAAGCAAAAGAAAAGCTGGAAACCATTGGTAAATCTGTTTGCAATGACTGGCATTTTCACCGCAACAATTATACTGATCGGTAGCGGGATTAAAGAGATCAGCGCGATCTCCAAAGGCATGAATAAGGCGGCGGTTATTCCGATCTTTGCCGCTTCAGGATTTGGGGGCATGCTTGCTGCAGTTGGCTTTGGAGTGTGGGCAAGCATAAAAATTGGCACTGGCGACGAACTTAAAAACAATCCTTCTTTCTCCTGGTGGGTTATTAGCCGGCTGGCTTTCTTGGTCGGTTCAACCAATATCGCGAGTTTTGTGATTTATTTCTTGCAGGGCAGATTAGGGTATTATCGCGAACAGGCTGCCGGTCCTGCAGCGATGCTCACAATGTTTGTGGGAATTTTTATTTTGTTCACTACTGTGCCAGCCGGCTGGTTATCGGATAAATACGGAAAAAAGAAAATTCTAGTGGCAAGTGGAATTATAGGAGCGGCGGGGGCATTTCTGGCAATTGCACTTCCCAATCTCACCACAATATATATTGGTGGGATATTCATTGGGGCCGCCACTGGCCTTTTTTATGCCGCGAGCTGGGCTTTGGGAACTGAGATCATCCCTCCGAAGAAGGCAGGACGCTACTTAGGCATATCCAACCTGGCAGGCGCGGGTGCAGGCGCAGTGGGGGCATATATCGGTGGTCCAATTGCTGATGGCATTACAGCCCAGACGACCGGATTACCAGGGGCAGGATATATGGTATTGTTTGGGATTTATGGGGCAATGTTCCTGGTATCCATTCCATTTCTAGGAGCCATCAAAGAAAAACGTGATGCCACATTTTAGTTGGGGGTATAATAAGAAAAAGATAAGAAATAAACAGGAGTAATAATGGATCATATGCAACGACCACCTGGAAAAACAACCATTGAGCCTGATGTATTGGTAGCAATAGCGCGCTTGACAGCGCTAAATGTACCTGGAGTTAACAGACTTACAGCGATGCCTGGAACAGTGGATCGATTATTTCAGCGCGGCGCGAATGAAGGTGTGCACATCACCTTAGAAAACAATGTGGTCTCCGCTGACTTGTACGTGATTCTCAATAGAGATGTCGACGTTCGCGAGGTAAGTCGCTCCATCCAATCTCAAGTAGCCAGAGCAATTTCAGAGATGGTTGGGATGGAAGTCGGTCGCATAGATATTCACATCGAAGATATCGATTATAATCATTCAACTCAACCAGAAACATGAAATCTCGCACCAAGGCTCGCAGCTTAGCCTTGCAAGTCCTCTATGAAATAGACCTGACCGGCCATCTTCCTGGTTATACGTTTGAACAGCGCCTGGATGAAAACCCTCTGGATGATAATCTGGCCGATTTTTCTCGCAAGATTATTTTTGGCATTATCCCACTCGTAAAACAACTTGATCATTTGATAGCGCAACACGCTCCTGAATGGCCGCTAGACCAGGTCGCCATCATTGACCGCAATATCCTTCGCATCGCGCTGTGGGAGTTTGCCGTTGCAGAATGTACTCCTATAAAAGTGGCCATTAATGAAGCAATCGAACTAGCAAAAATTTTTGGCTCCGACAGTACACCGAGATTTGTAAATGGGGTGTTAGGCAGCCTGGCAAACCGGCAATTAGAAATCAAACAGGCGTTAGCGCCCTATAAAAGCGAAAAATAAACCCGCCAAAAAGTGAGGAAACTCCTCCTCATAGGGATCCTCTATGCCAGCAAAATCCAAAGACCTACATCGCATTTGGATTCTAGCGATAGCTATAAACCTCCTTTTTTTAGCCTGCATAATAAATATACGGGATCCAGATTCCATAACAAATCCTTCAAAACAATCCACACCAGGAGACACTGTTTCTCCATCTCCCCCCCCTCAGGTAGAGGTAATCTTTAATGTCGAAATCCCGCCGGAAACGCCGTCAGGCCAAAAAATCTACCTGGATATCCTGGATGAACTCACCGGCCTGGCGCTTAATCCATACCGGTACGGCATGGTTATGATAGATTCAACCCACTATAGTGTGCATATTGCTGTTCGGCCTAATTCGATGATCAAATATCGTTACCTTAAAGAGGGAAATCCGCCTGATATTGAACACACAACCTCTGGCTCGCCAGTTCGGTATCGCCTATATTCAGTTTCTGGACCCGGGAAAGTAAACGATATCATCAGTGCCTGGCAGAGTCTCCCATTCAAAGGAATAGGGGGACGAATTCAAGGAATAGTCACCGACACAGCAAATCAGCCAATTCCAAATATCCTGGTTGCCGTAGGAGGAAAGCAGACACGAACTTCAGCTACCGGGAATTTTTTGATAGAGGAGTTGCCAAAGGGGATACACAATCTTGTAGCATATTCTACCGAAGGACAGTATGAAACATTCCAACAAGGCGTGTTAATTTCACCTGAGTCTACAACACCTGTTACATTCCAACTAAGACCACAAAAACTCGTCCAGGTGACCTTTATTGCCGATCTACCTCCAGAAACAGAAACCAAGAAAAATGGAGTTGTGTTACGATTGGTAGGAGATCAATACGGCCTTGGGAATACCTTTGCAGATTTAGGAGGTGGGATCAACAGCACAGCCTTACAATCAAAAGAGATGCGCATTCGTCAGGATGGACGCTTTGAGCTCACCATAAAACTTGCTGCGGGTTCCCTTTTTCGATATAAGTACTCACTTGGAGATGGATTTTGGAATTCAGAACAGACAGATGAGGGACGCTTCTTAATTAGAGAAATTACAATTCCAGAAACAAATTTTACAATTGAAGACAACATCCAATATTGGTCTCCTATAGGATGGGGGCCTATCACATTCAATCTCACAGTTCCCGCCAACACACCAAAAACAGACACGGTTTTCATCCAGTTTAACCCCTATGGATGGACAGAACCCCTGCCTATGATACGCATAGATGACTATAGATGGCAATTTACCCTGTTCAGTCCGTTGCATCTCCTGGGTTCCACATATTATCGGTTCTGCCGAAACGGTCAGTGCGAGTCTGCCGGCGAAATAGGTACAAACGGGACACCGATTGAACGCAAATTTATTCCCTCGGCCTTCCCCCAAACTTTTGAGGATGAAGTCACAGCCTGGCAATGGCCTGTCCAGGTAACAGGGGAAAAGGTTACTTTCGATGCCTCAACCACGATCGCGAAACGCCCTTCAGATTTTTGGGCTGGTATAGAATTTCAGTCAAACTATCACCCCTCCTGGCTGTATTACAGCCAGGAGGCGCTATCGGAAATCAGAAATTTAGGTTCCAATTGGGTCGTATTGACGCCCTGTTGGACATCCACATCCCAAAATTTACCCGTGATTGAGCCGCTTCCTGGACGCGATCCATTATGGCCGGACATGGTATACATTGGTCAGACTGCCCAAGAGTTGGGGTTGAATATTGCGTTATTCCCACAAATCAATTTTATTACTTCACAGGAGGGTTGGTGGGGAGATAACACGGGGAATCTTGGTTGGTGGCGAAGCTGGTTCGATCGCTATAAAATATTTGTCCAAAATTTCGCCACTCTCGCCAATACGATAAAAGCTGGTGGCTTGATTCTAGGGGATCCTAAAGTTTCCCCCACACTGCCAACAACCGTACTCACACACGACGCTCAACCTCTACCCTATCAGTTTTCTGAGAATGAATGGATAGCGATAATAACCGAGATACGTTCCCGGCAACCCGACTTAAAGTTACTATGGGTTATCGAATATCCTTTGATCACAAACTATTCGCCCCAATTCCTTGAAAATTTTGATGGCTTCTATATCCTCTGGAACGCGCCCCTTAACGTGCCTGGCGACGCCAGCACAGAAGCATTGACTACTCAAATTGGCACCATGTTGGATGAAAATATATTCCACATGAAGGAACAGACTGGCAAACCCATGATTCTGGCAATCAAATATCCATCGATAGAGGGGGCTGTATCGGGATGTATTGATCCTTTGAATGCTTGTCTTTCCTTTGACCTTTTAGACCAACCATCCTCGCTTACAAATATACAACTGGATTTTAAAGAGCAAGCAGAGATTTATCAAGCTACATTCAATGCCATAAACCAAAGACCATGGATTAACGGTGTTGTTTCACGAGGCTTTTACCCACCCCTTGCTCTATCCGACGGTTCTGCGTCTATCCGGGGTAAACCAGCCGGTGAAATCACCCATTATTGGTTCCAAAAACTCTTTGAAAATACTCAATAGACATCAAAAAGGAGGTTAGGTCAATAATGGAGCATTATGGAACTCGTAGTACCTTCGGCATAGAAAATCATGGTTTACTCAATTTCAGGAATGTATATTGGAATCTCCCCTCTCCCATACTAGTCGAACACATAATTGTTCGGGACGAGGGGAAAATCAGCGAACATGGAGCAGTGCTGGTTCATACAGGACAACATACGGGGCGCTCTCCCAACGATAAATTTATCGTAGACAACAAAGGAAAGAATGACGCAGAAATCTGGTGGGGAAAAGTCAATTGCCCGTTTCAACCAGAGCAATATGACAGACTCTTTCACAAGTTAAGTGGCTATTTACAAGGGCGAGATATATACATCCAGGATATGCAAGCTGGGGCTCACCCAAATTACCGCCTGCCTATAAGAATAATAACTGAAAAAGCCTGGCAAAGCCTTTTTGCGCAAAACTTATTCCGCAAGTTGCCAAAAGACTGCTTACAATCTCATATTCCTGAATATACATTAATTTGCTGCCCTGACTTTCTGGCTTCACCAGAAACAGATGGAACTCGGACCAGCACCTTCATCATAGCTAATTTTGAAAAGAAACAAGTCATCATTGGTGGAACGAGTTATGCGGGCGAAATTAAGAAGTCGATCTTTACCGTACTAAACTACGTTCTGCCTTTAAAAAACATTCTTTCGATGCATTGCTCCGCTAATGTGGGCAATCGAGGAGATGTAGCGCTATTCTTTGGCCTTTCTGGCACCGGAAAAACCACTTTGTCATCTTCCCCCGACCGCAGGTTAATTGGAGACGATGAACATGGCTGGTCAGATGAGGGCATCTTCAACATTGAAGGAGGGTGCTATGCAAAAACGATACGGCTCTCCCGTGAATTAGAGCCAATCATCTGGCAAGCCACACACCGTTTCGGGTCTGTACTGGAAAATGTAGTATTTGATCCCAATTCACGCCAGGTCTTTTTCGACGACGATACGTTAACAGAGAACACCCGTGGAGCTTATCCGCTTTCATATGTAGATAATTACGTCGAAGCTGGTTATTCCGGCCACCCCGATAACATTTTCTTTCTAACAGCAGACGCTTTTGGGGTCTTGCCGCCCATTGCAAAACTGACGCTCGAACAAGCCATGTACTACTTCTTATCGGGTTATACTTCTAAATTGGCTGGGACAGAAAAAGGGTTAGGGAATGAACCGCAAGTTACTTTTTCCACTTGTTTTGGAGCTCCCTTCTTACCACTCCACCCACAGATATACGCCCGCCTTCTCGGGGAAAAAATTACTCGACACAAATCAACGGTTTGGCTGGTAAATACAGGTTGGACAGGGGGACCATTTGGGGTAGGTAATCGCTTCAAACTCCCTTACACAAGGGCAATGGTCAAGGCTGCCCTGGAGGGGGCGTTGAACCATGTTCCATACAAACAGGATCCATATTTTGGTTTATGGCTTCCCGAAAGCTGTCCGGATGTCCCCTCAGAAATTCTTATCCCTCAAAATACCTGGGCGAACAAAAAAGACTACGAGTCGCATGCGTACAATCTAATCGACCGATTTAAACAGAATTTCAAGCAATTTGTTGGGTTGGCGTTGCCTGAGGTGATGACCGCCGGGCCGGGCTAATTCAAACAATCTGCCCTTATCTCGCGCACTCACGGGGCTACTCTATGGCAGCCCCGTGATTATTATCCAGGCCAAAAGAGTAACAAAAGTGCGCCAAAAACAAGAAATGGGGCGTACGGAATCGCCATGAACGATTGGTATTTCCGCCTTGCCAAAGATAGTAGAAGAAGAACTAAGCTCACCAGCCCGCCAGTCAGGATAGCAAACAATAACCCCAAAGTGATCCCAGGCCAGCCAAGCAGCAATCCAATTACTCCACCCAATCGGATGTCCCCTACTCCTAGAGCTTCTTCTTCCAGTGGACGTTCACGACCCTTTGAAACTATTTTTGCAAACACAACACCCAAATAATATAGCGTCAACATAACTCCAAAGCCTGCAAGGCCACCCCAAAGTGTGCTCGCGAACCCATGAAGTTTCCACCCCAATGGTATTGTCAGGAAAACCCCTCCGAGCGAAACGACCTCCAGTATGATATGATGCTCCAAATCCATTAGCACCACTATGCCAAAATATGTAAGTAGTAACCCAAGTTGCCAAAATTCAAACCGGTCTTGTGGAAATATCAATAGCATGACGAACATCATAGGATAAAGGAGTATAACAGCCCATTTTCTATAACCTTGCCGGCCAGAACATTGTCTGCAGGGTCTGAAACCCAAGTAATCTGTTAATTGTATTGGGCTGTTACAATGAGGACACTTTAACGAGAAGGAATTTTTTTTGCTTTTATTTAGATCATACATTGCAGGAAGAATATCGGCCAGGAAATTTACGATATATCCCATTGCTAAACCTAGAATGATCGCACCAATTAGAGAGAAGAAAGGCATAGTAAAGTATCCATCGATCTGTCAGACCCTGTTGAGATTAATAAAGATAATATCTTGCCCCGGAACGCATATTATTATACGCTAATTATATTCATGTGCACTCGTCCGAAAGTTGCCATGGCCGATTAATCGAGAAAACAAAAATGCTTGAAAAGATCATCTCTGGTTGGAATTCAAATCCTGACTTCATAAAAAATTGCAATTGGCGGATTGAACAGGAATGTCCTGGTCATTACTTCGACTTCCCTCCCACAATTTCTCATGTCATCAAATCCACTCTGCAAGAAATGGGGATCCAGGCACTTTACGCTCACCAACTTCAAAGTTGGGAGGCCGTTAAGAATGGAAAACATATTGTTGTTGTAACTGCAACTGCTAGCGGAAAAACACTCTGTTACAACTTGCCGATTTTAGATACATTGTTTCATGACCCCAACCTTCGAGCTTTGTATATTTTCCCTACGAAAGCCCTGGCGCAAGACCAAAAACAAAGCCTTACAAATATCCTGTCACTTGCAGAGCGGTCGTTGCAGTTTTCCCTCACCGATCTCATTGGAATTTACGATGGCGACACACCTCAAGCAAGACGCACCGAAATTAGACAAACCACACGGCTGCTATTTACCAATCCAGATATGTTGCACACTGCAATTTTACCCCACCATACCCTTTGGGCTGATTTTTTCAGTAACTTAAAATACATAGTCATTGATGAAATCCATACCTATCGTGGCGTATTTGGTTCTCATGTAGCCAATGTCATCCGCCGTCTCAAGAGAATCGCCATGTTTTATGGTTCCCAGCCTCTCTTTATCTTAACCTCAGCGACAATCGCAAACCCCCTTGAGTTATCAAATCGTCTCATTGGTGAAAACGTATCACTGATTGATGAAGATGGCTCCCCTAAGGGGAAAAAACATTTCATTCTATACAACCCTCCTTTTTTGAATGCCCCACTGGGAATACGGGTTGGTTCAATGACAGAAAGCGTGCGGATTGTATCCGATATTATTGGCCATAACATTCAATTTCTTATGTTCACCCGATCGAGGCGATCTGTTGAACACATTCTCAGGTATTTGAAACCAATCAGCGATTCAAAACCTGGTCAGCTACGTGGTTATCGCTCTGGCTATACTGCAAAGGAACGGCGACAGATAGAAAATGGGTTACGGGCTGGATCCATTAGAGGCGTCATAGCGACAACTGCATTGGAGTTGGGGATTGATATTGGAGGGATAGATGCCGTCATCATAGTCGGTTATCCCGGTTCGATTGCCGCAATTCGCCAGCAAGCGGGGAGGGCCGGCCGCAAAACCTCAGAAGGATTGGCTATCCTCGTTTTGTCGAATAGCCCCCTGGATCAGTATCTAGCTCAAAATCCAGATTTCATTTTTAAGACCTCACCAGAAAAAGCTTTGATCAACCCGGACAATCTGTTGATATTACTTCATCACTTAAGATGTGCTGCTTTTGAATTACCCTTTAAAGAAAAGGATTATTTTGGAACACTTGACCAATCCACGCTCCATGCCCTGCTGGCGTTTTTGGTGGATGAAGGAGTCCTATACGCTTCAGGAAGTAAATATTACTGGATGGCAGATAAATACCCGGCGCAGGATGTATCCCTTCGAACAGCAACCGCCGACTCGGTATTGCTGGTTATGGAAAATGAGGTTGGCAAAAAAATTATTGGGCAAATCGATAAAATCAGCGCCCACTGGATGGTTCATCCAGGAGCCGTTTATTTACACGAATGGGATTCATATCTCGTTCAAGATCTCGATCTCGAAAATAATATTGCTTATCTAAAGCCATTCGATCAGGACTATTACACTGAACCCCGCCGCCAAGATTCAATCGAATGTTTGAATATCATGAAAGAAATGCCCGTAGAGGGAGGGCAAAAATCCTACGGCGAAATCCTCGTCACCACACAACTGGTTGGTTACAAAAAAATCCAGTGGTCTACGAATGCATTTTTAGGAAATACCGAACTTCCACTACCGCCAACTACCCTCCGAACAACGGCATTTTGGCTAAGTCTCAGCGAAAATACCGTTGAACAATTGCTGGATTCGGGGATTTGGCGAAGTGCTCCAAATGATTATGGAAAGAGTTGGCCCCGTATTCGAGATCAAATCAGGAAACGAGATGGCTTTCAATGTCAAGGTTGCGGCGCGCTGGAACAAAACCAACCATTTCATGTTCATCACAAAATTCCTTTTAAACTTTTTGCGCTCCCAGAAACCGCAAACCACCCGGATAACCTAATAACGCTTTGCCCCAGATGCCACAAGGCCGCAGAATTAAGCGTCAGAGTACGCTCTGGCCTGGCAGGACTAAGCTATTTGTTCCATCATCTGGCTCCCCTCTTTCTCATGTGCGACTTGAATGACCTTGGATCTCATATAGAATACAAATGTGCCTTTGCCAACCACCAGCCAGCAGTGATCATCTTTGAACAAATCCCCGCGGGAATTGGTTTATGTGAGGAATTATTTTCTATCTATACACCGCTGATAAAAAGCGCTCTAAATCGTGTCCAAGAATGTGCGTGCGCTGGTGGATGCCCCGGATGTGTTGGCCCCTCAGGAATAAACGACTCCGGTGCTAAAACTGAAACAACAGCTATATTAAATGCATTGGCAAATAATCAACAGGATTGACTGTGGACGAATTTGAATCTATCGCGGATAAATTAAAGTCGCTGGGAGTGCAACTGGGCATACCCAAAAATTTTCCGGCGACAAAAAAAGAAAATTATCCCATTGAAACTGTGATCGCCGATGGATATGAAGATATTACGCCTTTTGGGACGACATTTATTTCCAAGAAGATTCTCCCACAGGGTTATCAGCATGGAAACACGCTGCTGTCGGACCAAGTGGATACCGCTTTAATCCAACAGTGGGCAAAGTTCTCGTCGAACGAAACCTACGATTTGCGAGAATTCGTGTTCCTCGATACAGAAACAAGTGGCCTTGCAGGCGGCACAGGCACTTATCCATTCATGGTTGGTCTCGGTTATTACACGGATCAAGGGTTTATTGTTCACCAACTATTCATGCGCTCCCCCCAGGATGAACAATCGTTGTTAAGTTCTCTTTCAAGTTTTATAGAATCATTTAAAGTGGTTGTAACATTTAATGGTAAATCGTTTGACGTCCCCATTCTAAATTCACGGCATGTTCTCAATGGGGTCCCTTCGCCCTTCAAGAAACTCAGACACATTGACCTATTGCATTTATCCCGTAGGATATGGCGTAACCGATTAAAGGATCGGTCTCTTGGTTCACTTGAGAGCGAAATCCTGGAGACCACTCGCGAGCAAATCGAAATCCCGGGTTGGCTGGTACCCAAAATCTATTATGACTATTTGCGAAGCGGGGATGCCCGTCCCTTAGAAGGAGTTTTTTATCACAATACCACCGACATCATAAGTCTTGCGGCACTTATGAATTACATCAATAACATGCTCCTCTATCCAATAGCCGAAAATAAAGAAAAAGCCTTGGACATGGTGGCGCTCGCACAAGTGTTCGAAAAACTGGGATACCTGGACCGCGCTATTCATTCTTATGAAGCTGGCCTTTCACAAGGTTTACCGATTAATTTTTTCGTCCGCGCCCTCTTAGGTTTTGCCCATCTCTATCGAAAGCAAGGAAACTGGGAACAAGCGAAAGAACTCTGGGAAAAAG
>Ga0067045_1030614_pt1 | contig 14651 bp, 13 predicted proteins | sample TerdegcTABiofilm_FD_59184 | JGI IMG/M metagenome (GOLD analysis project Ga0067045, IMG submission 59184) | Combined Assembly of (Gp0054472, Gp0054536) Wastewater bioreactor microbial communities from Singapore -Terephthalate degrading...
GACGATATTCCGGAGCGCCCCCGCTGGCAGAGTGGCGGGCATGTCAATCGCCACCGAAACCCGGCCTGCCTCCGGCATCACCCTGCGCACCGATGGCGCCGTCGCCACCCTGGTGCTGGACCTCGCTCAACCCAGGAACACTTTCCGCGCGGCCGATGTGCAGCGCCTGGGCGCGCTGCTGGACGAGGCGCTGGAGTCGGGTGCGCGCTGCCTGGTGATCCAGGGTGCCGGCCCGGTGTTTTCCGCCGGCTGGGACATCGGCTCCATCGACCCCGCCGCCGACGACCCGATGGCCCTGATCGCGGACGTGGTCGGCCCGTTCTGCCGCCGCCTGCGCGAACTGCCGGTGCCGACGATCTCTGCCGTCACCGGTCCGGCGCTGGGTTTCGGTTTCGGCCTGGCGCTGTGCTGCGACCTGTGTTTTGCCGAGGACGAGGCGCTGTTCGGCAGCCCGTTTCGGCACATCGGCATGGTGCCCGACAGCGGCACCCACCACTTCCTGCTGAGCCGCCTGGGCCATCCGCTGGCGGCCGAGCTCATCTACACCGGGCGCCTGCTGAGCGGCGCTGACGCAGCGCGCCTGGGCCTGATCAACCGCTCGGTACCACGCGCTGAACTTGCCGCCGAAGTCGCGAAGACCGCGCAGGCGATCGCCAGCGGCCCGACGCAGGCGCTGCGCCTGTCAAAGGAAATCCTGCTGCAGGGCGGCGACTTCGACGCCATGTTCCACCACGAGGGCCGCCAGCTCGCCCAGGTGTTCTCCACGGCCGACCTGAAGGAGGGCATCAGCGCCTTCCAGCAGCGGCGCAAACCTGTGTTCCAGGGGCGCTGACCGGCGCCGTTTCCCAACCACTCCTTTCAATATGACGGAAGCCTACATTCTTGAAGCCGTGCGCACCCCGCGCGGCCGGGGCCGCGCCAGCGGCGGTCTGCACGAGGTGCCTTCGGCGCGCCTGGCCGGTGGCCTGCTGGGCGCGCTGCGCGACCGGCACGGCCTGGACACCTCGCAGATCAACGACGTGATTCTCGGCTGCGTCGAGCCGGTGCAGGAGCAGGCGGCCGACATCGCCAAGAGCGCGGTGTTCGCTGCCGGTTACGACCAGGCGGTGCCCGGCATCCAGATCAACCGCTTCTGTGGCTCGGGCCTGGAGGCCTGCAACTTCGCCTCGGCGCTGGTGAAGTCGGGCCAGGCGGAGCTGGCCATCGGCGGCGGTGTGGAGAGCATGTCGCGCGTGCCCATGTTCACCTCGGGCGGCCCGTGGATCACCGACCCGCAGCTCACCATCCCCAACCGCATCGTGCCGCAGGGCATCTCGGCCGACCTGATCTCCACGCTCTACGGCTACAGCCGAAACGACGTGGACGCCTACGCGGTGGAGAGCCAGCGCCGCGCCGCCACCGCATGGCGCGAGGGCCACTTTGCGAAATCCGTGGTGCCTGTGCGCGACCTCAACGGCCTGGTGATCCTGGAGCGCGACGAACACGTGCGCGGCGACACCACGATGGAAACCCTGGCCAGGCTGGAGCCATCGTTCATCGCGCAGGGCGAGAAGATGGGGTTTGACGCGCTGGCGCTGCACCGCTACCCGCAGCTCGGCGGCATCGAGCACATCCACCACGCGGGCAACTCGTCGGGCATCGTGGACGGCGCCTCGGCTGTGCTCATCGGCACGAAAGAAGCCGCCGCTGCGCAGGGCCTCAAACCACGCGCCCGGGTGCGCGCCTTCGGCACCGTGGCGACCGAACCCACCATCATGCTCACCGGCCCGGCGCCCGCAGCCCAGGCTGCGCTCAAGCGCGCCGGCATGAACGCGCGCGATGTGGACCTGTTCGAGTGCAACGAGGCCTTTGCCTCCGTGGTGCTGCGCTTCATGGAAGTGCTCGGCGTGCCGCACGACCGCGTGAACGTGAACGGCGGCGCCATTGCCATGGGCCACCCTTTGGGGGCCACCGGCGGCATGTTGCTCGGCATCCTGCTCGACGAGCTGGAGCGGCGCAACCTGAGCACCGGCCTGGTCACGATGTGCGTGGGCGGCGGCATGGGCTCCGTCATGGTCATCGAGCGCGTCTGAGCACGCCACAACAACAAGCAACCCTGGAGCGAAACAAATGGTGGATTACACGGTGGACGCGGACGGCATCGCGACGCTGACGTGGAACGTGGCGGACCGGCCGATGAACGTGCTGAACACGGCATCGATCGCGGCCTTCGACGAGGCGGTGAACCGGGCGGTGGCGGACGCGGCGGTGCGGGGGGTGGTCGTCACCTCGGCACGGCCCGAGTTCCTGGCCGGTGGCGATCTCGAACTGATCCGCACGATCTCGAGCGCACAGCAATCGATGGACATCACCGCGCTATTGAGTGGCACGCTGCGGCGCATTGAAAAATCCGGCAAGCCGTTTGTGGCGGCCATCAACGGCACCGCGCTGGGCGGGGGGCTGGAGGTCTGCCTGGCCTGCCACCGCCGCATCGCGGTGGACGACGCCAGGCTGCAACTCGGTGTGCCCGAGGTGTCGCTGGGTCTGCTGCCCGCTGCGGGTGGCACGCAGCGCCTGCCGCGCATGATCGGCATCAAGGCCGCGCTGCCCTACTTGCTGGAAGGCCGCAAGGTCGGTCCGCAGAAGGCACTCGAAGCCGGCATCGTGGACGAGGTGGTGCCGGCGGCCGGGCTGCTGGCGCGCGCGAAGCAATGGCTGCTGACGGAGGGCCCGCAGGCCACCGTCAAACCCTGGGACGCGAAGGGCTACAAATTCCCCGGCGGCACCCCGCAGTCGCCCGGGCCCACGCAGGTGTTCTTCGGTGTGTCCGGTCATCTGCTGGGCAAGACGCAGGCGCTGTACCCGGCGCCCGAGGCCATCCTGGCTTGCGTGTACGACGGTTGCCAGGTCGACATCGACACCGGCCTGCGCATCGAGCAGCGCCAGTTTGCGCGCCTGGCAACCTCGCCCGAGACCAAGAACATGATCCGCACGCTCTTCTACGCCATGGGCGACGCGAACCGGCTCGCCGGCCGGCCGCAGGGCGTGCCGCCGCGCAAGTTCAACAAGGTGGCGGTGCTGGGCGCCGGCATGATGGGCGCGGGCCTGGCCCACGTGTGCTCGATGGCCGGGCTGGACACCGTGCTGCTCGACGTGAGCCTGGAGGCCGCCGAGAAGGGCAAGGCCTACGGCGCGAAGATCCTCGACGGCCTAGTGGCCAAGGGCCGCATGGACGCGGCACAGCGCGATCAGGCGCTGGCGCGTGTGAAGACCACCAGCGACATGGCCGAGCTCGCGGGCTGCGGCATCGTGATCGAGGCGGTGTTCGAGGACCGCGCGGTGAAGGCCGACGTGACGCGCCGTGCCGAGGCCGCGATGGACGCCGATGCGATCTTCGCCACCAACACCTCCACCTTGCCCATCACCGGCCTGGCCGGGGTCTCGTCGCGCCCCGCGCAGTTCGTGGGCCTGCATTTCTTTTCGCCGGTGGAGAAGATGCCGCTGGTGGAGGTGATTCGCGGGGAGAAGACCGGCGAGGCGGCCATCGCGCACGCGATGGACTTCGTCAAGCGCATCCGCAAGACACCCATCGTGGTCAACGACTGCCCGGCCTTCTACGCCAATCGGGCTTTCGGCATGTACCCCTTCGAGGCCATGACCATGCTGGCCGAGGGTGTGAACCCGCACCTGATCGAGAACGCAGGCCGCCTGGCCGGCATGCCCATGCCGCCGCTGGCGCTGATCGACGAATTCTCGGTCGAGCTGCTGCACAAGGCGATGAAGCAGGGCCGTATCGACCAGGGCGATGCCTACCGCGAGCAGCCGCAGGACGAGGTGCTGATCGCCATGGTGGACGAGCTGGGCCGCCTGGGGCGCAAGGCCGGCAAGGGCTTCTACGACCACCCCGCCGAGGGTGGCAAGAAAATCTGGCCGGGCCTGGCGCAGCGCTTTCCGCTGGCGGACGAGCAGCCCAGCCTGGACGACGTGCGCAAGCGCCTCATGTACTCGCAGTCGCTGGAGGCCGCGCGCTGCGTGGCCGAGGGCATCGTGAGCATCCGCGATGCCGACGTGGGCTCGCTGCTGGGCTGGGGCTTCCCCGCCGTGCTCGGCGGCGCCATCAGCCACATCGACATGGTGGGCGCCGCGCGCTTCGTCGAGGAATGCGACCGCATGGCCAAGCGCTACGGCCAGCGGTTCGAGGCGCCCCAGGCGCTGCGTGACATGGCCGCAGCGAACGGTCGCTACCACCCGATCTGATTCACCGACCCACCACCCGCAGGAGACCCGACATGAAGCACCGCACCCTGATCACACTCGCCGCCGTATCGCTGGCGGCGCTGGCCTTGCCCGCACTGGCCCAGCAGCAGGGCGTGAGCAAGGACCAGTTGCTGATTGGCTCCATCCTCGACCTCTCCGGTCCGCTTGCGGGTTATGGCAAGGACCTGCGCAACGGCATGAACCTGCGCATCGCCGAGGTGAACGAGCAGGGCGGCGTTCATGGCCGCAAGCTGGTGCTGCGCGTGGAAGACAACGGCTACGACCCCAAGCGCGCCGTGCTCGCCGCGCAGAAGCTGGTGAACCAGGACAAGGTGTTCGTGATGGTCGGCATGCTGGGCGCAGCGAGTGCCAACGCGGCCATGCCCACGCTGGCGCAGAAGAACGTGATGAACTTCTTTCCCATGGCGCTGGCCAGGGACATGTACGAGCCGGTGGACAAACTCAAGTTCGCCTTCGTCTCGTCCTACATCGAGCAGATGACGCGCGCCACGCCGCGCCTGTACAAGGAGAAGAACGCCACCAGGGCCTGCACGCTGTACCAGGACGACGACTACGGCCAGGAAGTGATGAAGGGAGCCGAGATCGGCTTGAAGAGCATCAACGTGGAGTTCGCCGAACGCACCACCTACAAGCGCGGCGCGACCGACTTCTCTTCACAGGTGGCGCGCCTGCGCGCCGCCAATTGCGACTTCGTGGTGCTGGGCACGGTGATCCGCGAGACCGTGGGTGCCATCGCCGAGTCGCGCAAGCTGGGCTACAACCCGACCTTCCTCACCTCGGTGGGCGCCTACACCGATCTGATTCCGCGCCTGGGCGGCAAGGGCATGGACGGGCTGTACTCGACCATGATGGCGCAGGTGCCTTACGAGGACGACGCCTCGCAGCCGCTGCGCTTCTGGGCCAACAAGTACAAGACCGCCTACAACGAGAACCCCACGGTGTTCTCCACCTACGGCTACGTGATCATCGACCGCCTGGCCACGGCACTGCAGAAGAATGGCCCGAGCGTGAGCACCGATGCGCTGGCGAAGACGCTGGAATCGCTCAAGGTGCCGAGCGACATGTTTGGCATGCCGGCGATGAGCTGGTCGGCCACCAACCACCTGGCCACCAGCGAGGCGCGGCTCTCGCAGATCCAGAACGGGCGCTGGAAGGTCGTGCTCGACTACGACCAGATGATGAAGAAGTGAACCCGGGGGCCGGGGCCTACTTCTCGGCCATGAAGCCGAGCAGGAAGAGGCGCGTGATGCGCTCGCACAGCTCGTCGGACTTCATCGGACCGCCGGGGCGGTACCAGTAGTCGGTCCAGTTCAGCATGCCCAGCAGCATCATGGCGTAGGGCTTGTAGACGCCATCGTCCAGGCCGGGGTTGACCTCGCGCAGCAGGTCGGCCACCTGGTCGGTCACCTTTTTCTCCAGCTGGCGCAGCGGCGTCTGCATGGCCTTGGGCAGGAACTTCACGTCGTTCATCGCGATGACGTGGCGCCGGCGCGACTGCGCCGATTTCTGCGCGTAGGTTTGCACGAAGGCGGCGAAACGTTCCTTCGCCGGCCGGCTGCCGGCCACCGCCTCGTCCACGCTCGCGATCACCCGCTCCAGGTGTTCCGTCAGCATCGCACTGAGCAGGTCGTCCTTGGTCGGGAAGTAGTGGTACAGCATGGACTTGGTCGCGCCGCAGGCCTGCGCGATGTCCTGCATCTTTGCGTTGGGGTAGCCCACCTTCGCAAAAAGCGCGGCGGCGCTGTCCATGATGTACTGGCTCTTGGCGTCGTAGTCGTCGGATCGCACGCGTGGCATGTCTGTTTCCTCTCAGAGGCCTGTGAGTGTACCTGTTGCATTCCCCCGCCCGCCTCACGCCCGGGGCTTTAAATAACCCGACGTGTCGGACTATAATAGTTTCCAGAACCACTTGGAGACCGTCCCATGACCTTGCCTTACTTCAGCGAACCCGACATCGTCGACGAAGACCTGCGCATGGTGCGCGAACAGCTGCGCCGCTATGTGGATGAGGTGATCGTCCCCAACGGCGATGCCTGGGAGGCCAGCGGCGAGATTCCGCGCCACGTCTTCACGGACCTGGGCGCGATGGGCTTCCTGGGCATGCGCCACCCGGTCGAGTACGGTGGTGGCGGCCTGGGTGCGCTGTCGTCGCTGGTGCTGGGCGAAGAGCTCTCGCGCTCGACCTACGGCGGCGTGGCCTCCGCGCTCACGGTGCACAGCGACATGTCGCTCTCGCACATCGCGCACCGCGGCACGCACGAACAGAAGGAGCGTTACCTGCCGGCGGCCTGCGCGGGCGAGAAGGTGGGGGTGATCTGCGTGACCGAAGCCCACGCCGGCTCCGACGTGGCGGGCCTGAAGACGCGCGCCGAGCGCACCGACAGCGGCTGGGTGATCAACGGCTCGAAGATGTTCATCACCAACGCGGTGTTCGGCGACATCTACATCGTGGCCGCGCGCACCGACCCGCACGCCAAGGGCAGCAAGGGCCTCTCGCTGTTCATCGTGGAAAAGGGCAACCCGGGCCTGAAGATCGCGCGCAAGCTGGAGAAGCACGGCTGGCGTTCGTCCGACACGGCGGAGCTGTACCTGGAAGACCTGCACGTGCCACACGACGCGCTGCTGGGCGAGGAGGGCAAGGGCTTCTACTACATCATGAGCACCTTCCAGAACGAGCGCCTGGTGATCGGCGCGCTGAGTTCGGGCACGGCCTCGCGCGCGATCGAACTCACGGTGGAGTACGTGAAGCAGCGCCAGGCCTTCGGCAAGTCGCTGTGGGACCAGCAGGTGGTGCGCAACAAGCTGGCCTGGATGGCCTCGAAGACGGCGGCGGTGCGCTCGCTGACCTACCAGTGCGCGCAGATGATCGACGAGGGCAAGGACATCGTGCGCGAGGTCTCGATGCTCAAGTGCTTCGCGGCCGAAACCCTGCAGGAGGTGGTGCACACCTGCCTGCAGCTGCACGGCGGCACGGGCTACATGATCGGCACGCCGGTCGAGCGCATGGCGCGCGACGCCCGCATCCTCACCATCGGCGGCGGTGCCACCGAGGTGATGCTGGAAGAAGTCGCCAAGCGCATGTGAGGTGAACACAGCATGAGCGGACCTTTGAAAGGCGTCACCGTCATCGAGCTGGCCGGCATCGGCCCGGGCCCCTTCGCCGGCATGATGCTGGCCGACATGGGGGCCGAGGTGATCCGGGTGGACCGCATTCCCACACCCGGCGGCGGCAGTGCGCTGGAGGCGCTGATGCGCAACGACAGCGTGGTCGATCGGGGCCGCCGCTCCATCGCACTCAACATGAAAGACCCGCGCGCGGTGGAGACCGTGCTGCAGCTCGTCGAAAAGGCCGACATCCTGATCGAAGGCTTCCGGCCCGGGGTGACGGAAAAGCTGGGTGTCGGGCCGAAGGACTGCCTGGCGCGCAACCCGAAGCTGGTCTACGGTCGCATGACGGGCTGGGGCCAGACCGGGCCGCTGGCCCAAGCCGCCGGCCACGATCTCAACTACATCGCGCTTTCGGGCGCGGTGCACGCCATGGGCCCGGCCGACCGGCCGCCGGCCGTGCCGTTGAACCTGGTGGGCGACTACGGTGGTGGCGGCATGTTGCTGGCACTCGGCGTGGTTGCAGCGCTGTACGAGGCGCGGGGCTCGGGCCAGGGGCAGGTGGTGGACGCGGCCATCACCGATGGTGCCGCCGTGCTCATGGCCGCGCAGTATGGCCTTCAGGCCAAAGGCTTCTGGCACAACGAACGCGCGAGCAACTTCCTCGATGGCTCGGCGCACTTCTATGGCAATTACGTGTGTGCCGACGGCCGCTACCTGTCGGTCGGCGCCATCGAGCCGCAGTTCTACCGGCTGCTGCTGGAGAAATGCGGCATCACGGACCCGCACTTTGCCCAGCAATGGGAGCGCGCCGAATGGCCCGCGCTGCGCGAGAAGCTGGGCGCGTTGTTCCTGCGCAAGTCGCGCGACGAATGGTGCGAGGTGCTCGAAGGCAGCGATGCCTGCGTGGCGCCCGTGCTGAGCATGGCCGAAGCGCCCGCGCACCCGCACAACCGGGCGCGCGGCATCTTCGTGGAGCAGGGCGGCGCCGTGCAGCCCGCGCCCGCGCCACGCTTCGACCGCACGCCCAGCGAGCTGCCGCCGGCCGCGCCTGCGATCGGCCGCGACAGCCGGGAGTTGCTTCGCACACTCGGCCGCAGCGAGGCCGAGATCGATGCCTTCATGGCGGCTGGCGTGGTGCATGGAGCGCCGGGCTGACATGGCTCACGCGCCCGCGTCCCCGGTGTTGCGCCGCCAGGTCCACTTGCGGCGCATCACATGCGAGGGCTTCGAGCGCGACGATGGCCTCTTCGACATCGTGGGCACGCTGATCGACACCAAGCCATTCCCGATCGAGCTGCAGGAGAAGACGGTGGCGGGCAACGAGGCGATCCACCACATGACGCTGTGCCTCACCATCGACCGCGACCGCCTGATCCACGACGTGGTGGCGCACACGGTGGAGGGGCCGCATGCGGTGTGCGGCGCAATCACCGACAGCTACCGCCGTCTCATCGGGCTGCGCATCCAGCCCGGCTTCACCCTGGTGGCCAAGCGCCTGTTTCGCAACGAGCAGGGCTGCACCCACATGACCGAGCTGCTGCCCCCCATGGCGACCACCGCGTTCCAGATGCTGTGGAGCGGCGCTGACGACGTGACCGACCCCGATCAGCCCGAGCACCGCAACTCACCGCTCGGAGGCTGCCATGCCCTGAAGACGGACGGCGAGATCGTGCGGCTGCACTTCCCCGAGCAATACACCGGCAAGACCGGAGGAGACCTGACATGAGCGCACCCCCGCTGCTGTTCGACGTGGCCGATGGCATCGCCACCCTGACCCTCAATGAAGCTGCGCAGATGAACCCGATCAGCGTCGGCATGCGGCAGGCCTGCCTGCATGCGCTGGAGCGGGTGCGCGAGGACAGCTCGGTGCGCGCCCTGATCCTGACCGGCAGCGGCAAGGCCTTCTGTTCGGGCGCCAAGCTCTCCGACTTCGATCCCGACCAACCCGCCCATGGCAGCACCAGCGCGGGGCGCGCCATCGGCGACATGATGGCCGACGCGGGCAACCCGATCGTGATGGGGCTGCGCACGTTGCCGGTGCCGGTGGTGTGCGCGGTGAACGGCGCGGCGGCAGGCGGAGGCGTGGGCCTGGCGCTGGCGGCAGACGTCGTGATCGCTGCGCGCTCCGCGTTCTTCTACCTGCCCTTCGCCCCGGCACTGGGCATGGTGCCGGACATGGGCGCGAGCTGGGCCCTGCCGCGCGCGGTGGGCCGAGCCCGGGCGATGGGCCTGACCTTGCTGGGAAACCGGCTGAGCGCGACCGATGCGGCCCAGTGGGGCCTGATCTGGGCCTGCTTGGACGATGCGGCGCTGGCCGACGAGAGCCGGCAGATCGCGGAGCGCCTGTCCCGGCTGCCGGCGCATGCGATCCACGAGGTGCGCGAGCTGTACCGGGCTTCCGAAAGCAACAGCCTGCCCGAACAGTTGGCGCTGGAGAGAGCGCGCCAGGCCGAGCTGGCGGACAGGCCGGCCTTTGCCGAGGGCGTGCGCGCTTTCCTGGGCAAGCGCAAGCCGCAGTTCGCGCCCCGTTGAGGGTCTGTGTTGGAGACGAGGGTCCGAGCCCGAACGGCGGCAGGCCCGGATTTGATTTCAGCTCAGACCACCCTCACATCTTGCACAGTGGCGACGCCGGTGGGGTGATGGAGGCGGGGTAAGTCTGTTCGATGACCGGTCGCAACACGCCGTCGGCCTTCTTCACGCGTGCCACGTAGTTCGGGATCACCAGCTGGTTGTCTGCCGCGCGGATGGTCATCTTGCCGTAGAGCGTGTCAACCTCAGCACCGCGCAGCGCCTTGGTGACGGCCTCGGGCTGCACGCTGTTGGCCAGCTTCACACCCTGGAAGAGCACCATCGCTCCGTTGTAGGCCTGGCCTTCGGTGTCGGACGGCAGGCGGTTGTGCCTGGCCTTGAACGCGGCCGCAAAGGCCTTGGAGGCGGGCGTGTCGATGTCGGGCGTGTAGCCCACATTGCCGGGCACGCCTTCCATCGCGTTGCCGGTGGCGTTGATCAGGAAATTGGACACCAGCGCGTGGCCGATCAGCGGGGTTTTCGGGGTGAGCCCGAAGTCGGCCGCCTGTTTGACGAACGCAATGCCACCGGACACATCGGCGACCCAGATGGCATCGACGTTGGCCACCTTGAGTTGCTGGATGTAGGGGGCGTAGTCTTTGGTTCCCAGCGGGGCGAGCAATTTGAGGGAAACCTTCTTGCCTTGTGCAGTCACGGCCTTTTCGAAGGAGTTGGCGGAGTCATGCCCCCACACGTAGTCCGCCGCGAGGATCGCGAAGTTGTTGCCCGGCACGTTCTTCACCCACTGGTCGATCATGGCCAGGTCCATCGCATCGGAGTGGTTGGTTCGGACGAAGCGTGGACTGCAGGTGTCGGTGGTGAGTTTGTCGGCCTTGCTGATGGTGCCGATGAACGCCGCGTCCCAACGCGCCAGGTTCTGGCTGATGGCCAGTGAAATGGACGAGGTGATGGGGCCGATGATCAGGTTGTGTCCTTCTCGGGTCAGCTTCTCCGCCACCCGCCGTCCCGCATCGGGCGTGCCTTCGTCGTCACCTTCTGCCACGATCACCCGCCGGCCATCCACGCCGCCTTTGGCGTTGGCTTCCTCGACGGCGAAGCGAACCCCGTTGAGCACGTCCACACCCATCGCGGCGAAGTTGCCGGACTTTGACGACACCAACGCGATCTTCACGGGCTCCTTGGCTTGCGCTGCGGCGCTCAGGGGAGCCATGGCGATCAGTGCCGCACTGGCCAGAGCGCATGGAATCACGATTCGCTTGTCTGACATGTTTGTCTCCTGCTTTTTGGAATCGCCGGAATCGGTCCGGCAGCCGTGCTGAAAAAGACGGGGCCCGTGCGCTTCAGACCATCACATGGCTTTCGAGTGTCTTGAGGCCTTCGGCTGACTCGCTCACCGTGCCAACACCGACCACGGCGCCCTTGGCCATCGCCAGGTAGCGCTGCGAAACGCGCACCACCAGGTTCATGTTCTGTTCGACCATCAGCAGGGCCGTGCCCTGGCTGGCGACTTGTCCGAACACGTCGGCCAACTGGTCGACGATCACCGGCGCCAGGCCTTCCGTTGGCTCGTCGAGCAGGATCAATGCGGGGTTCACCATGAGCGCGCGGCCCACCGCCAGCATCTGCTGCTGTCCACCGGAGAGCGCGGTGCCCGGGGTGTGGGCGCGCTCCTCCAGAATCGGGAACAGCTTGTAGATCTCGCGCACGTTCCATGGCCCCTTTCGCCCGGCAGCGGCGCCGAGCAACAGGTTCTCTTCCACCGTCAGGTTGGCCACGATGCGCCGTCCCTGTGGCACCACGGCGATGCCGTGTTGCGCGGCCATGTAGGCGCGCGGCTTCTGGATCGCCTGCCCGGCCATCCGCACCTGGCCACCGGTAAGGCGCGCCAGCCCGAGCACGGTGTTGACCACCGTGGTCTTGCCCACGCCGTTGCGCCCGATGAGCGCCACGCGCTCGCCCGCGTCCACCCGCAGGTTCATGCCGTGGAGGATGTGTGCCGCGCCGTAGCAGGCGTGCACGCCGTCGAGTTCCAGCAGAGGCGTCATGCCGCGCTTCCCAGGTAGGCTTTGCGCACGCGCGGGTCGGCCCGCACGGTCGCGGGCGCGCCATGCGCGATGACGCGGCCGAGTTCGAACACGGTGATCACATCGGAGATGCCGAAGACCACGTCCATGTCGTGTTCGACCAGCAGCACCGACACGCTCCAGCGCGAGGTGAGCGTCTTGAGGTGGTGCGCCAGATCGTGCGACTCCTGAACGGAGAGGCCGGCCATGGGCTCATCGAGCATCAGCACCTTGGGCCGGCCGACCAGCGCCAGCGCGAGGTCCAGGCGACGTTGCTCGCCGTAGCCGAGGTCTTCAGCCTCCATGTCCGCGAGCCGCCGCAGATCGAGTTCCTCGAGCACGGCATCGGCGTCGGCGCCAGAATCCTTCACGCCCATCTTGTAGGACGCGAGCTCCACCTGCTTGCGCACGCCCATCCCGCCAAAAATGCTGGTGCGCTGGAAGCTGCGCGAGAGCCCGCGCATGCGCCGCGCCACGGCCCCCAGGTGGCTCACATCTTCGCCATCGAGCGTGACCTCGCCCCGGGTCAAGGGGCGCCGGCCGGTGATGGCGTCGATCACCGTGGATTTGCCCGCGCCATTGGGGCCGATCAAACCGTGGATCTGGCCTTTCTCCAGGGTGAGGTCCACCCCGTCCAGCGCCTTGACGCCCCCATAGTGGATGGCCACGTCTCTGGCCTGCAGCACATGCGCGCTCATGGATGCACTTTCTTGCGCTTGAAGAGGCGCTGGAAGGCCCCGATCAGGCCATCGGGCGAGAAGACGATCACGGCGATCAGCGCCGCGCCAAAAATGGCCATCGAATGGGTGGCGTGTTCGCCGAGCAAGTCCTTGAAAAGGAAGTACACGATCGCGCCGATGATCGGCCCGGCCAGGCTCTTGACGCCGCCCACCACCACCATGAGCAGGGTGATGGCAGACACGCTCCAGTGCAGGTTCTCGGGCGATACGAAGCCGGTGTTGAGCGCCGACATGAGGCCCGCCACGCCAGCCACCACGGCGGAAAGTGCGTACACGGCGGCGCGCGGCACCGCCGTGCGGATGCCGATGAAGCGCGCGCGCTCCTCGTTGTCGCGGATGGCTTCGGTGATGGCGCCGAAACGCGTTCGCATCACTTGCACCAGCACGCAGGTGACGAGCACCAGAACGACCCAGCTGACAAAAAATAGAACGGATGGCTTGAGCAGGGTCGATTGCGACACGCCGAACAAGGTGTTGGGCCACTGGATACTCATGCCGTCCGAGCCGCCGGTCATTCCGCGTGCCCGCACCGCAAGCAGATACGCCATTTGACCGATGGCCAGGGTGAGCATGCCGAAAGCAATGCCCGGTACACGCACGATCACCAGTCCGACCAGAAACGACGCTGAACCGATGCCCACCAGCGTGACAAGAATGGCCCATTCGGCGGGCATCCACCCCAACTGCAGGATGACCGCCACGCTGTAGCCCGCAGCGCCGAAGTACAGCGCGTGGCCAAAACTGACCAGCCCGTTCTGCTTGAGCAGAACGCCCACACCCAGCGCGAAGATGGCGTAGATGACCGCTTGCGTGAACATGCCCAGCAAGCTGTTGCTCGTCGTCAACCACAGGATCACCCCGGCGGCCACCACCGCGAGCAATGCATTCAACGACATCCGTGTCAGGGTCATGTTGGGGCTTTCGGCTCAGGTGCGGCTGCCCGCCAGACCGGAGGGTTTCCAGATCAGGATGGCGATCATGAAAATGAAGGGCAGCAGCACGGACACTCCCGGCAGATAGACCGCGCCCAGCGCCTGCATGAGCCCCAACAGGATGGCGGCCACGAACGCCCCGGCCAGCGAACCAAGCCCACCGATGACCACCACGACGAACGAGTCGATCAGCACGTCGGAGCTCATGTGCGGCGACAGCGAAAGAAAGGGCGCGGCCACCACGCCCGCCAGCCCGGCCAGCGCGCTGCCCAGGCCCACCACGGTCGCGCTGAGCACATCGGTGTTGACGCCCTGCATCGATGTCGTGACCGGGTCGGTGCTCGCCGCGCGCACGAACAAGCCCATGCGCGAATAACGCAGCCAGAGCGTGAGGCCCAAGGCCACCAGCACGCCGACCACCAGCACGCCGATGCGGTAGGCCGGCATGTCGTGGCCAAAGAGGCTCACGGAGAAGTTCAACAGCTCGGGCGTGAAGAGCGAATGGTTGCCCTTGCCCCAGATGTAGGCCACGAGGTCCTCGAGGATCAGCAGCAGGCCGAAGGTGACCAGCATCACGTTCAGCGGCTCACGGTCCTGGAGCAGACGAAAGCCATAGCGGTCGATCAACACGCCAAACACCGCCATGGCGGCGGGCGCAATCACCAGCGCGGCCCAGAAGTTGCTCACCGTGGCCACCGCGAACGCGATGTAGGCCCCCAGCATGTACAAGGCGCCGTGCGCGAAATTGACCACGCGGCGCAGGCCGTAGATCAGCGCCAGCCCGGACGACATCACGATGAGCAGCGCACCGTAGACAAGACCGTTGAATATCTGGATGGTCAACATGGTGTGCAAGCTCCCGAGCGGTTCGTGGCATTCAGAGGTGCTTGAACACCGGCGCACGCTTGTCCAGGAAGGCGTGCATGCCTTCGTGGGCGTCTTCACTGGCGAAGCGGGCGTACAGCGCGCGCCGCTCGAACAGGATGCCCTCGGCAAGCGAGCTTTCCCAGGCGCGGTTGACC
>Ga0067045_1030613_pt1 | contig 14650 bp, 14 predicted proteins | sample TerdegcTABiofilm_FD_59184 | JGI IMG/M metagenome (GOLD analysis project Ga0067045, IMG submission 59184) | Combined Assembly of (Gp0054472, Gp0054536) Wastewater bioreactor microbial communities from Singapore -Terephthalate degrading...
CCACAGGGGTAATTGAGAAGCCTGGTTCATTCGATCACCTCGCCGCGCAGGAGGAATTTCGCCAGGGCAAACGAGCCGACGAAACCGAACAGCGCAATCAGCAGCGCCGCTTCAAAGTAGGTGTCACTGGCATAGCGGATGCCCAGCACCATCATCATCAGCATGGCGATGACGTACAGGTAGTCCAGCGCCAGGACCCGGTCCTGGGCCGAGGGGCCTTTGAACAGACGGATCAGGGTCAGCACCATGGCCAGGGAAAACACGAACAGGCTGAACACAATCGCATTCGAGAGCAGGGCACTCATTCGAAGATCTCCATCAGGGGGCGCTCGTAGGTCGCCTTGAAGTGCTCGATGAATTGCGCCTCGTCATCCAGGTCGAACACATGCAGCAGCAGGATGCTGCGATCCAGTGCCAGTTCCGACCAGACCGTGCCGGGAACCACCGTGGTGATCATCGACAGCGCCGCCAGCCCGTTGGCGTCGCGCAGGTCCAGCGGCACCTTGACGAACCGTGAGCGCGGCGGGCGTCGCTTGGCGTTCAGCACGCTCCAGGCCACAGCCAGGTTCGACCCCAGCACGTCACGCCCCACCAGCAGGAACAGGCGCAGGACCACCCCCGGGCGGCGGATGCGGATCGGTAGCGGGCGCAGCTTGCGCATCATCAGTGGGGCACAGAAGCCCAGCAGCGCGCCGAGCAGCAGGTTGCCCGGGCTGACCGACAGGTTCAGCACCAGCCACAGCACCCACAACGCCAGGGATAACCAGGGAGCCGGAAACAGACGCCTCATGGCTGCACCTCCTGCGCGGCGGCCTGGGCTTCAGGGCTGGGCACGGCGCGGGTGCCGAGCACGGCCATGACGTATTGCTCGGGATTGTTCAGGGTGTTGGCGGCAGCCTGGGTGAAACGCATCAACGGTTCGGCCTTGAAGGTCAGCAAGATGCTCAGGCCCAGCAAGGCGATGATCGGCACGCATTCCAGGCGCCGCAGAACCGGTGGCTGGCGCTCTTCCGGGGTCCAGAAGCGCTGGATGCCCAGGCGCGAGAACGCGATCAGCGAGGCCAGTCCGGAGAGGATCAGCAGCGCCAGCAGGTACCAGGCCGCGGTCGACACCGGCTGCCCCGAGGACGCGCCGAGCCCCAGCGGGTTGAGCAGGGCGCTGAGCAGGCTGAGCTTGCCGATAAAGCCCGAGAGCGGCGGCATGCCGATGATCAGCAGGGCACATGCAATGAAGCTGAGGCCGAGAAAGGCCATGGTCCAGGGAATCACCTGGCCGACCACGGCTTGCTGTTCGTCGTCGAGGTTGATGCCCTTGGTCGGCGGGCTCGCGCCCAGTGGACGCGGCAGGGCTTCGGCTTCATCGTCCAGGGGGATTTCCACCGCCGTGCGCGAGCGCTCGATCAGTTCTGCCAGGAGAAACAGCGCACTGAGGGCCAGGGTCGAGCTGACCAGATAGAACAGCGCCGCGGCCACCAGGTTCGGCTGGGCAAAGCCGATGGCCGACAGCAGGATGCCGGCCGAGACCAGGATGCTCAGGCTGGCCATGCGTTCCAGGCGGCGCGCGGAGAGGATCGCCAGCGCCGCGCAGACAATGGTCGCCATGCCGCCGTAGATCAGCCAGTCACCGCCGAAATACGCCGAGGCGCCGGCCTGCCCGGAAAACAGCAGGGTCCACAGGCGCAGCAGGGTGTAGACGCCGACCTTGGTCATGATCGCGAACATTGCCGCCACCGGCGCGCTGGCCGAGGAGTAGGCCGGCACCAGCCAGAAGTTCAGTGGCCACATCCCGGCCTTGGCCAGGAACGCCACCGCGAGGATCGCTGCGCCGGCATGCAGCAGGCCGCGATCGGCTTCGGGCACCAGGGGAATCTTCAGTGCCAGGTCGGCCATGTTCAGGGTGCCGGTGACGCCGTAGATCAGCGCCGCGCCAATCAGGAACAACGAGGACGCCAGCAGGTTGATCGAGATGTAGTGCAGACCCGCGGACACCCGGGTGCGGCCCGAGCCGTGCAGCATCAGGCCATAGGAGGCCGCCAGCAGCACTTCGAAGAACACAAACAGGTTGAACAGGTCGGCCGTCAGGAAGGCGCCGTACAGGCCCATCAGTTGAATCTGGAACAGCGCATGGAAACTGGCCCCGGCCCCGTCCCAGCGCGCCATGGCGAACAGCAGGGCGCTGACGCCGATGATCCCGGTCAGGACCAGCATCAAGGCCGACAGGCGATCGACCACCAGCACGATGCCGAACGGCACTGGCCAGTTGCCGGGCAGGTACACGCCGATGGAGTTGGGCACGCCCTGTTGCTGGGTCCAGTACAGCAGCATCACCGAGATCCCCAGGCCGATCAGACTCGAGAACAGGTTCAGCCGGGCCTTGAGCGGACGGTGCTTTTCGCCCAGCAGCAGCATCAAGGCCGCCGTCAACAACGGCAGGAGAATGGGAGCGGCGATCAGATGTTGCATCCAGTTCATTCTTTAGGCTCCCGGCCATCGACATGGTCGGTGCCGGTCAGGCCCCGGGATGCCAGCAGCACCACCAGGAACAGCGCGGTCATGGCAAAGCTGATGACAATGGCGGTCAGCACCAGTGCCTGGGGCAGGGGATCGGTGTAGTTCAGCAGGTCCTGGGGCACGCCGTCCTTGATGATCGGCTCCTTGCCGATAAACAGGCTGCCCATGCTGAAGATGAACAGGTTGACCCCGTAGGACAGCAGGCACAGGCCCATCACCACCTGGAAGGTCCGCGGACGCAGTACCAGCCAGACCCCGGAGGCCGCCAGTACGCCGATGGCAATTGCGATGACTTCTTCCATCAGGCAGCTCCTGGCTTGGCAATGGGTTTGGGCTGGCTGCTCGGCTTGTGGCCACGCACCGATTGGTGCGCCAGGGCCGTCAGGATCAACAGGGTCGAACCGACCACCACGGCATACACGCCGACGTCGAAGAACAGCGCGCTGGCGATATGGATGTCACCCAGCAGTGGCAAGCTGAAGTGCCAGGTATGGGTGGTCAGGAACGGATAGCCGACCACCATGGCACCGAGGCCGGTGACGCTGGCGAACAACAGCCCGGTGCCCATCCAGCGCAAGGGACGCAGGCTCATCTGTGCCTCCACCCATTGGGTGCCGGCCACCATGTACTGCAGGATGAACGCCACCGACATCACCAGACCGGCGACAAAGCCGCCGCCAGGCTGGTTGTGCCCGCGCATGAACAGGTAGAACGAGACCACCAGGGCAATCGGCAGCAACAGGCGCACCAGCACGGCCGGGACCATCATGAAGCCCAGGGCGGTGTCGCTGGCATGGCGCGGGTTGACCAGGTCGGTGACCACATCGGGTGCCAGCAGGCGCTGTTGCGCCGGCAGTTGCATGCTTTCCTTGGGAGGGCGGAAGCGTCGCAGCAAGGCGAACACGGTCAGCGCCACGGCCGCCAGCACGGTGATTTCACCCAGGGTGTCGAAACCGCGGAAGTCCACCAGCATCACGTTCACCACATTGCTGCCGCCGCCTTCGGGCAAGGCGCGGCTTAGGTAGAACGAGGAAATGTCGTTGGGTGTCTGGCGGGTCAGCATGGCGTAGGACAGCAGCGCCATGCCGACACCGACCGCGATCGACAGCAGCAAGTCGCGCAGGCGGCGGACCTTGGCCCGGGCTTCGCTGCCCGGCAGTGGCGAGACGTCCTCGATCCGCCGTGGCAACCAGCGCAGGCCCAGCAGGATCAGAACCGTGGTCACCACCTCGACCACCAGTTGGGTCAGGGCCAGGTCCGGGGCCGAGAACCAGACGAAGGTGATGCAGGTCATCAGGCCGCAGACACTGACCATGGTCAGGGCGGCAAGACGGTGGTACTTGGCCTGCCAGGCGGCGCCGAGGGCGCAGACAATCGCCAGCAGCCACAGGGTGACGAAGACAATCGACCCCGGGATCTTCGGCCGGTCGCCCCAACTGATACCGCTGCCCAGCATCGGGATCAACCCGGCCAGCACTGCCGCCAGCACCAGCAGGAACAGTTGTGCCTGCAGACGCTTGGTGCTGATCCGTCGCTCCAGGCGGCGGGCCAGGCGCATCATCACCACCAGGCTGCGTTCGAAAAGGCGCTTGCCGTTGAACCGGCCAATCAGCGGCGGGTACTTGAAGCGCCCGTGCTTGAACTGGTTGCGCAGCAGCAGATAGAGAACGATGCCGCAGGACATGGCGATCAGGCTCATGATCATCGGCGCGTTGAGGCCGTGCCAGATCGCCAGGCTGTACTCGGGCAAGGTGCCGCCGACGACCGGCAAGGCGGCAGCGGACAGTAGCGGGCCGACCACCTGGGCCGGGAAAATCCCCACCACCAGGCAGGTGAACACCAGCAACTCGACCGGCGCCCGCATCCAGCGCGGAGGCTCGTGGGGGGTATGGGGCAGGTCGGTGGCGGTCGGGCCGAAGAACACGTCGACGGTGAAGCGCAGGGAGTAGGCAACACTGAAGGTGCCGGCGATGGTCGCGATGATCGGCAGGCTGGTCTCGACCCAGGCGGTGGCATTGATGAACACCGTTTCGGCGAAGAACATCTCTTTGGAGAGAAACCCGTTGAGCAACGGCACGCCGGCCATCGAGGCGCTGGCGACCATGGCCAGGGTGGCGGTGAACGGGATCAGGCGGATCAGGCCGCTGAGCTTGCGGATGTCACGGGTACCACTTTCGTGGTCGATGATCCCCGCGGCCATGAACAGCGAGGCCTTGAAGGTGGCGTGGTTGAGAATGTGGAACACCGCCGCCACTGCCGCCAGCGGACTGTTCAGGCCGAGCAGCAGGGTGATCAGGCCCAGGTGGCTGATGGTCGAGTAGGCCAGCAGGCCCTTGAGGTCGTTCTGGAACATGGCGCAGTAGGCGCCGAGCAGCAGGGTGCAGGCCCCGGCGCCGCTGACGATGTAGAACCATTCTTCACTGCCCGACAGCGACGGCCACAAGCGCGCCAGCAGGAAGACGCCGGCCTTGACCATGGTTGCCGAGTGCAGGTAGGCCGAGACCGGTGTCGGTGCGGCCATGGCGTGGGGAAGCCAGAAGTGGAACGGGAACTGCGCGCTTTTGCTCAAGGCGCCGATCAGGATCAGGGGTAACAGGATGGGGTAGAGCGCGTGGGCACGAATCAGATCGCCGGCGGCCAGGACCTGGTCAAGGTCGTAGCTGCCGACGACATGGCCAAGCAGCATGACCCCCGCCAGCAGGCACAATCCACCGGCACCGGTCACCATCAACGCCATGTAGGCGCCTCGGCGGGCGTCGGCGCGATGGTGCCAATAGCCGATCAACAGGAATGAGAAGAGGCTGGTCAGTTCCCAGAAGAACACCATTTGAATCAGGTTGCCGGAGATCACCAACCCGAGCATGGCCCCCATGAACGCCAGGAAAAACGCGAAGAAGCGCGGCACCGGGTCTTCGGGCGACATGTAGTAACGGGCGTACAGCGACACCAGCGTGCCGATGCCCAGCACCAGCATGGAGAACAGCCAGGCGAACCCGTCCATGCGCAGGACGAAGTTCAAGCCGAGGCTGGGCAGCCAGGAAAATTCTTCGCGAATCACGCCGCCGTCGGCGATTTGCGGGTACAGCAAGGCTACCTGGATGGTGCCGACGAGGGCGACCAGTCCAGCGAGAATCGATTCAGCATTACGTGCGTTGTGGGGCAGCAAAGCCGCCAGACAGCTGCCAATAAATGGCAGAAGCAGTAGAACTATCAGGGACATAGGCTTCTATTCTGCGCAAGTTTGTGAAGGATCATACTTGCCGAGGCCCGGATCACCAACTGCCAAGCTGTGGCAGGATCCTACAAGTTAGACTGAATTTGCCTGTTTATCATTGTTTCGGTGGTGGGTGGGTATGTGTACATATCCGTTGCTGCGGTAACGGCTACTTAGGGTTGCGCCCTGACGGCTGGTCACTTTTTTACAAACGCCGGAGTGCCGGCCCAGCAAAAAAGTAACCAAAAAAACGCTTGCCCCAAGCGTTCGGCCCCTCGCTTAGGCTCGGGGTACCGGCCTTGCTTGAACGCAGGCGCAGGGATGAGGGTTTGCAAGGGGGGGCCGACGTGATGGTCTTGCGCACTACCTGGGTGGGACGCACAATGCGTCGGCAGTTGGGCAGTATACTGCGCAATCCATACAAGTGAGCAATATAGTGCACAAAGACAACGGCCAACGCGCCTCCGTCCTGCAACACGTCAGTCAAAACGTCCGCCGCCTGCGCCATGCCGCCGAACTCAGCCAGAGTGCGCTGGCAGAAAAGTCCGGGGTCAGTCGACGGATGTTGGTGGCTATCGAGGCTGGCGAGAAGAACGTCAGCCTGACCACGCTCGACCGGGTCGCCGAAGCGCTGGACGTGGCCTTCAGCGACTTGATCCAGGCCCCCGACGCCCGTGACCCCAGTCGCATCAACGAGCTGGCCTGGGCCGGTGCAATCCCCGGCAGCCAAGCGGTGTTGCTGGCCAAGGCCAGCGCCAGCCGTGAGGTGGAGCTTTGGCAATGGCGGCTTGAGCCCGGCGAGAACTATCTGTCGGAAGCCGATGCCGACGGCTGGAGTGAACAGGTGTATGTCTTCGAGGGTTGCCTGACGGTAGTGCTCGGCGATGAAGAGCGGGTATTGTCGAGCGGTGAGTTCATCAGTTTTGCCAGCAACTGCACTCACGCCTATCGCAACGATGGCGCCGTGGCTGTCAGGTTTGTCCGTAATGTGGTGATCTGAACCTCATTAAGATTCTCTAAAAGACATCTAAATCATTGAATTAAAAATAATTATGAGAAATTCATGAGCGAGATTCCCTGCGAGCAAACACCCTCGGATGTCCGTAGCGCCGATATCCTGATCGTCGGTGGTGGCTTGAGTGGTGCACTGCTGGCCGCGCAGTTGCTGCGCCTGCCGGGCCAGCGCCGGGTGCTGGTGATCGAACCGCGCGCCGAACTGGGCCGTGGCGAGGCCTACAGCGCCGTCGAACTGGGCCATACCCTCAATGGCAACGCGGCGCGGATGAGCGTTGATCCGGACAATGCCGATGACCTGAGCCAATGGCTGAGCGCCTTCATCGCCGCCGGTGGCTGGCCGGAATCGGCAGAGCAAGCGGTGCCGGTCGCCGAGTTGTTCCCGCCTCGGGGGTTGTTCGGGGTCTATGTGCAACAACGTCTGGCGCAAGCCCAGGAGCAGGGTGCCCGGCAGGGCTCGAGCGTCGAGCACGTACGCGGCGAAGTGGTGGATCTGCAGGTCGATGCCCAGGCCGCCTGGTTGACCTTGAGCGACGGCAGTCGGCTACGGGGGGAGTTTGCGGTGCTGGCCACCGGCATGTTCCCGGCGGCGAGAACGCCGCAAACCCACTCCAGCGGGGTCAACGCCGCGGCCCTCGATCCTTGGGACGTGGCGACCATGGCGCGACTCGATCCGCAAGCGACGGTGATGATCATCGGCTCCGGCCTGACCATGGTCGATGCCGTGGTCTCGTTGGAGCAGGCTGGCCACCGCGGTCCAATCGAAGTGTTCTCCCGTCACGGCCTGTTACCCCATGTGCGCCGGCAACCGCCGGAATGGGTGGATTTCCTGGCCCTGGATCCGGATATCCGCAGCCCCCGACAGCTGCTTCGTGAGCTGCGCCGCCAATGCCGGGCGGCGCAGGCCCAGGGTATCGACTGGCAAGCCCCGCTGGACACCGTGCGCGCCCATATCGCGCGCTTGTGGAGCCAGGCCACGGACCTGCAGCGTCGACAGTTCGTACGCCATGTGCGGCCTTGGTGGGAAAGCCATCACCATCGTTCGCCACCGCTGAGCGCCCAGTTGGTGGCCCGCCTGCATGAAGAGGGACGGCTGCGGATTCACGCGGCGTCCTTCAAGGGCCTGCTGCCGGCGCACGAGGGTCGGCTCTGCCTGGCGCTTCGGCGGCGCGGCGAGTCTGAGGTGACGGTGGTCAGCGGTGATGCCTTGATCAACTCCAGTGGCATCGAATACGACTGGCGCCGGGTTGCCCGGCCACTGCCCCAGCAGTTGCTGGCCCGTGGCTTGATCCAGCCGGGGCCGTTGGCGCTGGGAATTGCCGCGCGAGCCGATGGGGCTGTGATCGACGCCCAGGGCCGGGTCGCCCGACGGCTGTTCGCCATGGGGCCACCCTTGCGGGGCATGTGGTGGGAAAGTACCGCAGTGACAGATGTGGCCAGCCAGGCCAAGGCGCTGGCGCGGCGGTTGGTGCAGGGGGGCTGATACGCCCCCCCGTTGGAGCTCAAGCAAACAGTCCTGCGCACGTTTGACGAGTAGGCCGCCTCGCCCGGCCTGACCCCACCAACGGATATGCCCAAAAACCCAAGATCAAAAGATCAAATCAAGACAGAAACCCCCCATCCACATTCAGCGAAACCCCGGTGGTGTAGCTGGACGCATCGCTCGCCAGGTACAGCACCGCGCCCGCCATTTCACTCGGCGCAGCCACGCGCTTGAGCGGAATCTGTTGCAGCGCGGTGTTGAGGATCGCGTCGTTCTTGACCAGCGCCGAGGCGAACTTGGTGTCGGTCAGGCCCGGCAGCAGGGCGTTGCAGCGAATGCCGAACTGCGCGCATTCCTTGGCAAAAACCTTGGTCATGTTGATCACCGCGGCCTTGGTCACCGAGTAGATGCCCTGGAAGATGCCTGGCGAGACGCCGTTGATCGACGCCACGTTGATGATGCTGCCGCCCCCGTTCTCGCGCATCAGCTTGCCGGCTTCCACCGACATGAAGAAATAACCCCGGATATTCACATCGACGGTTTTCTGGAACGCGCCCAGGTCCGTGTCCAGCACGTTGCAGAACTGCGGGTTGGTGGCGGCGTTGTTGACCAGGATGTCCAGGCGCCCGAACTGCTCGCGGATTCCGGCAAAGACCTGGCTGATCTGCTCCATTTCCCCGATGTGGCAAGCAATTGCAGTGGCCTTGCCGCCGTCGGCGATGATGGCGTCAGCCACGTGCTGGCACCCCTCGAGCTTGCGGCTCGACACGATCACGTGGGCACCTTGCTGGGCCAGCAGTCGGGCAATGGCTTCACCGATACCGCGGCTGGCACCGGAGACAAACGCGATCTTGCCGTCGAGGTCGAACAACTGAGTCTTGGACATGGTGTTTCCTTGTGAGGGGCGTGGCGCCGGGAGGGCAGTCAGAGGCTGGACTTGTGGATCACTTGCAGGCTCATCTGCTCCAGCAGTTTGTTCATCGAGATGAACTGCGCGAAGCGTTTGTCCTGGGTCTGGCCATGGAAGAAGCGGTAGTAGATCTGCTGCACGATACCGGCCAGGCGGAACAGCCCGTAGGTGTAATAGAAGTCGAAATTGTCGATCTGGATGCCCGAGCGTTCGGCGTAGTAGTCGACGAATTCACGCCGGGTCAGCATGCCAGGGGCATGGCTGGGTTGGCGGCGCATCAGTTGCACGGGCGCCGGGTCGGCGGCCTCGATCCAGTAGGCGAGGGAGTTGCCCAGGTCCATCAGCGGATCACCCAGGGTGGTCAGCTCCCAGTCCAGCACACCAATGATCTGCATCGGGTTGTGGGGGTCGAGGATCACGTTGTCGAAGCGATAGTCGTTGTGCACGATGCTCGAGGTCGGGTGGTCGGCCGGCATCTTGTCGTTGAGCCAGGCCTTGACCGCTTCCCAGCTCGGCGCATCCGGGGTCAGGGCCTTGTCGTAGCGCTCGCTCCAGCCCCGAATCTGTCGCGCCACATAACCTTCGGGCTTGCCCAGGTCGGCCAGGCCACAGGCCTGGTAGTCGACGCCATGCAACTCCACGAGCTTGTCGATAAAGCTCTTGCACAGGGCCTGGGTCTTTGTCGCATCCAGGCCCAGCTCCGGTGGCAGTTCGGAGCGCAGGATGATGCCCTTGACCCGTTCCATCACATAGAACTCGGCGCCGATCACCGCTTCGTCGGTGCAGTGCACATAGGCTTTGGGGCAGTACGGGAAGCCGTCCTTGAGCTGATTGAGGATGCGGAACTCGCGACCCATGTCGTGTGCGGATTTGGCCTTGTGGCCGAAGGGTGGGCGACGCAGGACAAACTCCTGCTCAGGGTATTCCAGCAGGTACGTCAGGTTCGACGCGCCGCCGGGGAACTGGCTGATCTGCGGCAACCCGCTCAAGCCCGGAATGTGGGCCTTGAGGTACGGGTCGATCAAGCTGGCATCGAGTTCTTCGCCTGCGCGAATACGGGTGGACTGGTCGTTGAGCGCCATGCTTATCCCTTCTGCTTATTCTGGATGGCAGGAATTATTGGCTAATCTAATGCGCGCACCCGGCACCCACAACCATGGCGTCCCTTTATAGGTGAGCGTGTTGCCGGTTAATCATTGTTTTTGATACAGGCGTTTGAAAACTGCTTCAGCGCATCGCGCGCCGAATCGCCGGCGGCAGTTCTACAGGGGTCAACAGCGGGCGATTGGAGAAGAACGCCAGCAGGTTCTGCCCCACCAGTTCCACGGTGCCCTGGGTCGCTTCGGGCGACAGGCCGGCGACGTGGGGCGTGAGGATCACATTGTTCAGGGCCTTGAGCGCATCCGGCACCTGGGGTTCGGCATCGAACACATCCAGGGCGGCGCCGGCGATTCGGCGGTGTTCCAGGGCGCTGATCAAGTCGGCGGTAACGATTACGCTGGCGCGGGCGATGTTGACGATAAAGCCGTGGGGGCCGAGGGCGTCCAGCGCCTGCTTGTTGATCAGGTGCTGGGTGCCCAGGCCGCCCGGAGTGCAGATCATCAGAAAGTCCGACGCCCGCGCCAGTTCGGTGGGGGTGGGGCAGAAGTCATAGGGCACGTCGTTGCGCACCTGGCGGTTGTGGTAGCTGACGCTCATGTCAAAACCGTTGGCCGCGCGCTTGGCGATGGCCATGCCCACCGCGCCCAATCCGAGAATGCCCAGGCGCTTGCCGGCCAGGGATGGGCGCATGATTTTCGGCCATTCGCCACGGCGTACTGCCGAATCGGCCCGGGGAATGTCACGCACCAGTGCCAGCAGCAGGGCCATGGCATGGTCGGCCACCGAAGAGGCGTTGACCCCCGCACCATTGGTCACGCGAATGCCACGGTCGCTGGCGGCCTGCAAATCGACCTGCTCATAGCCGGCGCCGATCACGCAGATGATCTTCAGGTTGGGCAGGGCGGCGATTTCTTCGGCATGCAGACCCAGTGGCCCGCGAGTCAGCACGGCCTCGATTTTCCCGCCGTAGGTGCTGATGGCCTGGGAGCGTTCGGTGGGGGTGGGGGCGAGGATCAGGTGAAAGCCTTGGTGTTCGAGAATCGGCAGGTAGTCATTGATGGTTTCAACCAGTACCAGGACAGTTGCGGGCATGCTCGGCTCCTATAGGCATTGAATGACGATCACATCACACTGCTGAAGATTGCTGGCTGGCGCAGCGTTTGGCAATGGGCTCGGCCGGGTGGGTTGAGGGGTGCCCATGCGGCGTCGATCACGTGTGGGGAGGTTCTAGATATGGCATGGGTAGGAAGTCAGCGGGATGAGCCGGGACAATGCGGGAGGTAGAGCGACGGGCTAGGCGGGGCAAGGGTTTCAGGAAAGGGAAAAACCTGAGGCCAGTGCCAAAGCGACGCGAAGGGATAAACAAGCCAAATCCATGTCAGGCGTTGAGTTCTTACCCTTTTAGCGAAATCTTTGGCACCTCATGTATACGCAATTTCGATAGGCGGTATTACAGGTTGTCTGTCAAATCCAGCCGCCAGCCCAAACAACCCTGCCGATTATCTCCAAGTCATTCAATTGCTCTTTGGGCACGATCATGTCGCGGTAGGCCTTGTTCTCGCTGATGATGTGGATAGAGCCGTCGAACTGTCGTTGCAGGCGTTTGGCGTACAGATGATCGTCCAGGCGAATAACGTAGACAGCCTCTCCCTCAAGCGAGCTGCGTCTGTGATCGATCATCACCGTATCGCCATCACTTAGCAGGCCTTGCATCGAATCTCCGTCCACGCGGATAGGCGTCGCCGCTTTGGGCTATCCAGCGATGTTGGATGCTTGGGGAAAGCCGAACTACGTGATGAACGTGGCAGGCCCCAACGCTCGCCCATTCACCATCATCAGCTCAATAACCATGCTGACCAACGGGGACTCTGACGTGTTAGGTGGAAAGACCGGCACGCTGGGAGGCTTTGGATACAACCTGCTGCTTTATACCTCGGCTCACAATGGCAACAGGTTGGTCTCAGTGGTGATTCAGGCACCTACGGACGCAGCGCGTTACAGCGACATGAGGGCACTGCTTGAGTCGATCCGTGTTGGGCATCAATGGCCGCTGCTGTTTCCAATGGCGATGAAATGACCTGCTCGCTCCAAAGTGATGGCAAAGGGCAATCTGAAGTGAATGTGGGGTTAGCACTATGAATAGAATTTCGGCGTTTACATCGCTATGCACACCCGCAGGGCTGTTCCGCCAGGGCACTGATGCGGGTGGCGTAGCGCCAACACCAATTCGGGCGGGCTGGCTGAATATGATGCAAGAGGAGATAGCTAACGTCGTTTTGGCCTATCTCCCGGAGCTGGACGCGGAAGACAATACGCAGCTTCTGCAGGCGATCCGTGCGGCTATCTTGGATTTCTACACCAAGCCCCAGATCGATCAATTCTTGGCGTTGTTGGCTCCTCTGCATTCAGCGGTGTTAACAGGTGTCCCGGAGGCACCAACCCCAGCGCTCGGCGCCAATACCAAGCAGATCGTCAACGCTGAGTTTGTTCAGCGGGCCATTGCTGCTTTGGTTGATTCATCCCCTGGAGCGCTGGACACTCTGAAGGAGCTTGCCCTCGCACTGGGCAACGACCCGAATTTTGCGACAACGATTACCAACCTGATCGCTGGGAAGGCTGCCAAGGCCACTACGTTGGCGGGGTATGGCATTACCGATGCCTATACCAAGGCCGCTGCCGATGCCTTGCTGCTTGCGAAGGCCGCCAAATCCACGACTTTAGCCGGGTACGGTATCGGGGACGCTTACACCAAGACCGCCGCCGATGGGTTGCTTGCTGCAAAGCAGGACAAGAGCACGGCCCTGATGCAGGAGAACGGGTATCACCTGTGCAAGGCCACGGGGAAGCTACAGCAGTGGGGGGTTGCTACCGTTGGTCCTGATGGGGTCAGTGAGCCAATCAACTTCCCTACGCCGTTTGCGCAAGTCTATGTCTGCTTTGGTAACAAGATTACGGCCAACAGCGTCGACGGTGACGGCAACGCCGCTGGTGCATGCGCTATCAGCTTGACGCAGTACAAAGTGTTCAACGACTCGGACAAGTTCAGCGCAACAGTCCACTGGCAGGCTATAGGCAAGGCTCCTGGCTACTGATGCGATCCTATTGGCAGCTCGTGGAGCAGGTTTACAGGAGCTGCGTTTTAGCTACCCGTCGGTGCGAAGCCACTACTCCCCTTGTTTGCACCAGGTAAATTTCCACCAGCGTTGCTTCTCTTTTTTGCTTGTTTGGAAGCCCGATGTCCAATCTTCGTACTTTGCTGCATCTGGTATCCAGCCTTCCTTACGAAGTCCCGATAACTCAACAGTGTGAATCTCAGGCGTCGGAACTCCCAGCCGCCTTTTTTTGAACCTTTTTACGAGCAACTCCCCATGCGCCACGAGGTCCGTGCATAGCTCACTACTGAAAAAAATGACGTCGTCGGTGTAAAAGCTAATACCCATAATGGAATCTTGGTACTCCTCATTCGTCTCGCCCTTGCCGTAGCGTATGCCGAAGCAGAAGTGCTCCCTAGTAGCGCCGGGAGGGAAGTCGTTGTTTTTGAATTTTATGATGAGGTCATTTCGACGCTTCAGTGCCGTGTTTATGTTGATCACCGCATCATTAAGCGTTGTCACGCACGCTAGGGCTCGACCAGCGGTGGATAGCCGGCTTAAAACAATTTCTTGCAAGTGAAAGATGGGCGGCGCTATTTCGGGGAACTCTAGAAGATTTATGCGCGGAAATTCAGTCTGCGGATGACCGAGAGCCATTTGAGCCATCGTTTCTTCGCATTTCTTTCGCTTGGCAAAATAGTCTTCTGCGAGGGGGGTGACGTGATTTTTCTTGAGGCTTACGCCATCGCTCATAACTCCTAGAGTCAGAACAATGGCAGCGTTCGTATCACGAATTTCCTTTGTCAGCAGTTCTCGGACTCTGTTTTTCTCCGAAATCCACCCAGCTGTCCAGGCACCGATCCCAGCCCCCGCTAGCGCCCCAACGAGAGTCGTGAAGAGCGCCCCATAATCGACTGACCAACCCATACTCGGTAGAAACGGCGCAGTGCTCCAGAACGCTCCCGACACTGGTTCCCACAGAGCTGACATTGCATTCCCTCTCGTTCAACGCCGTGATGCATTCGCGGCACATAGCGATCGATCATAGCGGCGCCCACGGGGGGGAGGCAATTGGCCGGTACATACACGTTAGTAGCGAGTGGGTGGCGTGAGGGATTTTGACCTTTCTCCAGACGGTGCCAAACGTTCCGCTAAGCAATCAGGTTCTGCTCTCTGTTAGCGGTGCCAAAGATTGTGTAAAGCGGTGCCAAATCCGGCGCGCGCTTACACACGGTTTTTGGCAGGGTGACTGGAAAAAATCCGTCTGATCATCTGATCTGCATAACCGCTCCTCAGCTAAGTCTTTGCTTCTGTTCATTAATCCC
>Ga0067045_1005020_pt1 | contig 14645 bp, 6 predicted proteins | sample TerdegcTABiofilm_FD_59184 | JGI IMG/M metagenome (GOLD analysis project Ga0067045, IMG submission 59184) | Combined Assembly of (Gp0054472, Gp0054536) Wastewater bioreactor microbial communities from Singapore -Terephthalate degrading...
GCGAAGTCGTCGAGGTGCAGGGCCGAGGCGTCGCCGAGTTCGCCATCGCCATTCCTCGGGGCAGATTCGGCGGCCAGCTCCTCATGGCCTACTGGTTTGGCGACGATTGGCGCGATCCGCGCATACCCATTGCGCACGTGGGGCCCATTCCGGTCTACACCGCAGTCGAGGCCAGGCGGATCGCCGAGATGGATCGGCAAGCTGCCGGTATCCGCAAGCGCCTCGGGCTGTCAGCGCAACGTCCCGCGGTAGCCGTGCTCTCCGGAGGCTGGGCAGGCCGTTCGGCCGCCCTGTCCGATGCGTATGTCCAGTCGCTAACCGCCAGAGGTCTCCGCTGTGTCAGGATCGGCCCCGACGAGATCGCGAACCGCGGAGTGCTGAAGAAGGACGTTGTCAGTATGGTGGTCATTCCCGAGGCGCAGACGTTCCCCGGCGAAGCGATCCCTGCCCTGCTCGCCTATCTTCGGTCAGGAGGGCACCTTGTCGCTCTCGGTGCGCCAGCCTTTGATCGGCTCGTCCGGCGTCTGCCCACCGAGACCGGCACCGAGTGGGTAGATGAGGCCCAGCTCACCGATCGCCTTCGACAGACGCCGGCAACGCGCAATCTGCTTGACATGAGCGGCATTAGGCCATCGGCCTGGCAACGCTCGGCCAACGACCTGAAAGCGGCCTGCCGGTGGGACATGGCGTCCGAAGGACCGACGGGTCTCGCGCTGTATCACGAGATCGGCAACCTGACCGGCTGGGAGACGCTCGAAACTCCCCTGACACGGCCCGGTGCAGCGGGCGACAATCTGGTCACGTTCGGAGCCCGCGGCGGTCCCAACACCACCATGCTCGCCGTCGAGCTGCGCGAGACGGACGGTTCGCGGTGGATCGCGGCCGTACCCATCACGCAGACATGGCGGCGCTACGCCCTGCCGGTGACGGCGTTCAGGCTCTGGGATCCCGACAAGCGCTCCAGTCGCGGCGGCCCCGACGATCATCTGCAGCTCACGAAGGCCGCGACTCTGGCCGTCGGCCTGGCTCTCACGCACACCACTCTGCCCGGCGGCAAGCACCACTACTGGTTCAGCGATCTTGGCTCCGCCATGGGGCCTGACATCGTCCGCTTCACTGTTCCCACCCTGGATACCCTGTCACCCGACTACAAGCTGTATCCTGTCAGGCAAGCGACTTCGCTCGACGGCTCGCATGGCGCTGCACTCATGGCCGCAGGGACGCCGGCGATGCCGCGCAACCTGCTCTCGACCCATCCCAGACCTACAGGAAGCGGCTTCGACAAGGCACGCAAGTACCGGTGGATACCGCTGCTGCAGGTTCGGGGACCGCAGGGCGTGGCCGGGACCGTCGCGACGCTGATGATCCACACCAGGACAGAGTTCGCCGGAGGACGATGGGCTTCGTTCACCGCCGCCGATCGGGAATGGTACGCGCGCGCCGATGTTCGGCAGTACGTGGCGGCGTTGGCCGCGCGCATGCTGAAACCCGCCATGTTCGTCGAGGCGGGATGCCAGTACTACGGTGTGTTTCCTGACGAAAAGCCTCTCCTCGGAGCTCGCATTGCAGGCGAGAAGGCGCAGGGTCTGAGCGTTCGCCTCGAGGTCCGCGAACAGGGCAAGGCGCAACCCGTATTCAGCCGCACGCTGCCTCTGCGCGACTCTCCGACGGGTGCATCGGCCCAGGTGCGCTGGAGTCCGCAGGTCCTCGCCGCGGCGCGCTACACGGTCCGCGCGACCCTCATCGAGAAAGGCGCGCCGGTGGATGCCCTATCCCACGAGGTAACGGTTCGCCGTCCGCCGTCTGCCCGAACGACAAAGCTCGACTGGGTCACCGTCCGGAACGGCGAGTTCTACATCGGCGACCGGCTCTGGTCGCCCCACGGCGTCAACTACATGCCGTCATCCGGCCTTGCCGCAGAAGACGGCCACTACTTCGAGCAATGGCTCTCTTCGGAATCCTATGATCCCCTGGTGATCGATCGCGATCTGGCACGCGTCCGAGCCGCGGGGTTCGACATGGTGAGCGTGTTCATCTACATCGAGTCCAAGGGCAACAGAAATCTGGTGGACCTGCTGAACCGTTGCGATGCCCACGGCCTGCGCGTCAACCTGTCGCTGCGACCAGGCACGCCGCTCGATTTCCAGTGGCCGGGCATAGGCGAGATCATTGCCGAAAACCGGCTGGCCGACGACCCCTCCATCTTCGCCTACGATCTGGCGTGGGAGCCGTTCTGGGGCTATCGCGATCAGCGGCGACGTTGGGATGGCGAGTGGGAGGAGTGGATCCGCCAGCGCTATGGATCGGTCGAAGCGGCAGAACGGGACTGGGGCGAGTCGGTTCCGAGAGAGAACGGCAAAGTGGCCGGACCATCCGACGCCGACGTGACTGCGTCCAGCTCCATCCCGCGCGTCGTGGCGGCCTATCGCCGCTTCCTTGATGATCTCCTGAGCCGAAAGCACATGGAAGCCCGCCAGAAGATACGCACGCTCGATCAACGCCATCTGCTGTCGTTCCGGATGACCATTGCCGGCGACCCTATGTGCGGTCCATCCATCATGCCGTACGACTTCGCCGGCCTCGCACGCAGTATGGACTTCATGGCGCCCGAAGGATACGGCCGCATCGGAGATCGGGAGCGAGTGCGTCCGGGATGGTTCACCGCTGCATACTCCAGGATGGCGGCACCCGGTCGGCCCGTTTTCTGGACCGAGTTCGGCTACTCGCTCTGGAATCAGGGCGAGCGGCCCGATCCGAAGCCCGGCCTGAGCTTCGCCGACGCGTTCGACGACCGGCACTATCTGCCTGCCACCATCGCGTTCACCGAGCGTTTCTACCGTGAGTTCTACGAGATGGCCCTGGACAGCGGATCGGTCGGCACGGTGTGCTGGTGGTACCCGGGCGGGTTCCGGTACGGCGAGAACAGCGACTTCGGCATCATCAACCCCGACGGAACCTGGCGCGAGCTTACGCGCATCATCAGCGACTATGCCAGGCGCTTCGCCGCTCGACAGCCTGCTCCGCAGCCCGACGCCTGGATCACCGTGGATCGAGACAGGCATCCTGACGGGATCTATGGCATCTACACGGAACACAAGGATACGTTCTGGCGGCTCGCCGATTCGGGCAAGTTTCCGGGTCTGCGAACCGACGGCGACGACAGCGACTCGGCGTCGGCGCCGCTCGTTGCCGTCGGCAATGTGCCGTGTACGGGATCGAACCCGCCGAAATACCTCAATGCGGAGTTCGAGTCCGTAGAGGTATGGACGCGAGACGGAAGGTGGGCCGCCGTCCCCTACGAGGGCGGTACGATGGAGGTAGCCGCCGGCGGACCGGTCCGGATCCGAGTCGTTGCCGGCAACAACGGCGTCGCCCGATGGCTTGCGCGCGAAGGCGATGGCCAGGTGCGTGCCGTGGCACGAGACAGTGATGGAACGACGCTCGCAACCGCTGCGCTGGCTGCCGATGTCGAGCGTCTCGGCGTCTCGGAGGCGGTCGAGATTGCCCTTCCGGTCATAGCCGACGGCGCAGCGCTGGAGATCACCATGGACGCGAAGGGCCGGACAGCGTTCGGCGAGCGGAGACGCCTGGTGGTGAAGCGACGATGAAGGGAGCAGCTACGATCCGCTCCCTTGGGTCCGCGCTGGCGATCGCATGCAGCACATGGTCGGCAGCCCATGCCGTTGAGTTGCACGTCTCGATCGGGGGCGACGACCGCAATCCCGGAACTCGAGGGTCGCCTCTCAGGACGATTCAGCGCGCTGCCGACATGGCCCAGCCGGGCGATACGATCACCGTTCACGCCGGCCTCTACCGTGAGCGTGTCAATCCGCCCCGCGGCGGCGACTCCGACGCCCGACGGATCGTCTACAGGGCAGCCCCTGGCGAGCGCGTGGAGATACGGGGTTCGGAGATCGTCAAAGGCTGGGAGCGCGTTCAGGGCGACGTCTGGAAGGCGATCGTTCCCAACAGTCTGTTCGGTTCCTTCAACCCGTTTGCCGACCGCATCCACGGCGACTGGTTCGATCCTCTGGGCCGGGAGCATCACTCCGGCGCCGTGTACCTCGACGGAGTGTGGCTTACCGAGGCGTCCTCGCTCGAAAGCCTCATGGCAGGCAACGACGCCAACGCACCGACATCGGGCTCCGGGCAGGTTCTCCTGAACGTCGCGTGGCTGCGCACGGGTTCGGCCAGCCAACGCCGTCCGGCAACCTCCTACGCCGAGCAGCGTGGCGTTCAGAACGCTCCCTGCGAAGAGGGCGGCGACTGCATCGGCTGGATCGAACGGGGCGATTGGGTGCGCTACGAGGCGTTCGACTTCGGGACTCGAGCGCGCGAGGTCGAGCTGCGTGTCGCTTCGGCCACGTCAGGCGGGCTCATCGAGCTCAGGCTCGACAACCCCACCGGACCGCTCATCGGCACGGCATCGGTTCCTCATACAGGAGGCTGGCAGGACTGGGTGTCCGTCAAAGCCCGCATCCGACCGACGAGCGGTATCCGTTCGCTCGTGCTCGCATTCCGCGACGAGACAGAAGCGGAGAGGGCGCCGGGCCTCTGGTATGCGAAAGTCGGCCCATCCACAACCACCATCTGGGCCCGGTTCCCGAACGTCGACCCCACCAGACGGACTGTTGAGATCAACGTGCGTCAGACGGTTTTCTACCCGGACCGACCCGGCCGCAACTACATCACGGTCCGCGGCTTCATCATGCGCCACGCGGCAACGCCCTGGGCGCCGCCGACGGCTGAACAGATCGGCCTCATCGGCACGCACTGGAGCAAGGGCTGGATCATCGAGAACTGCACGATCAGCCATTCGGTCTGCTCGGGCATCTCGCTGGGCAAGTACGGAGACGAATACGACAACACATCGGCCAATACCGCCGAAGGCTATGTCAAGACCATCGAGCGAGGTCTGGCGCGCGGATGGAACCGTGACACGATCGGGGGCCATATCGTCCGGAACAACACGATCAGCCATTGTGAGCAGGCGGGGATCGTCGGCAGTCTGGGAGCCGCCTTCTGCGTCGTCACTGGCAACACGATCCATGACATCCACATGCGCCGGCTGTTCACGGGCGCCGAAATGGCAGGGATCAAGTTCCATGGGGCCATAGACACCGTCATATCGGACAACCACATCTATCGCACGTGTCTCGGCCTGTGGCTCGACTGGATGGCGCAAGGCACCCGAGTAACGCGCAACGTCTTCCATCACAACCTTACCCACGACCTGTTTGTCGAAGTGAACCACGGCCCGTTCCTTGTGGACAACAACCTGTTGCTGTCGCCGGGGAGTCTGCTGGACGTTTCGCAGGGAGGAGCCTACGCCCATAACCTGTTTCTCGGACGGATCACCACATTCCCGGACCTCGGCCGGCAGACGCCCTACCATCCCGCCCATGAGACGAGGATCGCTGGCTTCGCATCGGTCCGCGGAGGCGATGATCGCTTCGTCAACAACCTCTTTGTAGGGGGACGCGAGCGCGGGCTCTGGGTTTACGACAAGGCGGGTTACCCGCTCACGGCAGCCGGCAACGCGTACCTGGGAGGGGCGCGGCCCCATGCCGGCGAGGCCGACCCATTCATTCGCGCGGATCACAGGTCCGACCCGCGCATCGTCGCCCGCGGCGCCGGCGTACTTCTGGAGTTGACCATTCCTGCCGACATGCCGGGCTTGCCCCTTGTGACGACGGCGACGCTCGGCCGGGCTCGTGTGACCGATCTGCCGTACGAGAGCGCCGATGGCTCACCCATCGTCCTCGACCGCGACTTTCTTGGCCGCTCTCGGTCTGCGGGGCGGGTCATCGCCGGCCCCTTCGCGACGCTGAAGCATGGCCGCAATGCCGTGAGGCTCCGATAGCGTCGCACAGAGACACGCATGCATAATACAGCGGTGAACATGTCGTCCGCACCACGATACCGATGGGCGAGTAATCTGTTCCGCGCCGCCTTCATTGCGGCGGGGGCGGCGATGGTCTGCTGCGCGGCAGCCCAGAGACCGCGGACCGACAAGGCTGCCGTAGTGTTCAACCGGTCCGAGCTGTTCTACTTGTACAGCCGTGTCGGCAGCTTCGGCCCTGAAGACCGCGCCAAGCTCGTGTCGGAGCGGATCGCTGCACTGGCAGACGACCGCTCGGTGGAGCCTGACCAGATCGAGGTGCGGCCCGGCAACGGGGTCACCGACATCATGATCGGCGATCAGCCTATCGCGCAGGTGACGGCTGCAGACGCCGATGCGCTTGGCATTGATCGCGACCGGCTGGCGGAACGGTATGCCCAACGCATCCAGAAGGCGATCACGTCGTATCGAACCGAGCGCAGCGTGCCGATGGTGGTGCGAGGGGCCATCTATGCGTTGCTCGCCACCGCCGCCCTGCTGCTGGTCCTTCGCATGCTTGCGCTCCTCTTCGCACGTTTGGCTGCGACACTACGCGGCCTGCGCGGAACCCGTGTCCGAGGCTTCCGGTACCACGACTCCGAGATACTGACCGCCGATCACGTCGTCCATGCGCTTGTGTGGCTGCTGGATGCAGTTCGAATCGTCACGCTCGCCCTGCTCCTCTACGGCTATCTCACCCTCGTGTTCGGCTTCTTCCCCTGGACAGTCGGCTACGCGCAGGTGCTGCTCGGCTACATGACCGAGCAGTTCCGGAGCATGGGCCGCGCCGTGGCAGCCGCGATCCCGGACCTGCTCACGATATGCATCATCGTCATCATCGCCCGCTACACTTTGCGCGCCGTTCTATTCTTCTTCACGAGCATCGAGCGGGGCTCCATTTCATTCGCCGGGTTTGAGCGTGAATGGGCGATCCCGACCTACAAGCTTGTGCGCGTGCTGGTGATCGCTCTGGCATTCGTGGCGGCGTTCCCCTACATACCCGGCTCCAAGTCGCCTGTATTCCAGGGCGTGTCGGTGTTTCTCGGCGTCATCTTCTCCATCGGCTCCGGAGGATCCATGAGCAACATGGTGGCCGGTGTCGTCATGACCTACATGCGCCCATTTCGGATCGGTGACCGCGTGAAGATCGCCGATACCGTCGGCGACGTAGTGGAGAAGGGCCTCCTCGTAACCAGGATTCGGACGATCAAGAACGTTGAGGTCACGATCCCCAACTCCACCGTGCTCGCGGGCCACATCGTCAACTACAGCGCCAACGCCCGCGAGGACGGCCTGGTGCTCCATACGACCGTGACCATCGGATACGACGCGCCGTGGCGCCGGGTCCACGAGCTTCTGATCGAGGCGGCGAAGAAGACGCCCAATATCAAGGACCGGCCAGCGCCCTACGTGTTGCAGACGAGCCTCGACGACAACTATGTCTCCTACGAGCTCAACGCGTACACAGACCAACCCAACCGGATGGCGACGATCTACTCGATGCTTCATCAGCAGATTCAGGATACGTTCAACGAGGCTGGCGTCGAGATCATGTCTCCCCGCTACACGGCCTTGCGCGACGGCAATGAGACCACCATCCCCATCGCCAACCGGCCTGAGGACTATCGCGCACCCGCGTTCCGTGTGGAGCAGACCGGTGCGGACGGAGACCGAACCTGAACCGAAAGGAGCGACGCAGTTGACCACATACTGGCTTGTCATGGCAGGCGCCGCAGCATGGGCCGCCCTGGTTGCTGCGCCCGCGTCGGGAGCCCCGGAGGGAACGCCTTCCCGTCAGGGCTCCGGCGCCGCTACGTCGCCGGCGCAGCAGGCGTCGGCACGTCTCATGACAGTACGGCAACTCATCGCCGAGAAGAGATACAACGCTGCCGCCCTTGCCTTGCGACGAATCGCCGAGCGCCGCGACGCACTCCTCTTCGAACGGTACGAGGTTGGGGAGATGCTTCGGCAGGCCAAGAGTCTATTGGCCGGCAAGCCTGCGGAAGAACCGACAGCATCGCGCGTGAAGCTGCCCGCGAAGCCTCGTCCCGCCGCCGAGGTGTTTGTCGCGCCGACGGGATCGGACAGCGCTCCGGGCACCAAGGCCGAGCCTCTCAAGAGCCTGCAGGGCGCCGTGAACCGGGTGCGCGAGATCAGGAATAGCGGCCACTGGCCCAGGGGCGGAGTAACCGTCACGTTCGCGTCGGGCCGCTACCCCATCGCCGAGACGGTCACGTTGGACGGTGCAACCTCGGGAACAGCCGGTGCGCCCCTCGTGTTCCGAGCCGCTCCCGGAGCCGACGTCCGGTTCGCGGGGGGCCGGAGGCTAACGCGGCTGGAGCCCATCGCTGATGCGGCGCTCACTGCGCGCATTCCCGAAGAGGCGCGAGCGCACGTCCGCTTGATAGACCTGCGGGCCGCTGGCATCTCCGATCCGGGCAGGCTGGCGCCGCGCGGCGTCGGTTTCGGCCAGGACCCGATGCCTGAGCTCTTCTGGGATGGCCGCGCCCTGCCGCTGGCTCGCTGGCCGAACGAGGGCTGGGAGAGAACGGGTCAGATCGTTGAGGAGCGCAACCCGTCGGGAGGCTTCACGTTCCTCTATGCGAACGAGCGCATGCGGCGCTGGGCCGACGAGAAGGATGCATGGTTGTTCGGCTACTGGGGCTGGCTCTGGGCAGACCACGGCGTGCGCGCTGCGGCGTTCGATGCGGCCCAGGGCAGGATCGCCGCCGCCCAGGTCCCGAGCTACGCGCCTCGCGCGGGCATGCCCTGGTTCCTGTACAACGCGCTCAGCGAGCTAGATGCCCCTGGCGAATGGTTGCTCGACTCCGAGCGCGGACTCCTCATCCTGTACCCGCCGTCGGACCCGGCCAGGGCTGTCATCGAGTACTCGACGCTTGCAGGGCCCTTCCTGAAGCTGACTGACGCTGCTCACGTGCGCTTCGAGCGACTGACCTTCGAGCTCGGGAGATCGAACGGGATTGAGATCTCGGGCGGCAGCAACGTACTGATTGCAGGATGCCGCATCGGCAAGCTCCGAGGATCCGCCGTCGTCATCGAGGGCGGACGAGCGCACGGCGTCTTCGGCTGCGAGCTCCACACACTCGGACGCAACGGCACATCCATCAAAGGCGGCGACCGCAAGACGCTGACGCCGAGCGGTCACTTCGTCGAGAACTGCCATATCCACGACTTCTCGCGCGTGGACAGAACATACACGCCCGCCGTCTATGCGGAAGGAGTCGGCATTCGGATTGCCCACAATCTCATCCATGACTCGCCCGGCCACGCCATGCGCATCGAAGGCAACGACCACACGATCGAGTTCAACGAAGTCCATCATGTGGTCACCGAGACCGACGATCAGGGCGCCCTCGACATGTGGTTCAACCCGACCTACCGAGGCGTCGTGATCAGGCATAACTTCTGGCACCACATCGGCGCGGGTAAGGACGAGATGATGCGGGCAGGCATCCGCCTGGATGACGCCATCTGCGGCGTACTGATCTACGGTAACGTGTTCTGGAAGGCGTCCGAGGGCCTGTTTGGCGGCGTGCAGATACACGGCGGCAAGGACAACGAGGTCGTCAACAACATCTTCGTCGACTGCAAGTTCGGCGTGAGCTTCTCCCGATGGGGTTCCGACCGCTGGAGACAATACACCGAGAGCGAGCCCTTCATCAAGGCCACGACGCACGACGTGGATATAAGCCGGCCACCCTACAGCGTGCGCTACCCGGCGCTGGCAAGACTCCGCGAGAGCCCGGACATCAACGTGGTCGCGGGCAACCTTGCTGTGAACTGCAGCGAGTTCATGACGCGCGACGGCGGCATTCAGGATGGCGCCGACAACCTGATCGTCAAAGAGGATCCGGGATTCGTTGACGCCGCCAGAGGCATATTCGCTCTGAAGCCCGAAGCTGAGGTCCTGCGGAACGGCATCTTCAGGAGTGTCCCGTTCAGCGAGATCGGCAGGTACTCCCACCCTCTCGCGGTTGGGACCGGCATGGCGGGCGAGCCAGGGAGACAGGGGAGCAAAACAAAGCGCCCGCCCCGATAGTCGGAGCGGGCGTCCACCATGGGATGGGAGTCCTTGAAAAGGAGGACATGCGCACTTCACAGTACGATCCGCGCATCGGGAGCGTTCCGTTATTGGCGCTAAATATTCTTAGCTTTTTTTCGTGTGGACCAAGTGAAGCATGCGAGGCGTCGTAGCGGCGCCCAACAGACAATGAAGATGGAGCGCGCACAGCATATCCTATGATTCGCCGACTGCCTCATTCGCATCGCTGCTTTGTCTGCGGCGACACCAATCCGGCCGGGCTCCATGTGCGCTTTGAGACCGACGGCAACAAGGTCTGGACCACGCTCGCGCTCGGCGAGCCCCACATGGGCTATCTCGGCATCTCGCACGGAGGCGTGTTGGCTGCCGTGCTCGACGAGACCATGGGGTGGGCTCCGGCGGTACACACGGGCAGGTTCTGTATGGCCATCGAGCTCAACCTTGAGTACCGCAAGTCCGTGCCGATCGGCGAGCCGGTGATGGTCACCGGCTACATGACCGACGTCTCCCGCCGCATCTGGGAAGGCTGCGGAGAGATCAGGGGGGCCGACGGAACTCTCTATGTGCGGGGCCGGGGGCGGTTCATGCCCATGTCCGAACAGGCGACGGATGAGGTGATGGACATGCTCGTGTTCGACGAGGGCACGTTGACTCGCGATCAGATCGTGGCGGCGCGCGAGCGCTTCCGAGCGGCGAAGGGCTGACATGACGTTCACCGGCAGCCTCTTCTCCGACGAGGACTTCGGGGTCGCTTCCGCTCCGGACTCGCCGATCTCCGACCCGCAGCCTCCCGTGGAGTCTCCGGTCCTGTTCGGCTGGGATCCTCTCGATCGCGTGGTGGCTGCCGAAGCCCGTTCGGGAGTCCTTCTCCTCTGGCGCAGACTGCCCGACGACTCCGTCGAGATGCTTCAGCGGCCGTCGCTGCCGTGGCTGCTGGTGACATCGCCGCAGGACGTGCCCCCGACGGCGCGCCGAACCGATCTCGAGGGAGCGGGCTACGCCTATCTCGCCGAGTTTGAGCGAGCCGACGACTGCAACCGCGCTCGAATGGACTTGCGCGAGCGGCATGCCGAGTACATCGGCTACGCCAGCGACGTGCGCATGGCGCTGACCCGCGCCGGCGTCACGCTGTTCAAGGGCCTCACCATGAACGACGTGCGGCGTATGCAGGTGGACATCGAAACAGCCGGTCTCGATCCGCAGCGTCCCGAGGACCGCATCCTCCTCATCGCCGTCGCCGACAACCGGGGCCTGCTGACCACCCTCCGCGGTGCCGAGGATGACATGCTCCGGCAGCTCGTGGAGATCGTCCGGGAACGCGACCCCGATGTGATCGAGGGCCACAACATCCACGGCTTCGATCTGCCGTTCATCGCCGAACGCTGTCGCCGCTATGAGATCGCTCCGGCGCTGGGACGCGACGGCTCCGATCTCTTCGCCGGACTCCGCCGCACGTTCGCCATCGGCGGCAACACGCGCCCTCTGACCCCGTGGCGCATCTTCGGGCGGCATGTCGTGGACACGTTCCTCGCAGTGCAGCGCTTCGACTGGGCCAGAGGGTCGCTGACGGGCTACGGTCTCAAGGAGGTGGCGCGCACCTTCGGCATCGCCGAAGAGGACCGGGTCGAGCTGCCGCGCGACCGCATGGAGGAGACCTACCGGGCCGATCCCGATCTGGTAGCCCGCTACGCCCAGCAGGACGTGCTCGAAACGGGCAAGCTGGCCGAGCTCGTGCTCGCCACGGAGTTCTACCAGACCCAGATGGTGCCCGACAGCTATGGAGGGTGCGCCCTGGCAGGCGCAGGCGAGAAGATCAACGCCATCTTCGTCCGCGCCTATCTGCACGCGGGTCGGGCCATTCCGCGACCGCTGCCGCCGGTGCAGTACGAAGGTGGCTACACCGAGCTGCGTCGATCGGGCGTCCTGTACCGCATCGTCAAGGCCGACGTCGAAAGCCTCTACCCCAGCATCATGCTCACCGATCACATCAAGCCGCGTACCGACATGCTCGATCTGTTCTTGCCGGCCCTCAAAGAGCTGACCACACGGCGTCTCGACGCCAAGTCCCGCGCGAAGGCGGCGAGCGGCGCCGAGGCCAACTACTGGGATGGGCTCCAGAGCTCGTTCAAGGTGCTGATCAACTCGTTCTACGGCTACCTCGGGGCGGGCGGGTTCAACTTCAACGATCCCGAGGCCGCCGCCCGCGTCACGTCCCGTGGCCGAGAGATCGTCAAACAGATCGCCGACGACATCGAGGCAACCGGCGGTCAGGTCATCGAGATTGACACCGACGGGGTCTACTTCGTGCCGCCCGATGGCGTCGAGGGCGAAGAGGCCGAACGGACCTACATCGCGCAGATCGGATCCGCTCTGCCCGAGGGCATCCGGCTCGCGTTCGATGGTCGGTTCCGGTGCATGGTATCCGTCAAGACCAAGAACTACGTCCTCTGCGGCTACGACGGCAAGCGCACCTTCAAGGGCGCGTCGCTCCGATCGCGCGCCGACGAGCCCTATGGCCGGGAGTTTATCGCGCGGGCGGTGGACCTCATGATGGAGGGCCGGACGCGCGAGATCCGGGACCTGTACGTCGAAACGGCGCGGGCGCTCCGCGAGCATCGCCTGCCCATAGATCAGCTTGCGCGACGCGAACGGGTCACCGACAAGACCTTCTCCAGCGCAGCCAAACAGCGCTCGGCCGAAGTGGCGGAAGGAGTCGCCGTTGGCGACTATGTCTATGTCTATGAACGGTCCAACGGCCGGCTCGGTCTCGTTCAGGACTACACGCCGGGCGATGAGAACGTCGCCTACTACGTGGACAAGCTCTACAAGTTCGCCAGTCGCCTCCGCGAGGCCATCGGTCCCGCGTTCCCCGAGATCGTGCCCAGGCCCGGCCCCGGCGGCATCGTTCAGACGGCCATGCTGGACCTGTTCGGCGAATGACAGGGCGAACGCTGGGGAACCTGTTCGGTCCGACGCGGAGGTTGCAGCGAAACGGAAGGCGCTCGTGCACGGTGCCAGGGACTCACTATTAAAGCTTTGGGCAGTATTCTTTAATAACGCGACGCGTTATTAAAGGGAGGCCGAATGACGTGACCATGAAGCGTGGCATCTCTGGGCGCTATGAGACCGTCTCCGTCGGCGGCGAACGCGTGCGCGCGTTCATTCCGGCGCACCTGCCGCCGCAGCCCCCAGTCGAGATGACCGGGCCACGCCAGCATCTGCTCGAGCAGGCTCAACTGTCGCTGGGGCGTCTCGACAGTGCCACCCTGCTCCTCCCGGAACCGGACATCTTCCTCTACGCGTATGTGCGACGTGAAGCCGTCCTCTCGTCTCAGATCGAGGGCACACAGTCATCGCTGGCCGACCTTATGCTGTTTGAACTGGACGAGATCCCAGGCGTGCCTTTCGACGACGTGGCCGAGGTGTCGAACTACGTGGCCGCTCTCAACCTGGGCATGGATCGGTTGCAGGCTGGGCGTCCTCTCACAAACCGGCTCCTGCGCGAGATGCATGCCGTGCTGCTAAAGAGTGGGAGAGGCTCGACTCGAATGGCTGGCGAGTTCCGGAGCAGTCAGAACTGGATCGGCGGAACGCGCCCCGGCAATGCCCACTTCGTGCCACCGCCGCCCCACCGAGTGCCGGAATGCATGGCTGCGCTCGAGCGGTTCTTTCACGATCCGGAGGTGCCGTACCCGTCGGTTGTCAAGGCCGCCCTTGCGCATGTTCAGTTCGAGACGATCCATCCGTTCCTCGACGGCAACGGGCGTATCGGGCGCCTCCTGATCTCGTTCCTTCTCCATCACGACGGCGTGCTGTCTCGGCCCCTTCTCTACCTCAGTCTCTACTTCAAGCAGCATCGGAGCGAGTATTACCGGCTCCTCGACGCCGTCCGAACCGCAGGCGCATGGGAGGAATGGCTGGATTTCTTCCTTGAGGGCGTTCGCGAGACAGCCTCGAATGCAGTGCAGACCGCACAGCGTCTTGTCGCGCTGTTCCAGCAAGACCAGGCTCGCGTTCAGGCTGCAGGCCGCTCTGTGTCGAGCGCGTTGCGTGTGCTGGACGCTCTGTGTCACAGGCCGGTCCTGTCTCTTAGCGAAGCGTGCCGCCGCACAGGCCTGAGCTTTCCCACGACCGCCAAGTGCATGCAGGGGCTCGTCGCCCTCGGGATTGCCAGGGAGCTGACCGGCAAGCGACGTAGCCGACTGTACTTGTACGACGCATACCTTGCCATCTTGCAGGAGGGTGCGGAACCGCTGTAGACCCATGCCGATGGAAGCGGTGCGTAGACCGTCTGAGAGAGGAACATCTAGCGCTGTCNGGCCAGTCACCGGGTCTCTCCTCGTCTTCGTCATGCAGTAGCCAGCGAGCGTGGTATGCTCTCATCAAGACCCCAGGAACGTGTGCAGCAGCCAGCATGAGTACGTGCAGAGATGTGCAGTTCATGAGCTCGTCGGCATGGGCTACGACGTCTGCTCCCAAACGCGGGGACCTGTCTGCGATCGAGCGCCTTCCAGCGTCTTCGACGCGTGGCGCCCCGGGTGGATCGGCCCTTGCCAAAGCCCGATCCGGTGATGAGGCGGGATCAAGCGCCGGGTAACCGTCAGTGAAGCGAACAGGCAGAGGACATGCGATCCGAGCGCATCGAGATAAGTGCGCACTGATGCGCCGGACGACGATGAAGGGATCCATCCATGCAGACCC
>Ga0067045_1005124_pt1 | contig 14645 bp, 9 predicted proteins | sample TerdegcTABiofilm_FD_59184 | JGI IMG/M metagenome (GOLD analysis project Ga0067045, IMG submission 59184) | Combined Assembly of (Gp0054472, Gp0054536) Wastewater bioreactor microbial communities from Singapore -Terephthalate degrading...
CGGCCCGCCTCAAGGAGTGCGGGTACAACGAACTCTCCGAGAAGCCCCGCCCCAGTTTCTGGAAGCGCCTCTGGGAGCAACTGACCAGTTTTCTGGTGATCATCCTCATCGTGGCCAGCCTCATCTCCATCTTCATCGGCGAGTACGTGGACGCGGCGGCCATCCTGGCCATCGTGGTGCTCAATGCCATCCTGGGCGTGGTCCAGGAGTCCCGCGCCGAGGAGGCGCTCACGGCCCTGAAGCGCATGGCGGCGCCCGAGGCGCACGTCATCCGCGGGGGGCGGCTCATCACTATCCCCGCCCGGGAGTTGGTGCCCGGCGACCTGGTGGTGCTGGAGGCGGGCAACTATGTCCCCGCCGACCTGCGTCTGGTGGAGAGCGTCAACCTGCGCATAGACGAGGCCTCACTCACCGGCGAGTCCACGCCCGCGGTGAAGCACGCCGAAGTCGTCCTGGACCGCGGCCTGGCGCTCGGCGACCGCGACAACTCGGCCTACATGGGCACTCTGGTAACCTACGGGCGCGGGCGGGGCATCGTGGTCGCCACGGGCATGCACACGGAAATCGGCCTCATCGCCGACATGATCCAGAGTTTTGAGGAGGAGCCGACGCCGCTCCAAATCAAACTGGATCAACTGGGGAAGTGGCTGGGCATCGCGGCCCTTGTGGTGTGCGCCATCGTGTTTGGCGTGGGCGTGGCGCGGGGCATCCCCCCGCTGACCATGTTCATCACCGCCATCAGCCTGGCCATCGCTGCCGTGCCCGAGGGCCTGCCCGCCGTCGTTACCATCTGCCTGGCGCTGGGGTTGCAGCGCATGGTGCGGCGGCACGCCCTGCTCCGCAAACTCCCCGCCGTGGAGACGCTGGGCAGCGCCACGACCATCTGCTCCGATAAGACGGGCACGCTCACCAAGAACGAGATGACCGTCGTGCGCGTGTATAGCGACGGCGAACTCATCACCGTAACCGGCGAGGGGTACGACCCCAGGGGCGAGTTTCGGCAGAACGGGCATGAGGTGGACGTGCGGCGGCCGGGCGGGATACGCGATGTGCTGCTCGCCGCGGCGCTGTGCAACGACTCGCGACTGGAGACCAGCGGCACCGACGCCGCAGGCCAGCAGACGTACCGCATGGTGGGCGACCCCACCGAGGGCGCGTTGGTTGTGGCCGCGGCCAAGGCCGGGCTGTGGAAAAGCGACCTGGAAGAGCAATACCCCCGCGTGGCCGAAATCCCCTTTGATTCCGACCGCAAGCGCATGACCACCATCCACAAAGACGCCAACGGCTATGTGGCGTTTACCAAGGGCGCGGGCGACATCATCGTTTATCTCTGCGACACCTACGAGCAGGATGGCCAGGTGTACCCGATGACCGACCAGGCCCGCGAGCGAATCCTGCGCGTCCAGGAGCAAATGGCCAGCGACGCTCTCCGCATCCTCGGCGTGGCCCGCCGACATTTGGACGCCATCCCGCCCGAAGACCGCATGCACGAAGTGGAGCGGAACATGACCTTCCTGGGCCTCGTGGGCATGATAGACCCCGCCCGGGCCGAGGTCAGGGATGCCATTCGCGTGGCCCGCAGCGCCGGCCTGAAGACGGTGATGATCACCGGCGATCACGACCGCACGGCCATGGCCATCGCGCGGCAGTTGGACTTGCTCACCCCCGGCCGCCAACTGGTTACCGGCGTGGAACTGGAGCAGATGTCCGACGAGGAACTGTCGGAGATGGTGAACGAGATTGACGTCTTCGCCCGCGTCTCGCCGCACCACAAGGTGCGCATCGTGGAAGCCCTCAAGAGCCGCGGCCACATTGTCGCCATGACCGGCGACGGTGTGAACGACGCGCCGGCCCTCAAACGCGCCGACATCGGCGTGGCCATGGGCATCACCGGCACCGACGTCTCCAAAGAGACCGCCGACATGGTGCTCACCGACGACAACTACGCCAGCATCGTGGCGGCCATAGAGGAAGGCCGCATCATCTACTCCAACATCCGCAAATTCGTGTACTACCTGCTGTCGTGCAATGTGGGCGAAATCCTCGTGGTCTTCCTGGCGACCATCTTCAACTGGGGGCTGCCCCTGAGCGCGATCCAACTGCTTGTGCTCAACCTGGTTACCGATGGCGCTCCCGCCCTGGCGCTGGGCCTGGAGAAGGGCGATCCGGACATCATGGACCGCCCGCCGCGCCCCGTCAACGAGCCCATCATCAACCGCCCCATGGTCATCGGGATCATCACCCAGAGCATCGCCATTGCCGCCGCCACGCTGGCCGCGTTCCTCATCGGGCGCATGTGGTTTGGCGGCACCGAAGTCCACGCCCGCACGATGGCGTTCACGACCCTCAGCATCTCGGAACTTCTCCGCGCCTACACGTCCCGCTCCGAGCGACACCCGCTCATCTCCATCGGCATCTGGAGCAACCGCTTCATGCAGTGGGCCGTGCTGGCGTCGTTGGCGATCATCATGATCATCATCTACGTGCCGTTCCTGGATCCGATATTTGACACCACGTTCCTGACCCTGCGCGAATGGGAGGTCATCGTGCCCCTGGTGTTTGTCCCGGCCATCGTCGCCGAACTCACCAAGTGGGTGTGGCGGCGGCTGGATCAGCGACGCAAGTCGGCGTCTCCATCGCCGGCATAGTCGTCAGAGAGGGAAGCGGTAGAGCCATGGAACCAAACGACGACGCGGCAGAGCACGAGCGGTTCCTTCGTTGGGCGCAACTCACCTGCGCGGGCGAAGTTGCCGCCATGGTCGCCCACGACATCAACAACGCGGTAACCGGCGTCATGAGTTATGCCGAACTGGCGCAGATGGACCTCCCGTCCTGGAGCGAGGCCGGGACCTACCTGCAGAAGTCCCTGGATCAGGCGAGGCGAGTCAGCAACCTTGCCAACCACTTGCTGATGATCTCGCACGAGGCCGCGTATGTGCCGGTCAGCGAGGATATCCGCGGCAGTTTGGAGGCGGCGTGCGCGCTGGTGCAGCGGCGGTTGGAGAAGGATGCCATCGCCTTTGAGCGTCGCCTGGACATCGCCGATGCGCGCGTCGTCGCGGACAGCGCCCGGCTTCTGCTCACGTGGCTCGGGCTGATTCTGGCGGCGCGCTCTGTGCTGCTCCAGTCGCCTGCCGGGTCGTTCCGCGCGCTGCAGGTCAGCGCGGAGCCGATGCGCCGCGGGGAGAGCGCCGCCGTCCGCGTGGTGGTGGATGCCCGCGCCGACGCCCCACCGCCTGCCCAGTTCCTGGAGCAACTCCGTCGGGCGGAGACCGACGGCCCGCCGCTGTGCCGCGAGGCGATGCTGTACGCCGCGGCCAGGGCGCACGTTGCCCGTCTGGGCGGCACCCTGGGCCTTCGCGAGACCGACGAGGGCTTTGCGTTTGAGGTGGAGTTGCCGTTGAGCGCTTGAGGTGTGCGGTCGTGAAGCGTATTCTGGTCGTAGATGACGAGGAAAGCATCCGAATCACCTTGTCCACCATCCTCACCAGAGAGGGCTACACGGTGCAGGCCGTGGGCAGTTTTGACGAGGTTACGCAGATTCTCCCTTCCTTCCCCCCCGATACCATCATCCTGGACGTGCTCCTGCCCAAAGTCAGCGGCCTGGACATCCTCAAGTACCTCAAAGAGCAAGGCGTGGACGCCCCCGTGATCATCATCACCGGCGCGCCCGACCTGCAGAGCGCGCGCGAAAGCCTTCGGCACGGCGCCTACGATTACATCGCCAAACCCTTCACCCTGGACATCCTGCGGCAATCGGTCAGCCGCGCCATCAAAGAGAAAGAACTCCTGGACGCGCGGCGCGAACTGGAGGAACAGAAACGCCGCTACCAGGAAGACCTGGAGCGCCAGGTCCGGGAGCGCACCGCCGAACTCCAACGGCGCAACGCCGAACTGGCGGCGCTGAACCGCCTGGGCGCCATCCTCGCCGAATCGCTGTCGCTGGAGGATACGCTCCAGGGGGCATTGGCGGAACTGGTGGCGGCGGTGGGTTCGCCGCTGGGGGCCGTCTATCTCCTGCGCGACGGCTCGTTGTGGCCTGCTGCCGCCGTGGCCCAGAACAAGGCCGTGGCCGACCTGCTGCCGCCGTCTCTGGCCGCGTCCGTGCTGGAAGTCTCCGCGCCGGGGCCTGCGCGGGTGGCCCCGGAGGTGCTGCCCGACGGTCTGCGCAAGGCCGTGGTGGCCGCGGGCGCGGACTCGGCATGGCTCACCGGCCTCGTCAGCAAAGCCGAGGTGGAGGGCATCCTGGTCATCGCCAGCGGCGCTGAGCAGCCGGACGCGTCGCTCCTCTCGGCCTCTGCGCGCCAGATCGCCGTGGCGGTGCAGAACGCCCAACTGTTTGAGGAATCGGTAGCCCGCCGCCAACACACCGAGGCCATCATCCAGAACATGGCCGATGGCGTGCTCGTGCTGGATAGGCAGGACCGCATCTCGGCGTGCAATCCCGCGCTGCGCAATATCTTGGGCATCCTGCGCGAGGACCTGCTGGGCCGCAGCATCCACGATTTTCGCGGATCGTCCGACCCTGGGCTGGCCGCGCTCTGGGAAATCGGTGCTCCGTCCGCCGACCTCATGGAGCAGTTGCAGGCCATGTCGTACAATAGCGCGCACGAGTCGGACATGCCGTTTGTCGTCCGCAGGGAGGTGAGCCTGTCGGACCCCCTCAATCGCATCGTCATGGTGTACACGACCCAGTTGCGCGACCTTGCCCACAACCCCATGGGGCAGGTTCGCCTGGTGCGTGACATCACGCGCGAGCGCGAATTGGAGCGCATGAAATCCGATTTCATCTCCATCGTCTCGCACGAGTTGCGCACTCCCCTGTTCTACATCAAGGGATTCATAGAACTCCTCCTGCACGGCAAAGCGGAAGATCCCAAAGTCCGCACTGAGTTCCTGAACATTATTCGCGATCAGACCGACCACCTCAGCAGGCTGGTGGAGGACATCCTGGACACTGCCAAGATAGAGCAGGGTAGCCTGGTGCTCAAGCGCGAGCGCGTTCCCGTGGAAGACCTGATTCGGCAGGCGGTGGCCGATGCCGAAGGGATGGCCGCCAATGCCGGCGTGGCGCTGCGCGTGGAGATTGCCGAGCCGCTGCCCGAGGTCATCGGGGATTTCGTGCGGCTGAAGCAGGTGATGGCGAACCTGATCGGCAACGCGATCAAGTTCAGCAAGTCGGGCAGTGTGGTCATCGTTCGCGGCTTGCCCAAGTCGGGCGAGGTCTGGGTGCAAGTGGAGGATCAGGGGACGGGCATCCCTCCCCAAAGCCTGCCCCATGTCTTTGACAAATTCTTCCAGGCCGAGCCCTCGCAGACGCGCACGGCGGGGGGCGTGGGCTTGGGATTGTACATTGCGCGGCAGATCGTGGAGAACCTCGGCGGCCGCATCTGGGCCGAGAGCGAACTGGGCAAGGGCAGCACGTTCACCTTTGCCCTGCCGGTGCAAGGGACCCCGACGGACGACGGCGACGCGAAAGGCACGTGAGGAGGATGACAAGATGGCCAAGCGGATTCTCGTGGTAGATGATGACCCCACTGCGCTTCGGCTGATCGGCTACAGCCTGCAACAAGAAGGATACGATGTCCTGACGGCTGCCAGCGGGCTGGACGGCCTGGCCCAGGCGCGCCAGTTGCACCCGGACCTCGTCGTTCTGGACATCATGATGCCGGACCTGGACGGATTTGAGGTCTGCCGCAGGTTGAGGGCCGACCCCGTAACGCGCAGACTGCCCGTGCTCATGCTGACGGCCAAGGGCCAGGTGGCGGACAAGGTGGCAGGGTTCCGCGCGGGCGCCGACGACTACCTGGTGAAGCCGGCCGACCCGGGCGAACTGGTGGCGCGCGTGGCGGCGCTCCTGACCCGCGCGTCCTACGCCGGGGCGCAGGAGGCGCGCGTGTTCGCCTTCGTGGGGGCCAAGGGCGGAGTTGGCACGACGACGGCCGCCGTGAACGCGGCGGTTCTGCTGGCGAAAGGCGGCCACCGGGTGGTGCTGGCCGAGTTGCGCAACACGTTCGGTACAGCGTGCCTGCAACTGAACCTGAGGCCGCGCGTGTCGCTGGGCCGCCTGTTCCGCGAGCGGGACGCCCGCACCGGGCGGGAGATCACCGGCGCGTTGATGTCGCACGCCAGCGGGTTGAAGGTCCTGGCCGGCCCCCAGCAGCCCGAAGAGTATCTGGAACTGACGCCGGCAATGGTTTCCTCCATCCTGGATGCGCTGCGCTACTCGTCGGAGATGGTGGTGCTGGACCTGCCAGGGGCTTTCTCGCCTGCGTGGCGCGAGGCGGTGGAGCGCAGCGATTTCGTCGCGCTGGTTACGGAGCAGGACCCCACATCCTTGGCCGCCGCCAAAATGCTCCTGATTCTGCTCAAGGGGTTTGGGATTGCTCCCAGCAACATCGGGGCGCTGATTGTGCATCGCGCGCGCTCGGCCACGGAGATGTCGGCGCTGCAGATTTCCAACTTCCTGGAACTGGGCCTCTTGGGGGTGATTCCGAGCGCGCCGGAGGAATGCGCCAGCGCCGCGCGCCTGGGCAGCCCGGTGGTGCTGGCCCAGCCGACGGCCAGCGTCTCGCAGGCGTTCGCCCAGGTGGCCGAGCGCCTCACCGCCGAGCCGGTCATCCTCCAGCAGTTCTGACCCTGCGCCCCGCGCGCAGCGATTCGGTTCCAGATGTTGGCGTCCGTCATGGCGAGGGGGCAAAGCCCCGAAGCAATCTCGCATTACCTGTTCGCGTAGATTCGTGTTATTCGTGGATAGGTTACGTGCGACGCACCTCGGAGGTGCGCCGCACGTCAGGATGCCCGCCGGGGGCTACGCGCTATTGTCTATTCGCGTAGATTCGTGTTATTCGCGGTTACAGGGGCAGGTATGGAAACCTGCCCTACACTCGGTCGCATTTCGTGTTATTCGTGGATAGGTTACGTGCGACGCACCTCGGAGGTGCGTCGCACGTCGGGATGCCCGCCGGGGGCTACGCGCTATTGTCTATTCGCGTGGATTCGTGTTATTCGCGGTTACAGGGGCAGGCTTTGTGCCTTTGTGTCTCCGTGTGGGATATTGTTCTCACACAAAGGCACAAAGACACAAAGGGGTAAAGGCACGGAGAAAACCTCTTTGTGCCTTTGTGTCTCCGTGTGGGATATTGTTCTCACACAAAGGCACAAAGACACAAAGGGGTAAAGGCACGGAGAAAACCTCTTTGTGCCTTTGTGTCTCCGTGTGGGATATTGTTCTNACACAAAGAGTAGGGACGCAGAGCGGCAATCGGGTTGCGGGCCGCGGCAAAATGGTGTATCATCCGATAACGGCAGCCGATTCTCGGATTCCTTTCCAGGAGGGGGCATGTGCTTGAAATCCAGCACCTGACGAAAATCTACGAAGACGGAACCCGCGCGCTCCACGACGTGAGTTTCACCGTCAGGGACGGCGAGTTTGTCATCCTGATCGGACTGAGCGGGTCCGGAAAGTCCACCCTGTTGCGCTGCATCAATCGGCTGGTGGAGCCCACCAGCGGCAAAGTCATCTGGAACGGGGTGGACATCACGGCGGCCTCGCCGAAAGAACTGCGGGAGATTCGCCGCAATATCGGCATGATCTTCCAGCAATTCAACCTGGTCAAGCGCTCCTCGGTGATGACCAACGTGCTGTCGGGCCGCCTGGGCTACGTGAACACGTGGGCCAGCGTCCTGGGGCAGTTCAGCAAGGAGGACCGCCAGCGCGCCCTGGCCAGCCTGGCGCGCGTGGGCATCAGCGAGAAGGCCTACAACCGCGCCGATTCGCTGAGCGGGGGCCAGCAGCAGCGCGTGGGCATCGCGCGCGCCCTCATGCAGGCGCCCAAACTCATGCTGGCCGACGAACCGGTCGCCAGCCTGGACCCCGCCACCTCGCACTCGGTGCTCAAGTACCTGGAGCAACTCAACAAAGAAGACGGCATCACCGTCCTGTGCAGTCTCCACTTTCTGAGCCTGGCGCGCCGCTACGGTTCGCGCATCATCGCCCTCAAGGCCGGGGAGGTCGTCTTTGACGGCCTGCCCAAAGACATTGACCACCAGCGCTTCCAGGAAATCTACGGCGAAGAGGCCATAGAAGTGGAGATCGCCTGATGTCCATTCTCGCACGGGGAGAGCAACGATGAGCGAAAACCAGAACGAGGTCCTGCGTCGCGGCGACAAAATCATCGTCGCGCGCGGTGTCAGCCGATTCAAGGTGGCCCGGCATCGCCTGACCGGACTTCTCACCGATGTGTTAGCCCTCTGCTATTTGTACGCATCCGTTCGGCTGCTGGTGCTCCAGTTGCCGAAGTACAAGGAAGCCGTGAAAGCAAGCACGGGCCAGCCCGTCCTGTACGTGCCGTGGGCCATTGTCATCTCGGCCGCGATTGTGGTGGCCCTCTTCTGGGGTAGCCTGGGGCGGTCGCTTGGCGGGCGTATGGGCAACCTTGAGTACAGCCGGAACGGGAGCAAAGAGGTCTCCATTTTCAGGCGGCTGCTCCACGCCCTGCTGAACGCCGTCGGCATGGTCCCTGTGTACATCGCCCTGTGGTGGCTGCATACCCACAACCCTCGCTTTGAGACGTGGACGCTGGTAACGCTGCCGCTGCTGGTGCTGTTCCTCTGGGCGCTGGTGGACCCCAAGGGGCGCACCCTGGTTGACCGGATTGCGGGGATTGAAGTCTCGCCGCCGGAATATCGGGAAGTGGTGGATGTCCGTGTGCGGCCCCGCCCGTGGTACACCCGCTCGTGGGGCGCGGCGGCGCTGGCCATGCTCATCCTCTCCTACACCACCGGCTGGGTGATCACTAAGATTGACCTGAACGCCCTGGTGCGGGATGCGCCTCGGGCCAAGCCGCTGTTTGTGGACCTGGTAACGCCCGAACTGTTTGAGCGCACGCCCACCGACCAGATCGCCCGCGCCAAGTATCAGATTCCCTGCTCGGGCACGCCGCCCGCTCCGTCCGAGGTGGTGCCGGGCAAGCCCAGCCTCATCATCACGCGTGGCGGGACCTGCGGCGAGCGCGGCGACCTGATCGCCATTCGGGGCGAGAACTTCGCGCCCAACGCCAAGGGTCTCCTGTTCTGGGTGGACCCCATCGGGATGAAGGATCGTATCCGCGGCATTCAGACCGACGCCGACGGGAAGTTTGAGTACACCTTCAACGTGCCCAACGCGCGCGGCACCGACTACGAAATCCACGAAGTGGAAGCGGTCATCTCGGTGCCTGCCGGGCCCTGGAGGGCGACGGTAACCCTCCGCATGGTCATTGACAAGATGATTGAGACCATATTCCTGGCGCTGATGGCTACCACGCTGGGCGTCATCATCTCCATCCCCATCAGTTTCCTGAGCGCGCGCAACCTGATGATTCACAATCCCGTCAGCGCGACCATCTACTACATCACGCGCACCATCATGAACATCATGCGCTCCATTGAGCCGCTCATCTGGGCGCTGATTTTCGTGGTGTGGGTGGGCATCGGCCCGTTCGCGGGCGTGCTCGCCCTTACGCTGCACACCGTCGCGGCCCTGGCCAAGTTGTACTCCGAGGCCATTGAGAGCATAGACCCCGGCCCGATTGAGGCGGTTACCGCCACCGGCGCAGACCGTATCCAGACCATCGCCTACGCCGTTGTACCGCAGATGATCCCGCCGTTCATCGCGTTCACCATCTACCGCTGGGACATCAACGTGCGCATGAGCACGGTCATCGGGTTGGTGGGCGGCGGCGGCATCGGCTTCCTGCTGATCCAGTGGATCAACCTGCTCCAGTATCGGCAGGCGGCCACGGCGGTCTGGGCCATTGCCCTGGTTGTGGCTATCATGGACTACGCGAGCGCCATCGTGCGCGAAAAACTGGTCTGATCCCTGGGCGTTGCCCGGGCTTCACGGAGGGAAACGATGAACCTGCTCAAGCGCAAGTTGCCGGAATCTTCATCTGCCTGGATGCTCCTGGCGTGCGCGGTGATCCTTGCGGCGCTCCTGGCGGGCAGTCTGGGCAGCGCGGGGGCCTCCATGCTGTTCCAGTCGCCCATCTCGCCCCCAGGGCCAAGCCCCACCGACACGCCCGTGGTTACGGAGGAGCCAACTGTAGTCCGCACGCCGACCATCATCTACGTGGAGCCGACGCCGTTCCCCACGCCTGGGGAATTGCCGCCGGCGCTACCCACAACGCCGGGCCAGCCCACGGTCCCGCCGCCCCCGACGCCGGAGCAGGCGACGTTTACGCCCGTGCCGCCTGCGCCCATCGCGACCGTCGCCCCACAGCCCACCGCCGGAGGCCCCACGCCTGTGCTGTGGATCATCGTCGGTCTGGTGATCGTCGGGCTGTTCGTGGTGATCGCGATCTCGCCCAAGAAGCCCAACGCGGAAGAATAGCCTCGCTGCGCGGCGAATCTCCACCCAGAGCGCGCCGACCGAAGGCGCGCTCTGGCGCATGTGAGCCAGAACGGTGGCGCGAACGGCGCGTTTCTCAAAAAGCGGAAGCCTGTGGCTGGCGGCGCTGACCATCGCCGCCTTCGCCATCCGCATGGCGCGCATCGGGTTCCAAAGCCTGTGGCGCGACGAGGTGGATGCCATCCGCTTCGCCACGCAGCCCCTCAGCGACCTGGCGCGCATGTTCCTCACGCCGGGCGAGAACGGCCCGCTCTACTACCTGGCCCTTCGCCCCTGGCTGGCATGGTTCGGGGAGGGCGAGGTCGCCCTGCGCGCGTTCTCCGCGGTGGCCGGCGCGGCGCTTGTCCCGCTCATGTTCCACCTGGGGGCGCGGCTGTTCGGCCGTCGGGTGGGGTGGCTGGCTGCGGGCTTGGCCGCCGTGGCCCCCTACGCGGTGTGGTATTCCCAAGAGGGCAAGATGTACGCCTGGGTGGCGCTCCTGGCGGCGGGCAGTTTCGCCCTGCTGTGGTGGGGCCTGGACGGCGGCCCCTGGTGGGCCTGGGCGGGATACGTGCTCCTCACGACCGCCTCGCTGTTCGTCCACTATCTGGCCGTCCTGCTGATTCCGACGTTCGCGCTGGTTTTCCTCGCCGGACTGCGGCGGTGGAAGCCCCGATGGAAGGCGTATGCGGCGAGTCTGGCGCTGGTCGGCGTACCCTGCCTGGCGTTCGCCGCCTGGCAGGTTCCCGCGCTCCTGTCCGGCTTCCGCACGGGCCACCCCTTCGTGCCGTTGAGCCAGGCGCTGGCGAGCGTCGTGTTCGGCTTCAGCGAGGGCGTGCGGCCGCTGGACACGTTCTGGGCGCTGGTGCCGTTCCTGCTGTGCCTGCTGGCGGCGTGGGGATTCTCGCGTTCGGCGGCTGCGGGCGGCGAATCGTCGCGGCTGCCTGTTCTCGCCTGCACGCTGTGGTGGGCTGTGCCGTTCGCCCTGCTGTTTGGCATCTCGCTTCGGTCGCCGCTGTTCGTGGAGCGGTACCTGAACACTACGCTGCCGGCGTTCCTGCTGCTGGTGGCGGCGGGGGTGGACGCTCTGCTGCGCCGCGCCCGTTGGCTGGGGGTTGCGGCCGCGGCGGCGATCCTCGTCGTGTCGGCGCGCGGCGTGTGGGTGCAGGCGACGCAGCCCATCAAGCCCGACATGCGCGCCGCTGCGGGGTACGTCTGCCCGCGCCTGTCTGCCGACGACGCCGTCATCTTCCTCATCCCGCACGTGGAGCCGGTGTTCGCGCGCTACTGTTCGGCGCCGCACGCGGCTATCTCCGCGCCCTACACCAACGACGGCAAGGCCGTTGCCACCGTTCGGCAAGAACTGGAGACGGCGCTGCGGGGTCGGCGGGCGGTCTGGCTCGTGGAGTCGGAGGCGCACCTGTGGGACGCGCGGGGGCTGGTGCGCGGCGCGCTGGCCGAAGGCTGGACGCCGACCGACGATCGGCAGTTCACGCTGGTGCGGGTAACCCGCTACGCCCGCTGAACCGCATCGTTATCCGCAACGCGGGGTTGCAAGGAGTAGGTGCGGCCAGTTGCCGCACCGGAAGGATGCATGATGCGAAACTTCGCCTGCTCCGCGCTCATCGCCCTCTCGCTGCTGCTCGCCGCATGTGTCGGGCCGGCGCCCAAGGCCACCCAGACGCCGCGCGTGTCGCCCGCCGCCACCGCCGTTGCGTCGCCCACCCCATCGCCCGCAACCGGCGAGTTCGCGTTCGGTGTGGAGTACATGCTCCCCGGCGGGCTGGCCGCCACATACGCGCAACTGGGCGCGGGGTGGGCGCGCTCCAACACCACCAAGCAGTTCTCGTGGGGAACCATAGAGCCGCGAGCGCCCACGGCCGCCGGTTCGCACGTGTATGACTGGAGCGACGCCGACCGCATCGTCGCCGAATGGCAGAGCGCCGGATTCCGCATCCAGGTCTACACCAACGCCAACAACGCCTGGGCCTCGTCCACACGGCTTCATCACATCCCCGACTCCCAGTACATGGACGACTACGAGGAGTTCGTCTTCAACCTGGTGGAGCGGTACGATGGGGACGGCGACCGAGACATGCCCGGCCTGAGGGCTCCCATCCTCCACTACACCGTCGTGGAAGAGTGGACGGGCTACTTTGAGGGCACTGCGGGCGACTACCTGAAGATTCTCGCTGCCGCCCACCGCGCCATCAAGCGGGCCAATTCGGAGGCGCTCGTGGGCCTGGTGGACTTCTTCCTGATAGACGTGTTTGACGGCAGCCCGTCGCCCGAGGAGATTGAGCGGCGCGCCGCCAAAGACAACCCCCTGCGCCATCCCATGAGCGAGGTGCGCGAACTGTTGCGCCACCCCGACCTGTTTGATGTTGTGGAGATTCACTCCCTCGGCGACTACACCGAACTGTACCCGACGGCCGAGTGGCTGCGCGCCGAGATGCGCAAGAACGGCTACGAGAAGCCCATCTGGATCGGCGACGCGCTGCCGGTGTCGTCGCTCCTCATGGCGCGGGGCGCGCCTGCACTCTTGCCCAGCGCCAGGGATGAGGACTTCTACACCCTCGCGCCCATCCGCCCGCAGGATGCGCTGCGCACGCTGGGCTGGCTGGACGCGGTGCGGGATGCGTCGTCGCCGAAGCACGACGCGGCCGTGGGGTGGTGGCGGGCGCTGCAAGCGCGCGAGGTCGTGAAAAAGACCGTCGTCGCCATGCATGCGGGATACGCCGGCATGAACCTGGCGTGGCTCGTGGAAAGCCCGCTGACGCAGACGCCCCGCATGACCGGCAGTTGGGGCTACCAGGGGATGGTGGACGCCCGATTCAACGTCCTCAAGCGGGCGTGGGAGGTGCAGTCGCCCTTTCCGGTATTCTACGCCTACCAACTCGCCATTCGCAAACTGGCCGGCTATACCACGGTAGAGCGGCTGAACCTGGGTGAAGGCGTGTATGCCTATCGCTTCGCGGTCCGCGGGAAGCCCGTTTACGTCCTGTGGCGCGAGGCGGGGCGGCTGTGCTTCCCCGACGAGGCCGAACCCGCGCCGGTGTCGGTCCGCGTGCCGCTGGATGCTTCGCGGGCGCTGGTTACCCACGTCATCACCGACATCGGGCAGGCGGAGCCGAAGACCGAAAGGCTCGCGGTGCAGGGCGATGGGCTGTCGCTCCTGCTCGGCTCCACGCCGGTGTTCGTGGAGGCCGAACCGTAGGGCATTGTTCCCACACGGAGACACCAAGGCACAGAGGGAGCCTCTATCCACGAATAACACGAATCTACGCGAAGGGTATTACGCCCGACGGTGAAGCGCCGGGCTGGCACTGAAGACCCCAAGGGTCTCGGAGACCCTTGGGGTCTGGCCCCGCGCGGGCATGCCGACCTCACCCCCTCGTTCCCCCTCTCCGCGCGCGGAGAGGCGGAGGCCGAAGGCTGGGGGTGAGGTGCGAAGCCCTGCGGGCTGGGGGCAAATTCGCGTCCATTCGCGCGGATTCGCGGTTACCTGTCGCCCGACGGTGAAGCGCCGGGCTGGCACTGAAGACCCCAAGGGTCTCCGAGACCCTTGGGGTCTGGCCCCGCGCGTGCGTGCCGACCTCACCCCCTCGTTCCCCCTCTCCGCGCGCGGAGAGGGAGAGGCCGAAGGCTGGGGGGAGGTGCGAAGCCCTGCGGGCTGGGGCAGATTCGCGCCCATTCGCGTAGATTCGCGGTTACCTGTCGCCCGACGGTGAAGCGCCGGGCTGGCACTGAAGACCCCAAGGGTCTCCGAGACCCTTGGGGTCTGGCCCCGCGGGCATGCCGACCTCACCCCCTCGTTCCCCCTCTCCGCGCGGAGAGGCGGAGGCCGAAGGCTGGGGGGAGGTGCGAAGCCTGCGGGCTGGGGCAAATTCGCGCCCATTCGCGTGGGTTCGCGGTTACCTGTCGCCCGACGGTGAAGCGCCGGGCTGGCACTGAAGACCCCAAGGGTCTCGGAGACCCTTGGGGTCTGGCCCCGCGCGTGCATGCCGACCTCACCCCCTCGTTCCCCCTCTCCGCGCGCGGAGAGGGGGAGGCCGAAGGCTGGGGGGAGGTGCGAAGCCCTGCGGGCTGGCGCAAATTCGCGTCCATTCGCGTGGATTCGCGGTTACCGGTCGCCCGACGGTGAAGCATCGGGTTGGCACTGAAGACCCCAAGGGTCTCCGAGACCCTTGGGGTCTGGCCCCGCGCGTGCATGCCGACCTCACCCCCTCGTTCCCCCTCTCCGCGCGCGGAGAGGGGGAGGCCGAAGGCTGGGGGG
>Ga0067045_1003923_pt1 | contig 14638 bp, 11 predicted proteins | sample TerdegcTABiofilm_FD_59184 | JGI IMG/M metagenome (GOLD analysis project Ga0067045, IMG submission 59184) | Combined Assembly of (Gp0054472, Gp0054536) Wastewater bioreactor microbial communities from Singapore -Terephthalate degrading...
GGCCCCGCCGTCGGCAACATTTTCAGCCAGATCATGAACGCTCTGTAAACACCAGCCGACTGACCTTCAAACCAGCAAGGCCCTGCTTAAAAGCAGGGCCTTGGCTTTTTAACCTGACAGTCATACCAACGGATTCACCACGCTGTCAATCATCGCCTAAGTGCCGTCCCGAGCAAACGAAACCCAAGGGAATTTTTAACCGCAGAGGCCAAAAAGGGAAGAAATAAGTTAGCAAAAAACGGGACCAAATTCCTATTGTGCTTTAAGCCAGTTAGATATAGAATAGGATCAGAGTTGATAATCTGAAATCAGTTAAAAATTTTTAGGAGGTGTCCCATGTTGTATCTGCCTCGTGAAGAAGGCCAAGGCCTGGTGGAGTACGCGCTGATTCTGGTGCTCATTGCTATCGTCGTCATCGCCGTCCTGACCGTCCTGGGCCCCGCCGTCGGCAACATTTTCAGCCAGATCATGAACGCTCTGTAAACACCAGCCGACTGACCTTCAAACCAGCAAGGCCCTGCTTAAAAGCAGGGCCTTGGCTTTTTTATATATCAGGGTCAGGGGACAAGCAACCGACCGCACCCATCACACTCGGGGACCTGCCCGGACTGGATCTGGCGGCGCGTAGGAGCCGAAACCTCCATGCCACACGCGGTGCAGGTGCCTTCAGCAAGACGTGCGATAACTTTCCCGCCCCTTTTTTGACGCAAGTAAGTGTAGGATTCCAAAACGGCAGGAGCGATGTGGCCCAACGGGCGCTCCCGTTCGGCTTGCAGGGTGGCAGCACGGGCTCGCAACTGTTCCCGCTCAGCAGTCAAGGCCGCCGCAGTGGCCGCGGTGGTCTGTTCTACATCCTGCAACCTGGCGGTAGCCTGCGCTTCCACCGCCTCACGCTCTTCGCGCACGGCCATGGCTTCCAGCAGGTCATCTTCCAGCTGACTCTGGCGCCGGCGCAGGGATACCGCTTCGTTCTGAAGATCGGTCAGCTCACGCGGATTGCGCACCTCCCCACTGTAAAGACGATGTTCGGTCTGGCGCAGTTTGGTCTCCACCCGCCCCAGCTCAAATTCCAGGTCCTGTTGGGCCTTGCGGGCTTTCTGGGTGGCTGCTGCGCTCTGTTGCGCCTGTTTCTGGGCAACCAGTAGCGCGGTATGATCCTGTAACTGCGCGGCGATAGCACTCAGCCGTTGCTGAATTCCATCCAGCTCCAGATCAATCTCTTGCAGACGCAGTAGCGCATCCGTCCACGCCATGGATTGCCTCCTTGTCGGGGGAGCTCACCCCCCTCACCGCTCACGCCGCCGGATCGGACCGGCGGGCCGGCCAATGACGCACTACCAGGAAAATCACCCCCAAGACAATGAAGCCCAGTGAGAAAAGTTGGGCCGTGGCAATGGCGCCAATCTTCCAGGCATCGGGACGGAAGAATTCTACTCCAAAACGGACAATAGAATAGCCCATCAAATAGCCCACCAGGAGGTCTCCCTCCTTCAAACGGTCGCGGTAGCGCACGGCCAGGCCGAAAAGCACTAAGAAGACTATCAAGGCACCCAGGGATTCATAAAGAAAGGTGGGATGGAACCGTGTGTCCGGCGGATATTTTACCAGGTCGGTATAGGGCGGAATCCGGTACATGGCCGGAATACGCAGTCCCCAGGGCAAGGTCGTGGGCGGACCGTAGAGCTCGCGGTTCATGTAATTACCCCAGCGACCGATGGCCTGTCCTAACGCCAGACCGGGCGCGCCAAAGTCCAGCCATTGCAGGGGCCGCAAGCGCCGCCAGATAGCGTAGAGGATAACGCCCACCGCGCCGCCGATGATGGCGCCAAAGATGCCCAGCCCGCCTTTCCAAACATAGAAAATCTCCACCGGGTTCTGGCGATAGTAATCCCAGCCGATCAAGCCGCCGGCCGGTTGGGAGAAAACATGGTAAAGACGCGCCCCAATGACCGCTAAAATGACCGCCACGACCAGCCCATCCCAGATGTAATCAGGATTCTCTCCCGCCTCACGGGCCAGATAGGTGGCCACCACTGCGCCCAGCATGATGCCGGTTACAATCAATACGCCATACCAGTGGATGGCAAACGGACCCAATTGCACAATCACAGGTTCAAACGGGGGAATCATGACTTGGACCTCCAGCCAGAGTTATGCCCAGTGATAGCGTTCCGCCAGCAGGCGGTGCACATCCTGGAAAAAATCATTCAGGTAAGGATAAGCCACGGCAATGCTGCCCACGCCAAAAATCGCGCCGGTCAGGGTGCGGAGAAAAGACGTGGTCTCATGTGGCGCCGGTAACCAGGCCGGCCGGATAAACCACCAGACAAAGTACGAAAGCCATTGCAGACCGCCATCCAGCAACATCGGCACCATAGAGGCCAGAAAGAGCTCCACTGGCAGAATGGGCCACCGCCGGACGCGGCGCAGGGCAGCAAAGAGCAGCCCGGCCAGCAGCATAGCGCCGTAAATCGCCACATCGCGCTGGCAGAGGGCGATCTTGTAGCCGGTGGTGGGATCACCCACAAAAGTCCGCAAGGCGGCCATCTCAGGTAGTGGTATCACCGTGGTCAACGGATAAGCCACCTGTTTCCCAAACAAAAACCAGGAGCGGAAAGGATATTGGTGACAAAAGGCACCGTAGAACGTGTAAAGCCGATGCGCAGGAGCGCTCAGCCCCACCTGCATGAGGACCGGCGCCAGCACCGCGCCGCCCAGGTAAAGCCCTATCAGGGTGTTGAACAGCGCCGCCCAGTGTTTGGAAAGCCAGAAGACCAGACGGTTCAGAGCTACCAGCAGCCGCTGTTGCAGGGGAGGACGGCTGTACCGGGCCTGCCAGCGCCGTTGCGCCTCGGCTACCACCTCCTCAGCCGGCGGCGTCGGTTGGTCGGTCAAATCCCCAGGTCCCATCCAATCCCCCACTGCTGCAACCAATGCCCGATAAGCGAGAAACCATCGGTCAGCAATAGCCCCCCCACCAGCAATAAGATGACGCCGGCGGCTTTCTCAATGACCGGCAGGTAGCGGGTCATACGTTGCAAGAAACTGCCCAGCCGGTCAAACAACAAGCCGGCCAGGATAAACGGCACGCCCAATCCCATGGCGTAGCCCCCTAACAACAGCGCTGCCTGCCCAACAGTGCTCTGGTCGGCGCTGAGGATGAGAATAGTGGTCAGTACCGGACCGATGCAGGGCGTCCAGCCCGCCGCAAAGGCCATGCCGACCAAAAGTGAAGAGAGCAGCCCCCACCCCGGCCGGCCCCGCCATTGCAAGCGGGCCTCCTGGTACAAGAAGGGAAGGCGTAGCAGGCCAATCAGGTTCAGCCCAAAGATGATGATGACCAGCCCGCCCAGGAACCGCAGCCAGCTGCTGCGCAGCAGCGCTCCCACCGAGCCGGCCAGCGTGCCCAACAGCACAAAGACCAGAGTAAAACCCAGCACAAAGGCAACCGCGTGCGCTGCAACAAAGAAGCGTTGACCAGAGGTCCGGGCATCCGGTTTGGTGACGGCATAACCGCTCAAGTAGCCTAAGTAAGCCGGCACCAGCGGCAGCACACAGGGGGCCAGAAATGAAGCTAAACCGGCCAGAAAAGCCAACCCTATACTGATTTCGGTGCTCAACAAGTCACTCCTGTACTGGCCTGCCCGAAAATGGATCAGTGGCAGGATTATACCACAAAAAGCGCCAGCCCGCGCCTGCCCAGCACTGCCGGCCAGTTGGTGAGCAGGATGGAAGTCAAATGATTGACATGTCGCCAATCATTCTCTAATGTTAAGCCATTATACTAAAAACAGTCGCCCAGAACGGTGATGATAAGTAGGAGGTAGGAAAATGGATTTAAGTCATTATACCGAGAAATCACAGGAAGCGCTGCTCCGCGCGCAGGGACTCGCACAGGAGCAGGGGCATCCATCCATTGAGCCGGAACACCTGTTGCTGGCGCTATTGGAGCAAGCCGATGGGGTTGTGCCGCGCCTGATCTTGCAGCTGGGCGGCGATCCGCAGCGGCTGGCCGGCGACGTGCGACAGGCGCTCGCCCGGCGGCCTAAAGCTTATGGCGCGACGGCGCAGGTGGCCTTGTCGCCGGCGATGACACGCATCCTCCAGGCCGCGGAGCGCGAGGCACAAGGGCTGCGCGATGAGTATGTCAGCACCGAGCACCTGCTGCTGGCGCTGGCCGATTCCAGCGCTGGTGAGGTGGCACGCCTGCTGTCCGGCTACGGTGTCAACCGGGAGGCCGTGTTGCGCGCATTGCAGGCAGTGCGTGGCGGGCAGCGCGTCACCAGCGCCACGCCAGAATCCACTTACGCCGCGCTGGAAAAATACGGGCGCGACCTGACCCAGCTGGCCCAGCAGGGCAAGCTGGACCCGGTCATCGGACGCGACGAGGAAATCCGCCGCGTGATGCAAATTCTTACCCGGCGCACCAAGAACAACCCCGTCCTGGTCGGCGAGGCCGGCGTGGGTAAAACCGCCATCGTGGAAGGATTAGCGCAGCGGGTCGTCCGGGGCGATGTGCCCGAAAGCCTTAAGCAAAAGCGGATTTTCCAGCTGGACATGGGTGCATTGATCGCCGGGGCCAAGTATCGCGGCGAGTTTGAGGAGCGGCTGAAGGCGGTCCTGGACGAGATCGTCCGCTCTGACGGCAAGATCATCCTGTTCATTGACGAGCTGCACCTGGTCGTCGGGGCGGGCAAGGCCGAAGGCTCCATGGACGCCGGCAACCTGCTCAAGCCGCTGTTAGCGCGCGGCGAGCTGCACACCATCGGCGCGACGACGCTGGACGAGTACCGCCAGTACATTGAGAAAGACGCCGCCCTGGAACGGCGCTTCCAGCCGGTCTATGTGGATGAGCCTTCGGTGCAGGAGACCATCAGCATCCTGCGCGGGCTGAAGGAACGCTACGACACCCATCACGGCGTCCGCATCCAGGACGCGGCCTTGATTGCCGCTGCAACGCTCAGCCACCGCTATATCATCGGCCGGCAGATGCCCGATAAGGCCATTGATCTGATTGACGAGGCCGCCGCGCGGTTAAAAATGGAGATTGACTCCAAGCCGGTGGACCTGGATCGGCTGGAGCGGCGCATCATGGAGCTGGAAGTGGAACGGGAGGCGCTCAAGAAAGAGCGCGATGAGGCCAGCCGGCAGCGCCTGGGGAAGCTGGAACAGGAGCTCGCTGACTTGCAGGAGCAGAGCCGCACGCTGAGCGCCCGCTGGGAGCAGGAGAAAGCAGCCATCAAGGAAATCCAGGCGCTCCAACGGGAAATGGAAGAACTCAAAGTGCAGATTGAACAGGCCGAGCGGCAGGCTAAACTGGAGGAAGCGGCCCGGCTCCGCTATGGCAAAGCGCTGGAATTGCAGCGCCGGCTGGATGAGGCCGAGCGCCGGCTCAAACAGGTGCAGGGTGATAATCCGTTGCTGCGCCAGGAGGTCGGTCCTGAGGAGATCGCCCGCGTCGTCGCCGAGTGGACCGGCATCCCGGTCTCGCGGTTGATGGAAGGCGAGCGCGAGAAGCTGCTGCGCATGGAAGCGGCGCTCCACCAGCGCGTGGTCGGGCAAGACGAGGCGGTGGCGGCAGTCTCCAACGCGGTGCGGCGTTCCCGCGCCGGCTTACAGTCGGCACACCGGCCCATCGGCTCGTTCCTGTTCTTAGGGCCCACCGGCGTCGGCAAAACCGAATTAGCGCGCGCCTTAGCCGAGTTTCTCTTTGATACCGAAGAGGCGCTGGTGCGGATTGACATGAGCGAGTACCAGGAAAAGCACACCGTCTCACGGCTCATCGGCGCGCCGCCGGGCTACGTGGGCTACGAGGAGGGCGGCCAGCTGACCGAGGCGATCCGCCGTCGGCCCTACGCGGTCATCCTGCTGGACGAGATTGAGAAGGCCCACCCGGAGGTCTTCAATGTCTTACTGCAACTGTTAGACGATGGCCGCCTGACCGACGGCCACGGGCGGACGGTGGACTTCTCCAACACGCTCGTTATCATGACCAGCAACGTCGGCAGCCGGTGGATCAAAGAGCGGGGTGCGGAAGCCGCGCGCCGCGAAGTCTTAGCCGAGCTGGATCGCGCCTTCCGCCCGGAGTTCCTGAACCGGATTGACGAGGTCATCCTCTTCCGCGAGTTGACGCGCGACGACCTGGCGCAGATTGTGGAGATTCAGGTGCGGCGGCTGCAGGAGCTGCTCCAGGAACACAACATCACGCTGGTCCTGAGTCCGGCGGCGCGCGAGTTCCTGGCCGATGCCGGTTATGACCCGGTCTACGGCGCGCGCCCGCTCAAGCGGGCCATCCAGCGCGAGCTGCAAGACCCGCTGGCGTCTGCCATCCTGGCCGGGCGCTTCAGCGAGGGCGCGACGGTGCACGTCGAGGCGGGCGAAGAGGGATTGGTGCTGAAGTAGGGCGTGAGGCGTGATACGTGAAACGTGATACGTGATGCGTGAAGCGTGATACGTCATCCCATTTCACGTTTCACGCTTCACGTTTTACGTTTTCACGTTTTACGTTTCACGTCGCGGCCCCCGTCCGTCGTCCGCTTAGAAAATCGCCCGTAACATCAACAGCAACCCGAACAGCGCGAGCGGAATCCCGACGACCGCGCCGATCACGGTGACGGTGAGCAGCAAGCCGACGATCACAAAGATCAGCCCCAGGATCGCCGCGATCAGCCGCCCGGTCAGCCCCAGGATCAGCGCCACCAGATTCCACAGCAAAGCGAACGGCCACAACAGCCAGTGCACTTTCTTCAAGTTAATCATCGCTAACCTCCTCTGGTTATTTTTCCGAGAAGGTCGTTTGTATTTGCCTTCTCTGTAAGTGTATTACGCAGGCGAAGGCAAAAAGTTGCAGCTGTTACTTCACTTCTACGGGTATCGTCACCGCATCAGCGGGCGGCGTGGTCGCCAGCGGGAGACGGGTCTCGCCGGTATAGAGGCCGATACGCAGGCGATAGCTGCCGGCCGGCACCCCCGGCAGCGGGTGCGGATCGGTGATGATTTCCCCCGGCACCCAGGTGTAGGTCGGGCGGGTGGCGAGCGCGGGCCAGCCGTCATGCTGCGCCGCGAGCGGACCCGGTGCCTCAGGAGGGGCCACGTGGACGAAGACCGTGTAAGGCGTCTCGCCGGTCTCCCCGGCCTGCCAGGTCAGGGTGACGGTGAATGGCTCGCCGGCCCGTGGGGCAGACGGCTCCAACCGGTAGCCAACGAGTGTGGCGAACCCCGGCCCGAACTCGGCCGTCAGGGGAGTCAACCCGGCGGGGACGGTAAACGCGCGCCCCGCCTGGACCGTCACTGTGGGCCCGCTCCAGGCCGTGGCGGTTGGCGTCCCATCGGCGTGAAGCAGCCGCAGCGTGAGCGGCGCGCTCAAGTCCACCGCCCGGCAGGAAATGGGAAGCCGGAACCGGGTGTCAAACCGGTCACCGGTCTCCCAGGCCGTCGGCGGGAACTCTAAGGTGAGGGGCTGTGTGATCGTCTGTGCACCCAGGCTCACCGCCACCTGATAGGCCTCCGGCGGGCGGGCCAGCGCCTCCCAGAAAAGGTGCCCGGCCAGCTCTTCGCAGGGCTTCACCTCCGCCTGATCCACCCCCACGCCCAGAAGCGCCAGCGCGGCCGGCGCACCGGTCGCCTGCGGCGGCTCCAACCCGGCCGGGAGCGCCGGGACCGTGAGCGGTCGCGTCAATACCACCGTCCCCAGCACGAAGGGAGCGGCCCCTTCCAGCCGCAACGTGGCGGTGTAATGACCGGGGGGCGTGCCGGCCGGCGGTTGGAGCACAAAGCGGCCCAACACCGGCACCCCGGGCGGCCAGTGCTCCGGGCGGTAGGCGCCGCCGGGCGCGCCGTTGGCCTCACCCCAGCGCGCGCCAGCGCTATCGTAGAGCTCCACCAACCCATTGTAGAAGCGAGCCTCATGGGCCGCCGGATCAGCCACCGTCCACCAGGTGCGCAGGTCCAACGGGCAATCCGCCGGCTGCGGCGTGGTGGGCAAATCATGGCCCCAGAGCCGCAGCCCCGGCAGCAGCTCGGCATCAGGCCGGGCCGTGGTCGGCGGCTCCGGCGGGAAGGCGGCCGGCTGCTCCAGCCTGAACCGGCGCAGCCCCACCCCATGGAACGCCGGCGTCGGCTCCTCCTGCCCGATGTCATCCAACAGCAACGGCACCAGGCCGGTGGGATCGGTCACCTGCTCCAGCCAGGTGACCAGCCAGACGCCGGTGGCCCCGCGCAGCCCGGTGTTGAGCTGCGCGGCGGTAGCGGTATAGGTCAGGACATGCTGCACATCCAGCAATTCATCCGATGGGAGCGGCAGCAGCCCCGCCCCGCCGCCGTAGTACAGCCAGGCGGGAAAGACCGAGCCGGTCTCCACGATAACCACCTCGCCGGGTTGGCGCTGCGCCTGCACATAGCGGGCCACCCCGCGCCAGTCTTCGTGGGCGAAGGCCGGATCCGCCAGCAGATGAGCATCAGCGCGCAGCGTGAACCCTAAGGTCAACACCGTCGCCATCCCCAGCAGGAAATAGCCGATCCGCCGGTCAAGCGGGCGCAGCCAGCCCAGCACGCCCCAGCCGGCCGCCAGCGCCAGGAACGGCGCGGGCGCAAACAGCACGGCGTGGCGTGTCCCCCACTTGGGAAGCTCCCGGAAGAGCAGCGCCATCGGCGCCAGGGGCGCGGCATAACAGAGCGCGTAGAGTCCCGCCCAGGGGCGCGGACGGGTGAAGAGCAAAGCCAGCGCCGCCGCCAGCAGGAGCAGGCCGGCAGCGCCGTTGAGCAGCGTGGAAGGCAGGAAATTAGAGAGCGTGATCCCCTGAAAGGCCACTTGCAAAAAAGCGGCGGGCGGGAGGTAGCCGCTCCAATAGCCGGCGTTGCTCCCCACCGAGCGCGCCGCCGCCGCCAGCCAGGGCACGTAGAGCAGCCCCACCCCCAGTGCCGGCGGGAGCATGGCGCGCAGCCAGCGCCGCCGCGCCGTCCCCTCCCGGCGGGCCAGGACCAGCAGTGCAAACAGCCCCTGCCCTAACAGCCAGAAACCGGTCAGCACGAGCGTGTAGAGCGCGGCGAGCGTCGTCGCCGCCCAGAGCCAGGGCCACCCGGCGCGCCGGCGCCCGGAGACCGGCAGCAGCGTCTCCACCAGTGCCGCGCCAGAGAGCAGCGTCCAGGCCAGGAGCGAACCGTACATCCGCACTTCGCGCGCGGCCCAGAGCAACGGGGTGGCCACAGCCAGCAGCGTCAGCGCCGCCAGCTGCCCGGTGCGCCGGCCTGTCAACCGCCCGGCCAGGCGACCTCCGGCAGCCACCGCCACCACGCCCAGCAGCGCCGAGGGCAACCGCAGCGCGAACTCACTCGCGCCAGCCAGCGGAATCCAGCCGCGCAGCAGCAGATAATGCAGCGGCGGGATCACCTCGCGCACACTGAGCGCCAGCATCCGGGGCAGTGTCAACTGCGTCGTGGCCCACCAGAGATAGGCTTCATCGTACCAGAGGCTCGGCCCGTCCAGCTTCCAGACGCGCAGCGCAAACGCCAGCCCCAACAGCGCCATTCCTGCCATCCACCTGAACGTGCCCCGTTTCACTTCAACCCCATTTCTCACGCCTCACGTTTCACGCTTCACGTTTCACGTTTCACGCCTCACGCTTCACGTCCCCATCAACCACTTGCACGCCGCCGCACAGGCGGCCGCGCGATCCTCATCCAGGGTGACGGTGTGGCCGCCGCGCGCCAGCCAGCGGATTTCGGCCGGACCGCCAAGCCGGGCAGCGATGCGCGGCGCGGTAGCGGGCAACACCACCCGGTCATGCCGGGCCTGGACGAGCAGCGTGGGGGCGGTAATCTGTGGCAAGACGCCGTCCAGCGCCAGCAGGAAGTCCAGCAGCTGGCAAACGCTGCGCAGGGGGATTTGGTGGTAGGTAATATGTGCGCGCCGCGCAGCCGGATCATGAACGTCGGCACCGATTTTAGGGATGAAGCGCAGCCAACGCGCGGCGGGGCGCGCCCAGGGAACCGGGAAACGCCGGGTCAGCGCGCCATCCGGCGCGGAAAAGGCGACGACGCGCTCCACCGGTTCGTGTGCCGCCAGGTAGAGCGCCAGCGCCCCGCCGAGCGACAATCCCGCAACGCTCACCCGGCGGCAGGTCCGGCGCAGTTCAGCCAGCCCGGCGCGACCGTCTGCCACCCACTCCGGCCAGCGGACCGGCTCCAGATCGGCGGGCGTGGTCCCGTGACCGGAGAGGCGAATGCCAAGCACGGTCGCTCCGGCCGCGGCGAGCGCCTCGCCGACCGGCCACATCTCATCTGGCGCGGTCAGGTAACCGTGGATGAGCAACACCCCCGGCTCACCGCCGGGAAAGAAAAAAGGCGCGGAGGACAGAGCGAATTGGGTCATGGGATATCTGCGACATGAAACGCAATACGCAATATCTTACGTATTTCGTGTTGCGTATTCCGCAGGATAAACGATCACGCCGCCGACCATCGTCAGGCGTACCTGGAGCGTGGCGGCATCTAACAGCACGAGGTCGGCGTCGTAGCCGGGGGCCACGCGACCTTTCCGGCCGGCCAGGCCCAGCGCGGCGGCCGGCGTGAGTGCTGCCATCTGCGCCGCGGCCGCCAGGTCAACGCCGGTGTCCTCCAACACGTGGCGGAAGGCGGCGTCCATGGTCAACGTACTGCCCGCAAGTGTCCCATCGGGCAGACGAGCCGCGCCGTCACAGACCTGGACCCGTTCGCCGCCGAGGTCGTAAGCGCCGTCGGGCAGGCCGGCCGCGCGGACGGAATCGGTGATGAGCACCGTCCGCGCGGGCGTCTTGACCCGCACCAGCAGGTTGACGATGGCCGGATGCAAATGGATGCGGTCCGCGATGACCTGGGTGTAGAGCGCATCGCAGGTCAGCGCCGCGCCGAGCGCGCCGGGCTGCCGGTGGTGCAACGCCGGCAGGGCGTTGAAGGTGTGCGTCACACCGTTGAGGCCAAGTGCAACCGCCGCCAGCACCTCGTCGTAGGTCGCTTCCGAGTGGCCGACGGCAACGCTGATCCCGGCGCGATGCGCTTCGGTGAGCAACAGCCGATTGGCAGCAATTTCCGGCGCAAGCGTGATCAGCTTCACCGCGCCAGAGGCCAACCAGGGGCGATATTCAGCGGGATCAGCCGGGCGGATGTGTGCAAGCGGCTGCGCCCCCGCACGTGCGGGCGCCAGATACGGCCCCTCCAGGTGCGCTCCCAGCAGGGCAGCGCCGGGCAGCGGCCGGACCATTTGTTGCGCTATCGTCTCCACCGCAGCGGTGATCGCCTCCCGGCTCGCGGCCAGCGTGGTAGCGAGAAAGCCGGTAACGCCGTGCCGCGCGAAGAAAGTGGACAGGCGCTCCAATGCCGCGGGCGTGGCGTCCATCGCGTCGGCCCCGTCGCCGCCGTGGGTGTGGATATCTATGAAACCGGGCAAGATCAGGCAACCGGCAGCGTTGATCGGCTCGCCGTCCCATCGCGAGCCGGCCGGCCCCACGGCGCGGATGGTGGCTCCGGCCACCCAAACCGCGCTCGCCGGCTCCGCTCGTCCTGGCGTGACGACCTGTCCGTTCACAAAAACGTAACCGTGCGCCTGCATCGCCGGTCATTCTACTACACAGCCGGAGGATCGGCAAGAACAGAGCGAATGCCTCTAAATTTTGCCTTCTTCCCCGCTGGCGGGGAAAAAGAAGGGTTTCTTTTTATCGGAGAGGCAAGGAAAGAGGCAAGGAAACGGTTACTTGACGCACGTCAAAACGCCGTTAAACTGCGGGCATGGTTACTCTGAACTGGGCGGCGAAATGGCGATGCGTTCTATCATCCAGCGACGCGGGTTGACCCTCCTCTTGCTCGGCGGGCTGGTGGCCTGTCAGGTCCTGCCGCCAGCGCGCTCCCCCACCCCGACCGCCGTCGCGGGTAGCTCCGCGCCGACCACCTCGCCTGTCCCCACCTGGACGCCCACGGCAGCGGTCCCCTCCGTCCTGCCAACGCTGGCCCCCGCCCTGCAACCCTCTCAGGAGAGCCTGCTGGCCTACGTGGCGGCGCTCAGCTCCATCCAGCCCCATGCCGGCTGGCGGAACTCGGCCAGCCACGGCGAGCGCGAGGCGCTGGACTACGTGGAGCAGACGTTGCTGCAAGCCGCCTACCTGCGCCAGCTCGGCCTGGAGATAGAGCGGCAAAGCTTTTCCGTCTTCATCGGCACCGAACTGTGGGAAGCCGGGCTGACGCTGACGGTAGATGGCCGCGAGCGCACTGTGCCGGCCGATGGGCTGCGTGGCCACCGCCGTGACCTGACCCTGGCGCTGCACCTGGATTCCGACGGCACGCTCAACGACATGGAGCGCAATCCGGTGACCGTGGCCGGCTCTATCGTCGCGCTACGCACCGCCCAAGAGATCAAAGCGGCGCGCGCGGCCACGCTGCAAGGGAAGATCGTCTTCGTAGACTATGCGGCGCTGGATCGCTCCATCATGGAGCGCAGCGCCGCGACCGCGCTGGCCCGCGTGCTGGTGGACAAAAAGCCGGCCGGCCTGGTGCTGGTCACCCGTTTTTCCAACGCCGAGGGGGAGAGCCACGGCGCGTTTGCCGGCGATACCAGCGTCCTGGAAGCGCTCGCCTTGCCGCTGCCCCCCGTGCTGGTGGTGACGCAAGAGGCGCTGGCGGAGCAGGCCGGACTTGCGGATTGGGCGGCCCTAACGCGGATCACCGCCGCCCGGCTGACCTGGGATGCCGACGTGCTCTCGCCGGCCCGCTCCGGCAACCTGAGCGCGCGGATTCCGGGCGCCGATCCCAGCCGCGCGCTCATCCTCAGCGCCCACATTGATAGCCCCAACTGCCCCGGCGCCTTAGACGACGGCAGCGGGTCGGCCATCCTGCTGGAGGTAGCCCGCGTGCTCAACGCCGCGCGCCAGCAGCCACCGGTGGATCTCTACCTGGTCTGGTTCGGCAGCGAGGAATTGGGGCTGGATGGCTCCGCCGCCTTTGCCGCCGCTCACTCGGAGCTGCTGGACCGGACGGTGGGCCTGCTCAACATTGACATGCTCGCCTATCCGCTGGCGGGCCTGACCACCACCCTCACCTGGGAAACCTGGTCCCCTACCTCCCTGGAAAACGGCCTGCCACCGTGGCCTGAGGCCTTGAACCGGCTGGCAGCGCGCCAGGGCCTCACCACGGCCATAGAGGAGTACCATGTCTTCATGTCCGATAACAGCATGGTGGTCGCCTTCAACGTGCCCAATGTCAACCTGATTGACACCAACCTGCCGGCGATGGAAGCCGCCGGCGGCCTGCATTACGCCAGCCAGATTCACAGTCCTTACGATACCCTGGCCCTGGTCCAGGCGCGCGGCGCGGTGCTGGAACAGATGGCGCGCCTGGCGCTCGCCGCTGCGCTCACCCCGCCGCCGCAGCCAGATGAGACCCGTGTCACGCCCGCGCCCCACTACCGGGCGCTCCTCGTCGCCAGCCACACCGAGCCGCCGCACATGGGACCGGCCGTCCTGGCCGATTTCGGGATGGCGTTGAGCCTGGCCGGTTTTGATGTAGACTCCCTTCCCTACGGCCAGCCGGTCACGCCAGAGGCGCTGGCCGCGACGGAATTGGTGATCGTCCTGCCGGTCATGGATTTTCCCTCGGCAGAGGGTGATGTGACGTTGTACGATGAACAGTGGTCGCCGGCCGAGATCGCGGCCCTGGAGGACTACGTGACCGGGGGCGGCCTGCTGGTGCTGAGCAACAGCGCCAGCCAGCTCTACTACGGCCAGCTGGCGCTGGACACCAACGAGGATTGGGGCGACCAGAATGACCTGGCCGGGCGTTTCGGCGTCACCTACCGGCGCGCGGCGCTGGCGAGCACCATCGCCGCCGTGGAGGGCCGCCACCCGCTGCTCCAGGAGGTCAAACGGCTCTCGTTGAGCGCCGGCGCCGTTCCCTTCACGCTGCGGCAGGGCCAGGTGCTGGCCCGCGCCGACCAACAGCCGGTGGTGGGCATCGTCAAGCGCGGTCAAGGGGCTGTGGTCGTGCTGGCCGATCTGGGTATCCTGGCGATCCCGTTGAGCACCGGCAGCAGCAACCTCCCGTTCTGGCAGGCGCTCAGCCGCTACGCGCAGCAGAAAGGGAATTCCCCATGAACTGGCGTGCACCAGCGTGGGGATGAAAATTAGGTTCGTAGTAACGCGCTTCAGCGCGGCTCAGACGGCGCTAAAGCGCCTCACTACAAACGCAGAGCGCTATTTTCAAGGGAATTCCCCATGCACTGGCGTTCACCAGCGCGGGGATGAAAATTAGCTCGTAGTAACGCGCTTCAGCGCGGCTCAGACGGCGCTAAAGCGCCTTACTACAGACGCAGAGCGCTATTTTCAAGGGAATTCCCCATGCACTGGCGTTCACCAGTGCGGGGATGAAAATTGGCTCGTAGTAACGCGCTTCAGCGCGGCTCAGACGGCGCTAAAGCGCCTGACTACAAACGCAGAGCGCTATTTTCAAGGGAATTCCCCCTGCACGGCGTTCACCAGCGCGGGGATGAAAATTAGGTTCGTAGTGCCGCGCTTACGGCCTTTAAAAATTAAATGCGGTAACACCGGGCGACTCGTTTTTTCCCGGTGGGGCGCCGGGCGATCAATCGCCCGGCTACCCAAGCCACGCCCGGTAAACC
>Ga0067045_1030616_pt1 | contig 14633 bp, 13 predicted proteins | sample TerdegcTABiofilm_FD_59184 | JGI IMG/M metagenome (GOLD analysis project Ga0067045, IMG submission 59184) | Combined Assembly of (Gp0054472, Gp0054536) Wastewater bioreactor microbial communities from Singapore -Terephthalate degrading...
AAGGCAAGAAACCGTGCCCCGATCCCGCAATTCTGAATGGAAACCCTCTCCTTTTCTTCCCCATTTTTCCCTGCTTTTTCCTTTTCCCTTCTCCTCTTCCTGCAACTTCATACGGCTGAAGTGTTACCAAAATTCCGACTGCCCGACGGCGTTCAGCAGCGTCTGCAATTCCTGTTCGAGTGGGTGAAAGAACGGGCATGTTGGGCTGGAGAGCATTTGTCCGGTTTGTTCCGATAAGGGTCCATCGGGTGAACCGCGAAGCGGTTCCATGACATAGCCCAGGGTTGCCGCGCAGCGGCTACCCTGGGTGGCGGGCCGCAGCGATGCCGTCAACCCCGCAGGGGTTGAATCGGTCGGACGTTCCATCCCACCCATAGCGCTCGTCGATTGGAATTCCATGTTTCTGCAGCCCCCGAGGTCCTGATGAAACCCCGTTGGGGTATGGGGTCTTGGACGATTCCAGGGTCCCAGGGTAGCCGCTGCGCGGCAACCCTGGGCTCTACGATGGGACGCTTTCAGCGTCCCGCCAAGGCAGCTTAAGTGGAACGGAAACGGACCACCCAATCCCGCCGAACCATGCGGTCCTTTCACCATCCTACCGCAGGGTGGCACCGAAAGCTCCGCTTTCGGTGTCGCGCAGCGACAAGAGGGTTTGCCGAGATCCCCCGGCACGGTACGCTTGGTCAAAGCATGCCTCTTGTGCCTCCGGCACCCCGATAGCAGAAGCTATCGGGGCCACCCCGCGGATCTTCGGATACAAGATGTTCACAGTGGGGCTCTCTCAGCCCTAGGGGGTTTGACGCCGGATTGACCCGGCCCCTATTATGGTGCATACACGGCGGGTGTCGCTGCGCTCCGTCCACCTTACGATCTTACGATCTTACGATCTTACGGTCTTCCGGTCTCCCCAAGTTGAGACGCCATGAATCGTGATGTAGGTCCATCTCAGGAACCGTCAACTACCCCCCCGAACGGACCTGCTCCCGCGGAGATCCGCGACGACGACCCCCGGGAAACCGCCGAGTGGACCGAGGCGATCCGGTATGTCGTGGAGACCGCCGGGCCGGAGCGGGCGGCGTTTCTTCTGGACCGGGTCAAGGAGGCGGCGTTCAATCGGGGGGTGCGATGTGTCTCCACGGCGACCACCCCCTACGTCAACACCATCCCGCCGGACCTGGAACCCCCGTATCCAGGCGACCGCGAGCTGGAGCGGAAGATCAAGAGTCTGATCCGCTGGAACGCCATGGCGATGGTCGTGCGGGCCAACCGCGAGAGCCACGGAATCGGGGGACACATTTCAACTTACGCCTCCGCGGCCACACTCTACGAGGTGGCCTTCAATCACTTCTTCCGGGGCAAAGAGGGTTCCACGCCGCCGGATCAGGTCTTCTTTCAGGGGCATGCCTCGCCCGGGATCTATGCCCGGGCGTTTCTGGAAGGGCGGATCAGCGAGGAGCAATTGCGGAACTTCCGTCGCGAGTTGGCTCCGGGCGGCGGGCTCTCGTCCTACCCGCATCCCTGGCTCATGCACGACTTCTGGGAATTCCCCACGGTGTCGATGGGCCTCGGGCCGATCATGGCGATCTACCAGGCGAGGTTCAACCACTACCTGGCCGACCGGGGACTGAAGCCCGACGCAGCGGAGTCTCGGGTCTGGGCCTTCCTGGGCGACGGCGAGTGCGACGAGCCGGAAACGCTTGGGGCGATCACCCTGGCCGCACGTGAGCATCTCGACAACCTGGTCTTCGTCGTCAACTGCAACCTCCAGCGCCTCGACGGCCCGGTCCGCGGCAACGGCAAGATCATCCAGGAGCTCGAAGGGGCCTTCCGAGGTGCGGGCTGGAACGTCATCAAGGTGGTCTGGGGCTCGGATTGGGACCCGCTGCTGGCCGCCGACGCCGACGGCGTGCTCGTGCGCCGCATGAACGAGGTGGTCGACGGCCAGTACCAGAAGTACACCGTGATGCCCGGCGCCTACATCCGCGAGCATTTTTTTGGCGTCGATCCGCGTTTGGAGGCGATTGTGGCCGACCTGACCGACGAGCAACTCCGCCGGTTGAAACGGGGTGGCCACGATCCGGCGAAGGTCTACGCCGCATACCAGGCGGCCGTCGAGTGCCGCGGGGCACCGACCGTGGTGCTGGCCAAGACGATCAAGGGCTACGGGATGGGCGAGGCCGGCGAAGGCCGCAACATCAGCCACCAGCAGAAGAAGCTCAACGAAGACGAGCTTCGGGAGTTCCGCCGCCGGTTCGACATCCCGATTCCCGAAGAGCACGTGGCCGAGGCCCCGTTCTACCGCCCGCCCGACGACAGCCCGGAAATGCAGTACCTCCTGGCCCGGCGCCGGGAGCTTGGCGGCTCCCTGCCCAGCCGGGGCCGTGCAAAAGTGGTGCTCAAGCCTCCGAAGTGGGACGACTACGCGGAGTTCTTCGGCGGGAGTGAAGGGCGCGCGGTGTCGACCACCATGGCTTTCGTGCGGCTCCTGGTCCGGCTGATGCGCGACAAGAACGTCGGGCGCTACATCGTGCCGATCGTGCCCGACGAGGCCCGCACCTTCGGCATGGAGGCCATGTTCCGCCAGTTCGGCATCTACGCCCACAGCGGCCAGCTTTACGAGCCGGTCGATTCCGACACGGTGCTCTACTACCGCGAGGCCAAGGACGGGCAGATTCTCGAGGAAGGGATCAACGAGGCGGGCTCGATGGCCTCGTTCATCGCCGCCGCCAGCGCCCATTCGAGCCACGGCGTACCGATGATTCCCTTCTTCATCTACTACTCGATGTTCGGATTGCAGCGGATCGGCGACTTGATCTGGGCCGCCGGCGACATGCGGTGCCGCGGATTCCTCCTGGGCGGCACGGCCGGTCGCACCACGCTGGCCGGCGAAGGGCTCCAGCACCAGGACGGCAACAGCCAACTCACGGCCCTGGCCTACCCGACCCTCCAGGCCTACGACCCCTGCTATGCCTACGAGGTCGCGGCCATCGTGCTCGACGGCATCCGCCGCATGTACTACGAGAAGGAGGACGTCTTCTACTACATCACGCTGATGAACGAGAACTACGAGCACCCCGTGCTTCCGATGGGAGCGGCCGAGGGGATCTGCCGCGGCATGTATCCGCTCTCGGACCGCGACCTCGGACCGAAGAAGCCCAAGGTGCAGCTCTTCGGCAGCGGGGCGATCCTGCGCGAGGCGCTGCGGGCGCAGGAGATGTTGGAATCGCAGTTCGGCGTCGGCAGCACCGTTTTCAGCGTGACCAGCTACAAGGCCCTGGGCGAGGATGCCCGCGCGTGCGAGCGATGGAATCGGCTGCACCCCGGCCAGCCGGCCCGCAAACCCTACGTGGCCCAAGTGATGGAAGGGCGTCCCGGCCCGGTCGTGGCCGCCCTCGACTACGTGAGCGCCCTGGCCCTTTCGATCACCCCCTGGGTGCCTGGCCCGTACTCGGTCCTGGGGACCGACGGTTTTGGACGCAGCGAGGACCGCGTGCGTCTGCGGCGTTTCTTCGAGGTCGACGCCGAGAACATCGTGCTGGCCGCCCTGGAATCGCTGGCCGACCAAGGCCGGCTGCCAAAATCCAAAGTGGCCGCCGCGATCCGATCGCTGGGCCTTGACCCCGAGAAACCGAACCCCCGAGACGTTTAGCGACCCACGGAACGTTTAACGGCCGACGGAACGTCGGCCTGGACAGGTCAGTATCTTCCCACCATGAGCATCGACTTCAAGCTTCCCGAGTTGGGCGAGAATATCACCAGCGGCGACGTGGTCAACGTCCTGGTCAAGGAGGGCGACACGATCGTCGGCAACCAGCCGGTCCTCGAGCTGGAAACCGACAAGGCGGTGGTGGAGGTCCCTTGCCCGAACGCCGGCCGAATCGTCAAGATCCACGTGGCCAAAGGCGACCGCGTGAAGGTGGGCCAGACGCTCCTGAGCGTGGAAGCGGCAGCCGCGAAGACAGCAGCAGCGCCGTCAGTGAAGACAGCCCCGCCCGCGAAAGCGGCCCCGCCCGCCAAGTCCCCTCTCCCTTTGGGAGAGGGGACCGGCGAGCCAGCCGGCGGGATACTGCCCGCGGGTCCGCAGGCACGGCGATTGGCGAGGGAGTTGGGGGTTGATCTCACGCGGGTGCAAGGCACGGGCAAGCGCGGGCGGATCACGCCGGAAGACGTTCAGGCCGCGGCGGCCGTTGGCCCGGCCGCGTCCCGGCCCGCGACGGTCGAGCGGGTGGTGCCGCCGGGCGAGGTGGGCAGCGACGTTTGGGGCGAGGTCCGCCGCGAGCGGATGTCGCAGATCCGCCGCACCATTGCGGCCCACATGGCCCATTCGGCCCGCACGATCCCGCACGTCACCAACTTCGACGACGCCGACATCACCGAATTGGAGCAACTCCGCAAGGGCGTGCCCCAGGGCTACTTCGGCCCGAACCTCAAGCTCACCACCATGCCGTTGATCCTCAAGGCCGTGGGATTGTCGCTCACACGCCACCCGACGCTCAACGCGAGTCTCGACGAGGAAAACGATCAGGTTATCTACAAGCAGTATGTGAATCTGGGGATCGCCGTGGACACGCCGCGCGGGCTGGTGGTGCCGGTGATCCGCAACGCGGACCGGCTCACGATCGGCGAGATGGCCCGGGGCTTGGCCGAGGTGGCCGAAAAGGCCCGCACGGCCCGCTTCACCCTGGAAGAGATCCGCGGCGGGACCTTCACGGTGAGCAACCTCGGCGCGGTGGGCGGGGCTTACAGCACGCCGATCATCAATCATCCTGAGGTGGCAATCCTGCTGGTGGGCCGGGCCCGATGGCTCCCCGTCATCCGCGAAGGCGAAGTCGAGCCGCGCTTCATGCTCCCCTTGAGCCTCTCCTACGACCACCGCCTGGTGGACGGCGCCACCGCCGCCCGATTCCTCAACGAAGTGATCGGCTACCTCCAGTCCCCGGGGAGGCTGCTGCTGGCATGAGGGGGAAGGGTTCAGGGGGCAGGGGCCAGGGTTCAGGATGTAAGGTAGCGTCCGTGAAAGACGCGCTCGGCGCGGGTCTCGCGCTCGGCGCGGGTCTCCTGACCCCGCCGAGGCCGGGACCGCAGGTCTCCCTCGACGTTCCGGGAGACCTTCGGTTGGCAGATGTGCGGGGTCGGGAGACCCGCGCACAGCGCCGGAAACCCGGATCCAGCGCCGGAACGGCGGGCGAGCCCGCCCGCTACGCCACTCCCGACTCCCAACCCCCAACCCCTGACCCCCAACCTTTGACCCCCAACCTTTGACCCCCAACCTTTGACCCCCAACCTTTGACCCCTGACCTCCAACCCCTGACCTCCAACCCCTGACCTCCAACCCCTCATGAACACCCAACTTGTCGTTCTCGGCGCCGGTCCTGGCGGGTATGCGGCAGCGTTTCTCGCCGCGGATCTTGGTATGCAAGTGACCCTGGTCGACATGGAGCCGCAGCTCGGCGGGGTGTGCCTCTTGCGAGGCTGCATCCCGTCGAAGGCCCTTTTGCACGTGGCCAAGGCCATGGCCGAGGCCAAGCACCTTGGCGAGTGGGGCATTTCCTACCCGTCGCCAACGATCGACTTGGAGGCCGTGCGGGCCCGGAAGAACAAGGTCATCGCCACGCTGACCGGTGGACTGGCCCAGTTGGGTAAGAAGCGGAAGGTCCGCGTAATCCGGGCCCGGGCCACGTTCGAGAACTCCCAGACCTTGCGCCTCGCCCCGGTCGGCGACCCGGCGCCGGAGGACGAGCGTTTGCAGTTTGAACACTGCATCCTCGCGACCGGCTCGAGTCCGACGCAGATCCCCTCCCTCGCGCTGCCCACGCCCAAGGTCATGGATTCCACCGGGGCGCTGGACCTGGCCGACGTACCCGAGTCCCTCCTGGTCGTCGGCGGCGGGTACATCGGGCTGGAAATGGGGACGGTCTACGCCGCGCTGGGGAGCAAGGTTTCGGTCGTGGAAATGACCGACGGGCTCCTGCCCGGCGCCGATCGCGACCTCGTCAAGCCGCTTCACAAGAAGCTCCAGCGCGACTTCGCGGCCCTCTGGCTCAGCACGAAGGTCGTGTCGATGGCCGACAAGAAAAGCGCCGTGGAAGTTGTTTTCGACAGCGAAGGCGGCAAGCGGACCGAGCGATTCAGCCGGGTCCTGGTGTCCGTGGGCCGGCGTCCCAATAGCGCCGGACTGGGCCTGGAGAAGACCAAGGTCCAGGTAGGCCCGAAGGGCTTCGTCGCTGTCGATCGCCAGCAACGCACCGCCGATCCTCATATCCTTGCCATCGGCGACGTGGCCGGCGAGCCGATGCTCGCCCACAAGGCGGCCCACGAGGGCAAGGTGGCGGTCGAGGTCCTGGCCGGCCACGCCGCGGCCTTCGAGCCCCGGGCCATTCCGGCGGTGGTCTTCACCGATCCGGAGATCGCCTGGGCCGGGCTGACGGAAACCGAGGCCAAGCGTCAGGATCGCAGGATCGAGGTGGCCGTGTTCCCCTGGGGCGCGAGCGGCCGGGCCCAATCGGTCGGCCGGCCCGACGGCTTGACCAAGTGGATCCTCGAGCCCGAATCCGGGCGCGTGGTGGGCTGCGGGATCGTCGGCGCCGGGGCGGGCGACCTCATCAGCGAGGCGGTGTTGGCGATCGAGATGGGCGCCCACCTCGGCGACCTGGCCGGCTCGATCCATCCCCATCCGACGCTGAGCGAGACCCTGGCCTTCGCCGCCGAAGTCCACCTCGGCACCGCCACCGACCTGTATCGCCCGAAGGCCGGGAAGTAGGTTAGGCTTCAGCATAACCCTTCCCCAGATTTGGTGCCCTTTCCGCGATTCGGTTATGCTGAAGCATAACCTACTCAGCTACTCAGCTATAATAGGAATGTGGGGGGCACTGCCTTCTGCCACAGATAGCTCCCGCAGGGGGGGCGCGTTCTATCCGACGCGAATGGGAAGTCGATGTTGATCCGCCTGAAGGTTCACGGGTTCAAGAACCTCGCCGACGTCGACGTAGCGTTCGGCCCGTTCACTAGCATTGCCGGGGTGAACGGGGTGGGAAAGTCGAACCTGTTCGACGCGATCACGTTCCTGAGTGCGTTGGCCGACCGACCTCTGACGGAGGCCGCCAGGTCGGTTCGAGACACACGTCACCGGAGCACCGACGTCCGAAGTCTCTTCACGAGGGTCGGGGACGATTGCCTCAACGAGATGTCTTTCCAGGCATGGATGCTCGTTCCGATAACCGGGCAAGACGATCTCGGCCAGACCGCGAATGCCGCAATTACGTTCTTGCGGTACAATCTGGTTCTGCGCTATCGAGCTGCGGAGGAGACCGCCTCGCCCGAACTCCTGGAGATTGTCAGGGAGGAACTGGATTAAATCAGCGCGAGCGAGGCGAAGAAGAACCTCGCGTTTCCACACAGCTCCAAGTGGCGAAAGTCGGTCGTGATTGGGGGGCGGCGGACTCCCTTCCTCTCCACGGAGGGCGACGGCGACGGTCGCAAAGTGAGGCTGCATCAAGACGGTCGTGCCGGCAGGCCACGGGACTACTTGGCCTTCACACTTCCGCGAACCGTGCTTTCGAGCACGAACGCTGTGGAGAGTCCCACAGCTTTGCTCGCTCGCCGGGAGATGAGGTCCTGGCGTCTGCTCCAGTTGGAGCCGTCGGCGCTCCGAGACTCCAATGCCTTCAGCGCCCCGTCGCACGTCGGGATTGACGGTTCCCACCTGGCCTCGACGCTTCACCACTTGGCCAGAAAGGCAACGGGCAACGGCGAGACCGGGGAAACCGCCGGCTCGGTCTTCGCCCACGTCGCCAACCGCTTGTCCACCCTGGTCGACGACGTGTACGCCGTTCGAGTGGACGAGGACCGACAGCGGGAATTGCTCACCCTTCAGGTCATCGATCGCGATCGCAATGTCCACGCGGCCCGCGCCCTGTCGGACGGGACCTTGCGATTCCTAGCGCTCGCCATTCTCGAAATGGACCCGGCCGCCGAGGGTCTGCTCTGCTTTGAGGAACCGGAGAACGGGATCCATCCCCAGCGGATCGAGTCGATGCTTAGGCTTCTGAAGGATTTATGCGTCGATCCGTCCGAGCCGGTCGGAGAAGACAACCCTTTGCGGCAAGTCATCGTCAATACGCATTCACCGGCCGTGGTGGGACAGGTGGAGGATAACGATCTGCTCGTTGCAGAGCCTTGGGAGAGGCCGGTGGAGCAAGATGTCGGCGGGAAAGGGCCTGGCAAGCGGGATCGCCTGCTCTGCCGGGCTGTCCGCTTCTCTTGGCTTGAGGACACGTGGCGGCACCAGGCGTTCAAGGAGGTCCGTACCGTATCTCGCGGGATGCTCGGCGCGTACCTGAATCCCTTCGCTTTCTCCGAGGCCGCAACGCAGGCGCCGGTGGCAAGCGCGGGACAGAAGCACGGGCAGGCCTGCCTCGTTAAGGATCGTGCGGACTTGCGCAACCTGGTGCCCTTGTCCAATGAACCTTCGAACACGTCGTCCGTCAACGAATCGAATCGCGGGAATGGGAAGAAACGCAGGCGCACCCGAGATCGCGGAGACTCCCACCCGCTGCTTCCTGGGTTGGACGAAGAATGACGGACCTGCACGTCAGCCTGACAACGGATGGCCCCTCCGACGAAGTCCAGCTCCGTCCCATTCGGTGGCTTCTCCGGGAACATCTGACTAGCGACACCGCCATCCAATTGCAGTGGGCCGACTTGAGATCGTTGCGTCAGAAGCCCCGGGGGCTTGCCGATCGGATTTGTGACGCGATACGTTATTATCCCTGCGACTTGCTGTTCGTCCATCGTGACGCGGAGAAGCAGCACCCCGGCGTTCGCCGTGACGAGATCAAGAGGGCAGCGAGCGCCGCAGGTTTGACTCTGCCAGTGATTTGCGTCGTTCCGGTCCGCATGACAACGTTGAGAAAAGCCTGGTCAAGGTTCTTCAAGAGAACCGCTGGACGTAGTCCGTTCCCCAGCATCTTCGGGCCCGGCGACCGTACGATTCAACGCTTCCAGCACATCTTTGATCGAAATCGCGGTCTTGAAGGGGATCGCTCGGCCGGCGAGTTCGGGGAGGGTTCGGGCACTCGATTCGGCGACGGCCAGGAGGATCGGCTGGTCGCGGAAGGCTTCGAGGGTCTGGAGCTTGGCCTGGAGGTACTCGGGGGTCCAGAAGCCGACGATCTCCAGGAGCACGCTCTTCCCGCTAAAGTGGCGGAAGAGGAAGTCGGGCACAAAGACCTTCTGGCCGCGGTGGAGGATTTCCCCTTCGCGCACCAGTTGCCATCCGTCGCGCGGCTCTTTTTCCCACTTCTCGGCGAAGGCTTCCTCGACCAGGGAATCGAAGGCGTCGGGCGGCGGGAGATGGCTGTGGAGGCCGTCGCGGTCCGCCAGGTCCAGGCCCAGGGTGAAGCCGCGGCGACGGGTGCGGATCACCGCGTGCATGCGCCAGGAGCGGCACGCCACCAGGGCCGGCAGGAGTCGGGCCATGGCCACCCCGTAACGCCGCGTCTCGCGCAACACCGAGGCCGGCCCGTCGAACCGGAAGCAATACGTCCCGCTCCTGGCCCGCGTGATCGTGTGCATGAGCCGGGCGAGCTTGGCGTAGCGGAGGATGGTCTTGAAGTCCTCCTCGGCCCAAACGGTCATCGACACGGCGTCGAAGAGCGCCGCCTGGACCTGGGCCACGTTGTACCGGGCCAGCAGGGCGGCCCCGTCCGGATAGCCCTCGAACGTTGCCAGGGGATGGAACTCCATCACGTCGGCGAAGAGTTCGCCTTCGATCTCCTCCCAAGGCCGGCCCAACTCCTTGGCGATCGCCGCCTTGACTTCGCCCTCCTCGTGCCCGAACAACCGATCGGCCGTGCGGACCAAGGGATGCCGGGGCGCGGCCAGGTGGAACACCTGGCGACGCAAGGCAGCCGACCGGCCTCGGCGGTCGCGGCGGAACGTGGCCGCGTCGTCCAGCAGCTTGCAGAAGGCCTCGATCCGCCGGGCCGGACATTCGGGTTCGTCGGCCAGGATCGCCCCCACCGCCCGGTGCAACTCCCGCCGTGTGCGCCCGATCCCCGTGCGGTAGACCTCCAGCATCCGCTCCGCGTAGCCGGCGTACTGGCCGTGGCGCCCACGCGTGAGCCGGTCCGGCACCACGCGGCTGTGCCGGAAATCGTACTCGGCGAGGGCCATTTGGCGGGTAAGCATGGCCAGTTCGTGGTCGCTCAAAAACAACCTCGGCATGTGTGGGACAGCCGCCCTCGGCTGTCCGCAATTCCGCACAGCCGGGGGCGGCTGTGCCACAAGTCATTTCAGCCGGGGGCGGCTGTGCCACAAGCTATTATTGCATGATTGGACGACCGCTTGGGATCAAGGGGGGCGCCGCCATTTCCCCCCGGCGAAGACGCTCGTCCTTCGCCTCTCCCTCTCAGGATACCGCCCCGCTGGCCAAGGGGACAGGCACCTTTTTTCGTAAGTATTCAGCGGAATGAAGTGCGAATAGGGGAAGGGAAAAGGAAAAGCTCTGGAAAAATGGGAAAGGCAAGAAACCGTGCCCCGATCCCACAATTCTGGTTCATCCGACTGAAGGGTGCGCGGGCCTTCGGCCCGGGATTTTCAAGGCATGAGTCCGGTGTCCAATGGTACTTGCCTACGGTTTGTCAGCGCGGATATGCTGGAGCCGCCTGGAGAAACGGAGTCAGGCTCTGCGGGGACGCAAGTGAGACAAGGAATATCCAGGTTCCGGTGCGCCCATGGCGCGTCAGGCCCCTGATGGCTTATGTCACCAGGGGCCGTTCTCGTGAAACCCATTGGACACCGGACCCATGCCTGAGAAAATCCTGCGGCGCAGCCGCAACCCGCGCAACAACTTGCCTCTGCGCACCCTTCAGTCGGATGAACCAGAATTGTGTGATCAGCGCACGGCTTCGTGCTTTTCCCATTTTTCCAGCGATTTTCCTTTTCCCTTCCGCGATTCGCACTTCATTCCGCTGGACGCTTACCTTGTTTCTGGTTCTTCCGAGAATTCCGGGTAGCGGACGGCCACGCGCCGGCGGGCCGAAGAGCGAGCCGTTCCCAGGCCTGGGAACGGTTATGGTCTGGCAATGCCGGCGTCAACCACTACAATGGGTTGGCGCGAATGGTACGTTCGGCCTCCGGTGGGGCTTCGTGGCACGGCCATGCGAGGCCCTCGACGCACCGTCGGGAGGCGACAAGATTCGGACCTCGATGACGAAAGAACTCCTGTGAGCCAGTCCAACGCTCCTCTCCCCGCGGAGAACCAGCTTGTGTTGAAGGATCCCGCGATGGCCGCGCTTCTGGCATGGCTGGTTCCGGGACTGGGGCACATCTTCCAGGGCCGGACGGCCAAGGGGGTCCTTTTCTTTGTGTGCCTGGTGAGCACGTTCGCCTACGGCTGCTACCTGGGCGGGAATTCCGAGTTGGGATGGGGCCGCGTGGTCTACGTGGCCTGGCGCGACGATGACACGCGGCTGGCCTATCTCTGCCAGGTGGGCATCGGGCTCCCGGCCCTGCCGGCCATTGTGCAGGCGAGCCGGGCGAAGAAGGGGAAGGAGCCGTGGTGGAAGGGCCTCATGGCCCCGCCCCAGCCCGAGGGCTTTGGCAATGCCGATGAACTCACCACGCGGGCCTTGGCCCGACAGCCGAGCCTCGACACGCTCCATTTCCGCCTCCGGGGCTATTTCGAGTTGGGCACGGCCTACACGATGATCGCCGGACTGCTGAACATCCTGGCCGTGTACGATGCCTGGGGCGGCCCGGTCTTTCCCGAGACCGCCAAGAAGGAAGACGACCAGGACGAACCGCAGGACGACAAGACAAAAGAAGAGGCCGACACCCCATGAATCCCCTGCTCCTGGCCGCCTTGCGGACCGATCAGCTCTGGTACGCCGTGCCCTTGATTGTCGTGGTGAGCCTCGTCTACGCGGCGACGCGGCACGAGGAGATGGGCCCGATCCTTTCCCACGCCCTGCGGATCGGCGTCTGGATCGTCAGTTTCATGGTCGTGGTCTTCGTGATCCTGCTGGCCCTCTCCTGGTGGGTGTGACGGCTCGCTTCGCTCGGTTGGCCGCGCTCTGAATGAGGTTGCACGATTCCGTGAGTCCCCGTGCGATCGGAGGATAGGTATGCGAAGGGAAGTCTTGGCTCTGGTGGCGACGGCGCTGTTGGTGGCCCCGGCCTCGGCGGCCGACGTCGGGAACCGGCTGGCCTATCTCAACGAGTTCTCCGATCCCTACTACGTCGGGCTCTCGACGGCGAAGTTCGTCACGCCGCAGTGGATCGGTGACGAAGGGGTCGAGTTCGCCGTCGTGCTGGCCATCGACGACCTCGGCAAGACGGAAGTGTATGAGAAATTCCTCCGCCCGGTCTTCGAGCGGCTCAAGCAAGTCGACGGCCGCGCTCCGGTGAGCATGATGACCGGGCGAGTTCAGGCCGACGACCCGCAGATCCAGGCGTGGCTCAAGGAAGGCGTGAACCTGGAGACCCACACCTACGATCACCCGTGTCCGTGCCTGGGCGTCAAGGGTTTTGCCAACGCCAAGGCGACGTTCGACCAGGGAATCGACTTTGTGGCGAGCATCCCGAATGCCCATCCGGTGGCGTTCCGCATGCCGTGCTGCGACTCGATGAACTCGGCCACGCCCCGCTTCTACGCCGAGGTGTTCAACAAGACCACGCCGGCGGGCCGCTTCGTGTCGCTCGATTCCTCGATCTTCATGCTCTTCACGGCCGCCGACCCGGCCCTGCCGCGCAGCCTCGTGCAGCAGGAGGAGGGCGGCCCGCGGTTCGCCAAGTACATCCCCACGGCCCGGGAATTCGTCAACTACGTCGAGAACTACCCCTATCCTTACGTGATCGCGCGGCTCTGCTGGGAGATGCCCTCGGCCATTCCCGACGACTGGATGGGCAACGACCATCACCAGCCCCGCAACCCGCTGACGATCCGCGACATGAAGGCCGCGATCGACGGCGTGGCGATCAAGCAGGGAACCTACACGCTCACCTTCCATCCACACGTCCACAACTGGATCCTCAACTCGCAGGTCGTGGAGATGGTCAACCACGCCCTGGACCGTTATGGCAAGAAGGTCAAGTTCCTCAACTTCCGCGAGGTCTACGAGCGGATTACCAAGAACGCGCTGGGCGGCCAGCCGCTCCGGGCGGCCAATGGGCAGGACAACGGCGTGCGCCTGCTCGATGTGAACAACGACGGCTTCATGGACGTGGTGATCGGCAACGAGAAGGTCCGTCAGACGCGGGTCTGGTCGCCCCAGAAACGCCAGTGGATCGTCGGCGATTTCCCGGTCGCGATCGTCACGGTCGACCCGCAGGGCAACCGCCTCGACGCGGGCGCGCGATTCGGCGTCTTGGACAAGACTGGCCGGGCGAGTGTTCTTGTGCGCAACGAGAAGACCGCCGGGCTCTGGCACTTTGACGGCGAGCGGTGGGTCAACGATCCCCAGGGACTCGCGTCTTTCGATTCGGTCGGCCTGCAACGGTCAGGCGGGCGACTCCGCATGAAGAATGAACCGATCGCCACCAGCCTCAACGGCCGCGATCGCGGGGTGCGGTTCTACGACCTGGACCGCGACGGAATCTGCGAGCTTCTGGTGGCCAACGGCAAGCAAAACGCCGTCTTCGCCTGGTCGCAGGAAGAACGCTCCTGGCGGCGCCTCCCGTATCGGTTCCCCCAGGACACCGCGATCGTCGATGCCCAGGGGCGCGACGCCGGCTGCCGGCTCGTCGACCTCGACGACGACGGGTTCCTCGATCTGGTCTTCTCCAATGCCGAGCGCTACTCCCTCCACATTTTCATCCCGAAGACCGGAGGCTGGGCGCAGACCATGCGGTCGGGCAAACGGGGCGACCCGGGCGAGATCCCGATGATCGTCCGCGGCGACGGCACCAACAACGGCGTCTGGTTCAACCGCGGACTGATGTGCATCCAGAACGAAGACAGCGGCCGCGACGTGCAGATCGCCGGCAAGCCGGTCCGAATCCCCAGCGACCATCGGCCCTATCCGAAACTCCTGGGAAGCGGAGGCCAGAGGGCGGGGATCGGAGGCTGGAGCCCCGAGACGCATCCCCGCGTAGCGGGCTCGCCCGCCGCGTCGTCATCCCTCATCCCATCTGCGCCCGGCGGGCCTCCATCATGGCCCGCTCCGCTTCCGGGATCCGGCCCGCCTTCTGGCAAACGAGGCTCTTGGCGATGAAACTGAAGGGGTCCGTCGGCTCGAGCTCGCAAACCTTGTCGGCGTGGGCAATGGCCTCGTCGTGCTTCTCGAGCTTGCTGTAGAAAACGCTCAACGCAGCGTGCGCCAGGGCGTACTTCTCATCCTGCTTCAGGAGTTCCTGCAACTTGCCAACCGCTCCCTCCAGATCGCCCTGCTCGCAGATCTTGATGGCTTCATCGTAGAGAGCTTCATTGGCCGGCATGTTCGGGAACCCCCTCTTAAGAGCTATCAACCACCGCTGTCTCGGGCGTTTCGCTCGCCTCACGGAGCCGAGCGACGTAAGCCAAGTGTATGCGGGGGAGCCGGGAACGGCTAGGGGGCCGTTCCGGCCAACGCGAGGCGACCGCCTTCCGCGAAGCAGGGTTTCGCAATGCCGGGAGGGCGAGGCTCCTGCCGAGC
>Ga0067045_1030617_pt1 | contig 14626 bp, 12 predicted proteins | sample TerdegcTABiofilm_FD_59184 | JGI IMG/M metagenome (GOLD analysis project Ga0067045, IMG submission 59184) | Combined Assembly of (Gp0054472, Gp0054536) Wastewater bioreactor microbial communities from Singapore -Terephthalate degrading...
GTACTTTGCTTTATCTTCCGCCTGTGGTCTTCCTGCAGCAATGGATGGCGGGCAATATTGGAATCAATTTCAGAAGAGTAAAAGGAAAAATCAAACAACAATTTTTCTTTACAGGACAGAGACCAAAATGGCTCTCTGCCCTTCCTGAAGATTTTTTGATTCAAAACGCATGCAAAATTGATGCAAAAAGTAATATTTTTGTCGAACCTTTACTAATTTAGTCCTAACAGTAGGGGGCCAAACCACTGATACATAACTGAAAATAATAGCAGCAATATGTGCTGTTAGTAATACACCTATGGTTGCTAAAATTAATGTGGGTTTTATTACTGGTTTTAAATTAGAATACTTTGTTCCAAATCCTCCTGCAAATAAAACAAAAATTAAGACTATATTTGCTAAGTCTTTTGCTATTTAGGCATTATCAAAATATATTATTCCTGATACATCACTCCCAAATAAAATTCCTATTGATAAAGATATTATTATTAAGGGTATATTTAATTTCTTAGAAATTAATGCTGAAAAGGTAATAAATAAAATTATTATGGCTACTATTAATAACATAAACTGCGTTTAAGTTTATTTTATCTGAATCATTCAGTTGCCAACAACGGTCACATGTAACTAACGTGGGAGAATGCGGGTGAAGTATCTGTCCGCCGAAACATTTGCCGACTTGGGTCTGAATGCTAGATTTAACCTGGTAAATATCAATGTTTTAAGATACTGCTATGCGTATGTGCTTTTTTCCATTCATTTATTATCTTGTTTATGAATACTGATAACTTTTTTGCTCCTATTTCTGATAAATGATCTCCATCATAATAATCGCTTGCTACAAAATTGGTATCGCTTTGCAAATTGATATAAATACAATTATCATATTTTAAGCAAATTTCTCTTGTGGTGTTAATGGTTGTTTCCATTTGTACTGGATTTAAATTCTCACTATAGGTTTTATAGCCCGGTGGTGTAAAAAGCAATATTTTAATATTATTTTTCTTGCTCCAACGTAAAATGGACTCTAAAATAAAGACATTTTCTTTGAATATTTGCTGATTCATATCGGAATAAATGTCTTTTACCGTATAACGTCTTGCGGCATCTTTACCCGATTTAACTAAATCTTTTGCATTTTTTGAGTTATAGGTGTTTCCCCAACCTAAATCTGAACAAGATATAGTTGGATCGCCAAGCACATAATAGGAGATTAATCGTATAATATTAATATAAATCCTATTACAAAGTACTTCGGAATAATAAGTTATTGATTTTGAACAATGCATTTTATAGTATATCATGTAATTTTTTACTCTCCATGATTCTGGAGCAGTTTCAAGCTTTTTATAAAGTGTAAAATAAGAGATCGGCAATACAATTGTTTTTAAATTTTTAAAGTTGTTTTGATATTTTTTTATTATTTCATAATCATAGTTAAGCGTTTGTGCAATATTAGCTGCATTGAATGTTTTCGAAGAAAAACATACTGGATTAAGTCCGTAAAAGGCATGCGAACTTCCTAAAATTAAAGTCTCTATTTCAGACGAATGCTTATCTAAGTATTGACTTTTCAATAAATAGTCATTGGGGATATTTCTTAAAAGTATTTCCATTACTATGGCTATCACCAAAATCGGAAGAGACAAGTAAATAATTTTTAAAATGAACTTTTTCATAGCTTAAAATTGAAAATAAATAAACTGTTGTTCTTTACCTCCTAAACACATGATTGTAATAATAATAGCATAATATAAGGCATACCGAAAAGAAGGTTTCCAATTTATTCCTATATTCGCGATAGCATATTGTTGCTCTCTTCCTATCCACTCAATTACAACAAAGATTGCAACAACTAGTAGTATTACTAGGGCTTTTTCTATTTCAGCAAATTTCGGTAGGGTGAAAAGAGAAGGCGATAATATTTCAGAAATGTAGGCAATTGCGTGTTCAATATTATTTGCCCTGAAAAAAATCCAGGCAAAAACAGTTAACGTAAATGTTAATACCATCATCGAAAGTTCTTTTATACTTGGAAGCATTTTCCCTTGTGCAACCGTATCCAGGTGATTCCTGTTTTTATTCGTTAATAAAAGTGGTAAAAAGTAAAGCGCATTCAATGCTCCCCATACAATAAAGGTCCAATTAGCACCGTGCCAAAATCCGCTCACAATAAAAATAATGAATGTGTTTCTCACTTTCATCCAGGTGCTGCCCTGGCTTCCTCCTAAGGGGATATATAAGTAATCCCTAAACCAGGTCGATAATGATATATGCCAACGTCTCCAAAATTCTGCAATATCTCTTGAAAAATAGGGATAATTGAAGTTTCGCATTAAGTTAAAACCAAATAGCCGGGAGGTTCCAATGGCAATGTCTGAATATCCTGAGAAGTCGCAATAAATTTGAAATGTGAAGAATATTGCCCCCAGAACTAAAGTGCTACCCGAATAGTCAGCTGAATTATTAAAAATCAAATTTGCATATTTGGCACAATTGTCTGCAATTACTAATTTTTTGAAAAATCCCCAAAGGATTTGCCGCATTCCATCAACTGCTTTTAAATAATCGAAAGTTCGTTCTTTGTAAAATTGTGGTAACAGATGTGTTGCCCGCTCAATAGGACCAGCAACCAATTGAGGAAAGAAACTGACAAATGCCGAGAAAGCAATAAAATCTTTTGTGGGTTCAAGTTTTCGTTTGTATACATCAATAGAATAACTCATGGTCTGAAATGTATAGAAACTAATACCCACGGGTAAAATAATATTTAATGAGTTTGCTTGTATTTCTGCCCCAAAAAATGAGAATGCGGCTATGAAGTTGTCGAGGAAAAAGTTGTAATACTTGAAAAAACCTAAAAAACCGAGATTTACTAAAATACTTGTTAAAAGTAAAAGCTTTCTTTTCCTCTGATTTTCTTCTTTTCCCAGCCCGCAACCAACGAAGTAATCAACTGCGGTACTGAATAAAATTAAGGATAAAAACCTCCAGTCCCACCATCCATAAAATACATAACTTGCCGCAACGATAAATAAGTTTTGAAGTCTCAGGTTTTTGTTGGTTACAAACCAATAGAGTATAAAAACTATCGGCAAGAAAATGGCAAAATCAATAGAGTTAAAAAGCATAAATTAAATCTGTTTTTTTAATGTTTTGATTAGCATTTTCAATTTTTATATAAGGCATAAGATCCCGCTCATATATATGGTTTTAACCGTAGCAATACATGTGGTGAAAATGGGTCAAAGCCTGGGATGACTACCTGGAGTGAAGCATATATGCGCTGTTAAACGAAAGTGGATAGCATTTTTTCAACCCATTTTTTATCCATTACAGTTAGTCTCTTCTTTTTTAAATTTTCTCTTACAATCCATTTAATGTGTTTATTACTGCATCTTGCAATACTCTCGAATGCCTCTTTGCCTTCATACGGAAGAGAAGCAATCGCAACGCTCCATCCATATCCAAGTGTTTTTCGTAAAGAATTCTGGCTTTCAGTAAGTTTCCCCTCGATCTTATCAAAACTCATAGTAATCTTAGTAAGAATATCGAATATTTTAATAATAAATGATTTTTCTTTTAAAAGCTTGGGCTCACATAAAGCCGCAACAACTGCACGCTTTTCTAAGTCATTCCCATTCGCCCACTTTTCAAGAGTATTCATTATCTCATTCGTATGGTTTTCTGTAATTTCTTGTATGCCAATGGCAACTGCTTCTCTGATTCTCCAGCTACTATGCGTCGCAAATTGTCTTGTTACATTTAGCGCATTTTGGATATTATCCTTATTTCGAATACAATACCCAACTATCCCACACATTACAACAAATTCTTCCGGAGAATCATGCAAGTTATCTTTATAATAGGATAAACATTCATCTATCTCCTCTTTTGTGGCATTTTTTGAAAAGGAGTATAAAAGTTCTAAATTGCCTCTTGGGCCCGGCAGTCCCGAATTTTTTAGGAGATGTTCAATCGTTTTCATCATAGGCTTGTACCGCGATAGGAATTGATTGAATCACTACATTTCCGGCGGCGGGTAAACCTACTAAAATCGCGTTGATAACTTCATCACGCGAAGCTCCTAAGCTTTTTGCATGTTTTACATGAAAAGGTATACCTCCTTCTAACCTTAAAGCCGCAAGGACAGCAATATAAGCAAGCTCATTTGTTTTTTTATCTAATTTACTTGCCTCACTTAATTTTTGTACAGCCTCCATCCATATCTTTTGATGTTCAGGTGCATTTTTTGCAAAGCTCATAAATGCCTGGCTTACTTTGGGTTCATTACTCATGTTTTTCTCTTTCTGTTTTAGTTGCTACTGTTGTTCTACTCCTTTATTTGCCCCCCTTGTTGCCCCTTATTTCCATTTTGGATTGTATAACAGCTATAGTACATTCCTAACAGCTCACCAATAACTCCGATATCCTTATTGTGCCTACGCTTTGCTGATTTTGCGTATCTATACTTCCTGCTCCGTATCATGTAGGGCAAGGTATTTGCAGGCCCATTCAGCGGTTCGTCCTTGGCGAACACCCAACTCACCCCTTCTTTGCCTTTATGCCAGTCTGTCCTCATAGTATTTTTTCACTTAACAGTTGGTAGTAAATATAGATGATATGTTTTTTTAGTTTATTAGTTCTCAGTCGGTTTGCCCTGGCAGATTTCGAAATAGATTTTTGATTCAAAATATCTTATCGACGCAAATATATTGAATAATTTCAAAAAACAAGCTTTCTCAACTTTAAAGGAGAAGAATAATTCGTCGGGATAGTATGATTTTTCTGAAACTTGCTGAATGCTAGCACTCTATGTGCTTGATTTATCGACCAGCAAAAGGAGAGGGTAAAACAGGGATAAAAATACAAATCTGCCTATTCAACCCCGGTAGGACAAACGTCAAATCTTCGGCGGATGAAAATATGAAAAAAGGCTGGCCCAATATTCGAGACAGCCCCATTTTTACTTAGAAACCAATCTATTAACTATAGGCTTCCGAATCAAAAACCTGGCAAGTGCATATCAGGTTGCGATCGCCCCAGGCATCATCGATGCGGGCTACAGGAGGGAAGTATTTATCGGCTTCCATTCCGGGTAAGGGGAAAGCAGCTTCCTCACGGCTATAGGGCCTGTCCCAGCTCGATTTTATCACCATGGCTGCAGTATGCGGGGCATTCCTGATAAGGTTATTCTGCTTGTCGGCCTGCCCGTTTTCAATGGCTGCGATTTCTTCCCTGATTTTGATAAGTGCCTCAGCCAGCCGGTCAAGTTCTTCAATAGGTTCGCTTTCGGTAGGTTCTACCATCAGCGTGCCATGAACGGGGAAGGCTACGGTAGGGGCATGGAAACCATAATCCATCAGACGTTTGGCAATATCAATCACTTGTACATTGGCCGTCTGCATGAATTTGTTGCAATCCAGTATCATTTCGTGGGCTACCCGGCCATTTTTACCCGTGTACAAAATCTTATAATGTTTCTCAAGCCTGGCTTTCAGGTAGTTGGCATTTAGTATGGCATAGCGTGTGGCATCGGTCAATCCTTGTCCGCCCATCAACTTGAGGTAAGCATACGATATAGTAAGCACCAGCGGGCTGCCAAAGGGAGCGGCTGCCACAGGTGTAATGGCCTGTTCTCCACCTGTCTTAACCACCGGATGTCCGGGAAGAAAAGGAACGAGATGCGCAGCAACCCCTACGGGTCCGACTCCGGGTCCACCTCCTCCGTGAGGTATAGCAAAGGTTTTGTGAAGATTTAAATGGCATACGTCTGCGCCAATACGGCCGGGGCTGGTCAATCCTACCTGGGCATTCATGTTGGCACCATCCATGTAAACCTGGCCCCCGTATTGATGGATGATATCAACAATTTCAAGAATCTCTTCTTCGAATACTCCATGCGTAGAAGGATAGGTAACCATCAAGGCGGCCAGACGGTCTTTATACTGCTCTGCTTTGGCTTTTAGGTCGGTGATGTCGATATTGCCGTTTTCATCGCATTTAACAACAACCACTTCCATACCTGCCATGTGGGCCGAAGCAGGATTGGTACCGTGGGCCGAAGAAGGAATAAGGCACACATTGCGGTGTCCTTCTCCGCGGTTCAGGTGATATTGCCGGATGATGAGCAAACCGGTATATTCTCCGTTAGCCCCGCTGTTGGGTTGGAAGGAAACCTTGGCAAATCCCGTGATTTCGCTGAGAATACGATCCATTTCGTTGATCATCTGGTGGTATCCCTCAGCCTGATCTGCAGGAACAAAAGGATGCAAAGCATTAAATTCAGGCCAGCTCAGTGCAAACATCTCTACCGCTGCATTTAACTTCATCGTGCAGCTTCCCAGGGGTATCATGGTGCGATTCAGCGCCAGGTCGCGATTTTCCAGTTTCTTGATGTAACGCATCATCGAAGTTTCGGAATGATAGGTATTGAAAACCGGATGCGTCAGAAAATCGCTGGTGCGCTTGAAAGAAGCAGGGAAGGTTTCTATTTTTTCGCATTCTGCAGGTTTACAGATATATTCATTGCAAACCCTTCCTGCTGCCTGGGCCAAAACACATAAAATCAGATTTACGTCTCCTAAGGATGTGGTTTCATCGAGACTGATACCAATGGTTTTTTCGTCAATATACCTGAAATTGATTTTCTGTTCGAGGGCCAATGAGCGCAGGCGGTCTATACTGGTTGATGCCGGAAGTTCGATTTTGAGCGTATCGAAAAATGCGGTGTTCAGTTGACGGTAACCATATTTTTCAACTTCTGATGCAAGCACCCCTGTAAGCACATTGATATTTCTTGCTATATTCCTGAGTCCGTCGGGTCCGTGATAAACGGCATACATGCCTGCCATAATGGCCAACAGGGCCTGGGCAGTACAAATATTGCTGGTGGCTTTTTCACGTTTGATGTGCTGTTCACGGGTTTGCAAGGCCATCCTGAGCGCAGGTTTACCCTCTGCATCTATCGAAATGCCTATAATACGTCCAGGCATGTTTCGTTTAAATTCTTCTTTGGTTGCCAGAAATGCGGCATGCGGACCGCCATATCCCATGGGTACGCCAAAACGCTGACTGCTGCCCACCACTATGTCGGCACCCCATTCTCCCGGTGGAGTCAACAAAACAAGGCTCATCAGGTCGGTGGCTACTACTACCAGGCCCTCTAAAGCATGCATTTTTTCAACAAAGGCTTTGTAATCGTTAACCTGGCCAAATCCATCGGGATATTGGATGATTCCTCCGAAGAAGTTTTCATCACCGGCAAATTCTTCATGACAACCGATTACGAGTTCTATGCCTAAGGGGGCTGAACGGGTCTTCAACAGGTCAAGCGTCTGAGGAAATATTTTCTTCGAAACGAAAAACTTGTTGGCATTGGCTTTAACCTTATTCCTCGACCGGCTATTGTAGGCCATAATCATGGCTTCGGCCGCTGCGGTAGCTTCGTCAAGCAAGGAGGAGTTGGAAATGGGCATACCCGTCAGGTCGGATACCATGGTCTGAAAATTCAGCAAAGCTTCGAGCCTGCCTTGCGATATTTCAGCCTGATAGGGGGTATATGAGGTATACCATCCCGGATTCTCAAGGATATTGCGCTGTATGACTCCGGGTAAGATAGTGTTGTAATAACCCATCCCAATGTAGGTGCGGTAAATCTTATTGCGCGAAGCCAGTTTTTGCAGATGTTCCACATATTCATACTCATTCATACCCTCTCCAAGGTTTAATGGCTTTTCAAGCCTGATGGCAGCAGGTATGGTCTGATTGATGAGTTCATCCAGACTTTTTACTCCAATCGTATCAAGCATCTTGCTGAGGTCGCCCGCCTTGGGACCATTATGCCTATGAATAAAATTATTGGTTATCATTTAAGTTGTTGTTTGACAATTAATTAGATTTGTTAATAAATTAACGCAATTTTGGCGCAAAGGTAGTAATCTTAAAATTACCGAAAACGTTTGAAAAAAAGCCACTCGAACAATTTTACTGCTCTGTCTGTACTTTGATTATCAGTTTACTATTTTTTATGGTTGAAAATTACGGGCGTATGCTAAAGTTCGTATTTTTGTACCAACATGTATTAAAAGTATTTTTATGGAATACAAGCGGTATCTATATTTTTCGATGACCCCTGAGTCGCTGATTTCGTCAATGCTGCCACCTGAAGAATTTGGACATTACCTGGCTGTAGGCACCAACAAGCGCACCCGTGGGCAGGCTATTTTTTTTGAAATAGACCCTGATTTTCAATCCGATTATTTTGACCTCGAAAGCATTGAAAGGAGATGTGTGCCCCATGTGGATGGCAAACCCAAACGTTCAGTTTATCTTTCTACCTACAGGGTTCTCGAGAATTTACCCATCGAGAATTTTCGCAACCTTTACCTTACTACTTTCGATGGTAAGGTGTTGGAACTCAAACCCGGAGATTATCCTCAGGATGAACCTCCAACGCTTCACCTTTACCAGGAGTTATGTCCGGTGCCTCCTCGGGTGGCCAGTAAGCTTAATCCCCGCCAGTTTATGAAGTATGTCACCGACCCCAAAAACCCGGTCTCTTTCCCAAAAATTGTGTTTGCCGAACTCATCCTCAATGGACTGGCTGAAAATCCTTTCACCGGCATGACCAATAATCTTCCTTATCCCAACAAAGACCATCTGCGCGATTGCCTCATAGGCCTGCACAGTGGATACGAAAAACCCAACAAAACTGTTGAACGATTTTATGCCGGAGATTTGCTTTATCGTACAGTTAAAAACGGCTTTTTCCTGGGCGACAAGGAGCATTTTATCTATTATCCCTTCCCTTCCATTGATCAACTGCAAAAGCTCTATTATCCCTGGTGGCGCAGTGCCTTGAATCTGGAATTTAACGATAAATAATTCTGTAAAATATATTTTTCTCAGGCGGAAGTTTATTGTACAATAAGCTTCCGCTTTATTGTTGTTTCCGGTGTTTCAATACTGATAAAATATACCCCGCGACTCCATCCGTCCAGCGAGATTTCAGCCGGTAGCGGGCGGTTTTGTTTCCATAAGAGGCGTCCGGCATTATCGTAAACAGCAATGGCGGCTGTCTTTGCTTCTCCTCCTACCAGAGTATAACTGCGGGCCGGATTGGGATAAATCTCGATATTAGGGGTAACGCTTCCGGTATTTTCAATGCCAAGTATTTGATTCCCTGCTGAAATTATCCTGAGCCGGGGGTCAAAAAGCAGAGAATCGGGAGTGAATCTTATGGGAATATTGAAAGCCTGACCATTATAGGAAGGATATAAAGTGATAAGGGTATCCTTTTGTGCTTTGCGGGCCATGATTTCAACCGGAATATCAAAGAAACTTACACTGGGATGCGAGGTTTGCTGATAGAGCGTTATTCGCAGGGTGTCAGCTGCACTCATTCCCCATTTGAGCGTATACATCGGATAACCTTCTCCGTAAAACCATTGGTTCATAAATCCGGAGAGATTTTTTCCGGAGGTTTCCTCAAAAATGCCAATAAGGTCGTCAGTGCGTGCAAAACCATAACTGAGCCCCGGATATCCCAGATAAGTTCTGAGTGCATCAAAAAAGGCTGTATCACCAATTATCCATCGAATCATATGCAGCAAAAGGGCGGCTTTATGATAGGATAACCTTGCATCGAAAATGCGACTCACTTCGGTGGTATCATCCACATATACCGAGCCATCCGGCTTTGAACACACTGCAAGTATGGTCTCTTTTTTCCAGGGTTCCCAGTAAATTCCGTTAAAAAGATATTGATAGGTGAGCCCCGTGGCATAGGTCGCAAAACCCTCGTTGAGCCAGATGTCTTTCCAGGAACCTGTAGTTACTTTATTTCCAAACCAGCTATGGGCAAACTCGTGCGAGAGCACATGATGGCTGAACGGCCCGACAAAGGTAAGTGTCTGATGCTCCATGCCTCCGCCCATAGGGCATTGCAGATGACCATATCGTTCGTGTATAAAAGGATAGGGCCCGAAAAGGGAATCGTAAAGCCGGTAAACAGGGGCCAAAGCTCCGGTTGCTTCTCTGACTGTGGCACTGTCTTCAGGATAAGCAAAATTCATCACATGAATATTACCGGCTGAAGTTTCCATGTCTTCTTCATAAACCGCATAATCGCCGACGGCTACGCCGATTAAATAGGGTACGATGGGATAACGATGTTTCCAAATTGTGGTAGCTGTCGAATCTGTTCGTATTTCTTTAATCCTCATGCCATTAGCTGCCGAACGAAAAGCGGCGGGATGAGAAATGGTAATTTGCAGGGAATCGATTTTATCATCGAGATTAAGTTTGGAAGGCCACCAGGCGGGTGAACCATAGGGCTCGGATAATGTCCATAAGTACGGTTTGCCGTAAAGAAGGGCCGTAAAAACACCTTTTTGTCCGGCCAGGGTGCCGGGAATGCCTTCGTAGCGAATGTAAAGCGAATCCTCTACACCGGGCTGAATCGTCGTTTCAAGGGGTAAAATAAGGATATGCCCACCCGGTCGTATAGAGGTGAGGTGAGTATTGCGAAATTTAACCTCTGTCACGGCAATGCTGTCGTGCAGATATAAAGCCACAGTATCTCCTTTCGACTTCGCACGGTAATGGATCATAGCCTCCCCATGGATGTAATTTACCTCCGGATTTAGTTGCAGAATAAGATTCAAGTAAAAAATATCGATTTTGATACCCGGAAGTGGGGGCAGGAAAACACTTTTAGAAACGCGGTTTTTTGTCGCAGCGCAGAATTCTACGGATTTATTGAATAGACTTGCTGACGATGCCTCTTTTTGTGCGTAAAGCTTACCCGTGCTCAGGGTTAAAACGATGAGAAGCCCCATAACCAGGCCCTTGATAGTCTTACCTTTTTCAACAAATTTCATCATCATTGAGGTTAAGGATAATATGGACTTCCGTAGCCAAAGATACTACCATTAGAGGTTTGAATTTTCTCAATAATAAAATAGATAACGCAAACCAGGCTTTCACCTGTCAAAACCGTTAATCTCACAGAAATTTGTGTGAAAGAAAACCCTGGTGAGGTCAGTCCTTATCTGCCTGAAAACGGAAGCCCAGGCGTTTGGCAGTTATCATACGGCTGCTTTCCGAGTAATCGCGTACGGCACCTGCATTCACAATTTTCACTTCATCGAAAGGCGGGGTCAACAGGTCGAAGTTGATGGCGTAGGTCATGGCTCCGCTAACAATGCGGAAGGCTGCATCTTCATCCAGAACCTCGGTACCGAAATTGGGGTAAAGAATGCCTACTTCCCGTTTACCATCAATAAAATAGTGCATGTCTTTGTTGACAAAAATGCGACCGATGAGGTAACCCAGGTCGTTGTATCGATTGTATTTAAATGAATCGGAAAGGAAGTTGTAAACATGAATGACTCCGCAATAGCTTCGTTCTTTATCCTCCCGGATGTAAGGCATGCGCATCACCTCGTGGTCTCGCGAAAATTCAAAGATATTGGTGTGCATCAGAAATATCAGCGCATCCCCCGCAAAAAAGAGCTCGCTTTCCAGGGCACTCTGCCGCAAAAATTCAACCTTCAGATGCTCCTCGGCATAGGGACACTCCCGGGCAATTTTCTCTGCAGCCCGGCAAATCAGGGTAAAAGCTTCCTGGGTATTTTGATAAACCTTTTCCTTGAGTTCCCCTTTCATTTTCAAAAGTTCAAACAATGCAGATGTGTCCTGTGGTTCCATGTAAGGTTATTTATTCAAAGGTAAACGAAATCTGAAACATTTTGGTGGAAAGCTTACCCATGCTGTCCGAATAGATGTTCCCTTCCCTGAATATCATGTCGTTAAATCCGTACGACATTTTCAATTCAATGGCAAATTTGAAATACACCGTATAAAAATCAAAACCCACTCCCAGGTCTCCCGTAAAATCATGTTTTTTGAGTTTTACAACCACCTCCGAAGCATTCTCAGCCTTATCCTTGGTCGAGGAGGCCAAATCTAACTTGTAGGAGAATCCTCCTGTTACAAAAGCCCTGAAATTGCCGTCGCGCTTCGATTTGTATTTAATGTACAGGGGAAAGTCGATGAAGGTAGAATTGATGTTTTTGGGAATCGTTACCAGACTCGAATCACCTTTGTTGAATAGCAGGATGGAGTAGGTGAGTTTGCGTTCGCCAAACTGTAATCCGGGAAGAAAACGCAGGTCGAAATATTTTCCCATTCTCAGGTTAGACACTATACCAATGGAAAAGCCGGGAATAGGGCCGGGTTCTATACCGTATACCCGCGCTGAGTCGCCTACAAGGTCGGGGATTTGGTCCCGATTCCAGGTGGTTTGCTGAAAACTCTCTGTCGGTTTTACTACAAAGAACATCTCGTTGCCCGACAGGTAAAAGCCAAAATGTTTATCGGCCAGGTCGAATTTGGGAAGATTTTCCACTTTTTTCGCTTCCTGGGCCATGAGTAGTTTGCTCAGCCCGAGCAATAAGATTGCAATTAAAAGTTTTTTTCCGGTCATTACCCGCATAAACGGACACAAAGAGCTTTTATTTTATGGATTTGATACCTTGATAGAGGGTAGCAATACCCAGAGTCAGATTTTTATAATGTGTATCGGTGAAACCTGCCTTTTGCAATAGTCCTAAAAACTCCTCACCCTGAGGGAATTTCAGTACAGATTCCGGCAGATATGCATATGCTTTTCGATTGCCTGAGATGAATCCGCCCAGGAAAGGAAGTACTTTTAGAAAATAAAAAAGGTAAAAGGTCTTAAAGATACGATTTTGAGGGATGGAGAATTCGAGAACCAGAATTTTCCCTCCGGGCTTAAGCACCCTGTTCATCTCGGCGAGTCCTTTTTCAAGGTCGTTAAAGTTTCTGACACCAAAAGCCACCATGGCTGCATCGAAGGTATTCGGAGCGAAAGGCAAATTTTCGGCCGCTCCGCTAACCAAAGTAACTTTTTCATCCAGTTTTTTCCGGGCGGCTTTTTTCCGCCCAATGTCCATCATTTTTTCGGCCACGTCGCAACCTGTCACCCGGCACCCCTTGCGACGGGCAGCCATTAATGCCAGGTCGGCCGTACCTGTGGCTACATCCAGCACATGATAGGCTTCACCTTTGGGTAATTTCCGCACCAGTTTTTTGCGCCAGAGCTGGTCGATACGAAAAGAAAGCAGTCGGTTCAGCAAGTCGTAGCGATGGGCTATCTCGTCGAAAGGTATAGGTTGAGGTCGTCCTCCTTTGTCCATGTATAATTTATTGTCCTGTTGGTTGTAATTTTATATATTCTTTTTGAAGTTTCTCGAGGTTGATAGGTACCACGCCCACTTCCTCGCAAACAATTCCACCGGCCAAATTAGCCAAAATTGCGGTTTCAGGGGGAGTCAGACCCGCCGCCAGCCCTAAGGCAGCCACACTGATTACGGTGTCGCCTGCTCCCGATACATCAGCCACCTGTCGCACTTCTGCAGGAAATATTTCAAATCTCCATCTACCCTTGTCACGAAATCTCAAGGCCATGCCTTTATCTGACAGGGTTACCATGAGGATTTCGCATTGAAGCATTTCCTGAAGTCCGCTCATTTCCTGTTCAAGTCTTTCCGGCTGAATCTTTGACTCTCTGGTGGTCCCGATACCTTCCCTGAATTCTTTCAGATTGGGTTTGAAAAGTGTAGCCTTTTGATAAGCCATGAAGTTGCGCCTTTTGGGGTCAACGCAAACGGGAATATTCTTTTCGATGGCCAGGGATATAGTGGATTCTATCAGGAGGGGAGTAATGACGCCTTTGTCGTAATCCTGAAAAATTATGGCAGAAGGATTCTCGGATTCAATCACCTGTGTAATTCGTTGAAGCAGCCTGCGGGTGGATTGTGCATCCAGGGGAGCATTCATTTCTTCATCCACACGCAACAATTGGGTTTTGTTGGCAATGATGCGAAACTTGGTTGTCGTAACGCGTTCGGGGACTTTTAAAATTCCCTGTGTGTTTATGCCCTGACTATCAAGGAGCTTAATCAATTCTTCCCCCCTTACGTCTTCACCGGTTATGGAACAGATGAAAGGAATAGCCCCCAGGCTTTTCAGGTTAGCGGCCACATTGGCTGCTCCTCCCGGACTACCGGTACGTTTTTCAACTTCTACAACCGGTACCGGTGCCTCAGGCGACAACCTTTCTGCTTTTCCCCAGATATAGGTATCCAGCATGATGTCACCAATCACCAATACTTTAAGCCCCCTGAAAAGGTCTTCGAGTTTTTGTTGCATTCATTCTTTCATTGACTGCCCGCAAAGATAACGGATTATCCGCTTTCTCCACCGTTTACCCTTTCCCGCCCCCGCCTCATCAACAACCCCTCCACTCCTCCACTCCTCCCATCTCCCATCCCCTAACCCCAAACCCCAAAACCCGAAACCCGGAACCGGAACTTGGAACTAGAAACTTGGAACCCGGAACTTGAAACTTGAAACTTGAAACTTGGAACCTGGAACCTGGAACCCGAAACCATGAACTTGAAACCTGGAACCCGAAACCCGAAACCCGAAACCTGGAACTTGGAACCCGAAACCCTGAACCTGGAACTTGGAACCCGAAACCCTGAACCTGGAACTTGGAACCCGAAACCCTGAACCTGGAACTTGGAACCCGAAACCC
>Ga0067045_1003878_pt1 | contig 14621 bp, 11 predicted proteins | sample TerdegcTABiofilm_FD_59184 | JGI IMG/M metagenome (GOLD analysis project Ga0067045, IMG submission 59184) | Combined Assembly of (Gp0054472, Gp0054536) Wastewater bioreactor microbial communities from Singapore -Terephthalate degrading...
CTTGAGCCAGTCGAACAACTTTTGCGCGTCTTCCTTTTTCTTCAAGTAAAACTTTGTTTCCCCGTCCACCACAACAGCTATGCCTTCTGCTTTAAAGGACAACGTCCTGTCCAAAATCTCTTTTAAACTCTCCTGGTCCAATATTTCATCCTTATTTGCCCGGATTTCGCGGAAAGATACTTTTTCCCCGGCCGTCAGGGGCTGACCCAACTGGTCGGACTTCAACTTAATCAGCTCAGCCAGGGCCTTTCTGGCAATTTTTTCATCAGCAACAACAGCAACCACCTTCCCGTCCACAGCCACTGCGCAGGCATTCCCCCCGAAGAAAGCATACGCTGTAAGCACCAGGAGCAGGTAAAGCGCCGCCCCCATTCCGATCCGGCGGGCAACGGGCTGTCTGGAAAACCATTTTTTAAAACCGGTAAACGGCTTCTTCAATCCCGGAAGGCGCCGCAGTCCTCCAGCAAGCAGCGGCAACCAGATCAACTCCTCTCGGCAAAATTATACCCGCACATAAAACACCATCTAAAAACACAGAGCACAGCATATTTTAAGAAAACAAAAGCCGTGGTTATTATACCATGTGTTGCCCAAGCTGGTAAAATGGCTTATTCGACAAAAAAACGGCCAGTTAATGGCCGTATAATGAAAATATAGAAAATATTCTACCAATTTGGCAACCAGTCGAAAATTGTTTAATAATAAAAAATAGCCTTAACCTGCGGCACAAGGCCATTTATTTTGAACTTTCCTTTACACAAACCTGATTGCCCACTGTGCAAGAGGTCTTGCAGGCTGATTGACAGGAAGTCTGGCACTCGCCGCAGCCACGGTCTTTGTTAGTAACCGGCAGCCGGGAGCTGTTCAAAGTCTTGATATGCCTGCCCAAAGGTTCCCACCTCTCTTTCTACCACATTATAAATGATCCGGGAGGAAGTCGCAATAAAGAATAATGAAATTTCACCACGAAATTAATCGTAAAATTTTCTGAATTGTAAGCAAAAATGCTCTTGATTTATATGCCAGGTCCTGCTATAATTAAATAAAGTTTCATAATATTCTGCTTCTTTGGTTTAATTTGAATATTTGCTCAAGTTGCATTTGAAAACCCTCATTCCTCTCCTTTTCTATGCTACCCGGCTAAGCCGGGTATTTTTCTTTTGCCAGGCAGCACACACACCGCCGGGCTGTGAATGTCAATTTATATCTAAAATACACGGGTTATTGTATTTTTTTAAAGGAAGTTTTTTGATATTTGTCGAAATTATTTTTATATTTGAACCAGGAGGTAACATTCATTAATGAAAGCTAAAGATAAAACAGGAAAGCAAATAATTGATGAATTAACCGAACCGGACCTCCAACAGGTTGCGCAGGATTTACAACTTGAGAGACAGCAGTTTTTGGCCGTCTGCGATAACATAGACGCGATAGTTTGTGTTTCCGACCCGGTAACGTATGAAATACTGTTCGCCAACAAAACACTAGAAAAACTGTACCAAAAAAGCCTTACCGGGGGAACTTGTTATAAAGAACTTCAAGGCCGGGCGTTTCCGTGCGAATTCTGCACCAGGCCGCATAAGTGGGAGTATTATAGCCCGCTGCTCAACAGACATTTCATGATCGAGGATAAGGCGATCAAGTGGCCTGACGGGCGCGATGTGAAACTTGAATTCGCTATAGACATTACCCACCGCAAAAAAGAGGAAGAGGCTATCCGGCGCCAGCTGGAATTTATGGATACCGTTAAACGAATATCCTCCCGCTTTGTAGGTGTCTCCGACATTGATGAAGCTATAAATGAGTCCCTGGCAGATATCGGGATAATCAGCGGGGCCGGCCGCGCCTACCTTTTTTACATGAGCCAGGATGAAACAACAATGAGCAACACCCACGAATGGTGCGCCGAGGGAGTGCTCCCGCAAAAAGATAGGCTTCAAAATGTGCCGAATAATGAATTATCNTGGTGGATGGAAAAATTAAACAAGGGTGAGGTTATTCACATTCCAGATGTGGCCGGGCTGCCCGCTGAAGCCCAGGCCGAAAAAGAACTGCTGGAAAGCCAGGATATAAAATCGCTGCTGGCATTGCCCCTGTATGTCAGGGGTAAGCTATCCGGATTTATAGGCTTTGACAACGTTACCGGCACCGGCTCGTGGAGTGACGGCGATCTTGCGCTACTGCGCGTCTCATCGGAAATTATCGGCAGTGCTTATGAACGAAAGCTTGCCGATGAAGCCCTTCGCGAATCGGAAAACAAGTACCGGACCATCTTCGAAAACACCGGAACAGCGCTGGCCATAATAGAAGAAGACAGTACTATCTCTCTTGTCAACAGTGAATTTGAAAAATATACAGGGTTTGACAGGGAAGAAATACTGGGCCGGAAAAGCTGGGGTGAATTCTTCAGGGATATTCCCTTAAACAACTTTACCCCCAATTTCGAGTCTCAGTTTGCAGATCGGGCAGGCAACGTGAAGGATGTGATTATAAACGTTGCCAGGCTGCCGGGAACGGGTAAGCTAGTGGTCTCTCTCCTGGATATTACAGAGCGGAAACGCATGGAAAAACAGATGAAATATCTCAGCTTTCGTTTTAGGAAAAGCGATATAGTGGCAAGGATTGGGGGGGACGAGTTTGCGGTAATACTCCCCAAAAGCAACAGGGAGGTGGCAGAAAGAGCCTGCCGCAATATCCGGAACGCGCTGGCAGAACACAACGCGGCAAACCCTCAAAATATGCTTAACCTGTCAATCGGGTTCGCAGTAAAAGAAGACCCCGACACCAGTATGGCTGAATTGTTCAAAGAAGCCGATAACAGTATGTACCGGGAAAAACTCCACCATAAAGAAAGTGCCCGGAGCGCCGTCGTACAGGCCCTGACGAGGGCGCTGGCGGCCAGGGATTTTATCACTGAAGGCCATGCCGGTCGCCTGCAGCGCCTGGTGGCAAGTATGGCCGCGGCCATCGGCATTCCCGAACATAAGATAGCCGACCTCTGCCTCCTGGCTCAGTTCCACGATATAGGTAAAGTTGGCGTGTCCGACAGGCTTCTTTTCAAGCCTGGCCCCCTCACTCCGGAGGAACGCCATGAAATCGAGCAACACTGTTCAATAGGTTACCGCATTGCTCTCGCCGCCCCCGACCTGGCTCCAATCGCCGACTGGATCTTGAAGCACCACGAATGGTGGAACGGAGGAGGGTATCCCCTTGGGCTCAAGGGGGAAGAGATCCCACTGGAGTGCCGCATTTTAGCCATAGCCGACGCCTACGACGCCATGACCAGCGACCGCCCCTACCGCAAGGCCATTACTCATGAAGAAGCCGTTAAAGAACTTGAGAGGTGCGCTGGTTCTCAATTCGATCCGGTTCTGACGCCGAAATTCATCCAGGTCTTAAAGACTATTAAATCCACTTAACAGACAAAGTCCATGGGTGTTGAACCGCCTGGCTCCGCAACGGAGCAACTGGTTTCAACACCCATGAATATTACAATAAATGGATTTGTGGCATAAACCTGGCGCTATACTTTAAATTTCCCCACTACAGCATCCAGCTCAACGGACAGCCTGGACAGCGACTCGGCGGAAGCTGAGACTTCTTCCATAGATGCCGTCTGTTCCTCGGTTGCTGCCACCACATTCTGCACGCCTGACGATATTTCTTCGTTGGCGAGCAGGCCCGTATCATTGTCTGGTTTACCAGCCTCAAAAAGTATATAACGTACAAATACATGAAAAGGGCCATCGCCACAAACAGCAATAACCCTTTACTCTGTACCTGAAACATTATGTTTTTCTGCATGTCTATAAACCAGGGATAACCCTCCTCATACAGATGGAGGGTTTTTACCTGTTCAATGTTATAAGCCAGTCATCCCCTTCTTCCGAAATATCAACAGACCACTTCTGATTCTTCGCCATCCTCGAGACATTTTCCTTGGCCGTGACCGTATTTACCAAAACTTTAATTTCTCCGCAACCAATTTTATCCATTACATTTTTTACCCTCAAAACCGGTTCGGGACAGGCCAGACCCCTTGCATCTACTATTTCACTCATTAAAAACTCACCCCCCTCGCTACCGGCTTGAAGTCCGTGCTTTAACATTATAATAAGTGTTTAATAATGCTATACAGGCAACCACTATAAGGCCTATAATAACTGCATTATGACCGGCCACAGGAACACCTTTGGCACTGCCGGCCAGGCCAAAATTATGCGCAAACGCGGCGCCCGTCAGGTACCCGGCAACCGTAACAGCAGAGTCAGTATTGCCCTCCGACGCCGTGATTAACTGGCGAAGCGGACAACCACCCAAAAGGACAGAGCCAAAACCACCTAACATCATACCAAGAAAGTTCCAGACGCCGTCACTGTGGGCTATCGGCTGGCCCGCAAAACCCAGGTTAAATTTCCCCAAAATCAGATTGCCGGCCAGGGCAACAATAAAAATAGCTAAAAAACCATAGATCATGTAGCACTCCCTGAATAAAATTAAATCCCTTATCCCGCCGATTAAACACAGCCTGGTGCGCTGGGCCAGCACACCTACGACGATACCGGCGCCGAGCGATATGGCCAGCGGCGCGTGCATCGAGCCCGGCCCCTGCTGGCTGAAGAAGATAAATGCAGGCGCCGCCAGCAGCAGGGCAAGAAAAGCCAAAAACACGGCCGGGAAAATATAACCGTTCGATTTATTCTGAATAACCGCCTGGCCGAGAGTAAATCCTTTTCTAAGAAAAATTGTGCCCACGAATATTCCAGCCACCAGACCCAAAAGCCCCACCAGAGCGTTGAGATCGCCGGCTGACAACCTCAGGATCATTCTCAGCGGACATCCCAGAAAAACGAGCAGTCCGATCATGACAAGGAATCCCAGGATAAACCTGGTAAAGGCGCTCGATCCGCCCCAGACACGGAAATCTTTCGTTACGACAGCAGCAGCAAAGGCCCCAATAACCATGCCTAAAATTTCCGGGCGCAGGTATTGTACTTGATTGTTCTGATGCAATCCCAGAGCGCCGGAAATATCGCGCAGAAAGCACGCTATACATACGCCCATATTGGGGGGATTGCCCAGCTTGGCCAGCAACACTGCCAGCACCCCTATTAGTGCGCCAGTAATAACCACAAAAATCTTATTATTCAAACGTCAATAACTCCTTTCTTTTAAACTTTAAGCCAAACCCACAGGCACCTGACTTACAAGCTGCATCACACTATGTTCCTATACGCACCCCCACCCCCTATCAAAATTAAAATAATAGACTTATTTCAATTGCATTACATATAATCCTTCTATTACCGTAATAAAATTTATTTATACTAAGAAAGCTTTCAATAAAAGGATTAAATAATAAAGAGGGTCCCACGTATAACCGTGGAACCCATGATACAGCACCTAAAACGCAGATAACCTTTTCTTTACGGCAATATCGTATAAAATTTTTACAAGGTAAATAAACAATATCACATTCAAAAGCGAAGTGAATATAAGGGCAGGGCCGGGAGGCGCCGAACTTAAACCCCTGCCCGTCCAGTAAAGGACAAAATGGGTGTTGATATAAACGGTGGAGCTGAAACCGGCGGACAAAAGCAGCAGCCTCTTATCCCTGAGGTAGATGAAAGCCAGGATGGACAGGGCGACAGCAGGGAATAGATATCTCTCGTGAATCCTGGTGGAGAAAGTGAATACGCCTGCTATCAAGAGAAATGCCGCCGGGGCGGCAAACGCCCTGCTATCTCCTTTAATGTAAATAAGCCATGCAAATGCTGTGATCACAACGATAAAAATCATCCCCCAGGTATGGTAGCTGAAAACAAACATGGTTGCCGCATCTTTTGTATAGTTGGCACCCAGCAGGCTGAAAAAGTTGAACGCATTTACAGAGGCATAGGGGTACTCCGCCAGAGTATTTGAAAAGAGCCTGAAAATCCACAGCGCGTCTTTGTTCAAGGAAAACGGTATTACTATGATCGCGGCCGTGCTCAAAGCAAATACTGTCACCTTTATCGTATTTTTTAAATTTTTTAACAGCAGCCCCGTGCAGAGCAAGGCCACAATCAATATTCTTTCATCGCCGGGATGGATATTTATCTTTTTACGCTTCAAAAGGAAGTATGCTGCTGCGCATAAAACCAAAAACCCTGCTGAATATGTAACAAGATGAGGAGCATACCTGGTGGCCTGGCTTGTAAACCCCCCCGGCATGCGGCCGCCGGCAGGCACCACAGTCTGGGCCGGCCTGGTATCCTGGAACCGCCCTCCCGGCATTTGATCTGGCGCCTCCGGCCGGTTTCTCTCTCCTGAAAGGTAGTCCCTGGATCTGGTAATATTTTGAAATATGGCAGTACTGCCCTGATAATTCCTCAGAGCATGAACACATAAAAAGGTGGCCGACAACAGCACTAAAAGCAGGCTGATTTTAAGTATATGTCTTTTAAGAACAGTCATTAAGATCTCCTTTCAAGAAGTCCTCCGGCAACCTCATTTACGTGAAATCAAGTTCGTCTCCTGCCGCCGTTTGCTTTTAACGCCTTAACCGACAGGACCATCCCTGTTATTGTCAGGATAATCAACCCAACGGCTACCACATCCAGCAAAAAAGATACGTCTGTACCGCCTACTCTTCCGGAATGAAGATTTTTAACGAATGACATTATGCTGTTTCCTTGACCGGAAGGGTTAAAATGCCTGCCTGCTCCCATCCCATCCCTTCCAAATCCCGCTCCTGCTGAAACTTCCCCTGCAGCGGTTTTTTCAAGCCCCGCCCGGTGTTCCGCCGCCGGCCTGCCGGCGCCCACAAGCCAGGGCTCGACCATTAGTAGCCCCGTGACGGCCTCAACGAGTATCAAAAAAGAAGTCAACAAGCCGATCCACAAGTGAAGGTTGCGAATTTTTTTCAACATTCATTGATTTTGTATAATGTCATGCTGTTCCCCATTCCCACAGGGCCGCCTTGCGGGCCGCCGCGGGCAGAGTCCGGGGACTGCCACTCAGCTCTGGGAACCTCCGTGCTGCTGGCACGGATCCAGTCCAGCACCTCGCTGCCGCCGCCCCTGCCGCCGGGACCGGAACCCGAAGGTATCAGGAAATACTTTACTTTTTTGTCCGCTACCATTTGTTTCAGCTTATCGACTGTGAGGATGGGGTCGGAACCGCTGAACCCGCCCATGGCCATGACGGCTTTACCAGTTTCAATGATGTAAGGCTCGGCCGTGGAGGCATCAGTGGTTGCAAAAAGGTAAGTTTCCCCGGTATTATTCCTGGTCACATATTCCAGTAATTTCGCATTGATACCGGAGCTCATGCCGCCCCCCATGCCCTGTCTTTGTCCGAACCCCTGCTGGCCGGGGCCGGCCTGCGGCAGCATGCTGTTGCCGCCGTACAGAAGCGGAGTAGCCGCCCAGTATAACGGCGCCACCAGCAGCGCCAGCATACCGGCCGTCGCGGCGATCAAAGCCAGCTTTTCTTTCTTTGCAGCCAGAAACAGCACCAGTGGCATCCCGGCTCCCGCAACTCCGATGCTGATGGACCATCCCATGCCGATCTGCTTCTGGTAGGGCTGCAACACATAAAGCTCAAACGTCGTGGTGGCCAGAACAGCGGACGGCAGCAGCCACCTCTTCCAGCCTTCTTTGCCGCGGTAATGCTGCCAGAGCTTTACCCATCCTGCCCCGGCGAGCGCCGCAATGGGCGGAGCGAGCATGATCAGGTAGTAGTGATGGAAGAAGCCCGCTGCGCTGAAAAACGCCATCGAAGGGAGCAGCCAGGCCAGCCAGAACAGGGCCTCATTTTGTTTATCCGTAAGCGGTCTGCCGCGGCGCAGGCCTGCCAGCAAACCGGCGCTGCTGAAGGCTACAAAAGGCAGCAGCCAGCTGATCTGGCCGGAAAGTTCGGACTGAAACAGACGCAGCGGGCCGGGCTGACCAGTGCCGAACATACCGCCGCCCCCTCGCCCCTGGGGACCGCCGGCGGGGCCGGGCGCCTGCCCCTGTCTCCCATAGCCGCCCGGAGGTGTTCCCCCCGGCAGGCTGTTCCCGTCCTGCGGCGGTTGCTGCTGACCGGGCATGCCGCTTACGGCCTGCCGCACCTGCTGCCCGTAGGGCAGGTTGTCACCGTCTTGCGGCGCCTGTTGCCGGTCGGGCGTCCTGGAGCATCTTCATATTGAAGCCGATACCGGTCACGGCAAAGGCACCAAGAACCCAAGACACTTTCCGGTTCCTGATCCCGCGGAACAACATCCAGGTTGCGAGCAGGAGCGTGAATGCCAGCAGGCTGTCAATATTATTCGTCCGGCTTACCGCAACAACGATTGGAGTACACGCCATTATCAGGCCGGCCAACCGGGCGGCCGTTTTACCATACGCTGGTTTAACCAGAAAATATATTAATATTACAGAACCGGTACCGGCCAAAGCCTGCGGGAGGATCACGCTCCACCCGTGAACCCCGAAGATCCAGGCGAATAACGTCTGAACCCAAAACGCAACCGGCGGTTTATCCACCGTGACGTATCCGCCCGGATCAAAAGAAGCGTAGAAAAAATTATGCCAGCTCTGCAGCATGCTGGTTACTGCTGCCGTGTAATAGGCGTTGGCGTACTGATCGTTCCAGATTTTGAAAATATTCAAGAAGGCTGACAATAAGGCAATACATATCAGAATTAAGTCAAAGCGCTGTTCCTGTTTCGGTTTTATCGCAATCTTCCCCCATTTATTCATCATGCTTCACTGTCCCTACAAGCAAGCCATAGTGACACCAGGTCATTTGCTCTAAAAATAATACCCTCTTTAGCTGAATTTTCCCTTAATGGCAACTGAACGTTGATTGAGTGTCATCTGAATGTATGCTGAAAAACACAGCGGCATTCATGCGCGCTAAACTGCGCATGAATGCCCCCATTAAAACAGGACTGGCGCGATATAAAAAACCATTATATTAATGGCCGTCACACCATCCTGGGCGGTCTGTACTTCAAACCCTTCATTTTGCAGGCCCAGCTCTAAAAATTGCAGTATATTCGGTTCATCGTCCACCAATAATATTTTGCTCCCCTTCAGCTGCCGCATTACCGACCAACCACCTTCACAGTTTGTCATTATTTTATATTATCCGGTCCATAACTGAAAGCATGCTGAATGGAAACTGAATATTTGTTGAATAAAATTCTCATTGACAAGGGATAAACTGGATCGTAAAATACAAGAGACCGACCAGTCTGTCTGGAAGGAGAGGTGACATTGAAAAGAAACGTTAAGAAGGATTTGATAGCAGACGCCGCCCTGTCCTGCTTTCTCACTACGGGCTACAACGGCACTTCGGTAGACAACATAGTGAAGGCTTCCGGGATAAGCAAGGGCGGCATATACTGGCACTTTAAGAGCAAAGAGGAAATATTCCTGTACCTGCTGGAAAAATGGCTGGCCGAGAATAAAAAGGTATTTGAGGGCCGGCTGAGCCCAGATGAACCCGCAACCGCAAAGCTCGGCAAATTTGTCGAGTTAGCCGTTGAAAGGGCGCGCTCGCCGGTGCTTTCGCTGATTAACGAGTTTGTGATGGCAGTCAGGGATGAGAGCGTCCTAAGCCGCCTGCGCGATATGGTAGATCGCTGCTCGGAAGAGAATATTATTACGGCTATTATTGAGCAAGGAATTGAAAACGGGGAATTCAAACCTCTGGATGCCAGGGCCGCCTCTGAAATTTTTGTGACCATGTTTCACGGACTGGTGATGCGATGGCACTTCAAGCACGAAGATCTCTCCCTGCTGCGCCGCACTGCAAAAACCGCCATAAACATTTACCTTGAAGGCTTATTAAACAAATAATAAACCAGACAGCTTGCCTGAACCCGGAGGTGAACATTATTGCATCTGTTACCAACCAGCAAGACAAAAACCGGTACCAATAGACCTGGAAAAGGAGGAGCTAAAATTTGAAGTGCGCGCGTTTTGTTTTTTTACTGATACTGGTTGTATCATTAGCCGGATGCGGTAAAAAGCCGCCGGCAGTTGAGGAATACCTGCTGCCGGTGGAAACTGTCACGGCTACTGTTACCGATATGTCCCGCATTCTTGATGCCACCGGTGAAATAATAGCCAGCGAAGAGGCCAACATCGCGCCGAAAGTTTCCGGCCGGGTAAGCTCGATCAATGTGGCCGTCGGCGACAAAGTAAGCAAAGGCCAGGTTCTATTGGTGCTGGAATCTTCTGAAGCCCGCAACTCTGTTATACAGTCGGAGGCCGCCGTGGGCACAGCCAGGGTGAACGTCCTGAAGGCCCGCCAGGCACTTGCTGATGCAGAACAAAACTACGCCCGGATAAACGCGCTCTACCAGGCTCAGGTCGTTTCCAAATCACAGTTTGAGGAAGCTCAAAGTGCTCTCAACAATGCCGGCTACGGGCTGCAGCTGGCTGAGGAACAGCTGAAGCAGGCTGAGGCAGCCCTGCAAAACGCCCGGGACAACCTCGCCAACTACTCGGTGACTTCTCCCATATCCGGGCATGTTGCCTTTGTTAATGTACATAGCGGTGAAATGGCCGGTCCACAAAGCACGGCTTTAACCGTTGTCAACATTGAGACGGTGAAGGTAAAGGTAAACGTATCTGAAAATGCCATAAGCTCCATCCAAAAGGGGGTGCAAGTTCCGGTAAGCATAGATGTCTTGAAGAAGACGGTTTCAGGAACTGTGATTTCCGTGGGACCCAAGAGCGAAACCGCCACACGGTCATTTCCAGTCGAAATTGCCCTGGATAACAGTCAGGGAGACATTAAGCCGGGCATGGTGGCAAGCTTGCAACTTCCTCTTGGAATATCCAAAGGAGCGGTAACAGTGCCGGCCGGCGCGCTGATAGAGCGGGACGGCGCCTGTTACGTCTTTATAGTGGAAGACGGCATAGCCAGGGAAAAACAGGTAAAGACAGGTATTATAACTAACGAACTGGCTGAAATAAAAGAAGGCCTCAGCGAAGGGATGGCCGTTATCGTAAATGGAAACAGGCTCGTTGCCGACGGCCAGAAGGTTAAAGTGGCGAACGCGGCGGAAGGAGGACAGTCCTGATGAAGCTATCCGAAATCTCCATCAACCGCCCCCTGGCCATATCCATGTTTATCATAGCGCTGGTGCTGGTAGGGCTGGTATCCCTTCCCCGGCTGAAAGTGGATTTGTTCCCGGACATGGAAATACCGGTGGCCGTCATCACCACCTCTTATGAAGGAGCAGACCCCGCCGAAGTGGAGAAAACCGTCACCAAGCCCATAGAGTCAGCCGTATCCACCGTAAGCAACATAAAGGAGATCCAGTCCATATCCAATTATGGCACCTCCCTGGTTATCATCCAGTTTAACTGGGGCACCAACGTGGATAATGCCGTCAATGACCTGCGGGAAAAACTGGATATGGTCAGGAGCATGCTTCCCCGGGACGCCCAATCACCCAGAACCATGAAAATCGACCCCAACTCACAGGCCATAATGTCACTTGCAGTGGAAGGGGCGGATGTGGTCAAGCTCAAGAAAATAGCCGAAGATACCATCAAGCCCCAGCTGGAGAGAATAGAGGGCGTGGCCTCAGCATCTATAAGCGGAGGCAAGGAAAGAGAGATACAGGTAAATCTGGATCAGGCCAAAATGGAATCGTACGGCCTGAGCATCACCCAGGTATCCCAGGCCCTGGCGGGGGACAATATTTCCGGCAGCGCGGGTTTCATCAACAAGGGCTCCAGTGAAATTTCCCTCAGAGTATCCGGCGAATACAACAATATCGAGGACATAAAAAAAATAAGGATAAGCCTGTCCGGCGGGAATTCAATTGCCCTGTCTGATATCGCCTCAATAGAGGACTCCTTTAAAAAGGTGGACAGCTATACCTTCGTGAACGGCAAGCCCTCTCTGGGCATTGATATTATGAAGGCCTCCGGAGCCAACACTGTCCAAGTGGCCAGAAGTGTTCACCGCCAAATCGAGGAGCTGAACAAAACACTCCCCTCCGGGGTGGGGATAGTTACCATTATGGACAATTCGGAATTCATCCAGCAGTCAATTTACAACGTAATTAAGCACGGCCTGCTGGGTGGTTTGATCGCCGTGGCGGTACTTTACCTCTTCCTGCGCAGCGCCCGCAGCACGCTCGTGGTGGCGCTGGCCATACCCATATCGATTATTGCCACATTTACCATGATGTATTTCGGAGGCCAGTCCATAAACATTATCACCATGGGCGGTCTGGTGCTGGGGCTGGGCTCGCTGGTGGACTTTTCCGTGGTGGTGCTGGAAAGCATATACCGCCACCTCGAAAGAGGCATGGGGTTAATTGAGGCCGCCAAGCTCGGGACTTCAGAAGTGGGAACGGCGGTTATCGCCTCGGCGTCAGCTCAGGTGGTGGTATTTTTACCCATAGCATTTGTCGAGGGCATCGCCAGGTTGATTTTTGGACCTATGGCCCTGACCGTCAGCTTCTCACACATAGCCGCCCTTATAACCGCCTTAACGCTGGTGCCCATGCTGTCATCAAAGCTTTTGAAAAACGTCCCGCCGCCGGAGATGAATCTGGCCGGACTAAAAACCAAAAACCCGGTGAAAATTTTTTCGTCCTTCTTGTATAAGCTGAACAGCTACTACAGGGCTATTCTCAGCTGGGCGCTGGGCAACCGCAAAAAAGTAGTGGCCGCAACGCTGGTGCTGCTCGTTTTAAGTATCGCCGCCACCCCTTTGATTGGCACGGAATTCATCCCCTCCACCGACCAGGGGAAAATAACCATGAGCGTGGAAATGCCCCCGGGAACCAAAATAGACGAAACCGTAAAAATGGTCGCCAACCTGGAAAGCCTGATTAAGAAAGAAATCGACGACACAGAGGAGATCTTCTCTACTGTCGGGTCCGGAAACATGGCCTTTCTTGGAATTACCAGCGGCGAGAAGGCTTCGCTGCAGATCAATCTCAAGCCTTTGGAACAGAGGAAGGCAACCACCCAGGAGTGGGCAGAAAAGCTGCGGCGGGCCGTGTCTAACGTGCCGGGGGCCAAAATAACTGTGAGCGTGAGCAGCGCCGCCATGGGATCATCAAGCAGCCCGGTACAAATAACTGTCCGGGGAGAAGATATGGCAATGCTACAGGAGATCGGCGATTCAATTGTCAATATCGTCAAAGAAGTCGAAGGGGTGAGAAATGTAAAAAACTCGCTGGAAGAGACCAGGCCGGAAATGAACATTGTTGTGGACAGGGAAAAGGCCGCCCGCTACGGCCTGTCAGCCTCTCAGGTGCTGTCTTCCGTGCTTGTTTCCTTTGACGGCCAGGTGGTGAGCAGGATGCGGACCGGTGACGACGAGGTGGACATAAGGCTGAAACTGGACAGAAACGCAAAGGCAAACCTGAACACACTGCCGGACCTGACCATCGTGTCGCCAACCGGGGCCAGGGTGCCCCTGAGTTCAGTGGCCAGTATCCAAAGCCAGGATGCCCCCCGGCAGATAAACCGCTCATCGCAAAACAGAGAGATTACCGTTACAGCGGACATCTCCGGGCGCGACACCGGAAGTGTAAACAAAGATATCCAGAACAGGTTAAGCAGCTTCCCCCTTCCACAGGGTTACATGATTGAGTTCGGCGGCGAGGCTGAGGATATGGCTGAATCTTTCAGCTCCCTGGGCAATGCAATGCTCCTCTCGGTGGTGCTTGTCTTCATGGTTATGGTGGCCCAGTTTGAGTCACTCTTCCAGCCCTTCATAATCATGTTTTGCCTGCCGCCAACATTTGTCGGGGTGATCCTGGGGCTGGGGCTTACAGGACACTCCATCAGCGTACCCGCCCTCCTGGGGGCTATAATGCTCATCGGTATAGTCATGAATAACGCCATTGTGCTGGTTGACTATATCAACACTCTCAGGAAAAGGGGTTATGAGCGAAATCAGGCCATACTGGAAGCAGGCCCCATCAGGCTCCGCCCTATATTGATGACGGCCCTGACCACCGTGCTGGCCATTTTGCCCATGGCCTTCGGAGGGGGCGAGGGGTCTGAAAGCCAGGCCCCCATGGCCGTGGTTATCGCCTTCGGGCTGACGCTCTCCACCCTGATTACGCTGGTGCTGGTACCGGTGGTTTACACCATCTTTGACGACATGGGCAAAAGGGTTTCCAGCCGGCTCGCCAAAAAGACAGGTTAAATGCCGGCCACTAAAACTCTTTCGAACCAATACAGCAGCTTTTTAGCGGCCGTACTGGTTGCACCTGGTCAGCCTGCAGGGAAGGAACAGACGACTGTCCCGGCCGCCTGCCTGCAGGCTTGACATTATTTATGCAAAAAGGTAGTCTTTAGGCAAAAGGAGTGATCATACATGCGAGCTGAAACACAAGAAAGGTCGTACACTTATGAAGATTACTTAAAAATCGACGATAACAACCAGTACGAGTTAATCGGGGGGAAATTAATTTTGGTTCCGGCACCAAAGACTATCCACCAGGAGATAAGCGGCAAGATTTATAGAAAAGTCGCCGGCTTTGTTGATAATAACAACCTTGGCAAAGTCTTCTATGCACCGGTAGATGTTCTGTTAACCGAAAAAGACAAGCCACAGCCGGATATTTTGTTTGTATCAAAAGAACGCCTGCACATCATTACCGA
>Ga0067045_1030618_pt1 | contig 14621 bp, 11 predicted proteins | sample TerdegcTABiofilm_FD_59184 | JGI IMG/M metagenome (GOLD analysis project Ga0067045, IMG submission 59184) | Combined Assembly of (Gp0054472, Gp0054536) Wastewater bioreactor microbial communities from Singapore -Terephthalate degrading...
GGTTAAAACAGGCCGCAATAACATTTTTAGTTCCCTCCACATTTACCTGATCCAGGAGTTCCGGATGGTCTGGCAGAATAGATACAATTCCTGCCATATGGAACACAGAATCGATACCCTTAAAAGCATCGTTCAAAGAAGAGATATCGGTAACATCTCCGTAGACAATCTCTACAGGAAGATCTTTTAGGGAATCGGTTTTTTCCCCAGGGTACACAAGAACCCTTACCCCTTCTCCCTCATCTATCAGTTCCCTTACAAGGACATTCCCCAAATGTCCTGTTGCGCCGGTTACTAAAACCATACTAATTTCCTCCAATAATCATCTCATAAACTGTATTTGCAAACTCTGTGTATATTTTTTTCCCGACCCGGATCGAGGTTTCGAACATATGGTTTTTCCACATCATATCTCCGATTCCCCATACAAACATGGTAACAATTACAAGCCTTTCTGAGGAAGGTTTTACCTTTTCTCCCTCCAGGCTATGCTGTAAGATTTCCTGGATTACCTTTAATCCCTCCTGGTAGTTCTGTCCCAGGGCTTTTCTTATCTCCGGATCCTCGACCTCGGAAAAAGCTTTGTACAGGATCCTGTAGAGACCGGAGATCTCTGCTTGCTGCAGATAGAATTTTTCTGCCAAACGGTTCAGGTTGCTTTTAAGCCCAAGCTCCGGAACTACCTCCAGCATAAAGGCAGAACCCAGGGATTCGGTTACTGAATTTAGCACCTCCAAAAAGATCTCCCTTTTGCTAGAAAAGTAACGGTAGATAGTCCCTTCTGCTATTCCCGCCTTTTTTGCTATGGCAGCGGTTTTCATATTTTCGTAATTCTCTGCCAAGAGCAGTTCTGTTGCTGCCCGGATTATCTGTTCTCTTTTACCGGATGTATTGTTCATTGGTCCTTCGCCCTAATAATGAGTGACTGCTCACTCATTATTAATATAGCACCCTCCACTGGAATTGTCAATGCCGGAGGATTCCTGGAGCTACTGTAAAAATCCGCAAGATTGACAAAGATCAGCCTCTGCCTTATCCTCCCTAGGAAATGTGATGAGAATATTCTTCTTGTTATGCTGTTTATTATTCCTAATTTCTGGAACTCTGACTGCTGGGGATCTTTATCAGCCTGATGTACGCTATGCCCAGGGCTTTTCCGTAAAAGTCCATTCCACCCATTATGAGGTGATAACACAGTCCTCCTCTGGTTCTGTAAAGAGGGATAATTATTACTATTTGATTCCCAGGAATAGTCCGGTTCCCCGAGAGCTCCGGGGAAAGAGGGTTATCCCTGTTCCAATAGGCTCCTTTGTTACAATGTCCACCACCTATATACCCTTTGTGATCCTCCTGGAATATGCAGACCATCTGGTTGGTCACGATACACTGAACTACATCTTTTCCCCCCACCTTCTTGAAAAGGCAAGGCAGGGAAAGATACGGGAGGTTGGCAGCGGCAGCAGGGTTAACCGGGAACTGCTCATTCAGATGGACCCGGAGGTAATATTTACCTACTCTGTCGGCCTGCCCGACTGGGATGCTCTTCCAATCCTAGAAAAGGCGGGACTTCCTGTGGTTCTTACAACAGATCAGCTGGAGAATGATCCTCTTGGCCGGGCGGAGTGGATCAAATTTTTTGCCCTCTTTTTTGGAAAGGAGGAAGAAGCAAATAGGATTTTTAAGGAAATAGAAACGGATTACCTGGAAGAGAAAAGAAAAGCCAGCGGTGTGAATGAAAGGCCAACAGTCCTTCTTAATAATCCCTGGCAAGGTACATGGTTTGTCCCAGCGGGAGGCAACTACATGGCCAGGATAATCTCCGATGCCGGGGGCAGGTACCTGTGGGAGGATCTGCCAGGAACAGGGGCTGCTGCTCTAAGCTTTGAATCTATACTGGCCAAGGGAGAATCGGCGGATCTCTGGCTGAATGTAAGCTGGAGAACTCTTCAGGAGGCGAGGAATTCAGATTCCAGGGTAAGCCTCTTCCGGGCCTTTCAGAGGGGGCAAGTCTTTAGTCTTTTAGGACGAACCAACAGCGCTGGTGCGAATGATTTTTATGAAACAGGGATTGCCAGGCCTGACCTTGTTCTGAGGGATCTTATCTCGGTCTTTCATCCGGATAAACTGCCTGGACATACCCTGCTCTACCTGAAGAGGGTGCAATGAATAAGAAGAGCAGTAGGATTTTTCTAGGACTGGTACTTATCCTTTCCGTTTGTCTTCTTTTTCTTCTCTCCCTCTCTCTCGGGTCCGTGGCAATCCCTTTTAAGGAGATTGTAAAGGTCCTCCTGGGACTCCCTGTGGAAAACAGAGCCTGGCAGAAGATAGTATTACTCTTCCGGTTACCCAAGGCTCTGGCGGCCCTTCTGGCCGGAGCAGCCCTTTCCATTTCGGGGCTGTTAATGCAAACCTTGTTCAGAAATCCTTTAGCTGGCCCCTCGGTTCTCGGGATAAATGCCGGCGCCGGTCTCGGTGTGGCCGTGACGGTTTTGGCTGCCGGTGGAGGGGTGGGTGGAGCCACGCTCCTGGAAGGATTCTCTTGGTTTGGACAGGTTTCTCTGGTGGTATCCTCCGCCATCGGAGCCGGCTTGGTGCTTATCATCATAATATTTCTTTCCAGAAGGATTGATAATATAATGACTCTCCTCATCCTCGGCCTGCTCTTTGGTTATGCTGCGGAAGCTGGTGTAAGTATTTTGATGCATCTGAGTGTTGCAGAAAGGGTTCAGGCTTATATCTTCTGGTCCTTTGGAAGTTTCTCTGGTGTAACCTGGGATTCCCTTTGGGTTTTTACTCTTTTTGTGATCCTTGGCCTCCTTTTGGGGTTTGGAACTGTGAAACAGCTGAATGCCCTTCTGTTAGGCGAAGGATATGCCTTTTCCATGGGAGTTAGGATAAGGAGAACGAGAAGACTGATAATCCTTTCCACCGCCCTGCTCGCTGGGGTTACAACAGCCTTCTGCGGACCGATCACCTTTATAGGCATTGCAATACCCCATCTTGCCAGGGTTTTATTCGCCTCGTCGGATCATAAGCTCCTTCTGCCGGCCTCAATGCTACTGGGATCCTCTTCCGCACTTCTCTCCGATATTGTAAGCCAGGTCCCCGGCCAGGATCTGCTTTTGCCCCTTAATGCTGTCACCTCCTTATTGGGTGCTCCGGTGGTTATCTGGGTAATTCTAAAACGCAAAAATCTTCAGGAGTCCTTTTAATGATGAAGGAACTCCTCTCCACAAAAAGCCTGTCTGCAGGATACAAAAAGGAAAATCGAACAGTTATTAACAACCTCAATTTCTCCCTCTACCCGGGAGAGCTGGTATGCCTTTTAGGTCCGAATGGATCAGGGAAATCCACCTTAATCAAGACCCTGGGTGGAATAATTCCCCCTTTGGCTGGGGAACTTTTCCTTTTGGGAAGGAACCTGAAGCTCTTCGATCCCCAGGAAAGGGCAAGAACAGTGGGTCTCGTCCTTACGGATATAATTTCTGCGGGTTATCTTAAAGCCTTTGATCTTGTCGCCCTGGGGCGGCATCCCTATACAAACTGGCGGGGGTCTCTATCCTGGAAAGACCGCCAGGTGGTAATGGAATCCCTAGAGGCAGCAGGAGCCACTGCTTTGGCTTATCGGTATGTAGGGAGGCTTTCCGACGGAGAGAAGCAGAAAGTAATGATTGCAAGAGCCTTAGCCCAGGAACCAAAAATTCTCCTTCTGGATGAACCTACAGCTTTCCTTGATATTCCAAGAAGATTGGAAACCTTCAGGTTGCTAAAAACTCTTTCCGTGCATACAGGAAAGGCTATTTTCCTTTCTACCCATGATCTGGATCTTGCCCTCCACCGGGCGGATAGAATAATTCTTCTTAACTCCTTCGGAGAGAGTTTTGCAGGGGCTCCGGAGGATCTTGTTCTTGATGGAACATTGGAGAAGAGTTTTTTACCAGAAGGGGTGAACTTTGACAGGGAAAAGGGAAGTTTTGTCCTGCCCCAGGAATTAAAAGGAGAAGCGTTAGTGGAGGGATCTGGAACAGTAAAATCCTGGACTATAAAAGCCCTGGAGAGGAACGGATTCTATCCAGAGGTCAGGGGGGCGGAGTGGAAAAAAAGGCTGTTAGTAAGGATCCAAGGTTCTACCGCCCCTTACCTGTGGTTATGGCAATTGGGGGATCAGAAAGGAGAGGCTGATTCAATCTACCTTATGATTCGTCAGATCAGGGAGGTTTTCCTATCCCTAGAAAAACCAGAAGTAAGACAACCTTGACTTTTCCCTGACCGGTTTATATCGTTACATTTAATAAAACAGACAGAAATATTTAGTGGAGCATCCCGAAATGGAAAACAAGGAAAAACCTGGAACCAGTGATCTCATTCATCTCTCCTATTTCACCGAAATAGGAAAAACAATTTTGTCATCAAAAAACCTTAAGCAGACCCTGTCTAAGGTTATGGAACATGTGGGCACCGTTTTTGCCCCCAGGAACTGGTCTCTGCTTTTACTGGACTCAAAAAACCAGGAGCTTGTTTTTTCTATTGTAATTGGAAAAGCCGCGGAAAAACTGAAGGGCGTAAGAATTCCTGCCGACCAGGGAATTTCAGGATGGATTCTGAGAACCGGTCAGTCCGTGATAGTTGAGGATGTAACAAAGGATAATAGATTCAATTCAAAGATCGATGATCTTACAGGATTTACAACTGAATCGATTATCGGTGTACCCTTAAAATCTGTTGGAAAGATCTATGGTGTCATAGAATTGATTAACAAGATAAACGGAGAACCCTTTACACCCTTTGATCTTCAGGTTCTATCAACCATAGCCGACTTTACAGCCGTAGCAATAGAAAAGTGTCTTTATGTAAATACCATCAAAAAGATCTCTCTGGAGGATCCCTTAACAGGGGTATTGAACCGACGTGGGATGGATTCAATTCTTACAAGGGAGATAGAGAGAAGTAAAAGACATAAAACCAGCCTCTCCATACTGATGATTGATATAGATGATTTCAAAAAGATAAATGATAATCTAGGTCACCCTGCCGGGGATGCTGTGCTCTGCCGGTGTGCAGAAATTCTTAAAAACAGTGTTAGAAAGGTGGATTACGTTGTTCGCTACGGGGGGGACGAGTTTGCAGTTATAATGCCGGATACCAGCAGGGAGAACGCAATTAAGGCAAGGGACAGGATATTAAAGGACTTAGAAGACAACAGAAGTGAAAACAAGGATCTCGCTTTCTCGGTAAGTATAGGCCTGCATTCGGCTGTTTCTGCCTCTTTTCACGAAATAATAGAATACACTGACCAGGATTTGTATAAAAGAAAATTATCAAAAGATTATAATGAGAGTGAAGATTGCATTCTCGATCTGTTCAATCAGTGACGGAAAGGCAGGGAGTTTAAAGAGATGATAATTCCAGCCTTAGATCTATTGGATGGTTTCTGTGTTCGCCTTATGCAGGGGGACTTCCGGAAATCAAAGATATATCGATCCGATCCGCTGCAGGTGGCGGAGGGATTTTTTAAAGTAGGGGCAGAATTTCTCCACCTGGTTGATCTGAATGCCGCCAAGGGGGAGGGTTCCAACAGGGCGATAATTGAAAAGATCCGGAAAAGGGTCGCCTGCGGAATACAGGTTGGCGGGGGAATTCGAGAGGAGGAGGATGTAAAGGCCCTGGTTCTTTTAGGAGTAGAGAGGCTTATTCTGGGAACAGTGTTCATCCTTCAACCGGAAAGGGTCGCAGAATGGGTTTCCCGGTACAAGGTAGAATTCTATGCTGCCCTAGATGCGGACAAGGGAAAAGTAAAAACCCGGGGCTGGCAGGAAGAGGGTGGCCTTTCCGTGGAAGATGCTGCTCTGCTTGCCCGTAAGATAGGAGTAGCTGGAATTGTTTATACGGATATCTCCAGGGACGGAATGCTTTGCGGTCCCGACACAGCCGGGGCTCTCCGGTTGGCAGAAATATCGAAATTACCGGTAATAATCTCCGGAGGTGTTTCGGGGATAGGGGATATTGAACAGGCGGCTCCTTATTTCGGGCAAGGTATTGCCGGCATCATAGCAGGTAAGGCTCTCTATGAGGGAGCCCTGGACCTGACAGAGGCTTTGCGGAGAATAAAGAGCCTTAAAAAGGAAAGAACCGATGAATAACATAAGTGAGGAAGGAAACCCTCTGGTAGTAACAGATTTGACGGGGAGGTTCCTTGGCCTCTCCAATATGGACCAGAAAGGCTTTAATAAAAGTCTTGAACAGAAGGAGCTCTGGCATAGGGATAGAAACACAGGTAGATTGATTCCTTACGCGATCACAGGTTCCCTAAAGGATATAAAGGATAATGGAGCCTGGTACCTGGCGGTGGTTGATCCTACCCAAGATAAAAAAAATATCCAGAAACCAAGAAAGATAAAAGAGAACAGCCTGGTGGGGGAGATGATGCAAAACAATTCCTCCGCATCAATACTGGAAAGATTGTATCATATGGCCGAGGAGAGAAGAAGGCAGGGCAAGGAGGGTTCCTATACTACCTATCTTTTTAATCAAGGTATAAACAAGATAAGGAAAAAGCTAGGGGAAGAAGCGGTGGAGCTTATTCTTGCAGAAGAAAAAGGAGACCGGATTCATGAGACTGCCGATCTTCTTTACCATCTCGTGGTTTATCTTTGTGCCGGAGGGATCTCTCTGCAGGAAGTTTTTGCTGAATTAGAGGAGAGAGAAAGGACTTAATTTTCTATCTTATTAATGGGGATGGCAGGGCAATGAAAAAGGGATATCTTGAGAGGCTTAAGGAGGGAGTTCTTTTATTTGACGGCGCCGTTGGAACCATGCTGTTGGAGAAAAGAAACAATAATTGCCGTTGTTGTGAAGAGGCGAATCTAACTAATCCTGAAGATGTTCTGGAAATCCATAAGGCTTATGCAGCGGCCGGGGCGGAGGTTTTAACCACCAATAGTTTCGGAGCTAATCCCCTTAAGCTTTCCAAATATGGCTTAGCCGACCGTACCAGGGAGATCAATATCGCTGCAGTGCAACTTGCTAGGGAAGCTGCAGGCAAGGATCTATTCGTAGCAGGATCCCTTGGGCCTCTGGGTGGCAAATTTATTTTTTTTAATAAACAGGATCTTCTTTTGGCGGAAAAGGCTTTGTGTACCCAGGCAGCTGCTCTTCTGGAGGGTGGGGTGGATCTTCTGCTTCTGGAAACCTTTAAGAATCTTGAAGAACTGATTTTTGCCGTCATAGTTATAAAAAAGCAATGGCCTGCTGTACCTCTCCAGGCTCAGCTTTCCCTTTCCCCCCTGGAGGCGGGGGAATACCAGGATATAGTGCCTGTGGTTATAGAAAAACTGAAGGATATAGAAGGAATTGATGTTCTGGGTGCCAACTGCTCCGTAGGGCCTGCAGATATGTACGAGATACTGGTGGCTTTAAAAAAAGAGTGGAATGGGCCCGTTGCTGTAATGCCGAATGCCGGATATCCCCGGGTTATTGATGGAAGAAGAATCTATTTTGCCTCTCCTGATTATTTTGGTGAGTATGTAAAGAGATATCTGGCAGCAGGTGCCACTGTTGTCGGAGGATGCTGCGGCACAACACCGGAGCATATTAAGAAGGGTGCAAAAATATTAAAAGAAGAGAGAGATTGGGAATTCAGAATAGAGATTGATAATCCTGAAGATGAGGAAAAAAGAATCTTTAGCTGGACCAAAGGGGAAGGATCAGAGCTTCAGAGAAAACTGGAGGGAAAGGAATGGATAGTCTCTGTAGAAATTATCCCTCCCTTGGCGGGAGAGATTACAGAACCGCTAAAAAAGGCGGAAGAGCTTAAAACAGGGAAGGTTAAATTCGTCAATATTCCCGATGGTCCAAAAGCCTCCTCCCGCCTTTCTTCCTTGGCTATGACGTATAGAATTCAGGAACAAACTGGAATTGAAGGTATCCCTCATCTCTGTTGCCGGGACAAGAATCTTTCTGCCCTTAGAAGTGATCTTTTAGGAATAGAGGCTTTGGGATTGAGGAATCTGCTGATTACCACCGGCGAGATGCCTCCCCAGGGGGTGTTTCAGGATGTTTCCACTGTTTTTGATGTGGATTCCCTTGGTCTTATCAGCCTTGCCTCCCGTTTAAAAAGGGGGATTGATACAGGAGGAATTCCTGTACATCCTACCTTACAGCTTTTTATAGGCGCGATAATCGGCCTTGGCAACTCCTCCTGGGAGAGAGAGATTGATAGGGCTTATAGAAAAGCCGAGGCTGGAGCAGAATTTTTTGTTACCCAACCGGTGTTCAATTGTGAAGAATTCCTGTTCATCCTTGATAAAATAAAAGGCACCGGTTTACCGGTTTTGGCAGGAATACGACCCCTGGTATCTCTTAGGAATGCTCAGTTCTTCTCTAACGAGGTATACGGCGCTGGTATGCCAAAGATTCTTCTTGAAAGGATGAAACGTCAGCACACCGCCGTTGGAGCAAGGGAAGAGGGAATCCTAATAGCCCGGGAAACGATAGAAACCTTGAAACCCCATATTGGAGGGGTTGTGGTTTCTGCCCCCTTTGGCAGTATGAAAACCGCCCTGGCGGTTATAGAGTAACCCTTTCTTCGATAAGGCTTCCCATCTCTTCTGTTCCAACTACCTTAACCCCAGCGGAGGCGATATCCCGTGTCCTGTATCCCTCCGAAAGAACCTGTTCAACAGCCTTGAAGATTGAATCATGGGCAGCTTCGTTGTTAAGAGAATATTTTAAAAGCATTGCGCCGGAGAGTATCTGTGCTATTGGATTGGCAAGGTTCTGACCTGCAATATCAGGAGCGCTGCCTCCTGCGGGTTCATAGAGTCCAAAGGATCCTGCTCCTAGGGAGGCGCTGGGAAGCATCCCAAGGGAGCCTGTCAACATCGAGGCTTCGTCGGAAAGAATGTCACCGAACATATTACCGCAGAGCATAACATCAAACTGGAGTGGATCCTTAACAAGCTGCATGGCGGCATTGTCAACATACAGGGAATTCAACTGTACTTCGGGATACTCTTTGGCAATCTCTGTTACTACCTCTCTCCAAAAAACCATGGTTGTAAGAACATTTGCCTTGTCTATGGAGGTTACCTTCTTCCTTCTTTTTTCCGCTGCCTTAAAGGCTACCCTGGTGATCCGCTCTATTTCGGAACGGGTATAAACCATGGTGTCAAAAGCGCGGTCTTTTTCCCTGCCCTTTGGTTGACCAAAATAGATTCCTCCGGTAAGTTCCCTGACCACCAGAAGATCCACCCCTTTTTCGATTATCTCCCTTTTAAGGGGACTGGCTTCCACTAGCTGAGGGAAGATGATGGCTGGTCTAAGATTAGCAAAGAGGTCAAAATGTTTTCTTAAAGGAAGCAGAGCGCCTCTTTCCGGCTGCTTTTCCGGGGGCAGGTTTTCCCATTTCGGACCCCCTACAGAACCAAAAAGTATGGCCTGCGATTTTTCGCATAGGGTTAGAGTCTCCTTAGGCAGAGGGGTTCCAAACCTGTCCAGGGCAGAACCTCCCACAAAACCCTCCTCAAAATTAAGGGACAAGTTGAAGAGTCCTGCGGTTTTCCTTAATACCTTAAGGGCTTGCTTCATTATTTCCGGGCCGATTCCGTCCCCAGGAAGTACGGCAATGTTCACTTTACTCATGGATCCTCCTGTATGTTCTAGGGAGATTACCCCTTTTATCTCTTTTTTTTCAAGGGTACCGTATGGGAAAATCATTCACTTTTCTAGGATTAAGTGGTACAGTCTTATAAAAGAAAAGGAGAAGAGAAAATGGATCTAGATGGTATAAAAGCAATAGCCCTTTCAGTAAGAGCCCTTTCCATGGATGCTGTTCAAAAGGCTAACTCTGGTCATCCAGGACTGCCTATGGGATGCGCAGAGATAGGAGCGGTTCTGTATGGAGAGGTTCTAAATATTAACCCGGAGGAACCTCAATGGATAAACAGGGACAGGTTTGTCCTCTCTGCAGGACATGGTTCCATGCTGCTTTACAGCCTTCTTCATCTTGCGGGATTCTCTCTCTCCCTGGAGGATTTGAAAAATTTCAGGCAGCTTGGATCAAAAACCCCGGGGCATCCGGAATACGGTATAACACCGGGAGTTGAGACAACCACCGGACCTTTGGGTGCAGGATTTGGAAATGCTGTGGGTATGGCAATGGCGGAACGCCATCTGGCTTCCAGATTCAATCGGGAGGGGTTTCCGATTATAAACCATTTTACCTATGTTCTGGTAGGGGATGGCTGCCTTATGGAAGGGGTTTCCTCGGAGGCCGCTTCCCTGGCAGGACATCTTAAATTAGGCAAGCTTATTGCCCTCTACGATTCAAATGGAATAACCATAGAAGGTTCAACAAACCTCGCCTTTACGGAAGATGTAAAGATGAGATTTTCTGCCTATGGCTGGCAGGTGCTGGAGGGAGATGCCCATAATCCAGCACAGATTAAGGATCTTATTCAACGGGCTAAAGAAGAGCAGGAAAGGCCCAGCCTTCTTGTCCTGAAGTCTGTAATTGCCAAGGGGTCTCCGAAATATGAAGGTTCCGAGAAGGCTCACGGAGCTCCCCTGGGAGAGGAGGAGATCAAAGCTGCAAAAAAGAATCTGGGAATACCGGTAGAGGAACTTTTCTGGATAGATCCGCAAGCTAAAAGCTTTTTTGAAGGAAGAAGGGGGAAATGGAAGAAGACCTGGGAAAACTGGGAACAAAATTATCAGCTCTGGAGGAGAGAATTCCCGGAACTTACCCGTGAATGGGATTCCTGTTTTACAGAAAATCCTGATCTGGTAGAGTGGCCATCTTACAAGCCCGGTGAGGGGGTTGCGACCCGTACTGCCAATGGAGCGGCCTTGAAAGCAGTGGCGGCAGCCTGTCCTGGTCTTCTGGGAGGATCGGCAGATCTTGCTCCATCCAACAACACAGATCTCCCCTATGGGGATTTTTCTCCCACCAATTGGATTGGGAGAACCCTCCACTTCGGGGTACGGGAACATGCAATGGGGGCTGTTATCAATGGGATGGCGCTTCATGGAGGATTAAGACCCTTTGGGGCGACCTTCCTGGTATTTTCTGATTATATGCGCCCGTCGCTAAGACTTTCTGCCCTGATGCGTCTGCCGGTCATCTATATCTTTACCCACGATTCAATTTTTGTAGGGGAGGATGGACCTACCCATCAACCGGTGGAGCATCTTGCCTCCTTACGCATAATGCCGAATCTCCTGGTTTTCCGGCCCGCTGATGCAGAGGAAACCAATGAAACCTGGAGATTCCTGCTTACCTATAAAAATGGTCCTGCAGCAATAGCTCTGACAAGACAGAAACTTCCTGTGCTGGAAAAACCTGCCCGCTGGAAGGATTCTATTAAAAGAGGCGCCTATATAGTTAAGGATTCGGAAAAGGATCCCAGTCTTATTCTCCTTGCTACAGGTTCTGAAGTTTCTTTAGCCCTTATGGCTGCAGAGCTTCTTTCAGACCGGTCTGTAAGGGTTGTATCCATGCCTTGCAGGGAATTATTCCTTATTCAGTCAGAGGAGTATAAAAGGACCCTTTTACCCAAAGGAGTCCCTGTAATGGTTCTGGAAGCTGGAGTCTCTTCCGGGTGGGAAGGTTTTGTTCAGGGAGAAAATAATATCCTCTCTATTGACCGGTTTGGAGAATCGGGGCCAGGGGAAGAGGTGGCGAAGCATTTTGGTTTTACCCCAGAGATAGTTTTAAGAAGAATTCAGATAGGGGAAATCGAATAACTCATTCCTTACGAACTTCCGGGAATAAAGGGGATCAAACTTCCTAAGGGATTCTGATTTTTTACAGGTATTGCCAAAATTGATGTCTCTTCCTGTTTTTGGGAGGTTTCCCTAGATTGCTCCGCAGGTGGTTCTGAAGCAGGTGGTGTTTCTAGTTGGGCAGGTTTTTCCTCTGGTTCCGGTTTTTCCTGTATCGGAGCCGGGTTCCTTGGCGGAGACTGGGTAGTTGGTGCTACCGGGGAAGCGGGAGCAGATCTGCTTTCCGTCTTTGTGCCTGCTTCCTGTGAAGGGCGGGATTGTTCCGGTTCTGGTTCCGGAGTTCCCTGACCAAAGATAATCACCATCTCTTCATTCTCTGCTCTGTGTCTTAGCTTAACCAAGAGGGTTTCTGTATCACGGTTATACACCCAGCCGGCAGTGTAGTTTTCAAAATAGGGATCGCTCTTCCAGGGTATTCCATACAGCTGGATGCTCTGAAAGGGTTTAATCCCCTGGATAACCATATGATGGATTTCCCCTTCTGGGAAGGTTATACCGATCCGAAATTCATTCCTTTCCATCCTTAGGTAGTTGATATCTGCAATAGTCCAGATCCAGGCTCCGGGAGATAAGGAGGAGTAAAGTGAGATCTGGTGAGGATAGTATTTTTGGTCCGTAAGGAACGGGTAGATCTCTTCCGGGGTTAAGGTTCCCTGTTTTTGGGAAATTTTTCCTTGCTGCATGGTTATTGTTCGGGGTATGAAGCCTAGGTCATCGGAAGTTTCCAGAGCGGAGACAATCATCACCCTTCCCAGGGAAGTAAAAAAGGGTTCCTGCTTCATCCTACCTAAATCCATAAGAAGTCTGCCCACCTTTATCGATTCAAAAAGGTCTATCCTATTCTGAATCATAAAATAGAGACTCTTCTCAACGGAATAAAGGTTTCTGAAAATCTCTGTCTGCGGAATCTCTTCTGCAAATTCAAAAAGTTTTCCAACTTCTGGATCTAGAAGGAGTCCCTCCAGATAAGCGGATAATAAACCAATCTTAATCGTGGAATCCTGAGATTCCTTGAAAATGGTTTCTCCCAGGGTATACAGTTCCTTAAGATGAGAGTAAGGGCCTCGATCTAAAAGGAACTGGACGATCATTGGTTCAAGAAAAACCTTCGGGTCCCTTCTTTTCAAGGATTCAGTGATATTCCGAAGACGCTGTAAATCTTTCTCTGTCTGGCTTTCGGAAATACTCCTCAGGTTTCCAAGGTAAGGAGCGGTAAATAAGGAGAGTTGATTTGTATTTCTAGCCGAAGCCTGCTGAATCATTGCCAGAGCATTCCTGTAGTTTCCTCTTTTTAAGGCTTCAGCTAGATAAGCCGCAGAAAGGGTCTCCTTAAAAGAGGGGCTTCCTTCCCGTACGGTCCAGGAACCGGTACTCTGTCTGTACCGGGTGGACTGCCAGCCGGAATAAGCCTTTTGAAGATACCGCTCTACCTTTTCAGAAAATTCCTTTTCCGATATTCCTCTTTTTTCCTTTTCGAACCAATATACAAAGGGATCAGAAATTCCTTCCGGTGCCTTTTCAAAAACTACTTCTCCCCAGATTCCGTTTTTCTTTGTTAGTTCAATGGATCTGCTAGTTTTATCGTATCTGCTTCCTTGGGGAAGGGAAAGAAAATATGTGGCTGGATTTTCAGCCGATTGAAACTGAAAGGCGGTTATAGGTAGATTTTCTATATCCTTTACTGTGGTTTGAGATGCAAGGGATACAGGGATTCTTAGGGTAGTAATGTTATCCTGCGGATCTGTAAAAATTGGATAAACTGTAATCTTGGGGTTTGGACCTCCTGCAGACATTATCCTAAGTAAAAGCCCCTTGGATAGGGAGATTTCAACACCTTCGGGAAAAGTCCTGTAACCTAGAAGCTCTCCCCGGAAGGGGATATCTTTCTCATACATCCAAAGCCCGGAGTCCTTTGAAAAGTTTAGGGTGAACCCGTTGATTGTTGCTGTAAGAGCGGAAAAATTCTGATTATCCTTCCAATTTACTCTTTTTACTTCCCCTCTTAAGGCTATGTATCCAATCTGTTCCGTATACTCCATCGTTCTGGTGAAATGGAGATACAGAAAGAGGGAAATTAAAAGAATATAGAGAAAAGGAATCAAATATAGGTGCGCAGCATGGGATCGTTTTTTCACTTTTTCCTCTTTTACCATATCAACTTTTATTATTCTATCAACAGACCGGTAAAGTTTCAACCTTGTCGAAATTCTTTACACCCTGTATAGTATCGAAATCATCAGGAGATGGAATGCCCAAAACTTCCTTAACAACAGTTCTGATTTTATTGGCCCTGGCCTCTTTTTTCTGGCAGGGATGTGTAACCCCTAAAACAAAACCTACAGAGGAGATCCTTTCTGAGTCAACGGAACCTCAGGAAAAACCAGAGGAAGAGAAGGATCCGGCCCTTTTGTATGAAGAGGTTGGAGGGTTTGTTCAAAAAGGGAACCTGGAAGAAGCAGTCCACAGGCTTGAAGAATCCTACCAAAACCTGCCCCAGGACAGCCAGGGAAGAATAATTTATGCTAATCTTTTAATGCTCAATGGAAGAGTCTCCGAGGCGGAAGGCATTCTAAAAGAAATCCTGGCTGAGGAACCGGAGAATCTAGAAGCACTTTTTTCCCTTTCGTTGCTGGAAAGACTACGGGGAAACTCCGGGGAGGAGAAAGCTCTTTTAGAGAAGAGCCTTTCAATTGATCCTGGTTATATACCTGGACTGGTTGCCTTGGGTAATCTTTTTCTAACGGAGGGAAAAGTAAATTCCTCCAGGGCCTGTTTTGAAAAGGCTCTACAGGGAGATCCCCGGAATACCGATGCCCTAATGGGGTATGGGAATGTTTTAC
>Ga0067045_1004172_pt1 | contig 14618 bp, 7 predicted proteins | sample TerdegcTABiofilm_FD_59184 | JGI IMG/M metagenome (GOLD analysis project Ga0067045, IMG submission 59184) | Combined Assembly of (Gp0054472, Gp0054536) Wastewater bioreactor microbial communities from Singapore -Terephthalate degrading...
TGGGCCCCAGTGGCCCAGTTCGACCAGCTCTACCCGCTGGGCCGGGGGATCATCACGTCGCTTCTGGTCGACGAGAAGTTCGACAAGGCAATGCGCAAGACAGCAGGGGAAGCCGTGGACATCAAGGGCAAGCTTGGGGAAGCCGTCGCGGACCGCTGGGTGGACTACATTCGGCAGTAACGCCATTTGTCGGGATCGGGCCCGGGAAGGCATCCCTCCCGGGCCCTGTTCATCAGGTCTTTGCCTACTCCACAGTCACGCGGACACCGGTCTCGGTGGCCTGAAGCGCGGCATTCTGGCCGTTGACCGTGGCCGAATCCGCTCGCTGGGCGAGATCGACGCTGACAGCCCCGACCGGCGCAGCATGGGGCGCCAGGTCATCCCGGACGTTCAGCGTGACGTTTGCCCCGGCGAAGATGACCTCGGCGGTGCAGGGGCGGTCGAAGGTGATGAGATCGCTCCCATCCACCCGCAGGGACTTGCCGTTCTTGATGAAGCAGCGAGCCGGCTTGCCTGCCCCGTCGAACACAACCGCGGCGCAGTCGGCGTCGGTGGCAACCCCGTTCGCCTCCCCCGGTGCGCGCAGGATGACGAACCGCTGGTCTCCCAGCGTCCCGTCGAGGGCACCATCGGGCAGGGCGTCCACTACGGGCGTCACGATTGGCCGCTCCCGCACCGAGGCGTCAATCCGAGCGGCGTCAAACCAGGCGGTGCCTGGAGCGAAGAACTCCAGTGCCAGAGAGATCTCTTCGGTGTCCTCCGGGACGGTGGCTGTGATGCTGTGTTCCTGCCAGTCCTCGTGAGAGAAGGGGCCGATGCGCTTACTCGCGAAGGCCTTGCCGCCGCGCCAGAAGTACAGCGTCATGGTCGCGCCTTTGCCCTCGGGCAGTTCGGTGGTGCGGATCATCGCCCGTGCGGTCAGGTCAGATCCTGCCGGCAGGCGGAACCGGTCGCTGTAGTAGTAGCCGCTGTTCACAATCGAGGCGCACTGGTCGCCCTCGGCCGGGTTCTGCGTGACGACGGAGTGATTCGGCCCGTCTTCACCGGCACGGGGCTGCCAGCCGCTCAGGCCGCGCTCGAAACCGCCGTTTCGGATGAAGTCGGGACTGCTCGAGGGGCGCGGGTACAGGAACGTGGTGAACCTCGTACTCGCCGTCTTCGATGTCCAGGCGCGCAGGTAAGGGCCATACTTCTCGGCTCCGGGATACCGCGCACTCTCCCAGTTCTCGTAGTCCGGGCTGCTGATCTTACCCCAGACCTCGCCAGTGGTGCGGCTGAGGACGAAATGGTCGCCTTTCGGTTCCACGTCGCCCGCGCCATCTGCGTGGATCAGGACGTTGAAAGACCGAGGCTGGGGGGACTGCAGATCGTCCATGATCACGAAGAAGTTGGGCTTCACGTACAGGATCGACCGGCTGAAGCGGTCCAGAACCTTCAGATCGGGCTTGTTGTAGGCTTCGGCCGCCTCGCCGGTGACGAAGTCGAAGGCACCGCCGGCAAAGAACTCGGTGATCCTGCCGCCAGTCCTGTTGACCTGCTCGTGTCCGGGGTCAGGCACGATGTTCCGCGCATAGTACTCGTCGTCGATGTCCATAACCACGGTGCAGTGGCCCATGCTTCCCAGGCTGAACTTGCGCTCCGTGGGGTCATAGAACGAGTGATACCCGCGGTCCGGGATGACCCACTCGCCGCCGTAGGTCAGGACGAAAGCGTTGTGGTCGTAGTGGTTGTGCCCGATGTTCTCCTCATACGGGCCGGACTTGAAGAACAGCGTCGGCGCTTCGGCATTGAACCCGTCCCGCAGCACCGCGTAGCCCACGTCTTCGAACACGGTGGACGGATTCCAGCCAGGCTGCTCAGGCTGAAGGCTCCGGGCGTCGTAGCGAATGAAGTCGTAGATGGTCTCGATGCCCAATCGCCCGACCTGTTGAAGATACCAGGCAGCTTCATTGTCGCCGCGGTGCGCCAGGACGCTCATGGTCTCCGGGAAGCCGATACCCGGGCCACCGTCGCCGAAACATGGCATCTGGAGGGTGTCCGGGGCTAGGAGACCCACGCAGTAGCGGGTCATGGTGGACAGGTATGGGTGGTCGAACAGGTCCTGTTCGATTCCCGCGGTCTCGAATGCCTCCAGGCACTTGACCAGGGAGTCCAGCAGGTAGGTGCCATACATGGGCCCTTCGAAAGCGCCGCCGTCTTCGCCGCCCTGGTCCAGCCCCACCCGCGCCTTCTCGATACAGGTCGCGATCCATTGGTCGGCCGCCGGCGTCTCCGGCTGGACGGCAATCGCACCCAGAGTGGCCCCACTCAGAACCACCGCGTACCCGTTGGTCGCCGGCGGGTAGCGGTCCACATCGGCGAGGCAGGCTTCGATGCCTTTTTCGATGATCGCCCGGCGAATCTTGTCCCGGTCCGCCTGTGAGAGCTTGTCATGGCACCAGTCGTAGAACATCGCCACCGCGCCGGTNCAGTGCCCCGTGTCNAGGCAGGCGCGCAGCCGTCCGCCGCTGTAACTCGGGTCGGTCCACTGNTCCCAGTTGGACAGGTGCAGGGCCATCTCCCGGGCGCGCTGGAAGTATNTGTCCTCGCCGGTCACCAACGCTGCGAAGCTCAGGTGCATGAGCCGGGTGGTGATGGAGTCCGAACGCTCCTGGAACATGGCGGTCCAGGGCGGGTAGGCAGGGGAATCATCGTGACGAGGCGGGGTTTGGTCGGACAAGGTATAGCTCCACATGCCTGCGAACTTCCGGTTATCCAGGGGGATATTCACCGAATAGCTGTACGCGGGGGCGGTGGCGGCGAAGTCGGCCTTCGCGAGGATGTCCTTCCAGGCTTTGGCCGCATCAACACCGTGGGCGTCAGGACCGGCTGCGGTGGTCTTCGCCACCAGCGCGGGCAGGTCTTCGGCAGTCAGGAGCACGCGGGGGTGCTGTGGCGCGGCCTGGCAGGACGTGAGTACTGTCAGAATGATGGCTCCCAGAAAGCAGATGGACAGGGCTGCGCGAATGGCCATAGATTCCTCCGGCAAGCGGCTTTCGGCCCCGTGGGGCAGTATGGGCAGTCGGTGAATACGAGAACGCCCGGTTCGCCGTTTGCGTTCCGAAACCTGCCCATCAACAAGGTTGGCCGGGCGAGAGCGAACCTGAGAGCGCTGGCAACTGTCAAAGGACTCAATCGCCGGCCGGAACCAGCGCGACTTGTGCGCTGTTTCTTCATCTGCGACTTCGGCAATCCCAACACGAACAGGAGTTTCTCCATGCGAACAGCGTTCCTCGCCCTGGGCCTGATCCTCGCGGCGCTGCCGTGCATGGCTCAACCTTCCCCTGACGCCCTGAAGCTGGAATACCGCCCTGCCAAGGCCGACCAGCAGGAGGCGCAGCTGACGGGTAATCTCACGGACGTACAGATGAACGGCGCCAGTCTCATGGGCATCACCGGCAAGATGGACGGGTCGGTAGTCGTGAAAGTCAAGGAAGTCGACCCCAACAACGGCAATTTCATCCTGCAGAGCACCTATACCGTCAAGACGGTTGAGTTCGCGGGGCAGCCCCGGGAGCCCAAGCCTGCCGCGCCCTCCGAGGTCACCTTCACCAAGCGCGGCCAGGTGACGAAGATCGTCCAGACCGGGGGTGAGGAAGGCAGCAGCGCCATGGACCTCATGTCCTCGGGCGGCCTGCCCATCGACGCCATCGCGCTGATGGCCCTCTCCCTGCAGTTCCCCGAAGAGCCCCTCAAGGTGGGGGCGGAGTGGACCAGCCAGCAGGAGCAAGACCTTCCGCTCATCGGCAAGGCATCCATCACGAAAGTCTCGCGCCTGGTGGCCGTGAAAGACGGCAAGGCGATATTCGAAAGCCGGGAAAGCTCGGAAGTCCCGCCCTTTGAGATGCCCAACCCTCTGATGCAGGGCACGATGAAGGTGCAGTCGGCCAAGTTCCTCGCGGACAAGATCGAGCGCGAGTACGATCTCAAGCGATCCATGATCACCCGCGCAAAGGGCGCGTTCCGGCTGGAGATCAACGCGGACATGGGCTTCGGTTTCCCCACGCCGATCACAGCCTGTGGCGATTTCGACTGGAAGCCCGCGCCCAAGGCCGAGGACAAGACCCCGGAAGCCGCTGCCCCCGCTGCGAAAGCTGAGGGCGCGGCCGAGGCTCCGGCTCCGAAGCCTGCCGCGGAACCCCAGGCCCGGGTGCTCAAGCTCGGGCCTTTGGCCGCCGCCGCGGGGTACAATGCGGGCACGCTGGACCTGAACCTGGCTCTGGACCTGTCCCGTCTTCCACTTCCCGGCGCACTCGGACAGTACCGGGACCTTCTCGGCTCAGCAGCGGTGTATGCCCGGCTCGGAGCGGGTGTGTGGGGCGCGGAAGCGGGCAAGCTCGCTCTCCAGGGCCGGCTCGAAGCGGGCCCGCTGGCCATGCAGAATGAAGCCAACCTGGACCTGCGCCAGGTGGCGCAGCGAGTCATCGCCCACTTCCTCGGACAGGCACCCGAACTCAAGTTCACCCCCGCGAGGCCCTGACTATGATCCGCCGGACAACCTGCCCTCCTCGACCAGCCGCACTGATCGCGTGCACACTGCTGGCCGTCGTCCCTATCTGCGCCTTCGCGGGCAGAACCTGGTGGGACGGGACGCGGGATGACAATCCGGCTCCCCCCGGCAAGCTTCTCAGCGATAACGGTGGCTACTGGGGACCGTGCGTTCTCACCGGCGTGGACTACAAGTATGCCGAGGAGCCCACGAACCCGGCGGACATCATCAAGAGCCAGAAGGACAGCTTCGGCCGGCGCCTGCTTGACGGCGCCGTCACCGGCGACTGGTACGTCCCGGTGGGTGTGAACGGCAAGCCCCTCGTGGTCACGTTTGACTTCAAGCGCCCCTGCGATTTCACCGAACTGGATATCAGCACCCGCAGCAAGAGAGTGGGTGTCGAGATCGCTTGTGCGGACGAAGAGGACGGCGACTTCCGGGTGGCGTTCGCGCGCGGCAGTGACGACAGCCCGGAGCAGCAGTTTCACCGCTTCCCCCTCCCGCAAGGCACGACTGGCCGCTTCCTGAGGCTCTCCGTGGATGGTGGCGGCATCAGCTGGCTTGAGGAAGTGTTCGTCTGGGGCGATGCCGAGGTCACCGCTGAACTGCCCGAGTACCTGAACCCTGTCGCGCCACAGCCGGTGGCGGCGGAGATCGCTTTCAGCTCCATCCCAGGTATCGACAAGACGACCTTCAGCGACGCCCAGTATTGGGACTGGCAGCGCGAGATCGGCGATGCCGCGCAGGCGCCGGCAGTGTGGTCGCGACCGCCCACATGGGACAGCATCAGCGACCGCCCGATCCTGCCCAGGCGTGACCAGCTGGCCGGCGAAGTCGCGCTGATGATGGCGCGCAATGAGACTGAGTGCGCCGCGCTGGCCCTCACGAACACCTCCTGCGAGAAACCCGCGACGCTGGAGGTCACTCTGACGCCGTTCACCGCAGAAGGCGCAGATTCGGCATCGACCACAGTAACGGGAACGCTGCGCATCGCGGGGGCAATCCCGTCCCGGCACTACGGGGTGAACCTCGGGCCGCTGTTCGAAGCAGACAATCTCCTGAGCCCGGGGATGATGCAGAGATACTTGACCAACGGGGCCGGGATCGCCGATTTCCCGAAGGTCACCCTCTCTCCCGGCGGATCGGCGGTACTGTGGCTGTCGGTGAGGTCTGACGACGCGGCTCCCGGTGAGTACCGGGCGGAGGTGCGCGTGGAAGGCGGGCCAGCAGTCACCGTGCGGGCGAAGGTGCTCGACGTCACTCTCCCCCGTCCCCCGGTCTGGCTTCACACTTGGAGCGACTGCACGGACAGCAGCCCCTTCACCGAAGACGGGCGGCAGGAGCGGGAGGTGGACTACAAGCAATCGCTCGGAGCAACGGTCTGGCACGGCTTCCCGGAGCCGGGTACGCTGGCGGCACTGGCCCGTGAGCGCGGCCGCACAATCCACTACGTGTACGGGCTGCCAAGCAAGTATGTGCACGAGGGGTACGCTTCGCGCCTGAAGCCGGAGGATCTCACTGCGGACGACCGGAAGGCCATCACCGACCATGTGCGGGCGCTGGTTGCCAGGGCGCGGCAACTCGGGCTGTCGTGGGACGACTGGTTCGTGGAGCTATGGGACGAGCCCGGGAAGAGCAACTCCCTGCTCTACGGGGCCTTCGCGCAGATCATCCACCGGGCTGAGCCAAGGGTGCGCGTCTACTGCAACCCGTGTTTCTGGCAGGGTAGCGGGGTGCTTCCGGACGAGGAAGTCGCGCCGGTGCTTGAGCCCTGGTACAAGGAGCAGGTGGACATATCCGTCCCCCTGTACCTGCTGCTTCGTGACCGCCCGCGCTGCATGGCGCTGTTCGATTCCCCACGGGCAGTCCGGGCCTTCTACACCGTGAGCACCCAGTCCGCGAAGTCCGAGCGCGCACCCCAGGTTCAACTCTATCGCCGGCAGGCGTGGGATGCTTTCGCCAAAGGCTGGAATGGCTGGGGCTTCTACTCGTACTACGGCCCAAGAGGCAATCCCTGGACCGATTTCGACGCGGCTTCGTACGAGGACCGGCCGGACTACCTCATGGTCTACCCCGGCCCGAAAGGCCCCGTTGCCACGCGGCAGTCGGAAGCAGTGCGCGAGGGCTACGAAGACTACTGCCTGCTGACCCTGCTGCAGGGCCGCGGAAAGCTCGCTGAGCTGGAGCAGATCGTCGCAGATTACGAGAAGGGCGCTGATCCGGCGGAACTGCGGCTCAGGGCACTGGAGCTTGCGGCACGCGGTCAATGACCCGTGGCGTCCGGGCCCCTACGGAGAGTTGTCTTCGAGGCTCACCCGCCCGCCGCCCACCTGGTAGACGCACTCTGCTCTGCCATCGCCTGACAACAGGACGATTGCTGCATCCGCGTCGGAGGTGATCCTTCCGGCGCGGTCTGCCGACTCGGGTCCGGCACGCAGGAGGAACAGGTCGCGGAACGCGCCGGCGCGCTGGATATCCACATACAACGCACCAGCCGAGACCTCAACGGTTGCGGGAACCGGCCCCGCGGGTTGTCCGGGCCGGGTGGGGACCAGCAGGAACGCCACCTGGGTCGGTCCCTTCGCCTTCCAGCGGAAGATGGTGGTGGGAATGGGCCGCAGCACATTGTGCACGCCGGTGGGCAGCCAGCCCTGGACCACCGGATCGGTCTGGCCCTGGACGATTTCGGGCACCGGCGCCGGAGCACCCAGGGCCACGATATCCAGCCCCCCCGCCGCATGGGTGGCGCGGGCAGTGCTTCCGTCCAGCACGACCTCATCGGCGTCCAGATGGAAGATGGCCTCGTAGGTGTGCTCCAGGTCATCCTCGGGCGTTAGCGTGTCGTGGACCAGCCAGTAGTCGGGCTTGACGAACGCGACCTGCCGGCGGTGGGTGACGCGCAGGGCGTTGTCCGGCCCGTAGCCTTCAGAGTAGATGCCACGGGCGAAATCCAGACGTTCGTCGGAAATCCACCGGGCATCCTCTGGCTTCCAGACTGTATTGGTGTCGGGGACGCGGCGGCGGTTCTGCTCGAGGCCGTCCACCATCACTGTGCTATGGGCTCGAGTGGACAGGATGTACTTGCGCCACTCGGAGCGGTCGTAGGAGTAGACGCCGCCCTCAGTGAGGATCGTGCGCCCGGCATCATGCAGGATGATGCCCAGCTTGTCCTCGTGCTGGTGAGCCGCGCCGAAGGGTCCTGTTTCGAATAGCAGGTACCGGTCGTCCCGGCGCCAACCCGTGCGCATCATGTTCCAGCCCGCGTAAGGCAGGCGCCAGGAGGTCTGTGCTGGAGGAGCCCCCTTCGTTCCGGCGCTGATCACATACTCAAAGTCGCTCCGGTGCGGGAACAACTGCAGCCCCTGGCTGAGCATCCCGGACACGCCGCCCCAGCCGGAATCATTGAGCGCGGGCATGCGGCCATCCGGTCCTGCGATGGCCACGTAGTACTCATACATGCGCTCAAGCCCGGCGACGAACTCGGGCGGCAGGTCCACCCCGTTGCGCTTACCCACCTCCAACGCTCCCACGAAGTTGCCAACCGTGACCCCGTGGTAGCCCGGCGCAAGCTCAATCTGTGCCCCGTCCGGGTAGACCTGAGCCGCGAGGGCATCCACGAGGCGCTTGCGCGCGGTCTCAAGCCACACGGGAGCGGCTTTGAACTCGGGGAGCATCACGGCAAGCCAGAAGAGGCCGTTGACCTCCATCGCGCCCCAGTTGGAGGTGACATGGAAGACCGCGGGGTCCATCAGATAGACCGCGTGGTCGCGGAAAGATCGGATCATGCGCGCCTGGGATTCCGGGTCGAAGCTGGGCGAGTCCTTGAAGCACGCATAGGCCTGCCACCAGCTCTGGGCCATCCTGATGCCCGCGTCCAGCGACAGCGGCGACTTGCCGGCCTGGGTCATCGGGCCCTGAATCCAGCGCGGTCCGATGTAGATGGGCAGGGCATCGATCCAGCTGTTGAGCTGGTCCACGAATTCCCGGGCGTACTTCTCGTCCTGCGTGGCCAGGTAGGCGCGTCCGAGAGTGACCCAGTGGGTGTGCCTGTTGAGCGCGATGGCCCACTGGTCGTAGTCGTGCGGGTCCTCGTTCCAGCGAATCGGTCCCTCAATGCGCGTGGGAGGGCAGGACGCCAGCCTGAAAACGTGGTCCAGTAGCTCATCGGCAATCCGGATCCCGTTCGGACTGCCATCGGGGGTTACCGGTGGTAGCACCGGCGTCTCACGGGTGCGAAAGTGTTCGGCGAGGGCGACCCTCGCCGCCGCGAAGTCGCCGGCATCCACGGCGGCGCGAACGGCGGACATATCGGGCCGGTCAAGGTTGAGTTCGGAGAAGAACTGGCGTTCGCGATCTTCCTTTGTCACCGTATCAATCCTGAAGCCCCGGAAGCGTCCCCACTCCGGGTCGAAATGTTTGCATCCCCAGACCAGGGCGAGGACCACTTCGCGACCCCGATGGGCATTGAGCGGCTTCAGCAGATCAACCGACTGCCAGTACCGCCATTCGGTCACGTCCTGCTGGGCAGTGTGGATGTTCCAGACGCCCAGTATCTCCGGGTCCGCCTCTCCCACGTTCCACTTTTCGGCCTTCTCCGGATCAGTGGCGAACTTCTCCCAGCGTTCCGGGGTCATCGCGGCGAGATACGCAATCCCCGCGCGCGGGAACTTCTCGCTGTCCATGGTGCAGTAGGTCTGGTACTCGACATTGGCCACCGCGCCCTCGATCTCAGGACCGGGCACTGTCCATCGCCTGCCAACAAGCACCAAGCCTCGGAAGCGACCGTCGTCATCGCCAGAGATGTCGATGGTGCCCGCGTCATCATCGGCAATGGACACGTCCCAGCCGGGGACGCGGCCCATGGCCGTCCATTCGTCGGTCTGATCCATGGCCTGGGCCCGACGGACCTCCCAGGAGGGCTCGTCCTGGCAGGTGCCCGGAGCCACCGCACAGACGAGTAGCAGCAGTCCACAGACGGCAATCTGGTGGCGACGGCGACTGTGCACGTGTCATCTCCCGGCGAGCGGCATTCATAGGGCGCCATGGGCTTCTTCGGCACGAGACGGAAGCAGACCTTCCGGAAGCACTGGCGCCAGCGTCCATGCAGAAGGTTAGGGGGCTTCCTGCGGGGGCAGCAGGTCCGCGAAGTTAGGCATCTCCTGGGCCTTGCGCATTTGCTTCGCGGCTTCGACGGACTGGCCCGCGGCCTCCAGTGCCAGTGCGTAACCGTACCGGAAACCGAGCTGGGTCGTGTGTTTTTCGGCCAGTTCAGCGTACTCTGACACCAGGTGGTCTCGCTGGGCTCGAGGGCATGACTCCACAATCAACCTGTGGACGGGCAGGCATGACGGGTCCTTCATGCGGGCCAGCCGCAGTTCATACAGGCCGGCTCCAATATCCCCGGAGCGTATCAACGACAGCCCCAGGTTGTAGCGGAGCGGCACCAGGTTGTGCACCATCCGTGTGAGGTCCAGAAACTCGCGGCATGCGTGCGAGGCATTCCCGGCCTCCAACTCCTGACAGGCGCGGAGCCACATCTCGGCAAGCAGGTCGTCGGAAAGCTGGGGCGGGGGGACGAGGATCTCCGGGTCTTGTTGGCCGAAGGCCCACCCGCGCCCCACCAGGGCATGGATGCGAGACTCCTCGTCCTCGCCCAGAACCTTCTCCAGCACCGCGAGCAGGCCGTGGGCCCGGCAGGTGGTCATGAAGGTGCTGTTCGCCGCGATTGTCTGTTCCAGCAGCCCCCTGGCCTTGTCGAGCTTGCCGGCCTTGAGCGCGCCTTCGGCCGGACTGAGGCTCTCGCGCTCCACCCGATACTGGGCATCCAGTGCACGCATGGGATAGTTTCGGTATCCCATCGCCAGAAGGAGCGCGAGGAGACAAAGCAGGGAAAACCTAAGGCGCCGGGTCTCTCCAGAACGGACCAGTTGCCAGGCATCCACCGCGAAGCCGGCGCCGAGCAGGATGAGCGCGGGGATCATCGGGATCCGGTAGCGGGCCACAACAGTGAACAGGGCGGCTGTCAGCGTATATGCGCCAATCAGCGCATAGAGAGGCAGCAGCGTGGCGAAGCGGCGGATGAACCAGCCTGCTCCCACAAGCCCAACAGCGCCCACGAGGGTGAACCGCAGCAGGTACGGCCGCCCGCGCAGGGCGTCCTCGCGGTCGAAGCAGGAGGCCACATCGTGGGCTTCGTAGCCCGTCCAGTTGTAACCGATCTTGCGCACCAAAAGACACACGAACCGGGCCGGGTGCTCCCGCACGAACCGGGTGGCTTGCCGGGTCCAGAAGGCGGAGGCTTCGGTGACGCTGAGCCTGCGGCCCAGTTCCTTCTCCGCGATCTCGTGGGCGATTCGGTGGGTGGGGTCCACCTCGCCGGGTTTCGTGAGATACAGGTCCTCATACCGCGGCCAGGCGTACATGAACCCGCTGTTCATCCCGTTGTTGCCGATGTAGGCCACTATGCCCCCATCGGACATGACCGGGACGAAATCCCCCGCCATGCGGGAATTGCGCACGGTGACGAGTCCCGGTGGGAGCAGGGCGAGCAGGCACAGCAGGGCGAAGAGCGGGATGCGCCGGTGCTGCGTGGCCGCTTCCCTGTCGCCGAAGCCGAGGCCCCAGGCCACGAAGAACGGAAGCAGCAGCAGGCCGTTTGGCCGTGCGGCGGCAGACAGCCCCAGCGCAACCGCTCCCGCAGGCAAGCCGAGACGCGCACCCAACCGGGCGCGATGGAAGCTCCAGATGGACAGCAGGTTGAGGAACATCACCAGCGGCTCTGAAACGAATGATGCATCATGGGCCATGAATGGCAGGTAAAGGGCCGAGGCGACCCCTGCAACCACACCGGCCGCCGGGCTGAAAAGGCCCCGGCCCAGCAACGCAATGAGCGCGCAACTCCCGCAGCCCATGATGATCTGCACCCAACGACCGGCCTCGAGACTCCCGCCAAGAACCTTCCCCACGCCAACCCAGAAGTACAGGTAGAGCGGGCTGCAGGTGAAAGGCCGGGTGGCCTCTCCTTCGCCCGACATGAAATGCGCGGCGTGGGTGGGGTATTTGAGGAAATCGGCCTGAACTAGCTGATCGTAGTGAGCCAGCCTGATCACCAGCGCCAGCATGAAAATGAACAGGGCCAGGCCACTGTCCGAGCCCATGATCGCGGCGACTGCGCGGGTTGTCGCGGTGAGTTCGGGCGGCGTCTGAGGGAGGGCTTGCGGGGCGCTGCGCTTCATACTGTGCCCTCATCCGGAAGCGTGGGAGCGGCGGCGAAGCTCCGGGCGACGTGGCCCTCAAGATAGCTCGAATGAACGCCCGGCTCGTGCCCCTCAGGATCGGCGGGGATGCTGACCTCAGTCTCCAGCGCTTCCGCAACGGTGCGCGCGACCTCGCCCACGCCGATCTTGTCCATGCACACGTTCTGCCCTGCGCAGGGCGGCAGCGGAACCCACCCGATGCATGGAGAGCAGTAGGCCCCGTGCCCGATACACCGGTGCGCTTCGCCCGGGGGAGCGTAGACGCCCGGCAGCGTGGGCCCCCAGAGGGACACCGTAGTGGTGCCCAGCGCCGCGGCGAGATGCATCGGCCCGGAGTCCCCAGTCAGCAGCACGTCACCAGTCTTCAGCAGCGCCAGAAACCCCCCGTAAGTGAGCTTTCCCGCAGAGTTTACCACACGCTCTCGGACGGCCTCGGGCACCCGTTCGCGCACGCTCTCGACATACTGGGCCTCGGCAGGCGATCCGATGAGCACCACCAGGACATCATCGCGCTCCGCGAACAGCCCGATCACTCTCGCGAACCGATCCGGCGGCCAGCGGCGTTCAAGGCACAGTTCGCCCGCGTTCACATTGACCAGGAGCAGCTTGCGATTGCCGAGTCCAGCATTGTCCAGCATGGCCATGGCGCCTGCGCGGTCCTCGTCGGTCACCCGCGGGGGGATGGGCATGCCGACGGCAGGTTCGAGCCCAAGCGCGCGACCGAGTTGGCGATAGGCCTCCTGCAGGTGGGTCAGGCGATTGTAGAAGACCAGGTGGGTGTAGAGGGTGCGGCGGAAGAGTGTGGTATCCAGGAAGTACCCGGCGCGGTCGTTGGCTCCCGTCAGCGTAGACAGTGCGGTCGAGCACTTCGAGTGGACCTCGAGATCAATGACTAGGTCGAAACCCAGGCCCCAGGACCGGATCAGAAAAGCGACGGTCGAAAACAGCAGGCGCAGGTATGAGCGGTCGTCGAGGACGTGCACGCGATCAATGCCATCGATGCGCCTGAGCAGGGGCTCGACCTCGGGGAACCCGGCGAAATGGATCTCAGCTAAGGGCCAGCGATCGCGGGCCGCGCGCAAGAGGTGCGTGGCGTTGATGATGCTCCCCTGGCCCACGAGCTTGATGAACAGGATCTTCCCAGGGGCCCGACGCAGGCTGTGGTCCCGGTGCGCGAAGTACCCGGCGGCACGGGTGATCAGGCCCAGCACCGCGCAGAGAGGCACTCCCACCAGGCTGTCGAGTTGCCGTTTCTGGGTCAGACTGGCCACTTGTCGGCCCTCGCCTGGTTAGCACTGCGGCCGGCGGATGCCGGACGGCTTGCACTCGAATGGCCCCGAGTATAGATGACGTCGGGGTCAGGGTCAAATCAGACACCTTCGGCGGGGCTGACCGCGAAAAGTGGGTGGGGCATACCATCCGGGCACGGTCCCCTCATCGCCCACGCGCCGCAATGCCGCAGGCCGTTGGCGTGGCCTCACAGCCCACGACGCGGGCGGCAAGGCAAGACTCAGGACCGGAAGGCGCGGAAATGCTCAGGCTGGCGATCAGCTGACGGGCGGCTATCCACAAGATCGAGGCCGACGCCTTTTGGGGCATGGCGCGGGTGCTCGGTCAGGGCCTGTTTTTTCTCCATTGCGTTTCAGCACACATTAGGGGTATAATGAAGTGCAAAACTAGCAGGTTCCCGTGCCGCCTTCAGGCGGCTAACTGCAGATGAGAATCAGAGGTGGCACGCATGAGACGAACCGGTTTCACGTTGATTGAGCTGCTTGTCGTTATCGCGATCATCGCGATCCTGGCCGCGATCCTGTTCCCCGTTTTCGCCCGTGCCCGTGAGAAGGCCCGACAGACCAGCTGTCTGAGCAATCTGAAGCAGCTCGGGCTGGCAGCGCACATGTACGCGCAGGACTATGATGAGATGTTCCCGCGGGCCGACGGCTACAGGGCGCCCCAAGACATTATCAACCTTCAGAGCGAATGGTTCATCACCCTCCAACCGTACATCAAGAACAACCAGATCTTCAACTGCCCCAGCCAGCCCTATACCGCGTTCTACTCCGGCGGCACCAGCAGCACCGCGCTGGGCTACGGCGTCGGCTACAGCCGCAACCTGGACTTTGGCTCCAACCCAGCAGCGCCAGGGCCGGCCATGGCAATGATCAAGGAACCCGCAGCCATCGTCTACCTGACCGACGGCGCGAACAACTACTGCCGCCTGCCTTGCCCGGGGACCACCGTGACCTGCGGCTGGACGAATTATGCCTGGGCATGGAACCGCCACAATGATGGCGCCAACTACGTGTTCGCCGACGGGCATGCCAAGTGGGGCAATGTCAATGGAGCCACCGGTCGCGCGACCCAGGACTTCCGCTTCCACTTCACCTTCCATCCGTGAGTTCCAGGTCGCGCTGAACTCTAGCGCGGCCACAACCTGAAACGCAGACACGCAGGCGGGGCCGGTAACGGCTCCGCCTGTTCGTTCCCCGGTCAGCCGAGTGCAGGGACTCTGGCGCCGTCAGGGAATGGCGTCCGGCTGGTCCGCATCGAGCCTGTCGTTATACTCGATGATCTGATCGAGCACGAAGCTGTATTCGTTGTCGGCGCGTACCAAGCCGGGCCCTTTGCGGTCGCGGGTATAGTCAAAGACCCAGTATGCGGCCAGGTCCACGCCGGTCTCGAGCATCGCATCGAGGATCGCGGCCTGATGGGTGCGGAACTGGTCGATGGTCAGGCCGTCTTCCTCGCTTGCGGATGCGGCGAATTCCCCGACGAACAGAGGCTGGCCGAGCTCCGCGGACAGTTCCTTCAGCATCGCGAGCACCGGCTTGATG
>Ga0067045_1030619_pt1 | contig 14617 bp, 14 predicted proteins | sample TerdegcTABiofilm_FD_59184 | JGI IMG/M metagenome (GOLD analysis project Ga0067045, IMG submission 59184) | Combined Assembly of (Gp0054472, Gp0054536) Wastewater bioreactor microbial communities from Singapore -Terephthalate degrading...
ATCCATCCACGAGCATTTGTTGGGAAAAGAGTATCAATTGGAGCTGGAACCTATGTTGAATCCGATGTCATCATTGATGATGATACCATTCTCTTTCCTCAGGTTTACATTGGAAAGGGATGCCAAATTGGGAAAAATTGTTTAATTTACCCTCAAACGGTTATTCGAGAAAATTGTATTCTTGGTGATCGAGTGATATTGCAGAGCGGAGTTGTTATTGGTGGTGATGGTTTCGGTTATGAGAAAAATGGAGAAATTTATTTAAAAGTTCCCCATATTGGAAAGGTCATATTGGAAAATGATGTTGAAGTGGGAGCTAACTCTACTATTGACCGTGCAACCTTAGGAGAAACCAGGATAGGATCAGGTACCAAAATTGATAATTTAGTAATGATTGCCCACAACGTAAAAATTGGTAAAAATTGTATTATTGTTGCCCAATGTGGAATTGCAGGAAGTAGTCGTCTTGGTGATGATGTGGTCATGGCTGGGCAATGTGGAGTTGTAGATCATGGAAAAATTGGGAATCGTGTTCGTTTAGCTGCTCGAACTGGGGTAGTCAATTCGATACCTGACGATCAAATGGTTTCTGGTTTCCCTGCTCAGGACCATAGAACTGAAATAAAAGAGAAGGTGCTATTACGGAAATTACCGGACCTATGGCAGAGAATCAAAAATTTGGAGAAAAAAGTGTTCAAATCTTAGTTTCTACAAAAAAGCAAAAAACCATTTCTCGTTCATTTTCAATTACTGGGAAGGGATTGCACTATGGCAAAGATACCCGCGTTGAAGTTCATCCTGCAAAAGTTGATCGAGGGATCGTATTTCAGGTTTTTCAGAATCAAAAAGATTTATTCATTCCCACCCATTTTTACCATCTTCACGACGGCAATCGTAACTCGACACTCTTAAAAGAAGGCGTTTCTCTTTCTACGGTAGAACATTTTTTAGCGGCAGCTTGGGGTGCAGATGTCGATAATCTTCTGGTAAAAGTTGAGGGAGATGAACTCCCTGCTGGAGAAGGAAATTGCTCTTTATGGATAGAAAATTTTAATCGAGTAGGTTATAAAGAACAAAAACTCAATCGAGTTTACTACCAAATTGATGAGACGTTGGTAGTAGGCAACTGCGGGAAGTATCTATTTGCATTACCAAGTAATGTTTTTAAAGTCACCTATTTTTTAGATTATTTTTTTGAGTCAACTTTTGCTTTATGTATGACTTTTTCCGAGGATGAAACTGAATTTTTGAAGATTGCTCAAGCACGAACGTTTGCCTTCCAGGATGAAATTCAATATATCATCCAAACCGGTCTCGGGAAAGGAGTTAAAGATTCTGCCTTAATTCTTGATAATAAGGGACGTGCGGATAAAAGTCTTTATATTCAAGGGGAACCAGTTTATCATAAAATAATTGATCTAATTGGTGATCTTATGTTACTTGGTCGTCGAATTGTGGGTCATTTTGTTGGAATACGTTCTGGACATAGTTTGAATCATCAGATGGTCAAATTGATAGCAAAGAAGGCGAGGTTATTTGATGAATAAAGACCCAAGAGCGATTATTGAACAGGGAGCTGTTATTGCAGAAAATGTTACAATTGGTCCCTATACCTTCATTGGGAAGGATGTAACCATCGGTGAGGGTACTCTGATTGGAAGTGGAGTTATAGTGGAGGGAAAGGTGCATATTGGTTCAAAATGTATTCTTGGACATCATGTGGTGATTGGTACTCCACCCCAAGACCTTTCTTATCAAGGTGAGGAAACCGAGATTTGGATAGGGGATGAAACTATTATTCGTGAATTTGCGACAGTGCATCGAGCAACTGGAGAGGGGAATGAAACCCGAATTGGAAGAAAATGTTATATCATGTCCTATTGCCACATTGCTCATAATTGTCGAGTTGGGGATGAGGTAACCATGGCAAATAATGCTTCTTTGGCTGGTTATGTTGAAGTGAATGATATGGCGACTATAAGTGGATTTGTTGGGATTCACCAATTCGTTCGGATTGGGAAGCTCAGTATGTTGGGTGGTTTGTCAAAAGTTGTTATGGATATTCCTCCATTTTGTCTGGCCGATGGACATCCAGCTCGTCTTTACGGTCTCAATGTTGTTGGATTAAAAAGGCGTGGTTATTCCAAAGAAGAGAGAGACCAAATCAAAAAGATCTATCAAATACTATTTGAAAGGCATGGGAATCTCCCAGAGCTTCTTGAAAGCATTCAAAAGGATTTTACCGGTGAATATGTAACAGAAATAATAAACTTTTTTTCAAAAGGTCGGCGAGGCATTACTCGGTTTATTAAAGAGAAAAGGTTAAATGATGTTTATTAAAAAACTTTTGTTGGTTGCTGGGGAAGGAGCGATCCCTTCTATAGTTTATCGAAATGCTTTAGAAAGGGAAATTGATGTCATTTGGTTAGGTTTTCGTTTTCTTAATTATAATCAGCAAGATGTTCCTCATCATCTGATTGATGAATTTTCCATTCATTCCCTTCTCCAATTCATGGAAACCTATCAAACCAATTATTTATGCTTGGCGGGTAAAATACCTCGTTCTTTTCTATTTCAAAAAAATTTAATCAACAATGATCTAAAACGATTGTTTAAACAGATATCTGGATATCAGGATGATCAAATATTGACTCTCATTTTTCAAGAGTTAAAGCAACACGGTATGCATCTGATTTCTCCTATTGAATTCATGAAAGACCATTTAACTCCATTAGGTCATTTAACCCATCGGGTTCCAAATGAAATTGAGTTGAATGATATTTCTTATGGGGTAGGGATTGCAAAATATTTAGCCGATAAAGAAATAGGGCAAACCCTCGTTTTAAAAAGAAAAGCTATACTCGCAGTTGAAGCTGCTGAAGGAACGAACGAAGCGATCCAAAGAGGAGTTTTGTTGGGGAAGGGGAATGTTGTGGTGATCAAGGTAGCTAGAACTCAGCAAAATTTTATTCTGGATATTCCTACAATAGGTACTGAAACCATTCTAACCTTGGGTCACAATGGTGGTGGGATTATTGCTGTTGAACATGGAAAGACTCTTCTCATCAATCGTGATGAAGTTGTTGAAAAGGCCAATAGATTAAAGGTTGGTGTAGTTGGCATATCTGTCACAAATCTATGAAGCCAAAAAAATCAGTTTTTATTTCAACTGGAGAGATTTCGGGTGACTTATATGCGAGTGAAATTATTAAACGCCTTAAGGAAAAAGGTGACTTGGAGGTGTTTGCACTTGGCGGGGAATGTTCTGTACAAGCCGGTGCTAACTTAATTTACGATACGACTGCCATTGCTACTTTTGGTTTTTTAGAACTACTGACAACCTTCCATCAATGGAAGAGAGTATGGAATATAACCAAAAAAATCCTCAAATGCAATCCTCCTTCAGTAGTTATTCTCATTGATAATCCTGGTTTTAATCTAAGAATTGTACGATTGTGTCACCAAATTGGTATTCCAATCATTTATTTTATCCCTCCACAAGTATGGGTTTGGAGGCGGCGGAGAGCAATGTTGCTTTCCAGATGTGTTGATTGGATTTTAACTATTTTTCCCTGGGAGGAACATTATTTTAAAGGTGGTCAGGCTCAAGTGAAATGGGTTGGCCATCCAGTTGCATTAAAAGTTCCTTATTTTAAGTCCTTTTCTTCAATCAAAGCAGCTAAGAAAATAGTATTTCTTCCAGGAAGTCGGAAAAAGGAAATTAATGAATACTTAAAAGTTATTAAAAAAGTTATCGTTAGGTTTTTGAATCAACATCCAGATTACGATTTATTTATGGTATTAGCCAGTGAGAGGTATAAAGAAAATGTCAAAAAGCAGTTGTTGGGATTACCAATTCATATAAAGAAAAGAGAGGACCTCTACCAAGTTTTGCAAGGAAGTTCACTCAGTATAAGTTGTTCTGGTACAATAACCTTGGAGGTTGCATTGATGGGAATACCTCAGATTATTGTTTATCGGATATCGAATTTTACCTATTTTTTAGCTCGGCTCCTATTAAAGAAGAGGTTCATTGGTTTGCCAAATATCCTTCTTAATAGAGAAGCCTATCCGGAATTAATTCAGAATAATTTTAATAGTGACAATCTATTGCAAACTATTGAAACAATGATAAATGAAAATTGGAGAGAAAGTTCTGCTCAAAAAAATGCCCAGGAAATCAGAAAAATTTTAACTTATGGAGATACCTACTCTCAAGTTGTTGGGGTGATTGAAAATTATCTTCGATGATCGACCACTGGTCATGATTACTGTAAATGGTCCTGGAGAACTTTATTATTGGGCTATGACTCTGTTAGAATCGATTGTTGCCAATAAAGTACCAATACAAGTTTGGATATTTTTAACACCCTGTCAATTTAGTTCTGGTTATGAACAAAAAGTTCTTCAAGAAAATCAGATTGTTACGAAAGTGTTTTCACCGAATGAGACGAAACAAATTTGCTGGGGAAAGAAATCCTTATCCTTCCCTCAACGGGGTTTGATCCTTTTTTTGGGTGGTGATATTTTTAATGCGGTCCTTCTTAAGAAAAAGAGTGGTTATCCCCTATGGGTTTACGGAAGTCATTTACGTTGGCCCAAGCATGTAGACCTTTATTTAGCCCGGTTTCTTTGTGATTATAATCGACATCAGTTTCCTCAAAAGGAATTTATTGGAGATTTGCTTTATTCCTATGTCATCCAAAAAAAGTCCATGGTTGAGAAAGGAGAGCAATGTTTTTATCAAGGTGAACCAAGAATCTTATTTCTCCCTGGGAGTCGGTTATTCGCATATGAGTACCTCATTCCTTTTTATAGAAAAATTGCAGACTTATTGCTTCCAATTTTTCCCAAATCTTCCTTTGCTCTGGGTTTTCCATCATATTATTCGAAAAAAGATGTTCCAAATGATTATGTGAAAAGCATGAAAATCCCTTTTTATTTTGGTGTAACGTCTCAATTGATGTTCCAATCCGATATAGCTATTGCAGTTCCTGGATCATCGAATTTGGAATTATTCTATCGGAAAAAGAAAACCTTAATCATTTTACCTTTAGATTCTAATTTCCAGAATATACCGTTGACTGGGATCCCCGAGTTCATTGGAAAAATACCTCGAATGGGTCCAATGATTAAAAAAATGATAATCAATACAATGAATAAGAGAAAAAAGTGGGTATCCTTACCGAATATTATAATGGATAGAGAGATATTTCCAGAATTACGGGGAAAAATTATGCCTGAGCAAACAGCTCACAAAATTGTTGATATGATTCAAGACCCCCATTTCAATTATGAAATTCCCGAAAAGGATTTTCCGACAACAGCAGTTTCAGCTTTAACTCAATTCATTCAGGAGAAGATTTTATGATCAAAGGGAAAAGTTTCTTTCGATTGCTCAAATATCTGAAACCATACGGTTGGTTGGTATTTGGAGCTCTGATTATGGGTATTTTAGGGGCTGGTATTAGCCTAATTTTTCCTTGGCTGGTTAAGATTATTATTGATCATGTTCTTATTCAAAAGAATCTGTTGTTATTATTATACATAACTTTTGGAATTGTTTTTATATTTTTTATTAAAGGACTAACTTCTTATGTTCAGAATTTATGGATTTCGAAAGCCGGCTTCCGTGTGATCACCAAACTCCGATCAGAATTATATCAGCACATTTATTCTCTATCGGCATCCTTTTTCCAAGAAAATCCATCCGGGGATATTATTTCACGCATGACCAATGATGTAACAAATATCCAAAATCTCTTTTCTCAAACATTTATAAATATTTTTATGGACCTTCTCATCCTGATTGGTTCCATTGGAGTCTGTTTTTACATTAACTGGAAGCTCACCACCCTTTCAATTGTCGTTTTCCCCTTGGTCGGATTGAGTATCGATTATTTAGGGAAGAGAATTCGTGGTGCCTCTCATCTTTTACAATCGAAAACCGCCGTTTTAACTCAACTTATTGAACGAGCTGTTATGGGTATTAAAATAATTCAATCCTATGTTAGTGGCCACTACGAGGTTCAGAAGTTTGAAAAAGAGAATGAGCTCAATTTTTATTTGGCAATGAAACAAGCCAAGGCCAAAGCCCTCTTAACTCCTTTAGTTGAGTTAGTTTCATCAGTAGGATTAACAATAATGATTTGGTTTGGAGGGCGAGAAGTCGTTTTCGGGAAACTCACTCCTGGAGGATTAGTTGCTTTTTTGGGGTATATTGCAACAGCAGCTGCTCCTCTTTCTCATATTTCGAATGGTATTCAAGCTTTACAACAAAGTTTAGCCTCTGCTGAAAGAATATTTGAAATTTTGGATACAACACCACGAGTCCAGGACCTTCGTGAATCGGTATCGATTAATAATGTTACCCAGGGAATTAATCTAAAAAACATTTATTTTTCTTATGGGGGAGAAACAATATTAAAAAATTTTTCTCTCCAAATTGCTAAAGGGGAAAAGATTGGGATTGTTGGTCCGAGTGGTGCAGGGAAAACCACCCTCATTAATCTCCTTCTCCGATTTTACGATCCTGATCGAGGTCAAATTGAAGTTGATGGAATTGATATTCGAAAAATCAAAATGTCATCCCTTCGTCAGCAAATTGGAGTAGTTCTTCAAGATTCATTGGTTTTAGGGGGAACAGTTCGGGAGAATATTCTTTATGGTAACTTGAATGCTTCTGTTGATGAAGTTATTTCCGCAGCTCAACGGGCACACGCTCATGAGTTTATAATCCACTTGGAAAACGGCTACGATACTGACTTAGGTGATATGGGGATGAGACTTTCAGGTGGTCAAAAACAACGAATCGCTATTGCTCGGGCTCTTTTAAAGAATCCCCCTATCCTGGTTTTAGATGAAGCAACATCTAGCCTTGATCCGGAATCTGAAGATTATATTTTGGATACGATCCACAACCACATCGGTAAAGACAAAATCGTCATTCTGATTGCTCATTCTTTAAGAATGGTCAAAGATTTAGATCGAATTGTTTTAATCAAGGATGGAGAGATTCAGGATATAGGATGTCATCATGAACTTCTTAAAAATAGTCCATATTATTGCCAAATATTTGGGAGAGATCTTTAAATTGTCTTGTTCATATGGGCACGAGTTAAATCTTCCCTATAGAGATTGCGGATCTGGATGAGGGAGGGTCGATATTCTTTACTGGCATAGTCTGGATAGGTGTATTCGAAAGGTCGAAAATCACCTTTTTCCCATCGAATTGTTGCTTCGGCATAAATTCCCTTTCCAATATATACTCGATGTGAGAAGTTTTTGGTGGTGGCGAGTACGATTTTCCCCCCATCAAAATAACCAGGATCAAGGTTGATTTTTCTAATTTTATAGGAATCTCCGCTTTGAGTTTCAAGCTGATTCGTTAGAATTTTCCGAGAAGCCAAATCTCCTGGGTCAAAAAGTTCTTGGAAGACCAAAAAAATCCTTTTGAGTTTCTCGCCAATGTCTTGATAGTAATTAGTGTAGGTAAAATCAATAATTGGACTCCTCCACTGAATTGGACCAAATTCTTTTTCAAGCTGAGGTATTATTGTCTCAAGAACTGAAGAATTTTCAAAAAGAACTGCTATAAAGAATTTGACCGGAACTGGATTTTTAATGTTTCCCATAAAGATGTTCCTTTCGTTTTTTGCTTTATCATAACATAAACTGAAATATATCTATATTATTCATTTAAAATCTAAGCTAAAAACCAAGATGTCTCTTAACACTTTTTTCTTAAAAAGCATTCTCCTTCAATTCCCATTTGAATATGAAGGGATTAATCGGTATATTAGTATTTCTATTACCCAATCTTTATTGACTCTAATTTTCTTTTCTCCTCTTTTTTTGGTGGGAGAGACGTTGATGATTGGATTTAAAAATATTTTCATGACCACTATAACAGGTTGTATGGCTGATAGTTTTTAATTGAAAGGGATATAAGATTTGATAGCGATGTTTTTCTTTGATGCTGAATAAAACCATTTTCATGTTACAATTAAAAAGAATGATTGCAAAGAGGTGGTAATTATGACCATGCGATTTTCTACTGATGAGATATTAGAAATGGCTGTTGAATTAGAAAGAAGAGGAACAGTGTTCTATGAAAACCTCGCTAAAAAGACTTCTGATCTAAAATCAAGAGAAATATTTGTTTTTTTAAGTGAAGAAGAAAAAAAGCATTTAGAGTATTTTCAAAAAACGAAGGATGATTTGAACAAACAAATTGATTTTGAACCCGATACGATGGATGAAACAAGTCATTACCTGGGGTCATTGATTGAGAATGGAGTTCTTGGAAAGGTACTCCAAGGTCTTGATCTCACTCAAGGTGATAGTAGTTTAGAGAAATCACTCAATGTGGGCATGGAAGTTGAAAAGGAAAGTGTGAATTTTTATACGAGTTTAGAAATTATGGTGCCAGAAGCAAAAAGGGAATTCCTTAAGAAAATTATTCAAGAGGAAGAAAAGCATTACGCTATTTTGTTGGGAATAAAAAAAGAACTTGGAAAATGCCTATGAATATAGGACTATGAAGGAGATTGAGCCAGTTGAATAATCGAAAGGTAATGATATTCATTGAGAACTTATATCAAGAATTGGAACTCTGGTACCCTTTACTTCGGCTCAAAGAAGAGGGGATAGAGACCAAGTTAGTTGGAACAGGATCTTCCGATTTATATTCCGGAAGAAATGGTTTTCCCGCAAGACCAGAAACAAATGCTTCATCCATATCATCACGAGATTTTGACGGAGTTATCATCCCTGGAGGTTTTGCTCCTGACTATTTACGGCGATATCCGGCAATTATAAATTTGGTAAAAGAGATTTTTCAACAGGGTAAACTTATTGGAGCACTTTGTCATGGGCCAAGTGTTTTAATTTCTGCCGATATCATTCGGGGGAAAAGAATCACTGGAAGTCGTGCAATTCGTGATGATATTGTGAATGCTGGTGGCGAATATATTAACGATTATCAAACGGTGGTTGATGGAAATATTCTTACTGCCCAAGGACCGAATGATTTACCGGCTTTTATGAAAGAAGTCATTGGTTTTTTCTCACAAACGAAACCCCGTTTAAAGAATCCCTTTCCAGAAAGTTTTCTTTATGACGACCATTTAGAGATAATAAGTCTATCTTCAGTCGTGAAAGGATTTCCCACAGTTCTTCTTTTTTTTGATTCAATTGCAAGCCCTCTTTCCCAGAAAGTCTTGGTCGATTATAATCGCTTATCGGGATCAATTCATCAATTTGGTGGAAAATTTCTTGCCATAAGTATCGATAGTATTTATGTGCAAAAAGAGTATACCCAAAAAATGGGTCTGGAATATCCATTATATAGTGATGTAAGTGGGGATACCATCCGGGCTTTTGGAGTAAAAGGGAAAAATAATTTAGCTGAATGGTCGGTTTTCATGATTGATAAGAATGGAATTTTACGTTACTCTGAAAATTGTCCGAGTGGAGATATCGAGAATCTACCAGGTTTTAAAAGGCATTTAGATAGTCTATTCAATTTTTAATTAAAATATTGAAACAATAAAGGAGGAACTGATTATGTCTCAACAAATGAAAGCTGCGGTAATGAAAGGGATAAAAAAGGTTGAAGTTGAAAATCTTCCTATCCCATTACCCAAAGAGGATGAAGTATTGGTTCGAATTAAAAGCGTTGGAGTTTGCGGATCAGACGTCCATTATTTTATAGAAGGTCGAATTGGGGATTATATTGTTGAACCTCCCTTTATCTTGGGTCATGAGTGTTCAGGTGAAGTTGTTGAAATTGGTGCTCAAGTAAAAGACTTAAAGCCTGGAGACCGTGTAACTATGGAACCAGGCATTCCATGCGGAAAATGTGAAAATTGCCGCGCTGGTCGTTATAATCTTTGTCCAGACGTAATTTTTTGGGCTACACCTCCCATTGATGGATCATTTTGCGAATATGTTACACATCCTGCTCATTTTACCTATCGAATTGCTGATCAAGTTTCGTTTGAAGAAGCAGCTTTAGTTGAACCACTTTCGGTTGGTATGTACGCGACTCAAAGGGCAAGAGTTGAACCGGGTCAAACAGCCTTAGTTTTAGGATGTGGTACTATCGGTTTGGTAACTCTTGAAGCTCTTTTAGCCAGAGGGATCACGAAAGTAATTGCAGTTGATGTTGTTGATATGAGAATACAAAAAGCAAAAGAATTAGGAGCATTCTACGTAATTAATCCTCAAAACGAAGATGTTGTGAAAGTGGTAAAAGACCTCACAGACAATAAAGGAGTTCATGTCGTATTTGAAACTGCAGGGAGCGTTGCCACCACTCAAATGACCGTTGAAGTGGTTAAAAGAGGAGGAAAGGTGGTTTTAATTGGTCTTCCATCTCAAGCAGAATTTAATTTCAATATTATTAAAACTATTGATAAAGAATTGGATGTTCTCGGGATTTTTCGTTATGCGAATGCTTATCCGGGATGTGTTGATTTGCTCAATTCAGGACGTGTTCATTTAAAATCATTAATCACACATCGTTTCCCTTTGGAAAAAGCTCAAGAAGCATTGCTCTTTGCCCACGAACACAAAGCTGAATCAATCAAAGTTGTGGTTAATATCTAAACAGGATTTTTAAATATAAGTCATCTTTTTTGAGAGTTTTCAAAAATAAAAATCAAGGTTTAAGAGTCAATGTTACCTAAAACGTTATTACTTCTCAGCAATGGATATGGAGAAGATTCTTTTGCCTCTCTTTTATTGGAAAAGCTGGTTCAATTTACTAAAGCCAATAAAATTCCAACCACTTTTTTGGTTTTTCCTCTTGTTGGGAATGGGGCGCAATTTCATCAATGTCAATCAGAATATCCCGATCAAGTGTCAATTATTGTTCCGCCTTTTTCATTACCGAATGGAGGAGTATACTTAGGTTCTACTTGGCAAAAATCAATACGACTCATTGAAGATTGCTTTCGGGGAGGTATACCGAATAGCGGGTTTATTTTTCGTGAGCTGAAAGAAATTAAAAATAAAATTGACGCAGTCATTGGTATCGGTGATTTTATTCCACCATTATTAAATCAGTTATTTTTAAAAAAAGAATTTTATATGGTTGCCTGCGCCCATACATGGTTGTTAAAAAGAAAGAATCAGCCTTTAGAACGGCTTGGTCGATTAACCCGTTATCTTTTTCGATATGGTTGCCGTCAGGTTTATACCCGTGATCGACCGACTGAGCAATGGTTTCTTCAACTGGGCATTGCTGCAAAATATTTGGGGTTTTTAGGACCGGATATAAAAAAAAATGAAGGGAATCGGAGAAAAATCGTTTTTTTACCCGGAAGCCGAAAGGATTGGAAAAACAATCTTCAGTTTTTTTTCGAAACTTTTCAAGAGGTAAACCTTCAACCACTAAAGGACTATACGATCCATATTGTTTTTTCACCAGGGATTGATTCTCAAGATTTCCAATTGTTATTAGCCTTCCTTGGTAAAAACTATCCCTTTCCATTTACTTGGAGTCAAGGTGATTATTTTCATCATCTTTCTGAGTCGGCTTTCGTCGTTGGATTTGCTGGGACGGCTATTGAACAAGCAGCTTTTTTAGGAATTCCGTCTATTGAACCTTGGCAGAAAAATGCTATTCAAGCCAATCGAGATTTTATTGAAAACCGGCAAAAGCTTCTCCTTCGAGAAGCACTGATTCCAGGGGGAGATACACCCATTCAGCTGGCTCAAGTTCTTAAAAATACCATTTTGAACCTTCAGAGCTATCAAAAAGCCGCCGAGAGTTTTAGCCAAAAGGTTTGGGAAGGAAAATCCAATGGTGGGATGATGATAGCTGAAAATATTATGCGATCTTTAATCAACCAGTGACAGGTACATTATTCTGTCACTGGTTGATTAATCAGCTGTTTTCCTTTGATTACTAATCTAAGCTGATTAGGCTTTTTATAATTTTATTTCATCAAGCAAGGATGCTTGGGCTTCACGTAAAATTTTTGTAGCCTTTTGGACATCTTCAACTCTCATAACTACGTATGCTTTTTGACCCTGGGGAGAAACAAAAGCATAGAGATACTCAATAGAAATTTGATGAAGGGTTAGTGCTTCAACAATTTGGGAAAGTCCACCAGGTCGATCTTCAACACCTACTACCAGAATTTCTGTGAGGGTCGCTGTAAAATTTTCTTTTCGGAGTTGTTCGACCAGCTGTTCTGGTTTTTCAACAATAAACCGGAGAACTCCAAAGTCGGCGGTGTCAGCCAGTGATAAGGCGCGGATATTAACATTCCATTCTTTTAACTTTGCTAAAACGGCATGAAGGCTTCCCGGCTTATTTTCTAAAAAGACAGATATTTGTTTCATCAGAATCCCTCTTTTTTCCGCAGGTCGATGACCCGCTTTGCTTTGCCCTCAGAACGAGTAATACTTTTAGGTTTAGTAAGTTTAACTGAACAGGAAAGATTCAATTCAGCTTTAATTTTTTCTTCAATTTTTTTTCTGAGGTTTTCGAGAACTTTAATTTCATCAGAAAAAATTTCTGAAGAGACCTCTACCTCAACTTCGACTTTGTCTAAGAAATTTTCTCGACTGATTAGAATTTGATAATAGGGTTCAATTCCATCGAAACTTAAAATAACACTTTCGATTTGTGATGGGTAAACATTTACTCCACGGATAATGAGCATATCATCGGTTCGTGAAGTGACCCGTTCCATTCTCGCCATAGTTCGGCCACATTGGCATTCATCATATATGAGAGAAGAAATGTCACCGGTTCGATATCGGATTACGGGTGTTCCTTCTTTGGTAAGAGTGGTGAAAACCAATTCTCCAGTTTCGCCGGGAGGTAAAGGTTTTCCCGTTTGAAGATCAACAATTTCTGGTATAAAACAATCTTCAGAAATGTGAAGACCTTCGTGGAATTCACATTCGAAAGCAACTCCCGGGCCAATGACCTCACTTAAACCATAAATGTCAAAAGCTCGAATTGGAAGCTTTTTTTCAATTTCAGCCCTCATTTCTTCAGACCAAGGTTCCGCACCAAATATTCCTAAGCGAAAGGCAGTCTTTGACCAATCGATTTGGTTTTCTTTGGCAACTTCTGAAAGATAAAGAGCATAAGACGGAGTACAACACAAAACTGAAATCCGAAAGTCTTTTAATATTTGTATTTGTCGAAGCGTATTCCCGCTCGACATGGGTACAACAGTAGCACCTAACTTCTCAGCTCCATAATGAACTCCTAAGCCACCGGTAAATAAACCATATCCAAAAGCTACTTGAATGGTATCCTGTTCAGTAACACCACACCCACAAAGGGTACGGGCTAACAATTGAGACCAGATTTCAATGTCATTGCGGGTGTATCCAACCACCGTAGCTGTTCCAGTGGTACCTGAAGAAGAATGGATCCGTACGATATTCTCCAACGGCTCGGCAATAGCGCCAAATGGATACACCTTCCTTAAGTCCTGTTTCGTTGTGAAAGGAAGGTACTGAAGATCATTGAGCGATTGAACATCATTAATATCAATACCGGCTTGATCAATTTTTTGTCGATAATAAGGAAGATTATGATAGGCACGAATTAAAACTTTTTTTAACCGATTGACCTGAATTTTTTCCAGGTTATGACGTGGCATCAATTCATAATATTCATCCCAAAACGTCGCTGTCACCCCCCATATTTATTTATTGTATTCGTTTTTAAAGAGTTTGCAATGTTTTTCAAAAAAACTGGCTATTTTTTTGAAAAGAAATGAACAAGAATTACTCATTTTATTGAAAAGAGTGTTATACTCTGAATAAAATATTAAAAAAGGAACTACGGGGTGGTTTAAGTGCAGGAATTATCTTCGATTTGGTTGAATGGAGAAATTGTTGACTGGAAAGACGCAACGACCCATGTATTGACCCATGCCCTTCATTACGGAACATCGGTGTTTGAAGGAATCCGTTGCTATAAAACCATTCAAGGATCAGCAGTATTTCGACTTGGCGATCACATTCAAAGATTATTTGACTCAGCTCGAATTATTAAAATGTGTATCCCGTATAGTCAAAAAGAATTGTATCAGGCAACTCTTGATACCATTAAAAAAAATCAAGTTGATGAATGTTATATAAGGCCCTTGGTCTTTCGTGGTTATGGTGAAATGGGGGTTGATCCAACCAATTGTGAAGTGATTGCAGCCATAGCAGTTTGGCCTTGGGGTGCCTATATGGGTGAAGAAGGTTTAAAATATGGTATTCGAGCGAAAATTTCATCCTATACTCGGAATTCCATGAATGCCAGCTCTCCCCGTGCTAAAACGAGTGCCAACTATCTCAATTCGGCTTTAGCCAAAACCGAAGCTAAAGAATTAGGGTATGATGAAGCTATCCTTTTAGATATGCATGGATTTGTTTCAGAGGGAAGTGGTGAGAATATTTTCATGGTAAAAAAGGGAGTGTTGTATACACCACATCCCTATTCAATATTATTAGGGATTACCCGAGATACAGTTATCCGTTTGGCATTAGATTTAGAATATGATGTCAGAGAAACTCACTGTACTCGAGATGACCTCTATTTAGCTGACGAAGCATTTTTTACTGGGACGGCAGCGGAAATTACTCCTATTGT
>Ga0067045_1000195_pt1 | contig 14615 bp, 8 predicted proteins | sample TerdegcTABiofilm_FD_59184 | JGI IMG/M metagenome (GOLD analysis project Ga0067045, IMG submission 59184) | Combined Assembly of (Gp0054472, Gp0054536) Wastewater bioreactor microbial communities from Singapore -Terephthalate degrading...
CGGGCAATTCAGCGATCTGCAACTACCCTCTTTGTCGCCCAGCCCTCTTTTTAAGGTAATTTCTTTTCCTGGAATCTGATGTCAGGTGTTACAACTTTTCCTGGTTCACTCAACCGCGTAAGTCCTAATTATATGAATATATTTTCTCGGGCCTCCCGGTTGGAAAAGACCGGGAAGTCTCCCGTTATCTTCACCGGGAGACGTTGTGGCCGGATAACAGTTCGAGAACCTTCTCTGCTTCCAGTCCCTCGACAAGAACCCTCTTCCGGGACAAAGATGCCCCGGATACTATCCTGACCCGGGAAGCAGGAACGGAGAAGAAGTGCGAGAGGAACTTCACGATCTCTGCATTGGCCCTCCCGTCCCTTGGTGGCTCGCGCACAAAGAAGAGAATGCTCTTTCTCCAGAGGTTATATCCCTGCGGGAAAACAGTCTCCCGGGCACCGGCGACAACATCAATGGAAATGACCGTGCCTTCAGTGGTGGACGTCACTGCATCCCTGTAGTCAGTCATCCATGGTACAGGGGTGTCGCCCGGCATTAACAACTGCGGGTCATCGGTGGCATGGTGCCGTCCCTCCCCCGTTTATCCCCATTACCGGGCGGTGCCTGTCGCACGACCGGGTTGTCCCGTGGTTCACCCCCTGGCATCACGCCAGATGGTCCCCCGGGGACCTATGGTCGTGCTGTGTCGGCACCATTCCCTGTGGGCGCATCGGGTATATATCCCCTTCCCATGAACCACTGGGGCCTGCCCCTCTCGAATGTCCCTGCCTCGTACACGATCTCGCCCCCCATGACCACGACCGCAGGAAATACGGCCGGCATCCCTTCGAAGGGAGACCACCCGGCGCGCGAATGGAGTTCGTCCCCCCGGATCCTGCTCTCTTCCGGGGGATAGATGGCAAAATCGGCCCTGTCACCGACCGAGAAACCGGGAGCAGGTATCCCGAGGATCCGCGCAGGATTGATGCTGGTCTTCTCGATCAGGGAATGGAGGGAGAATCTCTTTCTCCGGCAGGCAGCGAGCGCAAGCGGGACCATCGTCTCGACTCCTGGGATTCCTGCCGGTGCTTCTGAAAACGGCTGTGCCTTCTCCTGCTGCGTGTGGGGGGCATGATCGGATGCGAGGACATCGATCCTCTCCCAGACCGAATAGAGCTCTCTCCTCACAACTTCGGTCCTTAATGGCGGATTGACCTTGCCGCGCGGGTCATCGGGCGAAAAGTCATCGAGCGCGAGGAAGAGGTGATGGGGGGTCACCTCGACCGTCGAGTCCCCCGCGTTCCGGATCGAGCGCGCAGAACTCAGGTGGCAGAAATGGAGCCTGCACCCTGCCCTGTTCATCATCCTCACCCTTTCGACGGCGCGCGCCTCTCCTGCAGGCGACCGGATGGCATGGTGCGCCCGGAGATCCCTGTCATCACCTCCCGCCACTTCCTCGGCGTGGATGGTGCAGAGCCCCCCGATGGCTCCCACGGAATCGAGAACAAGGCTGAGTTCTTCAGAAGTGATTCCGGCTCCATAACTTGAAGCGGCAGTGAAGATCTCGCCGAATGCCATTGCCCCAGCAGCCCAGAGCGGAAAGGGATCTGTTCCCGGCCTGACATCTGCATTGATCGCGAAGTGGCAGAACGATTTCCCGGAGGCCTCCCTCACCCTTTCCCTAAACGAGTCCGGGGTCGAGAGGGGAGGGACGGTATTGGGCTGATCGACAACCACGGTGACGCCCCCTGCAAGCGCGCTCTGGCTCCCGCTCTCCCAGTCCTCCTTCTGTCGCTGCGTCCTCCCCCGCATGTGGACATGCATGTCGATTGCAGCCGGGAGGACAGTCATTCCCCTGCACGGGAGGACCCGGGATGCAGGAAGGCCTGCCCCTGCGTGGCAGACCTTTCCGTCCCTGATGGAGATATCGGCCACCCGTCCCCCGGGGAGGAGGACATCGCGGAGGACGAGGTCACAGGAATCTCCTGTCATTTTAGAGAGATCCGCACGGTACGAGATTTACTTTACTTCCGTGCCCGGCAAGCAGGATCTCCCCTGCCAGAGGCTTCCGGGCTCTGCTGGGCTCACGGAGGGGTATCCTGCCGGACCGGGTAACTGCGCCGGGAACGTATCCCGGAAACGTTAATGAGAGAACCTGACTGATTACCTTCCTGGAAATTTTCAGGTGAATTACCATTATGAAACACATTGCTGCGGTCATTTTCGCATCGGTCATCCTGATCCTGATTGCCGTGCCCTGTCTTGGTGAAGAGACATTCCCGGCCCCTGTGACGCCGGAGGAGAGCGGGACACTCGCCGGGCCGGTCACTCTCCCTCCTCCGATTGGAGGCGAAAAAGGGTACTTCTCCATTGATTCGGTGCCTTCCGGGGCCGATGTGATATTCGACGGGACATTCATTGGCGAAACCCCCCTCGTTGCGGAGGTGCTCTCGACCGGGACTCCGTCGCACACCATTTCAGTCAGCAGGTATGGATACAAGACCTGGATACGGCAGTACAAAGAGAACCCGGCACCCGGCCAGACGATATACGTGACGGCCGACCTCGAGCCCGTTGCCCAGACAGGATCGATCGTGGTGAGTTCTTCTCCCGCGGGAGCCATTGCACGGCTCGATGGCGGAGAGACCCTCGTCACACCGGGAACGTTCCAGTATGTTACCCCGGGTTACCATACCGTCGAGATTTCACTCTCGGGCTACTTCCCGTACAGCACTTCGGTCAATGTTGCAGCCGGCGGGACATCGAGTGTCAGTGCGTCCCTCTCCCCCATGCAGACGACAGGATCCCTCCGGGTCACATCGTCGCCACCGGGAGCCGAAATCTATGTCGACGAGATCTACAGGGGATACACACCGATGACCGTGGGATCGCTCGCCACGGGCGGGCATACCGTCCGCCTGCACCTCGCGGGGTACCAGGATAACAGCCAGAACGTAAACATCGGGAGCGGCAGCCAGTCCGTCGTCTCTGTCACGATGACCCCTGTCTACCAGCCCACAACCGGGGACATCCTCGTCTCCTCCACCCCTGACGGGGCTGCCATCTACCTCGACGGTAACTACCGGGGCAGGACCAGCGAGAAGAATCCGTTCGATATCACGGGCGTGGCACCCGGAACCCACACCGTTGCCCNCCTGAAAAGCGGGTACAGGGACTATTCTGCAGATGTGACGGNATCCGCCGGGAGGACGACAACCGTCTCAGCCGTGCTCACGCCGGGCTCTGTACCACCGTCAGTGGGACAGGTTTCAGTCGAGTCCACGCCTTCAGGTGCAGACGTGTACCTCGATAACACCTACAGGGGCTTTACACCGCTGATCCTCCACGATGTCCCGGCAGGATCGCACAGCATCCTGCTCAGGATGAGCGGGTACAGTGATTTCCTGTATGCCGTGCAGGTGACCGCGGGACAGACGGCATCAGTCTTCGGTGGGCTCTCGCCCCTCCCCACGACGGCCCCGACGAAATCTTCCCTGCCGGCTGCAGTGGCTGCGCTTGCAGTCCTTGCCGGTCTTGTCCTCGCCTCGTGCAGGAAAAACTGAGTGGAACCTGAAAAACCCATTTTTTTTGAAAAACAGCATGCGAGGGATGGGATTTGAACCCAAGAACTCCTGCGAGACTGGACCCTGAATCCAGCGCCGTTGACCTGGCTTGGCTACCCTCGCTCCTCCTATTTTTTTATCGCCCGGGAAAATAAAGATGTGGATAAAACNGAATGCATCCCGGTTTCAGTTCCTGCTCCCGTTTCTGCCGNCAGGCTCCTTTTGCCCCGATTTCTCCCTCATCTCCCTCTCCCNGAGGACATTTCTCTTGATCTTGCCTGAAATCGTCTTTGGCAGATCGTCCANGAACTCGATGGCACGGGGGTACTTGTAGGGTGCCGTGATCTTCTTTACGAACTTCTGGATATCCTTTGCAAGCTGATCGGTTGGCTCGTACCCTTCTTTCAGCACGATGAATGCCTTGACGATCATGCCGCGGATGACGTCAGGAGACCCGATAACCGCAGCCTCCTTCACGGCAGGGTGCTCGAGGAGGGCGGATTCCACCTCGAAGGGACCGATGCGGTAGCCTGAGCTCTTTATCACGTCGTCGTCCCGCCCCACGAACCAGAAGTACCCGTCAGGGTCCCTGTATGCCTTGTCCCCGGTGTAGTAAAAATCCCCGACGAAAACGGCAGAGGTTGCCTCCGGGTCGTACAGGTACCCTTCGAAGAGCCCGACGGGTCGTGGTTTGACACGGATTGCGATCCTGCCCACCTCGCCATCCGGAACGGGGTTTCCCTCCTCGTCGTGGAGCTCGATGTGCCAGCCGGGTGCGGGCTTTCCCATCGACCCGGGTTTTGTCTCCATGCAGGGGAACGTCCCGATGACGAGGACGAGTTCTGTCTGCCCGTAGCCCTCGTAGATGGAGAGCCCGGTCCCCTCTTTCCAGACCCGGATCACCTCGGGGTTGAGAGGTTCGCCAGCGCTCACGCAGTGACGGAGTTCCTTGAGGTCGTACTTCTTGAGATCGGCGAGGATCAGCATCCTGTAGACCGTTGGCGGTGCACAAAAGACCGTCACCTCGTACTTCTCGAGGATCGGCAGGAGCACTGTCGCCTTGAACTTCCCCCTGATATCGTACACGAGGATGCAGGCACCCTGGAGCCAGGGACCAAAGAACTTGCCCCACGAGGATTTCGCCCACCCGGTATCCGCAAGGGTGAAGTGCAGGTCATTTTCGTTGAGATCCAGCCAGAACCGTCCGGTCGTGACATGCCCGAGGGGCAGGGCATGGTTGTGCAGCACCATCTTGGGCTCGCCCGTCGTCCCTGACGTGAAGTAAATAACGAGAGGATCTGCTGCCTTTGTCCTCTCCATCCCTGTCATGGAGATGAGTCTCCGGGATACGGGTGCAGGGTACTCCTGTTCCACAGGGTAGCTGATCCAGCCGGGCAGCTCGGCATCGGTCACGAGCCGTGCGTGGAGTGTCGGGCAGCTGCTGCAGATCTCCTCGATCTTCCCTGAATTTTCGCGGTCCGTGATGACCATGCGGATCTTTGCGGCATTGATGCGGTACTTCAGGTCCTTTGGCGTGAGCATCGTCGGGCAGGGACAGAAGACCGCGCCGAGCTTGATGCAGGCAAGGGCGAATATCCACCACTCGGGAACCCGGGGGAGCATGATGATGACGCGGTCGCCCTTCTTGATGCCGTACTTGAGGAGCATGTTTGCAGCAGAGTTCGAGAGGTTCATCAGCTGGCGGAACGTGAACGTCCGTTCCTTTCCCTCCTGGTTCACCCATACCATGGCAAGCCGGTTCCGGTCCTTCTCCGCAATCCTGTCGATCACATCGAATGCAAAATTGTAATACTCGGGCACGGTCAGGGAAAAATGGTCGTAGACTTCCTGGTAATTGTGCATATTGTGCTCATGGACCACCATATGAAACAGATCATGGGAAAAGACGGGACAAAAAGGTGCCTCTTTTCTCCGGGGAGAAGGGATAGTCCCCGATTTCCACGGGACAAACCGTTCAGTGGTAACGGACGGGAAACAAGAGAGGTGAGGGGGAGAGAAGAGTCGTCACTTCTTCTTATTGAACCTCTCCATCTCCATGCTGCGCAGCTCGTTCCGCCTGATCTTGCCGGAGAGCGTCTTTGGGAGTTCTGTCACGAACTCGATGGCACGGGGGTACTTGTACGGAGCGGTGTTCTTCCGGACAAAGGACTGGATATCCCTGACGAGTCTCTCCGATGGTTCGTATCCCGGCTTGAGCACGATGAAAGCTTTCACGATCGTACCGCGGATCAGGTCGGGTGATCCAACGACTGCCGATTCTGCGACTGCCGGGTGCTCGAGGAGGGCGGATTCCACTTCGAAGGGGCCGATTCGGTACCCTGCGCTCTTGATGATATCGTCATCCCGGCCTACGAACCAGAAGTACCCCTCCTCGTCCATGAATGCCTTGTCGCCGGTATAGTAGAAGCCGTTTGCAAACGACTCTGCATTCGCCTGGTCATTGTCCAGGTACCCGACGAAGAGGCCAACGGGCCGGGGATCGAGCCTGATTGCAATCCGGCCGACCTCGCCTCGGGGGACAGGCTTTCCTTCCTCGTCATGGAGCTCGATCTGCCAGCCCGGTGCCGGCCTTCCCATCGATCCGGGCTTCACCTTCATGCCCCTGAACGTCCCGATGCAGCAGACAGTCTCTGTCTGGCCGTAACCTTCCGCAATGGGAAGCCCTGTACCCTCCTGCCAGACCCGGACGACCTCGGGGTTGAGCGGTTCCCCGGCGCTCACGCACCGGCGGAGCTCGCGGAGGTCGAACTTCTCGAGATCTGCAAGGATCAGCATCCGGTATATTGTCGGCGGGACGCAGAAGGTAGTAATCTCGTATTTTTCCATGAGGGGGAGGATCTCGGTGGCCTTGAACTTTCCCCGCACGTCGTAGATGAACAGGCAGGCACCAAGGATCCATTGCCCGAAGATCTTTCCCCACGCACACTTCGCCCACCCCGTGTCCGAGTAGGTGAAGTGGACATCGTGCGGTGTTAAGTCCTGCCAGAGGGCGGCGGTGACCAGGTGGCCGAGAGGGTAGGAGTGGTCATGCAGGACCATCTTCGGCTCGCCGGTCGTCCCTGACGTGAAGTAAATGAGCATCGGGTCAGACGAGAGGGTCCTGTTCTCGACCGGCATGCTCACCGAGTGGTGGGAGACCGGGGCCGGGTAGTGCAGCTCGAGCGGGTAGCTGATCCATCCCGGGAGTTCCCCGTCGACAAGGAAGCGGCAGGTGAGGGAGGGGCAGTCATCGATCACCTCGTCGACCTTACCGGCATGTTCCGCAAGGGTGATGACCATCTTGAACTTTCCGGCATTCAGGCGGTACCTGATGTCCTTTGGCGTGAGCATCGTGGGACAGGGGCAGACCACGGCACCGAGCTTGATTAAGGCTATCATGAATACCCACCACTCCGGTATCCGGGGCAGGACCAGGAGGACACGGTCCCCCTTCTGGATCCCGTACTTGATCAGGATGTTTGCCGCCTGGTTCGAGAGGTTTTTCAAGTCACGGAAGGAGTACTTCTTTTCACAGCCCTCCTGGTTGACCCAGATCATGGCGAGCTTATTCCTGTCCTTCTGTGCCCACGAATCGATGACGTCATAGCCAAAATTGAAGTACCGGGGAACGGTGATCGAAAAATTCCTGCNCATTTCCTCGTAATCTTCCCCCAAGACCGCTATTCCTTCCATGATATCCCGAGAAAGGTCGCTTTTTGTGAATTTTAAGTTGCCCATCCGATGCCGTTGCACGGTGCGGCATCGATACCGTCTGGCTGGATGAGACCTGTGCCTCACCACCGGCATGCGTCTGACACCTCGGCGTGGCTCAGTCGATCCCGTGACAGGATTCACCCCCTATATTTGAAAAATCGAATGATTGCGATTATGCCGATCCGCTCACCGGGCATGTACCTTGCACCGGCGATCCTGCCACCCTCTCACCAGAACCTCCGGGTGCGGATGTAGTTTCGTTCCGCTTTGATGATCTCGGCGTAAAAGGCATTTCCTTCAGACAGCGTCGAGAGAATCCGGGAAGCATTCTCGGGACCTACACCCCGTGCCGCGAGTGCGATCACTGCCTTTTTCCCGCTCGAGAGGACGAGGTTTGCATTTCTCAGGAGGCGGATCTCTGTGGCGCGATCTTCCTCGCTCTTCTTCTTTTTCGATGCTATCCCCAGGAGCGGTTCCTCCCATGGCTTGAGGACCGCAACCAGCCTTGCCTGGCAGAGGGGGCAGCGCGGGGGGTCGGGGACACGGCTGACCACCGTCCGGGACTTCCACTTCCTGCAGTTCATGCAGGCAAGGATGACCTCCTGCTGGTCAATGCGGCGCTTGAGCGTTGCAATCACGGCCTGATCCGCAGCCGGCGGCGGGATCATGTCGCGNGAGGAGAAGAGTCCTGCGGCCCCGATCAGGCTCTGGGGCGATAGTGAAACCCTGATCTGGCCGTCTTTTACCATGGACACGATCCGGGATGCTGCCGGGACGTCCATGTACACCGAGAAGAGCTCGCGGTACGCCTCTTTCTGGATGACTGTCCCCTCGAAGGTCTCGACCAGTCGCGACACGGATATCTTCTCATAATCTGCATCGGGATCGATCGCTCCGAACTTCTTTGCCACCTGGACAAGCTTCCATTTGAAGAGGGCTGTCCTCTTCATCGCAAGCTGCAGGATCCCCTCGAGGTGGGAGGGATCAAGGGAGATCAGGGTCTCCCGCACGTCAGCTGCCTTCACTGCCGGAGGCAGGCGGAGAAATATCCGGTACGCATCGATCTCGATTCCGACGGTCGTCCCGAACCGGGCAGAGAGCAGGATGGAGAGAACGCGGGCGAGGGCCTCGTTCGCCTTGTGACCGGCACAGACGTTGCAGACGACACCATCCGGAACATTTTCGAGCGTGATCAGTGTGTCGTCCGGGACGGGTGTCCGGTTTCTCTCCATCTCCCCGAGTACCTTCAGGGCAAAGGACGTCGGATCCTCTCCCGCGCCATATAAAGAGAAGTCCCTCTTCCGGCGGAGCTCTGCCACCTCCCGTGCGATCGAGAAGGGAACAGGGATCTGTTCTCCCTCCCACGAGGGTATCTCCCCCTTCGCCCTGCGCGCCGGTTCCACGGTCAGTTTCCCCTCTCCGATATCGAGGACCCTCCAGAGCTGTCCCTTCGTGACAAAGACGATACCCGTGTGGATGAAACCGGCCACGAAGGACTCGTCGAGTGTCCCGACCGTCCTGCGGGAGACCATGTCAAAAACGGTCACCTTCCGCTCGTCAGGGATCATGGAGAGGTTCCCGGAGAGGTACCGCCGTGACCGGGCCGCAGAGCGGATCATGTCCCCCTCGATCCTGATGAGACGGTGCTCTGCCATCTGGGCGCAAACTTCGTCGACCAGCTCTTTCGCGCCAAGGAAGGGGTAACTCCTCCCCACGATCTCCTTCACCTTCTGCCGGGGGATATCCCGGTACTCGACGGCAAGCGCGGCTATCTGGTTTGCAAGGACATCGGCAGGACCAGTGGGGACGGACACGTCCTCGATCTTTCCCTCGCAGGCACGCCGGGCTATCACGAGCGACTCGAGCAGGTCGTCAAATCCGGTTGTAAGCACGGTCCCCCGGGAGACAGCGTCAAGGTGGTGCCCGGCCCTCCCGACCCGCTGGACCAGCCTCATCACCTCGCGGGGCGACCCGAACTGGATGACGTGCTCTATCCTGCCGATATCGATCCCGAGTTCCATCGAGGATGTCGCGATGAGACAGCGTACTTCTCCCTTCCTGAACCTCTCCTCTGCCTCGATCCTCACCTCTCTCGAGAGCGACCCATGGTGAACCTCGACGTCTCCCCGGGAATAGAGGTGGTGACCGAGGGCCTCGGCAGTCACGCGGGTATTTGTGAAAAGAAGGGTCGAGGTATGCTGGTCGATTGCCCGGGAGATCCATTCGCACTGTGACTCGAAGGAGTCCCCGGAGAACTCGACCCTGATGTCGAGGCTCTCTGCAACCGGAACGGAGACGACCGAGAAATCCCTCTCCCCGCAGAGGAATTTTCCCATATCCACGGGGTTTCCGACCGTGGCAGAGAGGCCTATCCGCTGGAACTCGCCTGAATACTCCCGCACCCGTTCGAGAGCGACGGCGAGCTGGGAACCCCTCTTGCTCCCCGCAAGCTCGTGGATCTCGTCGACGACCACGTACCTGACGGCAGAAAGGTGCTTCCTGANGACCCTTCCCATCAGGAGTGCCTGCAGAGTCTCGGGGGTCGTGATAAGGAGGTCGGGGGGAGAGAGTGCCTGCTTCCTCCGCTCCGCCTGCGACGTGTCCCCATGCCTGACCCCGACGGTGAGGCCAAGGTTCGTGCACCACCACGAGAGGCGCGAGAGCATGTCCCGGTTCAGGGCACGGAGGGGCGTGATGTAGAGGGTGGTGATGCCCCCTCCCTTTCCGGCAAGCATCGCATCAAAGACGGGGATCATGGCACTCTCCGTCTTTCCCGTTCCGGTCGGTGCGATCAGGATGAGGTTCTTTTTTTCCCTCACGAGGGGGATGGCCGCTTCCTGGATCGGGGATAACCGGAAGAAGCCGCGTGCACGGATAAGGTCCCGGACCCGCGGGTCAAGATGCTGTATTGTCTCCATCTGCCTCCAGGAGAGAGAAAGGACCAAGATATGTCCCGTCTGAGAGGAATAGTTCCGATCTCGCGAGATCGATGCATCGGGAGAGGGGACTTACCGGGTTTTCCATCATGCGCCGGACATCATAACCGGCAAGTTCGCAGAAAGCAGGGATGAAGAGGACCCGCGTTTCCCGGCCGGGGTCCCCTCCTTCGCCGGAGAACTGGAGACAGGCATCACGNGCCACACCGAAAAGGAATCCGGGTGCCCGGAGCGCNCATCCCNCCTCGTCCTGCACCGAGACCATGATGTGGTGATGCCCTGCAACGATCAGGTGTCCCCGGAGAGTCGGGGCGGGGTAGGTATGGCCGTGAAGGTATCCCACGCCGTCAAAAAGTGCCCCGTCCCTCGGGAGGACCTCGCCGGGGCAGAGGAACTCCTCGATACCCGGATCGTGGTTTCCCGGGACGACGAAAAAGGGAATCATCGACCTGATTTTCTCAAAGAATTCCGGGATCTCCCTCATTTCCTGCCGTGTCGGAAAGGGAACACCGTGCTTGATGTCCCCGAGGAGGATGAGTGCATCAGGGTCTGCCGATTCGATGCAGGCAACGAGCCGTTCGGTCCGCTCCCTGCTCCTGCTCCGGATGTGGACCCCGTGGCCAGAGAGGGATAACTCGATCCCGAGGTGAAGGTCACCTGTCACGAGGACCCGTTTTTGGTTCTCCACGACCAGGGCCGGACCGGATGCGAGGAATTCCAGTTTCATAAGAGTTTGAATATGCCCCTGCTCGGCTGGTAACACTCGTCATCCCGGCAGAGCGCCTCGACAGCGGCCACAACATCCTGATGGGAAAGACCGCTGTTTGCGGCTTTCCTGATTATCTCTTCGAGCGATATCCCCGTTTTCCCGCCATGTTCCCTCATTATCGCGAGGACAAGGGAGGCTGGATCCACCCCCGTTCTCTCCGGGGGGACAGGTGGCTGAATGCTGGTGACAGCCTCCTGCACCATTCGGGCAAGGGAAGAGAGCCGCGAGAGGTCGGGGCCGTAGGATAGAGCAAGGGCACGGATAAGGGGAGTGTCTGTTCCTGACCGGAGCTTCTCCTCGATCTCCGTAAGGCGGCCCATTGTCGATTCAGCTGTCCGGAGCACCCAGATGTCCCGTGCATACCGGTCGACAGCACGTATGTCGAGTACCTTGAGGATGCAGGCAGCAGGGCGTCCTCCCCGGGCGAGGTAGGGCTTTCCGATAACGGTCACGAAGCAGGGGATCTCGAGCGAGGAGAGGATCGTCCGGACATCTCCTGCGAGGGGATCTGCCTGAAGGGAGAAAGCCCCCGTCGGATCGGCCATACGGGCATGCACGGTCTCGCCCCCGCACCCTTTCCGCTCGAGCAGGGCCCCGGAGCAGAAGACGACCGAGAGCACGGCACCTCCCGGTGTGAGAACGGCGGGTTCGACAAGACCTTCGCCCGGATACGGGACTGATGCCATATTGAATTCTGCAGCAAAAACCCTCTGGAACATCATGCACTGGNCGTAACGAAAATTTCCTGCCTGGAAATTCCCGCTGGATGTATACCATGTTTGCCTGCAATGCACATATCGCTATTCATGGAAGAAAGGGGGAATGACCGTGATGNGACAAAAGACCCGCCGGGANAGAAGGAAATAATACCGGAAGGCTGGAAACCGAATGTTCCTCCTGTTGTCCGGTATGCGCGAAGATGGAAATGGTTCCCGGAACACAGAACTTTTTACAGTGACGAATCGCAAAACAGAGTCAGAATTTTCCATTTTTGCCAATAAATTTATATATATAGAGTTACTCCAGTCACTGTACAGGGTTTATATGAGGACGAAATGGCTCACATGGCTTATCATACTGAGTCTTACCCTTGTCAGTGGGATCAATGCCCTCCCTATTCCGGCACCCGTTCCTTCTATCGGAGAGATGCCGATGGTGCCGATCCGGGAAGCGTACCCGGCTGACGGGCAGGTTCAGGCAGGAGTGCGGGGAGACGCACAGGCAATCCCCCTCCAGTTCGTGAAGAATGCCGGCCAGAGCGATGATGAAGTTGCATTCATCGTTCTCTCAGACGGAGGGACACTCTTTTTCTCGCCATCGGGAGTGGCAATAAGACTGGTCAATCCCGGCAGTGAGATGAACCGGACGACAGAAATCGGGTATACTTTCGAGGGAGCAGCCCCGGACCCGGAGATTGTCGGTCTCCATCCCTCGGAGAGCACCGTACACTTCCTGATTGGAGACGACCCCCGGTTCTGGTACACGAATGTTCCTGCGTATGCTGGAATCGCGTACAGGAACCTCTATCCCGGCATCGACCTTGAATATGCAGGAACCCCTGCCGGCATCAAGAGTGTCTATTCAGTGTCACCCGGCGCGTCCCCAGACTCGATCGTGCTCGGGTACAGGGGGATATCGGGGCTATCCCTGACGGAAGAGGGCAGACTCCACATCCATACCCCCGCGGGAGACCTCGTCGAGGACCCCCCGGTCTCTTACCAGGAGATTGACGGCAAAATTATCCCGGTAGAGGCATCGTTCCTCCTCCTTTCGCAAGACAGGGTCGGTTTCTCGGTGGGAGAGTATGACCCGGAGTACCCCCTTGTCATTGACCCGGTCATGAAATACGGAATCTTCCTGAGGGGTATCGGTCTTGCATCCGGTCGTGCGATTGCCGTGGGGCCGGACAGATCTGTGTATGTCACCGGGGAGACTTTCCCTTCACCTTACTCCATTCAGGGAGCATCTTTCGGACCTCTTGGTGGCGATAGCGATGTCATTGTTGCAAGAATCAATCCCGATGGGACCGCTCCCCTGTATATTGCGTATATCGGAGGTGGGAGAAACGAGACACCTTATGGAATCGGTGTCGACCCTTCAGGATACGCGTATATCTCCGGTGNCACAGACTCCCCTGATTTCCCCGTGAAAAATGCCGTCCAGAATTACCTCGCAGGAGATGCGGATGCCTTCGTCCTCAAGCTCTCCCCGGACGGATCCGATCCTGTCTTTTCGACGTTCCTTGGGGGGACACGGTGGGACTCTGCAAAAGGTCTTGCCCTTGACAGGTTCGGGAATATCATCATTGCCGGCAGCACATCGTCATTCTCCATGCCCGAAATTGGGCACCCGACCCACACGGACTACGCGGGAAGCCAGGACGCATTCGTCCTCAAAATGACGGGCGATGGACAGGAGATAATCTACTCGGAGTATATCGGTGGCAAGCAGAAGGATGCCGGCAATGGTGTTGCCGTGGATCGTGACGGCAATGCATACGTGACAGGGGAGACCTCTTCACCTGATCTCCCTGTCAGGAATGCCTACCAGTCAGCGCTCGCCGGCTGGACCGATGCGTTTGTCACGAAGGTGAACCCGACCGGTGAATTGGTATACTCCACGTACCTTGGCGGCCCGCAGAACGATGTCGGGCATTCCATCGCTGTCGACTCCTACGGGCGTGCCCATGTCACGGGATCGACGCTCATGAGCGTGTTCCCGGTGAGGGATGCATTCCAGCCGACCTCGGGAGGCGCAATGGATGCATTTTATAGCTACTTCTCCCCGGACGGCAGGAGCCTCCTCTATTCCACGTACCTCGGCGGATCCTGCAATGACGGGGGGACCAGTATCACCGCAGACAGCTATAACACGATCTTTATCACCGGTTCCACTGCTTCCCTCAACTTCCCGCTCGTCGACCCATACCAGCCGATGTTCGGAAACGGCGACCCCAAGGCAACAGATGCCTTCGTGGCAAAATTCTGCCCGGGAGAGACCCGCCCCGATTACCTGACGTACCTTGGAGGAACGGGAATGGATACAGGAGCATCAGTTGCCACTGACGGGGTGGACTGCGCCTATATCACGGGATATTCTGATTCCCCGAATTTCCCGGTATCAGACCCCTATCCTCCCGCTTTCGAACCGAAGGGTGCAGGAGGGTTCCTCTTCGTCCTCCGCGACGATGCCTGCACTCCCCCCTGTATCCTGCCGGTTGCCGATTTCTCGGCGAACCGGACCTCCGGGCATGTGCCAATGAGCGTCACATTCACCGATGAGTCGACCGGTGAACCACTGATCTGGTCATGGGATTTCGGTGATGGCACAACGTCCCTCGAACAGAACCCCGTGCATACCTATACTGCCGAGGGAGCGTATTCGGTCTCACTGACCGTCGCCAACGAGTGTGGCCCGGACTCTATCACGAAACACGAGTACGTCCACGTCCTCCCGCCCTGCACTCCCCCAATCGCTAACTTCTCGGCCAACCAGACGTCCGGTCTTTCTCCCCTCCACGTCCTCTTCACTGACCTCTCGACGGGAACTGAACCGCTCTCCCACTCGTGGAACTTCGGTGACGGGTCCACCTCTGAAGAGCAGGACCCCGTCCACGTCTTCTCCGAACCGGGTTCCTACAACGTCACC
>Ga0067045_1030621_pt1 | contig 14611 bp, 10 predicted proteins | sample TerdegcTABiofilm_FD_59184 | JGI IMG/M metagenome (GOLD analysis project Ga0067045, IMG submission 59184) | Combined Assembly of (Gp0054472, Gp0054536) Wastewater bioreactor microbial communities from Singapore -Terephthalate degrading...
GAATTGGCCCGGATTATTCACGCCTCGAGAATCCCGACGCACCCTGCGTCACACTAGCCCGACGCGCAAGCGAGGGTAACTCGTTGCCCCTCCCTCGCTTGCGCTTCGGGCTAGTGTTTGGCCATGAATAATCCGGATTGGGTTGCTCCGGCGTCGGGTGCGAAACGCGGCAGAGGCTCCTTCGCCGCGCCGGTACCTTGTCAGAAGGGAGGAGGGTGGAGTATTCTTCTTGGTAGGGGAGGTGGGACATGGGCATGAACGCGCCTTGGCGAACCATCGGCATTCAGGCGGTGCAAGCAATGGCGGTCGCCTGGGGACTCGCCGTGGGCGCCGTCGGCGTGGCTGCCGAGCCTGCTCCCCAGGCGAGTAAGCCTGCGGCTCCCGGGCCGTCCGACCAACGGATCGAACGACTCGTCGCGCAGCTCGGCGACAAGGATTTCGCCGTGCGTCAGCGGGCCCAGGACGAATTGGCCAAGGCGGGATTCCAGGCTTTCGAGGCGCTCAATGCGGCGTCGAACCACCCGGACTTCGAGATCGCCAGCCGGGCCCGCTATCTTCTCCGTCTCATCCTCAGCCAGTGGACCAGCGACGAAGACCCACCCGAGGCACGCAAGCTGCTGGAGGGGTACGACCTGCTACCCCTTGAGGAGCGGGCGGGACGGATCACGCGACTGATCCTTCTCCCGAAAGGGGGCGGGATTGCGGTCGTATGCCGTCTGATCCGTTTCGAGAAATCAAGCCTCCTGGTCAGCCATGCGGCGTTGGAGGTCCTCCGGCACGAGCCGCTGGACCGATCGGGCTGGACCCGATTGGCGACGACCCTGCGCAAAAACCTCTCCGGATGTCCGCGTGGGCCGGCGCAGTGGCTTCTCACGTACGTCGGCCTCCGCGACGACCCTCGCACCGCGGCGGACGCCTGGGCCAAGCTTGCGAAAGAGGAAGAACAGACGCTCCACGCGCACCCCGAGCAGACCGTGCGGGGGGCGGCGATCATGCTTGCCTACCTTCTGGCCGGGGCCCAGGCCCGGCTGGGCGATCAGGCGGCCGCCGATCGCACCGCCGCGCACGCCCGGGAACTCGGCGGAGGCCGGGAACCACTGCAGATCAGCGAACGCCTGCGGACCGCCTCTTCGCTCCGGCGGCGTGGGTGGGTCCCGTGGGCCGAAGCGGAGTATCGCCGTGCGGCCGAGATGGGTCCGGTCGTCTACAAGGTGGCCGCCCTGGTCTACTTGTCGGAGATGCTCCACGATCAGGGACGCGACTTGCAGGCAGCGGAAGCCCGCAAGGACGCGGTCGACGCGATCCACCGGATGCCCGCTCCGGCACGCGAGCAGACCAAGGAAACGCTCGCCCTTTCCCATCTCGATCCGGCGGAGATCGGGGCGAGGATGAACTACTTCTTCGCGTGCCACTGGGAGCGGCAAGGCGACCGGGCGAAGCAGCGGAAGCACCTGGAAGAGGCGATCCGGTCGAGCCCCTTCGAGGTCGACACGCTCATTGCCCTCGGCCGGCTCCCGGAGCAGTCGGAGGCTGAGCACAAGAAGACCCGCAAGCAGATCGACCGGGCCGCGGAGATGCTCCGGCGCGAAATCCAGGAGAATCCCGACGAGGCGAACGCCTACAACCAGGCCGCCTGGCTGATCGGCAATACCCAGGGTAACCTCGACGAGGCCCTCCGATTCGCCGAGAAGGCCGTCGAACTCGAGCCCGACAACAGCGCATACCTCGACACCCTGGCCCATGTCCACTTTGCCAAGGGCGAGTTGGACCAGGCGATCCGGTACCAGAGCCGGGCCGCGGAGGTGGACCCCCATAACGGCCTGATCGTCAGTGAGTTGAAGGTCTTTCGCGATGCGGCGGAGAAGGGGAAGAACGCCAAGAAACCGTCATCCCGTCCGGGTCCGAAAGGGTGAATCGCCATGAAGAAGATCCTGGTCCGTGGTGCCCAACTGGCGACGGTCGACCAGGGGCAAGGCCCGCCCGTCTTGCTGGTCCATGCCTTCCCCCTGAATCACTCCATGTGGGACGCCCAAGCGGCGGCCCTCGCCTCGCGATGGCGGGTCATCGTGCCCGACCTCCGCGGGTTCGGCCAAAGTCAGGTCTCCGAGGGAACGGTGACCATGGAGCAATTCGCCGACGACCTGGCCGGACTCCTCGACGAGCTTGGCGTCGGCGAACCGATCGTCTTCTGCGGGCTGTCGATGGGTGGGTACATCGGATGGGAGTTCTACCGCAAGTACTCCTCCCGCGTTCGGGCCATGGTCCTCTGCGATACCCGCGCCGTGGCCGACACTCCCGAGATCCGCGCGGCCCGGCAGGACATGATCGAGCGGGTCCTTCGTGAGGGCCCGGAACCCATTGCACAGGCCGTGATTCCGAAGCTGCTGGCCGGATCGACGGTCGCCTCGCGCCGGGAGGTGGCCGCCGGGGTGCACCGGATGATCGTCTCGAACGACCCCCAGGGAATTGCGGCGGCCCTGCGCGGCATGCGCCAGCGGCCCGACGCCACGGATCTGCTGCCTCAAATCCGCTGTCCGAGCCTTCTTCTCGTCGGGAAGTTCGACGCCATCTCCACCCTCGAGGAGATGCGGAGCATCGCAGGCAAGATCCCGGGTGCGAAACTGGTGACGATCGCCGGCGCCGGCCACCTGACGCCGCTCGAACAGCCGGCACCAACCACGGCCGCCATCGAGAACTTCCTCGCCGGCCTCGAATCGCAAGGAAGCACCACGGACTGACCTCCGCATCCTCACGGTAAACAACGGCGGGCCGGACGATTCTCCGAATCCGGACGACCAGGACGATCAAGGAGGTCGGCCTCAAAGATAGACGGTAAACCGTTCTGACCCGTTTTCTGACCCGAGGTCGAACAGAATTACCACGACGACGAACATCTCAGCAACAGAGATGATGCGCCGTGGCGGTCGTTGAGGGGCTTCTGTCATGGCTCAATCGCAGAACTTCGATCGTTGTCGCCGGGGTTGTACACCGCTCGGCGCATTGTGCCAGCCATCTTTCCGTTGTAGAATTCCCGTGTTCTTGCGGGTCGCTAGGCCGCCGTAACCAGCCGTTTTAGGGTGTCCGTCTACCCTGCGATAGAGTGGCAGAAGAGTTCAGCTGGCGTCCAGTCGCCCCGACTTGAAGTGAGACGTTGTATGCACGAATCATCTTCGGATCCTTGGATTGATCCGGTCGTCGAGGCGTATAAGCGCGACGTGGATCGAACTCTGCTCCGCCAAGCTCTGAGGCTTACACCGGAGGAACGACTGATCGAACTCCAGCGGCTCGTCGGATTTGCCGAGGAGTTGCGGAGGGCGGGCAGGGAGGCTACGAGAACGGCATGACGGACTTTGCGGGCCTGTTGCGAGTCCTCCATGAGAGCGGGGTGAGATTTATTCTCGTCGGAGGCGTTGCGGCCGCCGTTCACGGCGCGGTCCGCACGACTCGCGACCTTGATATCGTCTACGCCAGGACTCCCGAGAACATCGCGCGTCTGGCCAGAGCACTCGGGCCCTTGAATGCGTATCTCCGTGGGGCTCCCCAAGGGCTGCCATTTCGTTGGGATGTGCAGACCATCAGTCACGGCTTGAACTTCACTCTCGACACTTCGCTCGGCGAAATCGACGTCTTGGGGGAAATCGTCGGCGGCGGCACATTCGAGAATCTCGAGTCGCACTGCGTGATCGTGTCGGTTTTCGGCACGCAGTGCCTTTGCCTGGATCTCGACACGTTGATTTGGGTGAAACGTGCGGCAGGTAGGCCGAAAGACTTCGAGGTGATCGCCGAGTTGGAGGCTCTGCGGGAAGAAAAGCGACCGTGAGAATTCCGGGAATGCCGTAGGCAATTGTTGCGAGTTGCGGATGGCGTCCCCAGAACTGGATTCTGGAACTACCGGTCATGAGTCGTCGATCCGTGCAGCGGCGCGCCGTACCCGATCGACGGACGCGAGGCGTAGAAGTCCGTCGGCCTGATCGAGCGAATCTGCAGGGACGCGTGCGTCGGGGACCATCGCGCAGCCTAAAGGAGCGAATGTGAGGAGTATCGTATTTCTGGTGGCGGTCGGGTTCGGGGCGGTTGCACTCGGCGGCGACGTGTTCGGGCCGTCCGTGAAGGTGGACGGCGCGGGCGATGAGGCGATGGCGCTCTGCCTTGAAGGAAACGTGCTCTATGCGGGCTGCGGGCCGCGGCTCGTCGTCTACGACGTGAGGGAGCCGCTCAAGCCGAGGAAGCTCGGGAGCATCTCCGGCTTCGGCGCCGTCCGCCAGATGGCGTCCCAGAAAGGCATGGTGTACGTGGCGACCCGCGAGTCCGGGTTCTGGGTCGTGGACGCCACGGATCCGCACAAGCCGCGCATCCGGTCCCGCTTCGACTGTTGCGAGCTCGCGACAGGCGTGGACGTGGCGGGGAATGTTGCGCTGCTTGGCCAGCGTCAGAACGGCGTGGAGTTCATCGACGTTTCGGATCCGGACCATCCCGCGCATATCGCGATGCGGAAGACGGACGAGAGTCAGAGCGTCAAGTACCGCGACGGCTACGTCTATTCCGGCGACTGGGGCACGGGCAAACTCACCGTGCTCGACGCGCGCGACATGAGGAACATCCGTCAGGTCGCGCATGTGGACCTCTACGGCTTCGGCGACGGCGTCTGGCTGAAGGGCAGGTACCTCTACGCGGCCACGGGCCACCATGCGAAGAACCGCGACCTCTCCACGCTCCCCTACAAGTCCGTCGACACGCCGGAGCTCCGCAGGTTCGACAAGGTCGACGCGGGGTCCGGGTGCGGACACGGACTGGACATCTTCGACATTTCCGATCCGGCCGATCCGAAGCGCGTCGGACGCGTCGACTACCCGCCGTTCTACGCGCGCGGGCTCGACATGTGGACGCCGCGCACGAGCGCCAGTTCGGACATCGTCTTCGCCGCCCAGACGCACAACGGCATCTTCGCGGTGGACTGTTCCGATCCGGCGAAGCCGAAGATGCTCGACCGCTGGACATTCCCCGTGGCGGACCATCCCGAATGGCCGAGTTGCTGCATTGGCTCGATCGCCGTGGGCGATGGCTGCGTGTACGTGGCGGGTCTGGGCTGCGGCGTCCAGGCGATCCCCGCGAAGGGGGCGGCGAAGGAGACGTTCCGGCAGGGCGAACCGCCGAAGAACGCCGACTTCCGCGAGCCGTATCCCACGGACGAGAAGGAGTTCCACGTGTGGAATCCCGCGAAACCGGGCCAGGCGCGCGCGGTGGCGCTGCGCTGCGGCACGGAGGCCGGAACCCGCGAGAGCGCCTTCGTCTACGCCGCGTGCGGCGACGCGGGCCTGCACGTGCTGAAGATCCGGCCCGAGGGCGGGTTCGACAAGATCGGCGAGCTCGCCGGGCACCCGACCGTCTTCGACGTGCAGGTGGAGGGCAACCGCCTCTACACGGCGGAAGGGCTTGAGGGCTGGGCCGTCTACGAAATGGACGGCATGGCTTCCTTCCGCGAAGTCGCACGGCGGAAGTGGCTCGACGACAAGCGGGATCCCGCGCTCTGCGTGTGGAAGCCGCGTCCCGGATTCGTCGTGCTCTCCACGCGCCGCGACGGCGTGTCGGTCTTCGACGAGAAGGACCTGAACGCGGAAAGACCGCTCGTAAGGGTGGGCGGCTGTCCCGGCTGGGACAAGTACCTCATCGACGCGCCCGTGGCCGGCGGACGTTGGCTCGCGTTCAACGCGGCCCATTCGTGCGTCCGTTGGATCGACCTCGACGCGAAGCCGCCGAAGGTGCATTCCACCGTCAAGAACCGCATTTCCCTCTCGAACGGCATCTGCCGGTTCTCGGAGAACAAGGCGCTGGCGACGAAAGGCCTGGAATATCTCTTCCTCGATCCAGGCCAGTGCGATCCGGCGGACGGTTCGCAGTGGACGACGAAGAAGTTCCCCGGCCATGGCTTCAGCGGCATCCCGCGCGCGTCTGAGGAGGGCCTCGTCGTCCTCACCAGCCGCATATCCCGCCAAATTGGTCTGTGGGATTTCAAGAATCCGGAGAAGCCGAAGTTCGTCAAGCACTGGAAGGTCTCGGGCAATCCGGACCTCGCCGTCTTCCACAAGGGCAAGATCCTCGTCCCCTGTGGATACCAAGGCGTGCTGCTGCAGAAGTGACGGCTCGAAAGGAGAGCGAGACGCTCAAAGGGGGCGGGCAGGAAGTCGCGCGGGTGCCACGGCTGACTTGGTCAGCAGTGTGAATCGGGTTGGGCGTCACGTCGGGACGGAAAACGGGTCACGACGGAAGACGGGTCACACGACGGAAGACGGGTCAGGACTATTTTGGGAAGATGGACAAGGGGCAAATAGTCCTGACCCAATCCTGTTCGGCACGACGATTGCCTGCACGCAGGACTGCGTGATGAGGTAGTCCGGGAAAGACCTCATCCAGCAGACGAAGCCCGAATTGCCGTGAAAGCGGTTCGTCTGGACAAGATGAGACAGCAACCAACTGCTGCTGTTCGCTGCAGGCAATCATCGTGCCGAACAGGATTGGTTCTGACCCCTTTTGTTCTCCCTTTCTGCACACTTGGCCGATAAGCGCGCCTGTCCCCCTTTCCTTTCTCGATAATCGGTACGTGTCCCCGGATTATCCGCCATCGATCGCTGGTGGATCCTGGCGGCGCTGGAAGAAATGTAGAGACCGACGACGATCACGCGCTTCTTGTGCTCCAAAGCGGACTGGATCGCCGCCAGTCCGTTGGACCGGTATTCCTGGCCGACGCCGATGCTGGCCCAGTCGCTGTAGCCGATTCCCGTCTCTCCGCAGCAGCGGGCGGCCACCTGGCGTAGCATCCTGTCGATCAGCAACTCGTGTTCCGGGTCGCCGTGGAGGAGGAGGACCAGGGCCTCCTCTTTGGGCGAGCGCGAGAGCTTCCTCACTTGATCCAAGGCATACCGGGAAAGGACCTCGCTTTCCGACAGGGTCGGAACGAGGGTGATCGGCACCTTGGGCCGGGCGGGCTTGGCGCCTTCGGCAGCCAGCGCGGCGGCGGTCGTCTCGGACCAGTAGAGCCCCAGGGCCGCCGGAACGTCGAAGTGCGTGTGGCCGCTCGGAGCCACGAACAGCGGCACCGCGACGATCCGGTCGCAGCCGGCCGCCTCGAGTTCCGCCACGGCCGTCGGAACGTCGGGCTTGGCCGCTTCGAGCATCGCCGTGCGCACGGCCTTGAATCGCCCGCCCTTGCCCGCCTCTTCCGCCGCCCGCCGGCCGAAATCCAACAGGGGCTTGTTCCACTCGGCGTTGGGCGAGCCGTGGGCGATCAACAGGAGTCCCGGATCGGCGATCGCTTGCGATCGCGCGCCGCCGAGAACGGCCATCATGGGCAGCATCGTCCAGCACCATCGGAGGTTCTTCATGGTCTTGGTCCTTTCGAAGTTGAGTAAGATGAAAAGCGTCGTTCAGAATTCGCCGGAGACTTCGCCGCCGGAACACGTGCCCAGCGCGCGCCAAGTTTCGAGCTTCACCGTCTCACTGAGGAAACGGGCGCTGCCGTCGCCCATCAGGATGTTGACTCCGCCCGGATGATTGCTCCGGGCTGCGAAGAAGCCGATTCCGTGGGCGTACATGTCGGGGACCGGCGAATTGGGCGGGAGGTAGCACGAGAACGTTGTCGTGAAAGCCTTGCCGGCGATCCAACCGTAGGCGCGTTGGCCCTTCCAGTTCGCACACGCGGCGGCCAGGGAGGTCAGGTCGGGGTTGGCGATTCCGGTCAGCCCGGGAGCGCCCGGCGAAACGCCGGAGATCGAGCCCATCAGCCGCTTCCCATCGTTTCCTCCCGGGAACGCGCCGGTGACGCTCTTCCCCAACCCGAGGAGCGTCTCGCCGATGACCGCGGTGTTGCTCGATCCGTCGATCATGTCCCGGAAACCGCGGGCCGACTTGTAGTAGAACATTCCGTCGGTCGGGTAGCGAAGGTCGTAGTTCGTCCCGGTTCCCGAACCCCCGCAGACGACGTAATTGCCGCCGGCCAGCCAAACCCCGGAACTCTCTTCGTAAAGGTCCTGCGCGGCGTCACTCGGGCAGCGAAACAGGGGGATGACCGTGCGCGCGGCCGTCGCTTGCGCGGGATTCAAGGCCACGTTCGACCCGCTGCCCGTGTAGAGCGGCTGGCGGAAATCGATCAATTCCTGGAGGTTCTTCTGCTCGACGAACGGGAGCAGCTTGGCCTGTACCGAGAAGCTGTTGTTGTTGTCCGGGCCGAGACCGGGGAACGTGTTGTGGACCGAGTGGTAGTTGTGCAATGCCAACCCCAGTTGTTTGAGGTTGTTCGTACAGCTTGATCGCCGCGCCGCTTCGCGCGCCACCTGGACCGCGGGCAGCAAGAGGGCGATGAGAATGCCGATGATCGCGATAACAACGAGCAATTCCACGAGGGTAAAACCTTTCGTAATCCGCCCGCCGCAGGTGGCTTTCAAGGTGCGGCTGCGCGGACGATGAGCGCACGGGGAGTGCATGGTTCTCTCCTTCCCGAGCATTTGCGGTAAGATGTTGGGGACACCAAACCGCGCCATGCGCAGCCTCGAATCGGATCGAGACGCGCACGCGCGATCGTCACCGCGCAGCCAAGGAAGCGCGCGGCCGGACTCCAATCGCAACACCGACTGCACCACGCGCCTTGCGTGGCGCAAGCTGCGAGCGAACGGGGGCTGGACGTCAACGACGTCTGCCTACGCAGCAGGCGGAGCCCGGGCCGCAAAGGCCCACAGGACGGGAACCGTAAGAGGCGGATCGACAATCGTTTGCAGCCGCTCCACCAGCGGCTGCGAGAACTCCATCAACACCGCTTGGGCGACGTGCGAAGCGGTCGCCACAAAACGGCAGATGGGACAGTCGGCGGGCGTGTGAACAGGGCTTACGGGGACGGCATCCGACGCCGCGCAGCCTGCTTCCTCGAAGGAAGCCGCGTGCGGGCAGCCGCAGCACGACGCGACATCGACCCCCAAGTCGAAAGGATGCCAACAACCGGGGAGCAAGTGCAGGCCCGTGCCCAACGTCGCGAGGGCCACGTAATACGCGGCCATCGTCCAGCCGAGCCACTTCGCCGCACGATTCATCGCACTGCCCTTTCCGCCGCGACCCGGTCGCGAGGCGTTAATTCCCACACGACAAACGCCGTAATTCTAACATCACACATCCGCTATGTCAACCAAACCGCTACGATTCTGAGCCGCCTGCGCTGTGCCTAACCTATTGAGATAGCGCGCGTTGCGAAGGGGAGGAAACGGGGGCAGAACTAGATAAGCCAGTCCTCGGCCTGCCGACGGTCACAGGGCGGCCCGTCCCTCCTGCAGGAGTCTCAGCGGGTCCGCGCGGCCCGTTGAGATCGCCGGCCATAAGGCCGCCAGGAGGCAAAGGCCCAAGGCCATGCCGAAGCCGATCGAGAGCTGCGCCCACGGAATCACCAGCGGCGGCGCCAGGCCGCCGAAGAAGCTGACGTACTGGGAGATGCCCGTCCCGCACCACCCCGAGAAGACGCCGAACCCGAGACTGAGCAGGCACGTGATCAGGCCGATCAAGAGCCCCTCGGCCAGGATCATGCGGAACAGACCGGACCGCGTGACCCCCTGCGACCGGAGCACGCCGAACTCCCAGCGACGGGCCCGGACCGAAGCCATCACCGTGTTCACCACGCCGAGCGACGTGACCAGCAGGGTGATGAGCGGCAGGTAGCAGGAGGCCCAGATCATGCCGGAGGCCCTGGCCAGGATGCGGGTGCCAACCTCGTCGGGCGTGGTGACGCGCACGGACTGGCCGAACATCGTCGCGCCCATCGGCCACTTCCCCTGCATGTTGACCGGCTGTTCCTCGCCCAGGTTGCGGTCGCCGATCGGCTGCAACGCCTCGCCGATCTTCACGACGGCCGCCCGTTTCGCGTCGATCGCCAGCTCGGTCATCATCGGCGACAAGGCACGGACCGCACCTTGGGCCGGTGCGGCCGCCGCCTTCTTCGCCTCCGCCGCCTTCATGACCTCCTCGAGGTGTTCCCGGCCGAACGCCTGGTCGACGTCCATCCAGAAGAAGTTGATCTGGTGCAGGTCGAAGTCGCGACGCACCGCCCCGTAGTCGGCGAAGACGATCGCCGCCGAACGTCCTTCGCGCCGACGCAGGCCGGAGAACTTCGTCATCCAGTGCCAGCCCGGGAGCGCCACCGCACCGACGATCGTATACTCGACGCGTTTCGAGGGCGACTCGGGCGGGATCATCGAGAACCGGTCGCCGAGTTTCAGGTTCGTCGCCCGGAGGAAATGGTCGGGCACGATACAGTTCCGGCCTAACTTCAACTTGGCGATGCAGTCGGCCGGGGTTCCTTCGACGAAACGCGCCTTGACGAGCGGATCGGGTTGGCCGAACGCCACCTGCGGGTCCAGCCCGATCATGATGACGTTGTTCTGCCGGATGACCGAGGAATGCGATTCGCTGTCGGTCAGGTCGGCCGCGAGTTTGGGCTGTTCGACGGCCAGGGGAAGGCACCGGTCGGCCTTCACGCCCGGGACGGCCCGCACCGCGGCGACTTCGGAGTCGGGCAGTCCGCCGCGTTGGAAGGCGACGAGCATGTCGGGGTTCCAGTCACCCGGCTTGAACGGTTCCAGCATCGAGTAGCCCCAGATCTGCATGGCCACGAAGAGCCCGAGCCCGACGGTCAAGGCGGCCGTGGTGCCGAGCGTGCGTCCCAGGTTGCTGCCGAGCTGCGAGCGGAGCAGCCGCGGCTGGAGCCCGAGGAGCCGGGCAATCCACGGCCCGATCGAGGCCTCGACGATGAGGATCGTCGCGGGCGTCAGCAGCAGAAAGCCGATGGCCATGGTCGTGCAGCCCACGGCCATGTAGGCGGCGTAAAGCATGTCGCTCGACATCGACCCCGACGCGACGTAAAGCAGGATCGGATTGACGGCGATCAGGCCGAGGCCGACGATCCCGAGCGCCGTGGTCCAGAAGAGGCCCGGACGCGCCGAACGTCGCGGCGACATCGCTTCCAGCGGCTGCACGCTCATGGCCCGCCACGCCGGGAGGACCGACGCCGCCAAGGCCCCGCCCAACGCGCTCAGGCCGGTGAAGACGATGCACCACGTCCCCAGCGACGCGCCGCCGCGGAACAAGTCGGACTGCATGCGGGCGACGACGGCCAGAAGTCCCCAGCCGGCGAGCAGGCCGCCTCCCCAGCCGATCAGCGCGAAGAGGATTCCCTCCATGGCGATGACGCCGGCCACTTGCCCGCGCGTCAGCCCCACGGCCCGCATCACGGCGAACTGCCGTACCCGTTCGGTCACGCCCATGCTGAGCGTCGTGAAGATGATAAACAACGCGGCCAAAAGGGAGAGTCCGGTGGCGGCCCACGCCTCTTGCTTGGTGCGTGTGGCCATCATGCCTTCCTCGATATTCGTCTTGATGTCGTCGACGCCGAGCATGGAGGCCGCCGGCTGGGTCCTGGCAATGCGGGCCTCCCACTTCCTGCGGAATTCGACGATTTCTGCCTTCGCTTCCGGCTTCAATTGGATGCTGATCAGGTTGACCTTCCCCTTGCCTCTCGCGAAACGCTCGGCCAGGGCCATGGGAACGTAGACGGCCGAGGAGGCCGGGCCGGCCTCGATGCCGGTGCGCGGGGCGGTCGCATTGGGCGGACGCATCCTGCGTCCCATGCCCATCTGCGACGGGCCTTCTTCGACCAGACCGACGAGGTGGATCCGGTATTCCTTCGGGCCGAGAATCAGTTGTGCATCGTCGCCCACCTTCAGCTCCAGTTGCCCGGCCGTGGACTTGCCCATCACGACCCCGCGCTGCTCGGGATTCCGGGGATCGATCCAGGAGCCTTCGACCAGCGGGTGCGGCGGGGTTTTGGCGTCGGTGCCGACGAGCATCGGCATGGGCGGGAGCCTGAACAACCCGCCCGGCCCGGCGTTCGGGTTGAGGACCTGCGCCTGCAACTGCATGGCCGGCGTAGCTTCGGCAACGGCGGGGTCCTTGCGCAGCGATTCGACAAGACTCGTGTCGACGGAGGCGTCCTTCGGGTCTTCGGGGACGACGAAGAAGTCGTACCGCCCGAGATACCCGACGGCCTGGTCCCCAAACTGCGAGGCCAGCGCGTCGTATCCGCTGACGACCCAAACCACGATGCACGCCGAGGCGACCATCGCCAACGAGGTCAGCAGCATCCGCGTGGGATGCCGCACGGCATAGGACAGCGCCAGTTTCCAGGCGACCCTCATGGCTGCACCTCCGAGGCCGGTGCCGCGCCGACGACGTCCTGATAGTGCGCGGCCAACTCGTGAAGATCGCCGAACTCGGAGGTCGGAAACTCGGTCAGCACGCGTCCGTCTTTCAACACGACGATCCGCTCGGCCCAGACCGCAACAGCCGGCTCATGCGTCACGACCACGATCGTCCGGCCCTGCTCCGTGCACAATTCCTGCAAGAGGCGGCAGATGCCCTGCCCGGCCACGGAGTCGAGACTGCCGGTCGGCTCGTCGGCGAGGATGATCGACGGGTCGCCGATGATCGCCCGGGCGATGGCCACCCGCTGCTGCTCGCCGCCGCTGAGGGCGTCGGGCCGATGGCGACGCCGCTCAGCCAGGCCGAGACGGGTGAACAGGGCGTCGAGCCGCTCCTCGACCGAGCCGTCGGTCCCGTCGGCCAGCAACGGCAGCAAGACGTTGTCCCGGGCCGAGAGCGTGGGAATGAGATTGAACGCCTGGAAGACCAGGCCGATGTGGCGGCGGCGGAAGAGGGTGAGGCGGTAGTCCGACATGGCCGACAAATCCTGTCCGTCGACCACGACGGAGCCCTCGTCGGGCCGCGCGAGCCCCGCGATCACGTGAAGCAGCGTGCTCTTCCCCGACCCGCTCGCCCCCATGACCGCCACGAATTGCCCCCGCTCGATCGTCAGCGAGATGCCCTTGAGGGCCTCCACGGTCGTATTGCCTTGTCGGAATCGCTTGGTCAGCCCCTCCACCCGAAGCGGCGGCGCCAGTTTGACGGCGGTGTTCATGATCTCAAGGATGTCCTTTCTTCGACGCTTCATGCGGCAATGTGGCACAGCCGCCCTCGGCTGTGCGGATTTCCCCGGCATCGTCGAGGGCGCCTGCGACCCAAGTTGGTTGTGGAATCGGCCCTCGCAACCGCTCGGTCAGAACTCAGAACGCGGTGGCCACCTCGCCGCCCATGCGGGTCCACAGGGCGTGCCAGGTCGCGGCGTCAATCGTCTCGGAGATGAACCGCACGCTCCCGTCGCACAGGCCGGCGTTGACTCCGCCCGGATGACGGCTCCTCGCGGCGGTCACCTTGGCCGAACCGCCCACCAGATCGGGCCAAGGGCAGTTGGGTGGAAAGCGGCCGTTCATGACCGGACCCGTCGGCGAGCAGCCACGCAGCCAGAAGGAGAGTCGCGTGCCGTTCCATCCGGTCACGCTGGGGAGGATCGCGGCGAGCCCGCCCGCCTCGGCCGTGGCCGCCAGCGAGGATGCGGCGTTGGCCCGATAGACCTGGATGTCCGGTGTCGGCGTGAGCGCGGGCGTGTCGCAGGGGCCGCGGAGCGACTCCGTGAACGCCACCGTGTTGGTCGTTCCGTCCTTCACGTCGTCGAGCCGGACCAAGGCGCCGACCCAGCAAAGGCCGTCGGTCGCCCCGAAGCCGGGATTGTACATCTCGTCCATTCCGCTCCCGTGATTCATCGCGTAGTTGCTCCCGGCGACCGGGATCACGGTTCCGGAAGGGAGCGTCGTGTCGTGGATCGGCTTCTCGCCGTCGCTCGGGCACAGGAACATGGGCACCGCGGTCGCCGCGGCGGGCCGAAGCGCCTCCGGAAGGTCGTCTCGGCCGACGTGCCCCAGGGTGATCGAGAAGTCGACCAGCTTCTGAAGGTTCTTCTGTTCACAGAACGGGAGCAGCTTGGCCAGCGGCGAGAAGTCGTTCGGGTAGGTCGGCCCCGACCAGCCGGCGTTGGGCAGCATGTTGAACGTGTTCGTGTAGTTGTGCATGGCCAGGCCCATCTGCTTCAGATTGTTCGAGCACTGGGCCCGACGCGCCGCTTCCCTCGCCGCCTGCACCGCCGGGAGCAACAGGGCGATCAGGATGCCGATGATCGCAATGACCACCAGCAGCTCGACCAGCGTGAACCCTCGTCGGTCCCGTTGGAGTCGATCCTCCCCTCGATTCATACCGCCTCCTCCCCAGAATTCGGAATACGTCCCAGCCAAGTGGAGCGGGACGGATCGGACTAAGAATGCAAATGGAATGCCCTACATTGTTATTCCACGGGATGCGCCGTAACATCTTTGTACAAATAAGGTTGGGGCCTTCAGGCTCCAGGGCAGTTCACCCCGACGCGAGTCGGTGCTTTCAGCGCCCGCGTCGTTTTGCTCGACTTCTTCGCCCTCGATCCGGACCAGCCCAGAAGCAGGTGGGGACACCGAGTTGCCCACCGAGTCCTATGGCAGCGGACTCAACCCGCATCATGCATGGCCAAACACTAGCCCGGATTATTCAGAAAAGAGGGAATTCTTGGGGCTCCTGGGGCGTCTAAGTTGTTGAAGCAGAGCAACTTGTCCGCCCCGAGGAGGCCCGAGGATGATTATACAGTCTGCTTGGCAGTTGTCAT
>Ga0067045_1030624_pt1 | contig 14604 bp, 18 predicted proteins | sample TerdegcTABiofilm_FD_59184 | JGI IMG/M metagenome (GOLD analysis project Ga0067045, IMG submission 59184) | Combined Assembly of (Gp0054472, Gp0054536) Wastewater bioreactor microbial communities from Singapore -Terephthalate degrading...
GTTCGGGGCAGACTACCGGTCAGAACGGTTGATGTAAATGCAAATCGGAAAAAACGAAAACGGTTTCTTTGTGCCGATATTTCAATGTGTTACACGTCAATCGTGATTGCTTAACCGGACACTACTGATACGAGGTGATGACCTTGAGCATGAGGTACTCCTCGTTGGTGATGCCGTACGCTCTGCGCTGGATGACGCGGATCTTGTTGATGAGGCCTTCCATAAATCCGAGGGAGACCTTGTGATCCGGGTCGCAGTAACTGACGATCCCGTCCCAGTGGCGCTCGATCATGTCGGCGAACTCCTCGAAGGGTTCGAGCCGCTGCCAGCGCAACTGGGCTTTCCAGTTCTCGAAGAATCGCCGGGCCCAGAGCGGGTTTTTGTACTCCCAGAGCTGCCCGAAGGACTCCTTGAGCAGATACGCCTTGTGGAGCCGTTTGTTGGCCTTCAGCAGCGTGCGCAGGGCCCGTCGGCCCTCGGGATCCAGATTGGCCTTGCGGGACAGCAGCGTATAGCGCTGGCCCTTGATGAACTTGCGCTCTTTGTCATTGACGCGTTTGTACTCGCTGCGTCGGACCCGATCCAGGGCATTGGCCAGATGGCGCATGACGTGGAACTTGTCGTAGACGATCTGCACGTCGGGGACATTCTTGAGCGTTGCGTTCCGGAACGGTTTCCACATGTCCATGACCGCAAGCGCGATCGTGCCGCAGCGCTCCTGGCCCATCTGGTCAAAGAACATTTGCAGGTCTTCTTCGGTTCGGCCACAGCCCCCGAGCCAGATCGGCCTTCGCTGATCCAGATCCGCCACTACCAGCCGGTACCGGTGGCCTTTGCGGACCGAGAACTCGTCGACGCCGATGGCCCGAAGATGCTCGGACGGGGGATGACGCTCCAACAAACGGCGCATGTAGTTCATCTCCATGCGCCAGACCTGGTCCCAGCCCAGGTGATGGAGCTCGGCCACCCGCGTCACCGTCATCTCGCGGCACAGCTGCCCGATGCGGTCCTCAAACCGCTGCGTAAAACGGGCCGATCGGGCCAGCCATCCCAGGGTCTCGCGTTTCACGGCGTCGCAGCTCGGGCAGTAGAGCCGTCGATACTCGAACTCGAGATAGATGCGCAGATCGCCGGCATCCAGATCGCGCACGGTATGACGGCGGCGGTCCCGAAACCCCGATGCCGTCTTGCCGCAGACCGAGCACACCGTTTTTTTTGACGTCGCTCAAGACGAAGGACATATCCGCCGGGGTCCTCGGGGTGCGGCCTCAGCGTGGCGCGGGTGCGAAAACCAGGGAATCGATACGCGTCTCGGAGTGTTTTTGCCGTCAGCATCGGACCACTCTACCGATGCCATGTAGGCGTGTCAACTTTCAAAGAGCGTTTAAACAACTATTACAGTGACTTGTCTCTGTTTAGCTGCACAACAAAGTCGGAAGAGCCAAAGACAAAATCGTGGTTCGTGACGAGCTTCTCGCCAAGGTGGGGGTTGCGCTGAGACGGGCCGCCAGGTGGGCGAGGGAAATCGCGGCGCAGACCAACACGCCACTCGGCGTTTACGAAAACGGGAAAGTGGACAAAAAGAAGGTGACGATGAAATAGAAAGGGAGCAGGCTGGCCTCATGCCGCGTAGGGATGGACTTCCTTCCGGATCCGGTCGGCAAGCCGGTCCTCGGCCACGTCGAGATCGTAGCGGCCCTGCAGGTTCATCCAGAACTGCGGCGTCGTGCCGAAGTAGCGGGCCAGCCGCATGGCCGTGTCGGCGGTGATCGCCCGTTTGCCGTGAACGATCTCGTTGATCCGCCGCGGCGGGACGGAGAGGCTCTTTGCGAGACGATACTGGCTGATCCCCATCGGTTCGAGGAATTCCTCGTTCAGGATCTCGCCGGGGTGAATGGGGGACAGTTTCTTCGTTTTCATGGGGTTCTCCTCAATGGTAGTCCACGACCTCCACGTCGTGGGCGTCATTGTCCTTCCAGTGGAAACAGATCCGCCACTGATCGTTGATCAGGATGCCGTGCCAGCCCTTCCGGTTGCCGGCAAGCGCCTCGAGCCGGTTCCCGGGCGGCACCCTGAGATCTCCCAGCGACACTGCCGCATCCAGCAGATAAAGTTTCCGTTGCGCCTGCCGCTGGATATCCGGCGAAAATTTCCCGGAGTGTTCCCGGCGGAACAGCTTTTCGGTCTCCCGGCATCTGAAGGACTTTATCATGGGATGATATTAACGCAATGCGTTATTAATGTCAAGCGTTATCAGCGGCCGGCGCGGGGCGCGAGTCGGAAGAGGGGGGTCAGGCTTGCATGTTGACATTTGAAGATATTTGCCATGAGAGCCATTTCTGCACCTCAGTGATGAAGTCTTTCCGCAGACCTTCGGGTTCCAGTATTCTCACGTTCGGCAGCCACATCTTGAGAGTTTCCCGCACCTCCCCGAAGTGTCCCACCTTCAGGCTGACGATCAGCGAACCGTCGGGTTTCGTTTCCCTGATCTCCTGCGTGGGGAAGATCTTTCTTCGCCTGAAGTAGTCGGCGGCCTTGGGGTTCACCTCGATGAGCACCTCCAGGTTGCGCTCCTCGCAGAACCAGATGTTGGCGCTCTGCGAGATTTTCCTTGCAATGATGTATCTTATAGGATACAAGAAAAAATGATTGAAGTGTGGCAGACAGAGATTTTTACCCGATAGTTTGATGGCTTGCGTGATCGGCAGGTTCGTGCACGTATCAATGTTCGTATTCGACGACTGTCGCTCGGCAATTTCGGCGATGCGAAGCCAGTCGGTGAGGGTGTCTCGGAATTGCGAATAGACTTCGGGCCCGGTTATCGGGTTTACTTCGTGCGCCGCGGCCGGACACTGGTGATCTTGCTTGCCGGTGGCGATAAACACAGCCAGGATCGGGACATCAAGAAAGCGCAGAAGCTTGCGCGGGAACTATAGGAGGTTTGTTGTGGCAAAAACAAAAACACGTCCCTGGGATGTTGTTCAACATCTCGAGACTGCGGAGGACATGGCAGCCTATCTGGAAGCCGCCCTGGAAGAAGGTCATCCGGCGCTGGTGGCTGCCGCGATGGGGGATATCGCGCGTGCAAAAGGGATAACGCAAATCGCCCGTGAAACGGGCCTTGGCCGCGAGAGTCTGTATAAGGCTTTATCGCCCGAAGGCAACCCGGAGTTCGCCACGGTGCTCAAGGTCATGCGTGCGCTTGGTTTAAGGCTTCGCGCAACCCCGATCACGGCACGTTCATAAAGCTCGTTTTTGTAAAATGAGGTTCTTCGTGCTCAAAGGGGGATGGGGTCGATCGGTCATTCCGGCACTAGATGTTCTGCCATGAGAGCCATTTCTGCACCTCAGTGATGAAGTCTTTCCGCAGACCTTCGGGTTCCAGTATTCTCACGTTCGGTAGCCACATCTTGAGCGTCTCGCGAATCTCGCCGAAATTTCCCACCTTCAGGCTGACAATAAGAGAGCCGTCGGGTTTCGTTTCCCTGATCTCCTGCGTGGGGAAGATCTTGCGGCGCTTGAAGTAGCCGGCCGCCTTCGGGTTCACCTCGATGAGCACCTCCAGGTTGCGCTCCTCGGTAAACCAGATGTTGGCGCTCTGCCTGAGCAGCTCGTCGAGATTGGCGGGCACGGCGGGGAAGCTTTCATTCAGCATCTTGAGCTCTTTGAGCTTGTCCAGGGCGTAGCGCTTGACGATGCCCGTGCCGTCCTCTTTTGCCACGAGGTACCAGAAGCCGTCGTAGTGGACGATTCGGTAGGGGTCGACGGTGGCCGGGTGCGTGTTCTTGGCCGAGGCGTAATGGAAGGAGAGGCGCCTTCTGAGGCGGATGGCCTTGAGGAGCCGGTTCATGAGACGGGCATCCAGGGGCACCGACTCGTCGACGTGGATGTAGACGGGCTGGGAGGCCGAGGCCTGGTAGAGGCGGTTGAAGACCTCGTCGGCGGCCTTCCGGAAGGGCTGGCCCAGCTGGGAGACGGCGCACTTGAGGGCCACGATGAGGGCCAGCTCGTTTTCGTCGAAGAGCTCGAAATTCTTGAAGATATCCTTGTCCAGCTTGTAGACGCCGGGGCCTGCCTCGGTGACGGGGAAGCCGCACTGCTTGAGGAAGGCAAGGTCGCGCTGGATGGTGCGGGCCGTGGTGTGGAACTCCCGGCTGAGGGTGGCCGTTGTCACCCGTTCCTTCTCCAGGAAGAGCTTCAGCATCTGCCCCACGCGCATCAGGCGCCTGTGGGTGTTCTTCTGTCCTGTCATCCTGCAGTCTTTGGGTTCCACAACGTGGTCATTTTATGCAAGAGGTTTGCCGGGCGGCTGCGCTGAGGAACCCGCGCGTTTCGCTCAGAGAAGAAACCGCTCCATGTGCCGCTTTGCTTTCTTCATCTGCTTGAGGGACTTTTTTTCGACGACCCGGGTGCCCAGCTTCTCGAACAGGTGAGGAAGGAGGTAGAGCAGAAGAGGGTTCTTGACATGGATCTCCGCGGGCCGCATGCCCATGCTCGCCAGCTGCGCGAGCAGGATCCCCGCTAGCCGTCCCCACATTTCCTCCAGCGTGTCCTTCACATGGAGAACCTCGACGCACAGCATCGTGTTCGTTTGCTGGTGGAGGGCGAGAAACACGTAGGCGGTTCTGGGCCGCTCCGTCCTCTTGCCGATGGCTCCGGGGAACATGAAAAAGTCGACCTCCAGGATGTCGCTGCCGCGCGGGACACGATGGAGGCGATCCAGGTCGGCGGCGTCGAATTGCAGGAGGAACTGCTGCGGCCCCGGGGGCGGGATCGTTTCGTTCAGATCCTCCCATTCGTTGTTTTTCCCCTGGGCGCGGACAAGGCAACGCCCGGTCCCGTCGAACGCCAGCAGAGACCTGTCTATGAGCACCCGGGGTGCCACGTCCTCGAGCTGCTCCGGGGCCGTCGTCAAGACACGGATCTCGTCGGTCTCCGGCCGCCAGGGCATGAAGCCCGGCCGGAAACTCTGGAAGAAGGGCCAAGCCTGGCGGCCCCGGACCTTGACGCCGAGGTTCCTCAGCAGTTTGCGGTCCCAATCTCCCAGGATGTTGCGGTCCTCGAAGGAGACCTGCAGCTGGGGGATCTCGACGAGCTTCTCGGGGTATTCCTGCAGGGTCCGGGGCGGAAGAAAGTGCAGGTCCATCATCGCTGCAAGCGCAGGGATCCCGAGATAGAGGGAGATCCCAAGGTGCTCGCCCAGATAGCCCATCGTGCTGACAAAGCCGATGTCGCCGCTTGCGGGGTCCCGCACGCCGAAGATATCGGTCTCGGTCATCCATTCCCATGGAGCCATCTGTCGGATTCGAAGGGCCGCCTCGACCAGCTGTTTCCACTGTTCCTTTTCGGGTTTCTCTACGGCCATGGCGAATCTCCTTTTCGTCGATACGTCAACCCGCCGATGCGGGTCTGGGGTCTTGTACATCGACCCGGCATGGGCCGGCAAGGAAATAAGTGCCCGGCGGCTATTGCGAACGGACACCGGGGAGGCTATAAGGAAAAATCAGGGCCGGCCCGCCGGGACACGGGCAGGGGGTCGGCACGGGAGGTGTCATGGAGAAGGGACGCAATGCGCCCTGCCCCTGCGGTAGCGGCAAGAAGTACAAGAAGTGCTGCCTGAAGACATTGGAGCCCGACCGGGACTCGGAGTGGTGCAGGCTGGGCGAGGCGTACCTCCGGCTCGAGGATCGTCTGATCCCCTTCACGGAAAGGATGCTCCGGCGGACCGGTCTGAATGCGGCCTATGACGAATTCCTGCTCTGGCCGGAGGAGGAGATCGACGAGCAGCTCCTCGACCGCCTGGCCCCGCTCTTCGCTTCCTGGTGCATGTTCAACTGGACCTACGACCCCGCGGACGTCGACGGTCCGCTGCGCCTGCCCCCCGGGGTCACGCCGGCGGAGTTCTTCCTCGAGAAGCAAAGGGGGCGGCTCGACGAGACGGAAACGGAACTCATCGCGGCCATCTCGCGCGGACCGTTCCGTTTCTGCGAGGTGATCCGGTGCGAGCCCGGCAGGGGCTTCCTGCTGAGGGATATTCTCACGGAACAGGAGGTGGACGTCATGGAGCAGGGAGCGTCCCGCGTGGCCCGCGAGGGGGATATCCTCTTTTGCCGCGTGACGCCGATACGGGGGATGAACATGCTCTTCGGGTGCAGCAACTTCGCCATCCCGCCCGAGTTCAAGCCTGCGATCATCGAACTGCGAAGCTGGATGCGCCAGGCCTGCGAGACGATCACGGAGGCGGAACTGCAGGAATACGATTTCGAGATCCGCGAGGAGTACCTCGAGATCGGCCGGGAACTCAGCCGCATTCCGGTTTTCTGCAACACGGACGGCGAGCGTTTGCAGATTCAAACCCTCCACTACGAAATCGACTCCCCGGAACAGGCGTTTTCGAAGCTGGCGGGTCTCTGCACGGACGAGAGCGAGGAAGAGCTGCGCAGCCAGGCGGAGCTGGACGTCAGGGGTGAGATCTCGAAGCTCGAGATTCCCTGGACCCGAAAGGGCTTCAAGGGCAGGCCGGGCCTGCAAAACACCCTTCTGGGTACGATGGCCATCGACGGCGGGAGCCTGAAAGTCACCGTGAATTCGTCGGAGCGGGCAGCGACGATCCGGAAGGAAATCGAGACCCTCTTGGGTTCAGGGGCTCGGTACAAGACGACGGTGATCGAGTCCACGGAATTCATGATGCAGAAACTTCGCAGTCAGGACCCCCGCATGACGCACGCCGGGACCGAGCATGACAGGCTCATGCAGAACCCGGAAATCCGGGCAAAGCTCGCGGAGATGCTTGCCTCTTTCGGGGAGGGCTGGGTGGACGAGAAGATCCCCGCCCTGGGCGGGAAGACCCCCCGGCAGGCCGTCAAGACCGCCGACGGCCGGGAGAGCGTCGAGGCCCTGCTTTGTTCCTTCGAGCGGCGGGCGGCCGGGGACAGGGACATGGGCGAGGAGATCCTGAAGGCCATCGAGGGCGTGCGGCGGACGCTCAACCTGCCCGGGCGCTGAACGGGGAAGTCGATACGGGACGGGAGACGGAGCATGACGGGAAAACGAAAGGCGGCTGACCTTTTGAAGACTTGAGCTGGGTGGACCTGAACCGCTGGGCCGGCGGCAAAATCGTCGGACGCGGCAGGGGCTACCAGAACGACGGCGCCGTGGAAGACTTGGCGAGAGCGCCCGGGGGAGGATTGATCGCCTGGGTGGACGGCACCCGGCGGTACGCCGTGCACGTTGAGCGGGATTCGCAGGGCGGACTTCTCTCGGCGTGCACCTGCCCCTACGAGGGCACCTGCAAGCACGCCGTCGCGGTCGTGCTGGAGTACCTGCAGTGCCTGGAAAAGGGGACACCGGTGCCTTTGGCGCGCAAGGACGACAAACGCTTCGACGAGTTCGAGATCGACAGTGATGAAGACGATGACGAGGACGACGAGTTCGACAGGGAAGAGGAGGAAAGGCCCGCCCGGGGCCGAGGCGGCGGGTTCGATTCGTTTATCGAGGGCATGAGCCGCGAGGAACTCGTGCGTCTCGTGCGGGGCATGTCCGAGCGCCACCAGCAGGTCCGGGAGGAACTGGAGGATCGGAAGGCCGTCTCGCAAGGCAATACGGGGACACTGGTGCGCAGCGTGCGCCGCAAGATCCGGGAGGCGGCCGCCGAGCCCGGGTGGTGCAATCGCTGGGATCGCTACGGCGATGTTGCCGACTATTCGGGCATACAAAGCGGGCTTGCGGCCCTGCTCGAGGCGGGCTGCGCCGACGAGGTGCTGGGACTGGCGGAGGAACTGCTCGAGGCTGCGACCCTGCAGGCGGAAGAGAGCAGCGACGAAGGCGATACGGGCCGGGATGTCGCCGGCTGCGCAGCGGTGGTCGCAAAGGCCCTGGAGCGCTCGCCCCGGCCGATTGCCGAGAAGATCCTGTGGACCCTGGAGATGCTGGATCGCGACAGTCATGATCAGTTCTTCCCCCTGGAAAAATTCCTGGAGCGGCGACATGCGAAGAAACACTGGGGCGAAGCGGCAGACGTTCTTCTGAAGAGACTGGAGGCTTTCAAGCCGTCGCGGCCGGGGGACGAGTGGTTGAGCGACAGCGAACGCGACCGCCTCACCGACACGGTGATCCTCGCGCTGGAGAACTCCGGGAGGCAGGGCGAGATCATCCCGCTCTGCGAGCGGGAGGCGAAGAAGACCGGGCGATGGGATCGCCTCGTGAAGCGCCTGATCGATGCAGCCCGCCTGGACGAGGCCGAGGCCGCGGTGTTCGAGGGGCTCAAGGCCGCCGAGGGAAAGCGGGGCGGCAACGAGTGGACCCTGCGCGGGCAACTGCTCCAGATCCGCATCAAGCGGGGGGACCATCTGGGCGAGGCTTCGCTGCGAGTCGACGAGTTCCTGCGGCGGCCTTCGCAGGAAGCCTGCGAGGAGTGCCGGAAGGCGACCCGGCCCGGGAATCTCTGGCCCCGCGTGCGGCAGGGGCTGATGCGCTTTCTCGAGAGCGGGGCCTTTCCGTGGGATGAGAAAGACTGGCCGCTGCCCGATACGGGCCTGACGCCGCCGGCAGCGCCCCGCGGGCGGGAGCTGCCCATGCGATATGTCCTGATCGACATCGCGACTCACGAAAAGCAGCCGGACCAGGTTTTGAGGTGGTACGACATGAAGCCGGAGGATTACGTCGGCGCGGACCGGATGGATCGGGTTGCCACGGCCGTCATGGAGTACGCCCCGGACCGGTCCGTCGGGCTGTGGAAGAAGCTGGCCGAGTGGGAGATTTCCAAAGTCCAGCCCTCCGCCTACGAAGCGGCGGCCGGTTACCTGTGGAAGCTCTCGGGCCTGTTGACGAAGCTGGGCCGCGAGGCGGAGTGGAAGGACTACCTTGCCGGGCTGAGGGCCGCGCATGCGAGGAAGAGGCGCCTGATGGAGACCCTGGGAACGCTCGAAGGGGGGCCCATCGTGAAGCCCGGGCGGCGGTGAATGCAGGGTCGGTCAGATCCGCTGGCCCTCGCGCCTGATCGTCCAGGCAAGCGGGTCCTCGTCAGTGAAGTTGTCGGGCCTGAAGGGGACGGGCTCGATTCTTGAGTCGACATCCGTAGACAACCGCGTCAACCGGATCCTCTCTTCAAGGCGATCGGCCGAGAAATCCGGCGATATGATGGCGACGTCGATATCGCTCCACTTGTGCGCCTTCTTCCTGGCGTGGGAGCCAAACAGGTAAGCCGCCTCGACCCGAATCCCGCTGTCGCTCACCTTTCTGACGAATTCCCGAACCGTCTTCATCAGGGGATCAGTCTGCTCAACCATTGGAACACCTCGGTGATATTTTCGAGCTCGGCTCGGGTGAAGTCCTCCGTGCATTTCTTCCGAAAACTGCGTGTCTCATCGGGATAGCGCGCTTCAAGGTTGAACGTCGTGATCTTGATCAATGCATCTTTTCTCGGCTCTTCAAGAGCGATCTCAGCCGCTTCCGCAAGTCGAACGAGATTGTGAATCGGAGGCGCTTGTTCATTCTTTTTTGCCACATACAGGGCTTTCAGGATTTTTTCGACCGCCAGATGTCCGAAGAATAAAGCGTAAGAATAATCCCTCTTCTCGAACAGATGCTCCGAAACCTGCAAGGCTTCTTTTGCTTCATCACGCCAGTATGTAATCGCCTTTTTCACGCCGCGTCTCCACTAGGTTGCTGATCTTTCTATCATTTTTTCAGGAAGGGAGCAAGAACTCCCTCGCCTGCACCAGGGGTATTCTGCGAAAGTGGTGTTGAAACGAAAGATAAGGCAGGTGAGCAATTTCCCCGACAGAGGGCTGTCGAGGCGGCCTTTCCTATAAGAAAGGAGTGGCGATAATGCCCTCAGACAGTGAAAAAACTCCCGTTTCGCCTTCGGGCTCTTTCGGGAGGAAGGGGGACTTATGGAGGAAGCGATCAGGAGTCATCTGGAGGGGATCCGATTCGGCGAGGCGCAGAGGCACCGCAACATGACCGTCTGGCCGGTCTTTGCGGCCGTCGACGGCGGCCCGCACTACATGACCATGAAGGAGGCCCTGGCAGGCGGCTTCCTCTCGGTCACCGAGGTGAGCGAGGGAGGCACGGTGCCGCAGCTCAAGGTCGTCAACAGCGCCCCCGTGGCGGTGCTCATCCTCGACGGGGAGGAGCTGGCCGGGGCCAAGCAGAACCGCATCGTCAACACGACGATCCTGCTGCGGCGCCAGTCCGAGACGATCATCCCCGTGAGCTGCACCGAGCAGGGACGCTGGTCCTTCGTGTCGGAGCGTTTCGACGACTCGGGCCACATCGCGACCCACCGGGTGCGGGGCGCGGCCAAGCAGAGCGTGTCGGCCAACCTCAAGGCCGGCGGCCGCTTTGCCTCCGACCAGGGGGCCGTCTGGGACAACGTCGCCTCCGTGCTCGAGGAAAGCCGCGTGGCCTCCCCCACGGGGGCCATGAAGGACGCCTTCGACCGGAGGGCGAAGGACATCGACGAGTACCTCGGGGCATTTTCCTGCCTGCCCGGGCAGAAGGGCCTTCTCGTCGTGATCGACGGCAAGGCGGCGGGGCTCGACCTCCTGTCGCTCGAGGGGGCCTACGCGGTGCTGCACCCCAAGCTCGTGAAGAGTTACGCCATGGAGGCCCTCGCGCTGGGCGGCGGGAACGGCAAGGCCCTCCCGGAGGGCGTGCCTCAGGCCTTCATGGCCGAGGCCCTTGCCTGCACGGGGCAGCGCTTCAAGTCCGTGGGCCACGGCTGGGACTTCCGCCTTGAGGGCAAGGGCATGGTGGGCTCGGCCCTGGTCTACAACAAGACGCTCGTCCACGCGGCCTTCTTCCGCACCACGGCGGCCGAGAAGGCGGGCCCCATGGCGGGCTTCTCCCGCAGGAGGGGGTTCCGCAGTTGATTTCGACGGGCCGTCCGGTCCCGATAGCGAACGGTCGTTTCCCTTCGCGCCGGGGCCGGGTCCTTCGATTAGATTCCGGAAAGTGCAAAGAAGGGGGGGTACGACATGACCGGGGCTGAGAAGCAAATGGTCTGCATTCACTGCAGGCAGGCCGACGGGCTGGAGCCCGTGGCGCTCACCGAGAGGGGCAGGGAGTGGGCATGGTCTACTGCTGTGCCGGCTGCAGGCAGGGGATGCAGGGGTACTCGATCGACATTATTTTCCACGGTGCGGAAGAAAGGGGACCGGAACAAACCGTTCACTGAGGCCGGTGCGCCCGGGGATTGGATCGGGAAACGAGAGGTGAGGTCATGAGAGGTCTTTTCTGCGGTTTTCTTGCCGGCCTGGTATTGGCGGGCAGTTTGCTTTTCGCCATGGAGCCCGCGGGTCCCGGGCAGGAAGAGCCTGAAGGCACGCAGGCTGCCCTGGCCTTCAAGCCGGGCTCGGAGCCCGCGACGGGGCTCGAGGGCATCGAGTGGGGCTCCGCCGTGGGCGGGTACGAAGGGCTCGTCCCCCGGGAGTGCAACGTCTTCGGTTTCGAGGAGCTGTGCCGGTACCGGGCCGAGGGCACGGGCGACGGGCTCGAGGAGGTGGACGTCGATCTTCTGTTCTGGCGCGGCCGTCTCTTCGGCGGGGAGCTCACGGTGAAGGGCAGGAAGAACTGGGCACCCTTCCGCAGGATGGTCTCCGACGAGTTCGGCGGGCCGGCCTCGCCTGCCGCGGGCGACGAGTACACGTGGGAAGGTGAGAAGGCGCTTGCGCACCTTTACTACTCCTCCCGCAGTCGCAGGGCGTCGCTGATTGTCGTCTCCGTCGAGATCGGCAACGAGATGGGGCGGGCCGCGGGGCTCGAGATGCGGTGATACGGAAGTATTGGGTGCTTGAGACGATGGCTGCGCGGATCTACAAATTCCCGAAGGGGCAGAAGAAGGCGAAGCAGAAACCGGCGAAAGCGGAAACGCCTGCCCCGCCGGCGCGACGGTACAAGGTCCTGCTCGTCGCGGGGCAGGAAGACGCGCGGGATCTCCTCGCCGAGGCCCTGGCGAAGTCCGGCTGCGAGGTCACGCACTACCGGCTTGATGCGCGTTACTACCCGGCGCTGCTGCTCGACCTCTTCGAGAAGAACCGCTTCGACGTCGTCGTCCCGACGAACCTGGGGATCCCCTTCGTGTACCTGCCCGACCTCGTGGCGCTGACGAGGAAGTTCGGCAGAGGGGCGGGCATCGTCGTCGTCTCGGGGTGGGTGCAGGACGACTTCGTCGCCGAGTTGGCGAAGCTTCCCCGGGCGGCGTTCCTCGCGGTGCCGGTGAGGCTCGAGGAGTTCACGGCCAGGGTCCGCGAGCTGGCTGCGGCTGGGCCCGAGGCGAAAGAGGAAAAGCCGGAGAGGCTGCCGCGGGTGCTCATCCTGCTGGCGGATGCCCAGGGCAACCTGGTGGCGCAGCTGTTCCTCGAATGGCTCGCGGGCCGCTACCGGGGGGTGCTGGATGTCCGCGGAACGGTCCTGCACTCGAGCGACGAGCTTCTGCGGATCGCCTCCGTAGAGCCGGTTCACCTGTTCGTCGTGAACTTCACCCCGCTGTGGGGCCCCAGCGGTCCGTTTCGGGGCCACATGGATTTCGCCCGACACCTGAAAAACCGCTTCGGCAGACCCGTGGTCATGCTCAGCGGTTTCGAGGACGAGGAGTGCAAGGGGCAGGCCATCGCCGCCGGGGTGGACGCCTACTTCCGGTTGCCGATGGACCTCGAGAAGGTCGGGACGGCGATGGACACGCTGCTGAACGTCAAATGAGGGGATGCGCCGTGCCGAGGTGCAGGAAGTGCGGGGAGCAATACGACGAGGACGAGGGGGCCAGGAGCCCCGTGGAGACCCTGGGGGAGATCTTCCTGGAGTCGGCGGGGGAAGAGCCGGACAATCTCTGCCCCGGGTGCCGGGAGGAGATCGGGGTATTGGGTCTGCTCGCCTTTGGCGAGTAGACCTCAACCTCCCCCTTTGGGAAAGGGGGATAGAGGGGGATTTATCGGAGTCGAGTTCATCTGTTCTGTGGAGGGCAACGAATGACGCAATCGAATCGGAAGGATGTGCAGCAGCAGCTTTTCGAGCCCGCAATGTTCGAACGGGCCCTTGCGGACGGCACGGAGGCGAACCGGGGGCAGGCGCCGCGGTTTCTCGTCGTCGACGACGAGCCCGAGGGGCGCGCCCTGGTCACGGGGGTCATCCTCTCGCGCTGGCCGGGGGCGGTGATCCGGCTCGCGTCGAGCAACGCCGAGGCCTTCCATGTGCTCCTGGGGTTTTCGCCCGACATCGTCGTCACGGAGCTTTCCCGCGCGGGCGGGGCGGGCTATGAGTTCCTGCGCAAGCTTCGCCAGAGCCCGCAGCTGGCCGCAACACCCGTGGTGCTCAGCTCGCGCCGGGGCGACCCGGGGGATGCCTTCGGGATCTCCGTCGAGGGGCTCCACGAGGCTGCCGGACGGCGGCTCTCGCAGGAGGCCATGCTGGCGGCCCTCTTGGAGTCGCTCCTGGGGCGCGGGGCGGTGTCGGCGGGGTGAGGCGCAGGCCTGCAGGTGGCAGGTGCACAGAGGAAAGGGAGACCGTGTATGTGGCTCATGACGAATTTCGGGTTTTTCAGCATCGTAAAAAAAGAGGGGGAGGTGAATCTGACCGTGCGCGTCCCGCGGGAGGTCTTCGCCGAGGCCCTGACGGCAATCGCCCTCGACATCGACTACCCCAACTTCAAGAACTCCGTCGCCGGGAGGCAGGGCAAGGCGCGGGCTCGGCTGTACGAAGACGTCTGGCAGAGGCTCTACGGCCTGCAGGCGGGCGACGGCTCTTGAGTGTATAGCCATACTCTACACTTTACATGTATAGTGTCAGGCGCTAGACTTTGCCGCAAAAGAGCGAGGTACGAGGAAGACATGGGGTCGTGTCTTGCATGTAAACATGTCGAGCATGCTTCGCTTCCATGCAAGAAAGAACAGCACCAAAACATCCGCACCCTGTCTGTACATGTGATTCGGAGGGACACGGCATGTCATTGTCCGCACGATTTGATGAAGCGCTGGCCTACGCCCACGAGGCGCATCGCGATCAACTCCGGAAGGGGACGAAGATCCCCTACATTTCGCACCTGATGGCCGTTGCCGGTCTCGTCCTCGAAAACGGCGGCGACGAGGACACGGCCATCGCGGCCCTGCTGCACGACACAATCGAGGACGGCGGCGGCGATGCTGCACGGCAGGAGATCCGCAGGCGTTTCGGGCGGCGGGTCGCGGACATCGTGGACGAGTGCACCGACGCCGAGGTCATCCCGAAGCCGCCCTGGCGCGAGCGGAAGGAGAGATACATCGCCCATCTGCGGCATGCCTCCCCGCAGGCACGGCTCGTCTCAGCGGCCGACAAGCTGCACAACGCCAGGGCGATTCTCGCCGATTACCGGGTTGTGGGCGAAGCCCTCTGGGAGCGATTCAATGCGGACCGCGACGGGGTGCTGTGGTACTACCAGTCGCTCGTGGCGGCCCTCAAAGAGGGAGGCGCGACGCCGCTCATCGAGGAACTGGAACGGGTCGTAAACGAACTGACGGGGCTGGTAAAGCAGATAAGTGGGGTCGGGTCTTGCATTTCAACATGACTGACCAGTTACATTTGAAGCGTTGGTGACTGATGTTGAAATGCAAGACCCGACCCCACTTTTCC
>Ga0067045_1003881_pt1 | contig 14603 bp, 12 predicted proteins | sample TerdegcTABiofilm_FD_59184 | JGI IMG/M metagenome (GOLD analysis project Ga0067045, IMG submission 59184) | Combined Assembly of (Gp0054472, Gp0054536) Wastewater bioreactor microbial communities from Singapore -Terephthalate degrading...
GTCCCCTGTTGCTCTGTCTGTGGAGGAGTCCGCAGGCAAATCAAATTTCCGAAAGGAGGCAAAATCCTGGTCGGGGGCCGGCTTGCAAAACTTATATTTTGTTAAGTATTGTGAGTTTTTTTAAACCAGGAAAGATGACGTTGAAACTGGTTTTAGCTACCAAAAATATGGGGAAAGTAAGAGAAATATCCGGACTGCTGACGAATTGCGGGATTGAGGTATTGTCCCTGAACGAATTTCCCTTTGTCGGGGAAATTGAAGAGGAAGGGGAAACATTTAAGGAAAACGCTGTCAAAAAAGCGACTGTCACGGCCGGCCTGACGGGGTTGACGGCGCTGGCGGACGACTCCGGGCTGGAAGTCGACTATCTCGGCGGAGCGCCGGGTGTTTTTTCAGCGCGCTTTGCCGGGGAAGAAAAAAACGACCGCGCAAATAATGAGAAGCTGCTGGAGCTTCTGGCCGGGGTACCGCCGGATAAGCGCACCGCGCGGTTTCAGTGCGTTATTGCCATTGCCCGGCCCGGCGGCCCGGTCTATACTGTCCAGGGTACCTGCGAGGGCGTAATAGCAGGGGAGCCGCGGGGAGAGGGGGGATTCGGATACGACCCGCTGTTCTACCTGCCGGAATACGGAAAAACATTTGCTGAGATTGACCTCGCGCTTAAGAATAAGATCAGCCATCGCGGCAAAGCGCTGGCCGGGGCCCTGGGCATCTTGACTAGGCTGCACAAAGAAGAGAGAAAGGAGTGGTAGCGGTTGCGGGTCGCGGTTTTTAGCGACAGCCACGGCCTGCTGGTGTTCGCCCTCCAGGCCCTCCGGCAAAGCGGGAAGGTTGATTTTATTTTGCACGCCGGCGATCACTGCCGCGACGGCCTGAAGCTGGCGGCTGAAACCGGGATTCCGGTAAAGGCGGTAACGGGGAACTGCGACCACCCTGGAGAAGGGCCGGCGGAGGAGGTAGTCGAGCTGTCCGGCCGGCGCCTCCTGCTTACCCACGGCCACCTGGCCGGGGTTAAGATGCCGCTGTCACACGATAAGCTGCTGGCAGCAGCCAGGAAAAACAGCGCGGAGGTGGTGGTCTATGGCCACACCCACACCGCCGTGATTGCCGGTATAGAAGGAGTGCTTCTCTTTAACCCCGGCAGCATTGCCAGACCGCTGGATCAAGACCGCCCTAGCTACGGCATTCTGGAAATTGACGAAAAGGGTGTTACTCCTTATATCTGCTGGATTTGACGATGATATTTATAAAATAATTTTGACTCCAGGTGATTTTTCCGTTATAATAATGTGTGTGAAAAAAAGAAGAAATTTTTTTCCGGGCGGGTGTAGCTCAATGGTAGAGCGTCGGCCTTCCAAGCCGATTACGAGGGTTCGATTCCCTTCACCCGCTCCAGCCTTTTAAATAAAGGGTTTCTGACCGTTTTTGTTCCCACCGTAATGGGCGAAAAAATATGAGGCCGATGTAAGTTGAGACTGCCAGAAGCACCGGACTGGGTGTTTAATAGAGCTGTGATTTTGCTCACAGATATGCCGGGCTGTTGCCGCTGAACCTCATACAATCAACCCGTACCTCCGTTAGTTCCAGCGCAATTCCATTAAGAGGGCGGCGGAGGTATTTTTATGCCCAGAATCAAGAAGACAAAGATAATACGGTGCAACTACCTGTCGAGTTCATATACTACTGCACCAAAGCGCAGGGAAAAGCCGGGCGAACGGTAGCAGGCTATCGGTACCACGGCCGTGAGAGAGAACCAGGAGAGAAAATCGAAAATAGTCGATAATTGTCAAATATAGTGGCAGGTAATTTGTAAATATTGTCGAAAATATACAAATAATCTGTTAAAGAAAGGAAATGGGTTTCTTTACAAGTCACAGCCTGGAGGTTAATTTTGTGACCCAATCTCTCTTTAAGCAAATTATTGAGCCATATAATAAAATTGAAAGGGAACCAGTTGAGACGATGCTGCCGGAATGTGAAGAGTGGTACCGCCGGGTAGTTGAAGCGGCTAACGAAGGTATTTGGATAATTGACGCTGATTGCGTGACAATTTTTGTCAATGAAAAGCTGGCAAGGATGCTGGGTTATTCCGCTGAGGAGATGATTGGCCGGACAATATATGATTTTATCGATGAAAGGTACCGTGATGCTGTAAAGGCCGTTATGGAACGCCGCGGGCAGGGTGTTGCGGGTCAGTACGATTGCAAGTACCGGCGGAAAGACGGCACAGATTTGTGGACAATAGTATCTAATGCCCCCCTTTTTGACAGAGATGGGCGTTTTACCGGCTCAGTGGGGATGATCACGGACATCACAGAGCGGAAGCGGGCCGAGCGGGAGCTCAAAAAAGAGCGCGATTTTATTTCAGCAGTCCTGGATATAGCCGGCTGTCTGGTGGTAGTTTTAGACTCAAAGGGAAGGATAGTCCGCTTTAACAGAACCTGTGAACAAATTACAGGCTACCTGTTCAGCGAAGTAAAGGACAAGTACTTCTGGGAGTTGTTCTTAATGCCGGAACAGGTGGAAATGGTAATGGCTGTTTTCGAGCAGCTTTGCAGCGGCCTGTATCCAAGACAAATTGACAATTACTGGCTGACAAGAGATGGAGACAGGCGTTTGATTGCCTGGTCAGCTACTGTGCTTCCCGGTGATAACGGTTTGGTGGAGTATGTAATAGCCACCGGGATAGACATAACCGAGCGCGAGCAAATCAAGGAAGCGCTGCAAACGAGCAACGAGGAGTTGATAGTGGCCAATGAGGAGTTGACTGCTATTAATGAAGAACTGATGGCGACAGAGGAGGAACTCAGGCAGCATTATAAAAAATTGCAGGAAAAAGAGAAAGATCTGGCGGCAGCCAACCAGCGGCTCCAGGATATTATTGAATTTCTGCCCGACGCTACCTTTGCAGTCAACCGCGAGGGGAAGGTTATTGCCTGGAACCGGGCTATGGAGGAGATGACTGGGGTACCAAAAGAAGAAATGCTGGGTAAAGGTGATTATGAATACTCGATACCCTTTTACGAAAGCCCGCGTCCGGCTTTAGTTGATTTTATTTTAGATACGGAAAGCCAGCCGAACCTGTTCTACGAAATTTTTGAAAGAAAAGGCGACACTTTGCACAGCGCGTCTTTTTTGCCCAAAATGTATGGTGGAAAAGGAGCCTATATTTGGGGAACAGCTTCTCCTCTTTTTGATAAAGAAGGGAATATCGTAGGTGCTATTGAGACTATCCGGGATATAACTAAACAAAAGCAAATGGAAGATCGCATGAAGTATTTGAGCCTGCACGATCCGCTCACCGGCCTCCATAACCGCGCTTATTTTGAAGAGGAGATGCGGCGGGTGGAGGATGGGCGTTATACTGCGGCCGGTATTATCGTTTGTGATGTAGACGGGCTTAAATTTATCAACGACACGCTTGGGCATGAGGCGGGGGACTCGTTGCTTTTGATTGCTGCCAGCATTATCAAAAGTTCCTTTCGTGAGAGTGATGTGGTAGCTAGAATAGGGGGTGACGAGTTTGCCGTGATACTCCCGAACAGTGAAGAAAAAACTGTAGAAAGTGCCTGTAAAAGGATAAGGGATGCAGTGGCGAGATATAACGCTGAAAAGCCGGAGCTGCCTCTGAGCATATCTGTGGGGTTTGCTACAAGAAGCGACACGTCGATAAACATAAGAGAGCTCTTCAAAGAAGCTGATAATAAGATGTACCGGGAAAAGCTTCACCGTACCCAAAGCACACGCAGTGTCGTGGTGCAAACTCTCATGAGGATACTGGAAACAAGGGATTTTCATACTGAGGAACACGCGGACCGGCTGCAGGTCCTGGTAGTGGATTTTGCCTCGGCTATGGGCCTTCCCGAACGCAGTTTGACCGACCTGCGCCTCCTGGCGCAGTTTCACGATATCGGCAAAGTAGGAGTGCCGGATAGTATGCTTTTTAAACCCGGTCCTCTTACTGAGGGGGAGCTTGCCGAAATGCAGCGGCACTGTGTAATCGGACACCGTATTGCTGTTCTTGCGCCGGACCTTGCTCCAATAGCAGACTGGATTCTGAAACACCATGAATGGTGGAACGGTGAGGGATACCCTCTCGGGCTCAAGGGTGAAGAAATACCGCGGGAATGCCGCATGCTGGCAATTGTGGATGCCTATGATGCCATGACCAGCGACCGCCCTTACCGTAAAGCCATGACCCATGCGGAAGCTGTACATGAGCTGCAAAGGTGTGCGGGCACTCAATTTGATCCGCAGCTGGTGCCAAAATTTATTCAGGTAATTGAACAAAAAGTTTCATTAAACAGCAAAAAGCCTTTCCTGTTGTCCGTAAAGTGAGCCGGAAAAGGCATTTCAGTTCAGGTGCGCCGAAGAGGGGGTCGAACCCCTACGGACGACTCAGACGATATCATATTTTTCGGCTTGTGATAAACTCTTTATTTCTTCAATTAATTAGAAATTTTTGTAGTATACCCACTTTTACTTGACAGCATCTCTTTGACCTTTGATGTTGACATTTTTCGCTGTAATTTGTTAATATAAATTTGCTCAAGGAGTTACCTAGCCCGTCAAAAAACGGGCATTATTAATTTTTTTAAACATTTGAAGAACTGAGGGAATGTATTTTTAAACAGGGAGTAATGTTTATGTCCAAAGTTTTAGTCGGAATTGTTATGGGCAGTGATTCAGACCTGCCGGTCATGAAGGAGGCGGCCGGTGTCCTGGACGAGCTGGGTATTGCCAGCGAGGTGGTAATATCTTCCGCGCACAGGGTGCCGGACAAAACGGCGGATTACGCCCGGACGGCCGTGCAGCGCGGACTGGCCGTAATCATCGCCGGCGCCGGAGGCGCCGCCCACCTGCCGGGTGTCATTGCTGCTCATACTCCTCTACCTGTCATCGGCGTTCCTGTTAAATCCGGAGCTTTAAGCGGGGTGGACGCTCTGTATTCCATCGTCCAGATGCCGGCAGGGGTACCTGTGGCTACTGTGGGTATCAACGGTGCTAAAAACGCCGGGATTCTGGCGGCCCAAATCATCGGCGCCGCAGACCCTGAAGTCCGCGCAAGGGTAATTGCTTTTAAAGAAAAACTTGCCCGCCAGGTTGTCGAAAAGGACGCGCTTCTGGCTGAGATGGGGATAGACGGGTATCTCAGGCACAGCGGGAAAAATTAGAGCATTTTCAGCAAGGCCCGGCGCATTCCCGGCCGGTCTGTTGAAGTTCGGTAGGAGCGCGGGCGGCGGGAACGGACAGGATACTTAGTGTTAAATTTGGGAGGTTTTTTAGATGATTGAGCGTTATACCCTGCCGGAAATGAGGCGGATATGGTCGGAAGAAAACAAATTCCGCAAGTGGCTCGATGTGGAGATCTATGCCTGCGAAGCTATGGCCGAGCTGGGGCAGGTTCCTGTGGAAGCGCTGGCTGAGATCAAGGCAAAAGCCAATTTCAACGTGCGGCGCATTGCCGAGATTGAAGCTGTGGTCGATCACGATGTGATTGCTTTTACCACCAATGTGGCCGAGTATGTCGGCGAGGCGGCCAAGTACATCCACCTGGGTCTGACTTCTTCGGACGTGCTGGACACCGCTAATGCTGTTTTAATGAAGGAAGCTGGCCTGCTTATTGTGGAGAGGCTGCAGCAGCTCCGGGAGGCCTTGCTGGAAAAAGCCAAAGAGCACCGGAAGACGGTCATGATCGGGCGAACTCACGGCATCCATGCCGAGCCCATTACTTTCGGCCTGAAAATGCTCCTCTGGGTGGCGGAAACTGACCGCAACATCCAGCGAATGGAGCGGGCAGTGGAGACAATCAGCGTCGGCAAGATTTCCGGCGCTGTCGGGACTTATGCCAATATCAGCCCCCGCGTGGAGGCACACGTTTGCGCCCGGCTGGGCTTGAAGCCGGCCCTGGTGTCCACCCAGGTGCTGCAAAGGGACCGCCACGCGGAATACCTGACCACGATTGCGTTGATCGGCAGTTCCCTGGACAAGTTTGCCACTGAACTGCGCAGTCTCCAGCGCACAGACATTCTGGAGGTGGAAGAGTATTTCAAGAAGGGACAGAAGGGCTCTTCAGCTATGCCGCACAAGCGCAACCCGATCACGGGAGAGCGCATCTCCGGGCTGGCCCGCCTCCTGCGCGGCAATGCCCTGGCAGCCATGGAAAACGTGCCGCTCTGGAACGAGAGGGATATCTCCCACTCTTCAGTGGAGCGGGTAATCATACCCGACAGCACCATTGTGCTGGACTACATGCTGGTGAAGCTTACCGGCATCATCACCAACTTGCTGGTCTACCCGGAGAACATGCTGCGCAATATCGAGCGCACGCACGGCCTGATCTTTTCCCAGCGCGTCCTCCTGGCCCTGGTTGAGGAAAAGGGCCTCAGCCGGGAGCGCGCCTATGAGCTGGTGCAGCGCAACGCCATGCAGTCCTGGCGCACCGGGGAAAACTTCCGTGATTTGCTGCTGAAAGACAGTGATATAACCGCCCTGCTCAGTGAAAAAGAAATAGATGAGTTGTTTGACTACAGCTACCACTTGAAGCACGTGGACGAGATATACAGCCGGTTTGGTTTGTGAGAATGTGTGTGACGGTAGTTGGTGAAGACAAAAAACCGGGGGTGAACGTATTTTGGCGAGGGACAAGATAATTATTGATTTGTCCAGGCTGGATAAGCCTGATTACACCGGCTCAGTTCAGGAGCTGTATTTTTTGGAAGATCATCCTGACTGGATGGTATGTAAAACCATGCCGGGCGGGTCGGTTTTTGATGTCGGCACTATTTTTTCCATTCCCCAAAGCGACATCTGCCGGACGGCCTTAAGGCACAAAATTTATTCCCTGCTTGAGTCGCCCGACGAATGGGAAAAAATTTATAAGTATATATGTAAAAAATATGAGCAGGAGAGGGAATTGCTGTCTTTTTTAAGCGAGGGCCCGCTGGAGGACTTCAGGTTAAAAGGGGCGGACACTCACCATCTGGGTATGGTCGATCAAGAGACCGGAGAAGTGTACAGCAAGTCCTTTCCCCCCAGGCCGAGCCAGTATGTTTTGGTCAAAAGGTACAATATTATTAAGCCGTCCCGCATTTCTTACTTTGCGAATCATTTGTGGGATTACAGTGAATACCAACATGCTGATAAGTTTGTCATCCCGCTGGAGAATATTGTACGCTTCGGTGTTACCCCGGGGTCTTCCATCTATAGAAAATACGTGAATATGGGCGATGAAGAAAGAAAAAATTATCTAAATGAACTTGGACTGCGGCAAGACCTGGTTCCCTGGACATTATTTGCAAGCCCGGTAGTGGATTTTACCACCAAGTATGAGCCTGAAGACAGAAACCTGAGCCTGCAGGAGGCACTTTATATCTGTGGAAGAAGCGGCAGAGACCTGTTGAATATAATTAAAATGTGTATTTTGGGAGCGTTTTTGGTTTCAGAGTTCTTTAAGCAACTCGGCTTGCTTTTGTGGGATCTGAAGTGGGAGATTGCAAGGGATGGAGACAGGCTGGTTTTTGTCGATACAATTGACACTGACTCAATCAGGGTAACTACAAGGGTAAATTACAAGAATAAAGATTACTTTGTAAATTTCAACAAGCAGTCGATGAGGGATTATTACAAGATCATGCATCCTGCATGGTTTGAAGCTACGAAATCTGCGAAAGCTTTAGCGCAGAAATCCGGTAAGTCCTTCCTTGAGCATTTGAAGGCTGGGCAGGCGGAAGGCCGTTACCCGGAAACACCGCAAGTCGATCAGAAGTTTATTGATATCCAGGAAGAAAAATTCAGCGCTTTGATTAGCTATATCTATGGCCGGACCGGGCTTGACCAGATCATAGAGAAGTATCATGAAATAGGCCAAAAAGAAATCCGCTACTATGATACAAACGGTGTTTTAGATGAGTATAGCCGGTTGAACGGCGTATAAGACCAAAGAATTATTAAAATTATGGGGAGAGGTAAAATGGTGGAGGGATACAAGAACGATCCGGGTGAAGCCCCGGAATGGGATAAGCCGCGGGAGGAGTGCGGCATCTTCGGCATCTACGGCCCCGGCCTTGATGTAGCCAGGCTCACTTATTACGGCCTTTATGCCCTGCAGCACCGGGGGCAGGAAAGCGCCGGCATTGCCGTGGGCGATGGGAGCAGGATTCAGCTTCAAAAAGACATGGGCCTGGTATCCGAAGTGTTTAACCACGAAAAATTAAACAGCTTTCATGGTCACCTGGCAATAGGTCACGTGCGTTATTCCACCACCGGTGCCAGTCACCCGCTTAACGCCCAGCCGTTTGTTTTTCATTCCTCCAAGGGTATGCTCGGGCTGGCCCATAACGGCAACCTTACCAATGTTACCGAACTCCGCAGCCGCCTGTATTCCAGCGGTTCCGTATTCCAGTCCACCACTGACAGCGAAGTCATTGTGAACCTGATCGCCAGGCACAGCCGGGATAGCCTCGTCGACGCCATTAAGAAGAGCATGGCCGACATCAGGGGAGCGTATTCCCTTTTGGTTCTCACCGAGAAGGAACTGATCGGGGTCCGCGATCCGAACGGCATCCGGCCCCTGTGCCTGGGCCGGCGCGGTGACGCATATATACTGGCGTCCGAGACCTGTGCCCTGGATACTGTAGGAGCGGAACTGATCCGGGATGTGGAACCCGGTGAGATTGTTGTGATTGATCGGAACGGCCTGGCTTGCCATGCCGCGATCCGCGACAGCAAAAGGGCATACTGCATTTTTGAGTATATCTATTTTGCCCGGGCCGACAGCCGTATGAACGGTTTTAACATCAACAGGGTACGCCGCGAAATGGGGCGCCGGCTTGCCAGGGAGTACCCAGTCGAGGCGGACATGGTGATCCCCGTGCCCGATTCGGGCATTGCTGCGGCCAGGGGTTTCGCTGCGGAATCTGGTATTCCATTTGAAGAGGGCCTGATGAAGAACCGGTATATCGGCCGTACTTTCATCCAGCCCAGTCAGAGCATCCGGGACCTGGGGGTAAGGCTGAAATTGAACCCCATCCGGGACGTGCTGGACGGCAAGCGGGTGGTCATGGTGGACGATTCAATTGTCCGGGGTACGACCAGCGGCAAGATTGTAAACATGCTGCGGGAGTGCGGCGTAAAAGAGGTCCATTTATGTATCAGTTCCCCGCCGGTTGTCAAGCCTTGCTTTTATGGTATCGACATCTCAAGCGAGGAGGAATTGATTGCTTTCCGGAAACCCCTGGAGGAGATCAGGGAGTTTGTCGGTGCTGACGGTNTACATTACCTGAGCCTGGAGGGATTGCTGGATATATTTGGAGANGAGAAGAAAAATTTTTGNACTGCCTGCTTCAGCGGCGACTACCCTGTAGAAATCCCGAAGGCTCANGACNGGGATAAGTATGTGCTGGAGTGAGACTCGCTCATCTCTANTCCCGNNNTCCGGGGTCCGGTGACTGAAGATGTNANTTTAGGAGGTTTTTTATGANTGNAAAAAAGACAGGCCTGACCTANGCGGACGCAGGGGTGGACATNGAGGCCGGCGATGAGGCGGTGCGCCTGATGCGCGGCGCCGTGCGGAGCACCTTCCGGCCCGAGGTGCTGGCGGATATCGGCGGCTTTGGCGGCTTTTTTGCCCTGAATACCGCCAGGTACCGCGAGCCTGTGCTGGTTTCCGGGACGGACGGGGTCGGCACAAAGCTCAGGGTGGCTATACTGGCCGGCCGGCACAATACTGTCGGGATTGACGCAGTGGCCATGTGTGTCAACGATATCCTGGCGCAGGGTGCCGAGCCGCTTTTCTTTCTGGATTACCTGGCCGTCGGCAGGCTGGTGCCGGATAAGGTGGCGGATATTGTGGCCGGGGTGGCGGAAGGATGTCGCCAGGCCGGCTGCTCCCTGATCGGCGGTGAAACCGCTGAAATGCCCGGTTTTTACGGTCCGGAAGAGTACGACCTGGCCGGGTTTGCGGTAGGAGTGGTGGAGCGTGACAAGATCATTGACGGGCGCGGCATTGTTCCCGGTGATAAGCTCATCGGCCTTCCTTCATCGGGCCTGCACAGCAACGGCTACTCTCTGGCGCGCAAAGTGCTGCTTGAGGTTGCCGGCTACAGCGTGGACACCTGGCTGGAGCAACTCGGCCGCACTGTCGGCGAGGAGATGCTGGAGCCCACCAGGATCTACGTGCGCGCGGTTTTGCCTTTGCTTGAGCGCTACAGGATAAAAGGCCTGGCGCATATAACCGGCGGCGGCCTCACCGGAAACGTCCCCCGGGTGCTGCCGGCAGGTGTTGCGGTAAACATCCGGCCCGGCTCCTGGCCGGTCCCCCCGGTGTTTGACCTGATTGAGGCGGCAGGCGGGGTGGAGAGAGCGGAGATGTTTCGCACCTTCAATATGGGTATCGGCATGGTGGCTGTTGTTTCAAAGGAGGAGGCCGGCGAGATCATGAACGATCTGGCGGCCCGGGGCGAAAAGAGTTATTTAATTGGTGAAGTGGTAGAGGGCAAGGGTGAAGTCAACTACATCTGATTAGGAAAGGAAAAAGGTTTCTCTGTCGTCACATCCGGAATATATTAGGGAANTTGTGACACTGCTCCCGTTTGGTCGGCGGGAGAGAAATCCGGGCAGGTGATTTTTGTTCGGATTTCGGAAACCGGGGAGAAGTTTTGAGTAAATTACGCTTGGGCGTGCTGGCCTCCGGGCGGGGGTCCAACCTTCAATCCATAATGGACGCGGCGGCNGCCGGTAAAATAAACGCGGAGGTGGCCGTGGTAATCAGCGACAACAAAGACGCGTATGCATTGGAGCGGGCGCGGCNGGGCGGTATCCCGGCGNAGTTTGTAAACCCGNANGAGTTTGCNTCAAAGAGNGAGTATGAAAACGCGATTGTTGAAATATTAAACCGCCACAGGGTTGGGCTGGTCTGCCTGGCCGGTTACATGAGACTGGTCAGCAAGGTCATGCTGGATGCCTTTCCAAACAAAATCATGAATATTCACCCGGCGCTGCTGCCCGCCTTTCCCGGGTTGCACGGACAGGAGCAGGCCTGGCGCTACGGGGTGAAATTCAGCGGCTGCACCGTACATTTTGTTGACGAGGGGATGGACACCGGCCCTATTATTATCCAGGCGGTGGTTCCGGTGCTGGACGATGATACCGTCGAAACCCTGTCTGCCCGCATCCTTGAGCAGGAGCATGTAATTTATCCCGAAGCCATACGCCGGTTTGCCGAGGGAAGACTTAAGATAGCCGGCAGGAAAGTGTTTACAATATAGTCCCCCCATGCTGCTTATGCGGCACCGGCGTAAAGGATGAAAATGACTGGCGGAAGGGTGATTATTCCGTGTGAACGACTTGCGCAGTGCCGGTAACAGCACCCGGCGAAGCGAGGAAGCGGAATCGGGGGCGCGGACAGGACGTTCGCGCCAGCCTTCACCGAGCCAGGACGGCGAGTTGAAGGCGGCCCGATTTCCCCGAAGCGAGCCCTGGTGCTGTCGGAGCGGAGCATTGGAGTGAACAGGGGTAACCACCCTTCCCGGGTGAATTCTATTTTCTGGATATTTTAAAATTGCTTAAGAGAGGAGGAGTTTACATGTCTGTGAAACGCGCGCTGATCAGCGTTTCCAATAAGGCCGGAGTGGTTGATTTCGCCCGGGGGCTGGCCGGTCTGGGAGTAGAGATTATTTCTACCGGAGGTACGGCCAAAGNCCTGCGTNAAGCCGGCGTGCCGGTTACAAATGTTTCTGATGTTACGGGCTTTCCGGAAATTTTAGACGGCCGGGTGAANACACTGCACCCCGGCGTGCANGGCGGNATCCTGGCCCTGCGCAATGAAGAGCATATGGGCCAGCTGGAAAAACACGGNATNNCCCCGATCGACCTGGTGGCGGTNAANCTCTATCCNTTCCGGGAAACTGTNGCCAGGCCGGNNGTNNCCCTGGAAGAGGCCNTTGAAAANATNGATATNGGCGGNCCGNCCATGGTCCGCTCTGCGGCCAAGAATTACCGGCANGTGCTGGTTGTGGTAAATCCGGAGCGCTACGGAGAAGTTCTCAATGCTTTGCGCCAGGGAGAAGTCAGTGANGANTTGAGGTTGTCTCTTGCCCGGGAAGCTTTTTCCCACACTGCTTCGTATGATGCTGCTATTGCTGCCTATCTGGAAGGGCTGGGGACAGGTGACGGTCTTTTCCCGCCCACCTGGAACATTTCGGTGAGGCGGGCGCAGGTTCTCCGTTACGGGGAAAACCCGCACCAGCGGGCTGCCTTTTACCGCGATCCGGCGGTGACCGGGCCCTGTGCCGGCAACGCCGTACAGCTGTCCGGCAAAGAGCTTTCTTATAATAACATCCTTGATCTTGATGCGGCCTTTGAGCTTATCCGGGAGTTTACCGGGCCGGCGGCAGCAATTATCAAGCACAACAACCCCTGCGGCTGTGCCTGCTCGGACAATCTGCTTGATGCCTATAACAAAGCCTTCGAGGCTGACCCTGTTTCTGCCTTCGGCGGCATTGTCGCCTTCAACCGGGTAGTAGACGTAGCTACGGCGGAAGAAATGGCCAAAATTTTTCTGGAGGCGGTGATCGCTCCCGGCTATCAGGATGAAGCTCTGGAAATCTTAAAAAGAAAGTCTGCCTTGAGGCTTCTGCAGACCGGCGAGATTACCGGGCAGACCAGTGACCGCCTGGTTGTCCGGAAAGTAAACGGCGGCCTGCTGGTGCAGGAGGCCGACCGGGAGGTGCTGCGCCTGCCGGAATTAAAGGTGGTCACCAGGCGTCAGCCGACGCAAGAAGAGATGGACGAGCTGATCTTTGCCATGACCGTGGTTAAGCACGTAAAATCCAACGCCATCGTGGTTACCAAGGGCAGGCAGTTGCTCGGCGTCGGCGCGGGCCAGATGAACCGGGTCGGTTCAGCGCGGATTGCCTTTGAGCAGGCCGGTGAAAAGGCGCGGGGAGCAGTGCTGGGTTCGGATGCTTTCTTCCCCTTCCGGGATACTGTGGATGAGGCCGCAAAGGCCGGAATTACTGCCATAATCCAGCCGGGTGGTTCGATCCGGGATGGAGAGTCAATAGAGGCGGCGGATGAATACGGGATCGCCATGGTGTTTACCGGGATGAGGCACTTTAAACATTAAACCGCCTTAAGGAGTGAAATGATATGAAAGTGCTGGTGGTCGGCGGCGGGGGGCGTGAGCACGCCCTGGTCTGGAAACTCAGGCAGAGCCCCCGTGTTACAGAGATATACTGTGCCCCCGGCAATGCAGGTATTGCCAGGGATGCCGTCTGCGTCAATATAAGCGCCGAGAACATCTCCGCGCTGCTGGCTTTCGCCAGGGAAAAGGCGATTGATCTTACCGTTGTGGGCCCCGAGGCACCTTTAACCGCGGGGATTGTGGACGAGTTCCAGTCGGCCGGGCTTAAGATTTTCGGGCCGGCCAGGGCAGCGGCGGAAATTGAGGGGAGCAAAGTATTTGCAAAAGAAATTATGGCCAGATACGGCATACCTACTGCTGATTACGCTGTCTTTACCAGCCCTGATGAGGCTTCAGAATATATCCGAAAAAAAGGCGTGCCCTGCGTGTTGAAGGCGGACGGGCTCGCAGCCGGCAAGGGCGTTATTGTGGCTATGGACATGCAGGCTGCCCTGGATGCNGTGCGCTCAATNATGGTGGACCGGGATTTCGGCGAGGCGGGCGCGCGGCTGGTGGTGGAGGAGTACCTGGCCGGCGAGGAGGTCAGCATCCTGGCTTTTACAGACGGCGACACAGTGGTCCCGATGGTTTCATCGCAGGATCACAAGCGGGTTTTCGATAACGATGAAGGGCCTAATACCGGCGGTATGGGCGCCTATGCCCCGGCCCCGGTCTGTACCCCCGAGGTGGCCGGACGGGCCGTGGAGGAGATCCTTGTGCCGGTGGTCCGGGCCCTTAAAGCGGAAGGGCGAACTTACAGGGGGGTCATTTACGCCGGGTTGATGGTGACGGACCAGGTACCGAAAGTGCTGGAATTCAATGTTCGTTTCGGCGACCCGGAGGCACAGCCGGTGCTGAGCCTGCTGGAAACCGACCTGGTGGAAATTATTGAAGCTGTTTTGGAAAACCGCCTGGATCAGATTGAAATCAAGTGGAAGCCGCAGGCTTCGGTATGTGTTGTTATGGCTTCGGGCGGCTATCCCGCTGCCTATGAGAAAGGGAAAGTTATCCGCGGGCTGGACGAAGTTCCTGATGATATTGTTGTATTCCACGCGGGGACGGCGGAAAGAGATGGAAAAATCATCACCTCCGGCGGCAGGGTGCTGGGTGTGACCGCTACCGGACCGGATATCCCCTCGGCTATTGATAAGGCTTACGCGGCCGTGGGGAAAATTAGTTTTGACGGAATGCACTACCGGCATGACATAGGGCGGAAGGCCCTGAACCGGATCAGATGAGGTATTGGGCGAGGCGACAGATAATCAGGTTTGATACAGGCTCCAGAATTTTTTACTGGAGCCTTTATTGTGTTATGTTGTTTAATGTCAGTATTCCGGGTTATAATTTATAAAAATTGGACTGGGGTTTGGTGATGACTAAATTATATCATCCTGAAACATATCTTATAATTACCTTCGGC
>Ga0067045_1030626_pt1 | contig 14599 bp, 14 predicted proteins | sample TerdegcTABiofilm_FD_59184 | JGI IMG/M metagenome (GOLD analysis project Ga0067045, IMG submission 59184) | Combined Assembly of (Gp0054472, Gp0054536) Wastewater bioreactor microbial communities from Singapore -Terephthalate degrading...
CCGACAAAAGAATAACGTCGCCGGTAAATTTTACTGCTGTAATGCTGGCCTGCCGCGCCCGGTTTACCGAAAAGAAAACCGGTGGTATATTCACGGTGGCTCACCTTGCTGATTTCCTCAAGCCAGGCGTCCGGATTACAGCAACCCATCCCGCCGGCGTAACAGGCGTCTATTGCCTCACGGTAGGCTTTTACAACCCCGGCCACGTAATGAATACTTTTCATCCTGCCCTCGATTTTAAAACTGTTAACGCCGGCCGCCACAAGCTTCGGAATATGTTGAATCAGGCAAAGATCCCGTGAACTCAAGATGTACGCGCCCCTTTCATCTTCTTCAAAAGGCAGGTACTCCCCCGGCCTTGTTTCCTCTACCAGCGCGTAACGCCAGCGGCAGGACTGGGCGCAGTCACCCCGGTTGGCATCCCGCCCGGTAAAGTAGCTGCTCAGCAAACAGCGGCCTGAATATGAAATGCACATGGCGCCGTGGACGAATATTTCCAGTTCCACCTCCACCCGCTCCCGGATTTCTTTTATTTCATCAAGAGATAATTCGCGGGCTAGAATAATCCGGGAAACACCTTGCTTCTCCCAAAAACGGGCGGCGGCCCAGTTGGTTGTATTGGCCTGGGTGCTCAGATGCACCGGCAGTCCCGGTTGAAGCTTTCTTACCAGTTCAACCACTCCCGGATCAGAAACAATCACCCCGTCCGCTCCGGCCTCACGGATAGTATCAAGATAACCGGGCAGGCCGACAAGATCGCTGTTATGCGCGAATATATTCACTGTCACATATACCCGGGCGCCTTTCTCATGGGCGAACCGCGCTCCTTCAATCATTTCTTCTTCGCTGAAATTGCCGGCCCCGGCGCGAAGTCCAAAATGCCGCCCACCGAGGTAGACGGCATCAGCGCCGTAAAGCACGGCCACTTTTAATTTTTCCAGGTCTCCGGCGGGTGCCAGAAGTTCCGGTGGTTTCACTGCAGATACCTCTCTTTGTTCGCATTGTGTTCCGCCAGCGTTCTGGCAAAGGCATGGGAACCGTCCGGTTTGGCAACATAATAATAATCACCCGTCACTACCGGTCGAACCGCCGCAAGCAATGACGATTCGCCCGGCACGGCAATCGGCCCGGGCGGAAGCCCCGATACCCGGTAAGTGTTATAAGGCGAATCCACTTCCAAATCTTTATAGTAAATCTTCGGCTTGTAAGTTCCCAGGGCATATTGCACCGTCGCGTCAACCTGCAGGAGCATGGAACTGGACAAGCGGTTGTGAATAACCCCGGCGATTAAGGGCTTTTCTTCCTCAATTTTAGCCTCCCGCTCCACCAGCGAGGCGATTGTCACCGCTTCGTGCAGGGTCAGCCCCGCCCCCTGCGCCAGCGCCGCGTAGTCCAGTTTATCCATTTCCTTTTCAAAACGGTTGAGCATCAGCTCAATAATGGAACTTTCGCTGATCCCCCTCGTCACCTGGTAAGTATCCGGAAAAAGATATCCTTCAAGCCGCCTTTCATTTTTCGGCAACCCCTGGATAAAAGAATAGCTGTAATTTTCGTTAGCGACCGCCCAGTAAAAACGCTCGCGGTTGATTAGCCCCTTGCTTATGAGCAGATCGGCAATCTGGGCAGTGGTAAACCCTTCGGGCACGGTGAAAGTCTGGACTGTCGTGCGGCCGTCTACCAGTTCAAATAGTATTTCCGGTGTCGAAAGCCCGTTATTCAGCCTGTACTCACCGGCTTTTATCTGCCCGTCTTTGCCCTTCCACCTGGCATAGATACTAAACGCCAAAGAACTCCGGACCAGTTTGTTTTGCTGCAATATTTTTCCTACCTGCCCGGCAGACGCTTGCAGCGGAATAGTCACCACTATGTCACCGGCCTTGCTCTGCGGCGCCACGGGTAACAGCAAAACCATGGCGCTGATTACAATCAGACAAAAAAAACTTACCGGAACCAGAAAATAATAGAACTTGCCCCTGTTAAATCCCATACCATGTCATTCCAGTACCCTTTTTTTACTTACCACGGGAATAGCCGGGCTAACCGGTTCACGTACACCACTCCCGGCATTGCCGTTAGGCCCGCTATTATTAACGTCAGTCGCGCCGCCTACCGACTGGCTGGTACCCCCCCGGCCGTTCTGGTTGCCTGCCGGCTTATTGGACGAGCTTGCCGGCGGGGAAGGCGCAATTTGCGGCGAAACCTGATCCATCGTGCCGACAGCAATGATCTTGTTTACCGGACTGTATTCGCTGGAAGAAAGGTATTCCCTTTTTTCCAATACTCCATTCGAGAAAAACAGACGTTCCGCTGATACTTTAAACCCTTTTGCGCCTTCTTGCTTAACAACCTGCTCGCCTTTACGCAGGTTGGGATCGTTTTCGTAAACCACATGAGGCTCGATTTCCTGAGTAATCCAGGAATTTACCCGCACATCTTTTTTATAGGCTGTATTGCCGTATATTTTGAAACCTATCTGACCGCCGGAAACAAAAGACTTGATATAAATATAGTTTCCCGTATTATTGCGAAATTTAAGATCCAACTCGTCATAAACTACAGTGGCGTCACGGCCGATTGGAACATAGCTTACCGGCAGGGAGTGATTAGAACGTTCCACAATTTCCAGGCCGGCCAGTAAAACACAGTTATATAAGGTCGTGGATACCTGGCACACTCCACCTCCCAGGCCATCCACGAATTCATTGTTGATAATCACCGGAGCGGTCTTATAACCCGCTTCCGAACTACGCGGACCGACAACTTGATTAAAAGACACTTCATGTCCCGGACGGATCAACTGTTCATCAAAAGCACGCGCCGCTACTTTGATGTTATACGTGCGGCTCACTTTACCGGGATCAAACCAGGTGTAATAACTCGCCAACAAACCGTTGATTCCCATCGACTCAACCATGGCAGTCGTACGGGCAGGCGGCACGGTAATCATCGCCAGTTCCACTTCCAGTTTTTTTGCTTCAGCGATGACTGATACAAGGTCGTCTTTCAACTTTTCAATATCTATTACTGTACCGTCTTTGCCCGGCAATACGGAAACAGTGTCATCTCCGCCTATTATAAAACCCGCGTCGGTGGGTTCAACGGTTATACCCTGGGTCAGTGCCTTAGTCCGTTGAGTTAGTCTTTCCTCGTCAAATTTAACAACAAGCGGAATGACCTTGCCGTTTTGCTTTAACCGCTTCCTCTCACTCCACTGTTGAATCAGGGAACCGCTCCTTCCGGCACGAAGGGCCGCGTCCATTACAGCATCCTCGTCAAGGTCGAACCCCACCTCATTTAACAGCAGCGGCCAGCTGTGGTCCTGATAGCGAAGCGTTACCCTGGCGGCCCGCAGGTTTTTTTCCAGTTCGGCAAGCTTTGTCATGCCTTCTGACTTATTTAGACCCTGCAGCTCAATTCCCATTACCTCCACACCAGGCAATACCTTTTCCGACGCCGAGCTAAAAAACCCCGAACTTAAAAAAACCAGTGGCGTAATAAGCACGGCTATGATTAAAAAATAGTAAACGATACGGGTGCGTTTTACGGACATGACCAACACCACTTAAACTTTAGAATTTATGTAAATAATCATGGGTCAGGAGTCAGAATAAGAAAACGGTTTATTATCAAGAAATATTCTGAATTCTGACTACTGACTCCTGACTACTCATTATTATAATATGTTCTGCTAAAACATATTTTCCAAACAAATAAAAAAAGCCGCTTGTGGAGTCGAACCCCGCAACCAGCTAAACTCTTCAAATCTCACTCAGCTTCTTCCAAGGTTACTTTCTCTTCCCAAGCATCAGCCACTTTTTCCCATTCCTCGTCTTCTTCAATATCAATTAGCAGTTCGTTTCCGTCTTCATCATATGTAATTTTTAAAATGATCGCTTCCTCGCCGTCTTCCTCCATAGGCAGCAAGATAGCATATTCAGAATCATCCACCTCTATGATATCAATGACCATAAAGTCATGTTCCGCACCTTCTTCGTCGATTAGAGTAACTATTTCTTCTTGTTCGGCCACAGTTTTCACCTCTTCGGCAATTTATTGATAATATTACACCTAAAAACAGTCACCTGTCAAGAAATTCTGACATTTCGTCCTGTTATCAGCTTCCAGGGTTCGTTTTCCCGTGACGGCTGTCAAGATACCCCTGTAAAATTAAGACAGCGGCCATTTTATCAATCACCTGCCGGCGCCTGGAGCGGCTTAAATCGGCTTCAACCAGCACCTTTTCCGCCTCCACCGTGGACAGGCGTTCATCCCACAGTTCAACAGGCAGACGGAGCGTTTCCGACAACCGGTTTGCAAAGGCCTTAACCTTTTCCGCCCGCGGGCCGGGACTGCCGTTCATATTTTTAGGCAACCCTATGACTATTTGCTCAACTTCGTACCTGTGGACCGCTTCCCCGATTTTTTTTATATCCGCCTCGCGCGAGCCATTGCTGACAATCACTTCCACACCTTGGGCAGTCCAGCCCATCGGGTCGCTCACCGCAACACCGATTCTTTTATCTCCCAAGTCCAGGCCCATTATCCGCATAAAGAGGCATTCTCCTCGCTTAAACAACTTTTATACAAAACTCAGGGCAAACCTCGCCGCAATAACCGCAAAGAATACATTTCGTCCTGTCTGCCACAGCCTTGCCGCCGGCTAAGTTTAAAGCGCCCGACGTACACCTTCTCACACACTCGCCACAGCCGAGACACCAATCTTCAATGTGTAAACGCCGGGGCCGGCGGGCCACTTTTGACTTCAAACTTTCTGAAACCGGCTGTCCACTAAAAATACGCACATTATAGTCTACTTCATCCGGAGAACTCATGCCCACCGCCACAGAAGCCAGTTCGGGAATAGATAAAATATACTCAAACGCTTCTTCGGAACGATTCAACAAATGCCCCCCGCCTAACGCTTTCATAGCGTAGATTCCTTTTCCGGCACTCGACGCGTTCCGGATGGCCTGAAGCATATCGTGCGAAGTACCACCCCTGATCCCTATTCCCGCCATATTAATCAGCGGCTGGATCACTTCTATTTCCGGAAAAGCGGCGGCGCCCAGCACTCCTTCCACATGGTGAGTGGATATGCCGATTGCGCGAACAAGACCTTTTTTTTTGGCTTCTAAAAGATATTCTATTGCTTCCCAGTGGCCTTTGATCGTCAAAACTGATTCTTGCTCGTGCAGCATAAAAATATCAATATAATCTCTGCCAATCATCTTAAGCGCTTTTTCAACGCTCTCCCGCATACCCTGACTGGTGTAAGCATAACACTTCGATACGATGACAACCTCCCGGCCGAAATTCCGGATCGCCTCACGAATATAAGGATAAGTGCCGTAAAGTTCCGCGGTGTCGATAAAATTCACACCTGCTTCCAGGGCTCTCCGGATTACTCCAGTTCCTTCCGCCAAGGGCAGGTTGGCCTGGAGCGGACCGATGGTAAGAGCCCCGAAACACAAGCGGGATACTGTAATACCCGTCCTTCCAAGCACTCTGTACTGCAACTGCCGCCATCCCCCATTAATGGATAATGACTATTCTTTGAGATAGTTTTTTACCAGTTCCTCCAGCAACTCATCCCGCTCCAAGCGGCGGATCAAACTGCGGGCATTCCCATGACTGGTGATATAAGCGGGGTCTCCTGACAACAGGTAGCCGACAAGCTGATTAATGGGATTGTACCCCTTCTCAACCAAGGCAGCGTAAACTTTAAGCAGGATATCACGTGCCTGGTTATAGTCCTCGCCTTGAATCTTAAACATCATTGTCTTATCAGTAACATCCCAAGTCATCGCGCGAACCCCCTTTCCCAATATGTTCTTAAAAATATTCGACGATATTATTTTTTTCCCTTTATTTCCAGTTAAATATCAGCTACCCCGTTTAAGAAAAGTATTGAGCGACTTTTTTAAGTAAGATATAATAGTTACTAATTTTAGGGAAAGGTGACGTTAAGTTGACGTTAATGAAATACCGCAAGGCCAAAATCACCGACGTTGAGCCGATTCACGCTTTAATCACTTATTATGCCGACCGGGGACTGATGCTGGCGCGGTCCCGCGCCATGCTTTACGAGAGTCTGCGCGAGTTCACAATCGCTGAAGATCAAGGATTGGTGATCGGCGCCGGCGCGCTGAATATCATCTGGGAAGACCTCGCTGAAATCAGAGCGCTAGTCGTGGCGCCGGAATACAATGGGCGGGGAATCGGCCGCGACCTCGTCAGAACCTTCATTGACGAAGCGCGGGAACTGGGTATTCCCCGTGTATTTGCCTTGACCTACCAGCAGGTATTCTTTGAGAAATGCGGTTTTCAAGTCGTGGCAAAAGAATCATTACCTCAAAAAGTCTGGAAGGAATGTGTCAACTGCCCTAAATTCCCCAATTGTGAAGAAATCGCCATGATCATTGATATTCGCAATCAGGAAAACTAGAAAACTAATTTTTAATTTGACTGTCCACAACCTTGTAGGCCTTTTCCAGCGCGTCGCCCAGGCGGGACGGGTCCTTGCCGCCGGCCTGGGCCATGTCGGACCGTCCGCCGCCGCCGCCGCCGACCACTGCCGCAATTTCTTTGATCAATTTACCCGCATGCAGGCCGTTGTTCAGTAAATCTTTAGTTACAGCCGCAACCAGGTTTACTTTATCCCCGGTCACACTGCCGAGAACGATCACTCCGCTGCCGATTTTATCCCTTAAAAGGTCCACCATACCGCGCAGGCTGTCCATATCCGGGGCGGCGGCCTGCCCGGCCAGCACTTTTACTCCTTTAATTTCTTTTACCCGGTCTAACAAGTCCTGCACCTGATACTTGGCCAACCTGGCCTGGAGCGCCTCTGACTCGGCCTCCAAATCTTTGATGTTCTGAAGAAGTCCTTCCACCCGGCGTGTCACTTCTTGCGGCGGCGCCTTCACCAGCCTGGCGAGTTCCGCCAATTGTTCCTCCCTGGCGTCGATGTAACGCAAAGCGCCTTCCCCGGTTACCGCTTCGATCCGGCGCAGCCCGGCGCCGACGCTGCTTTCACCAACAATTTTGAACAGCCCCGCCTCGGCAGTGGAGCGCAGGTGAGTTCCCCCGCACAGCTCCAGGCTAAAGTCCCCCATTTTAACGGCCCTCACTCTTTCCCCGTATTTTTCACCGAAAAGCGCGGCTGCTCCAAGGGCGCGGGCTTCCGAAACCGACGTTTCAAAAACTTCCACCGGCAGATTGGCAAGCACCGCGTTATTAACCATCTTCTCCACCTGTTTCAATTCATCAGGGGTCATGGCGGCATAGTGAGTAAAGTCAAAACGCAGCCTCTCCGGCTCAACCAGCGAACCCGCCTGGTTGACATGCCCGCCCAACACTGTCTTCAACGCCTTATGCAAAAGGTGGGTGGCGGAGTGGTTGCGGCAGACCGCGGCCCGCCTGAAACGGTCCACCTGTACCAGCACCTGATCGTTTTCCTTAATTATCCCGTTTATTACTTTACCACGGTGGACAAAAAAGTTCTCCACCGGCTTGCTCACTTCAAAAACTTCCACTTCCAGTCCGGAAGCGGAGACCCGGGCGTGATCGCTTACCTGGCCGCCGGATTCGGCGTAACAGGGGGTAACGTCCAGGATAAACTCGATCTCCTGCCCGGCTGTCGCCGATTTCACCCGCTCACCTTCATTGAGAATACCGAGCACTTTGGCTTTAGCCTCAAGCGAATCGTACCCGGTAAAAACAGTTTCCCCCAACTGCCCGCGCAAGTCTTTGAAAAAGGCGTCGCGCTCAGAAATATATTCAGTGTCCTGCCTGGCGCTCCTGGCGCGCAGCCGCTGTTCATCCATAGCCGCCCCGAAGCCGTCCGAATCAACAGCCAGGCCCTGCTCGGCAGCCATTTCCTGAGTCAACTCCAGGGGGAAACCGTAAGTATCGTACAGTTTAAAGGCGTCGGCTCCCGGTATAACCGAACCGCCCGCCGCTTTTAATCCGGCAATAATCTGGTTCAACATTTCCGTGCCCTGGGCCAGAGTCTCTCCAAAACGCTCCTCCTCTGCTTGAACGACCCTCAGCACATGTTCTTGCCTTTCAACCAGTTCCGGGTATGCCTTACCCATCTGCCGGATCACGGCAAGGGCCACCTGGCTCAGGAAAAGACCCTGCATCCCAAGCAGCCTGCCGAAGCGCACAGCCCGCCGCAGCAGGCGCCGGATAACATAACCCCTACCTTCATTAGACGGCAGGGCGCCGTCAGTGACGGCAAAAGTTATCGCCCGGCAATGGTCCGCAATGACCTTCAAGGCAAGGTCGGTTTTACTGTCAGTACCGTATTTAAGGCCGAAAAGCCCCGCTGTAAAATCCATGATCTCACGAAAGAGGTCTGTTTCAAAGTTTGAAGAAACATTCTGAAGCACCGAGGCCACCCGCTCCAAGCCCATCCCGGTGTCAATGCCTTTGCTGTCCAGAGGAGAATAATTCCCTTCTTCATCCCTGAAATACTGGATAAAAACCAGATTCCAGATCTCGATGAACCGGTCACAGTCGCAGCCGACCGCGCATTCCGGGGAACCGCAGCCGCGCTCCGCGCCCAGGTCGACATATATCTCTGAGCAAGGGCCGCAGGGCCCGACGCCGATTTCCCAGAAGTTGGTGTCCTTGCCCATTCTGACAATACGGCTGGCCGGCACACCAACCACCCGGTGCCATATATCAAAAGCCTCATCGTCGTCCTGATATACGGTAATCCACAGCCTGTCCGGAGACAGCCGCAGTTGTTCAGTCACATATTCCCAAGCCCATGGAATGGCGCTTTCCTTAAAATAATCACCAAAAGAAAAGTTGCCCAGCATTTCAAAAAAAGTATGGTGCCGGGCCGTTCTTCCCACCGATTCTATATCCGGGGTGCGAATACATTTCTGACAGGTTGTTACTCTGAGAAACTCCGGCCTGGCGGCTCCGGTAAAATACGGCTTAAAAGGCACCATCCCGGCAGCCGTCCAGAGGATGCTGGGATCGCTTGAAGGAATAAGAGAGGCGCTGGGTAAAATCTTATGATCTTTTTTTTCAAAAAATTTCAAGAAACTCTCCCTAATTTCATTACCAGTCATCAAAAAATAAAGCCTCCCGTTGCTGTAAGTGTTAATAACAAAAAAACCCATTATTTTCGCTCTAATTATACAGAATGAAGCTGTTAGGTGTCAAGGAGAGGGGGAAATCCGAAGGATCAGCAAACAAACACTTTGCAATATAAAAAATTCAAGATTACCCTTAATACGGCCGTTACGGGGACGGCCAGCAGCATTCCCGTCAGGCCGTATAGTTCACCGCCGGTGAAAAGACTGAAAATCACCACCAGCGGGTGCAATCCCACTTTGTCACCCAATATTTTGGGAGAGATGATATTTCCCTCCAGTTGATGGATGATCAGGAAAGCAAACGCAACCTTGACAGCCAGCCACTTGGAATGTAAAATTGCCAGGCCGACGGCCGGCACCGCCCCGATCACCGGCCCGAAATATGGGATTAATTCAGTTATCCCGGCAACAAGACCCAGCATCAAAGCAAATTCCACACCCAGCAAAGCCATACTAACCGTTGTAAGGCCGCCGACAATGGCCGCCACGAAAAGATAACCCCTGATAAAACTGCCTAAAACCTGATCAATTTCATGTAATAGTCCGGTAACATCTTTCCGCCATTCTTCAGGTAAAGCTGAAATAGATTTATTCTTTATTAATTGCAGGTCTTTTAAAAAATAAAAGGCCAGCACCGGCGCCAGGAGCATTTTAAAAATATATCCAGCCACGCCGATTAATGACGCTATGGTCAATTTGACCTGCTGCAAAATAATGTCTTCCACCCAGCGAATACGTTCGTCAATAATCTGCCTCATACCGTCCGGAATACCCAGGCTAATGTAACGGGACTGTACAGACTCAACGATCTCCTGAACCTGTCGGGTATATTGAGGGATTGTCTCGGCCAGTCTGTCGAGTTGCTCAATGATCCTTGGAACACCGTAAAGAAAAACACCCGCGGTAAAAAAGAAGAGGGCCAGATATACCAGCAGGATCGCCCAGGTTCTCGGCGTACCCCTTTTTTCAATGACGCTGACCAGGGGGTTTAAAAGGTAAGCCAGCAGAACAGCCAGCCCCAGGGAGAAGATAACCCCCCTGATCAAGTAAAAAAAATATATACATACTAATATAACAAAGATTAAAAAAAACAGCTTCTTTGAATTGTTCTCTTTCCACCAGGGCAATTATTTTCACCACCAAAACATAAGTGGGGAGAATCTCCCCACCCGAAAAAAAAATATAAAAACTCTATTCGAACATGAGCCCGCTGGTAAGCGCCACGCCATACAGCGCTAACTGTTTCTGAAAATCCCCCTGATCATTCTTGATGCCCGCTCACCAGTCTCTTTAGAAAAGAAACCGTGCCCTTTCCTTTGCATTTTGTTTCTGCCACCGGTTATAAAACTCGCAATGGCTCCAATGATACCGACGGCGATAATACCTCTCCAAAAATCCTTCCGCACGCTTTTTTCACCCCCGTATTGCTTACTATAGTAAAAATTCATTTTGCGGGTCAAAAGCAACCAGACTGCCGTCTTCAGCCACCTCGTAAATCTGAACGCCTTCCTTGTTAATCCGGTATTCCACACAGCAATCCCAGCAATAATACTGGTCAATACCAACTTTCCCGGTGGACTTGCCACCGCAGACCGGGCATGTCAATACTTTCGCCCCCTAAATATAGCGAGTAGTCCCTCAATTTCTAACCTTTAATTGCTATTATGTCCATATGACAAAATAAAAATGCATAGGGTCAGGCTTAACTTTATAACTCCCTGCCGGCGGTACTGTCTATGGTGGCGCCGCCCACCAGAAAATCACCATGGTAGAAAACCACCGCCTGCCCCGGGGTGATGGAACGCTGCGGTGAATGAAAATGAACCTTAACGGCACCGTCCGGCAAAGGTGTCAGGGTGGCCGGGGCGGGCTTGCCGTTATAACGCACCTGCGCCTCGACTTCTATGGGACCGGTCAGTTCGTCATAAAGGATCAGATTTACATCTCCCGCGATTAAGCCGGAGCCCAGGACGGCTTCTTCAGGTCCCAAAGTAATGGCGTTATTTTCAGTGTCTATTTTTACCACGTACAGGCGCTCGCCCGCTGCCAGGCCCAGTCCCCGGCGCTGGCCGATGGTATAAAAAGGGATGCCTTTATGTTCTCCGATAACCTCGCCGTCCATGTTCAGAAACGGACCCGGCTTGATATCCGCTGCTTTCTCTTGTAAAAAGCCACGGTAGTTATCGTCAAGAATAAAACAAATTTCCTGGCTTTCAGCCTTACCGGCAACCGGTAGCCCCAAGTCGGCGGCCATCTTTCGCGCCTGCTCTTTGGTGTAGTCCCCCAGCGGCATCAAAGTATGCGCAATCTGGTACTGGGTCAGACCGTACAATACGTATGTCTGGTCCTTTCTCCGGTCGGCTGAACGGCGAACCGTATAGCGCCCGTGTTCCTCGCTGAAGCCCAGACGCGCGTAATGCCCGGTGGCAATATACTCAGCCCCCAGGCCCAGCGCCCTGTCCAGCAGCGCGTCAAATTTGACGTACCGGTTGCAGGCGATACAAGGGTTGGGCGTGCGCCCGCGCAGGTACTCGGAAGTAAAATAATCGATCACTTTCTCCTCGAAGATACCGCGGAAATTCATTACATAATAAGGAATACCCAGTATACCTGCAACCCGCCTGGCATCTTCAACGGCTGCCAACGAACAACACCCGGCATACTCCTCTCCCACCTCAGTCCGGGTGGAATCCCAAATTTGCATAGTAACACCTATTACTTCATAACCCTGCTGTAACAGGAGGGCGGCGGTGACAGAACTGTCAACCCCGCCGCTCATAGCTACGACAACTTTTTTATTGGTCACATGCTCACCCTTGATCATTATTCTCCTAGTTGTTCCAGTAATTCTTAATAGCATCATGCAAAGCGTCGGCAGCCAGGTTCGAGCAATGCATCTTTTGCGGGGGAAGTCCGTCCAACATATCAGCAACGTCCTGGTTGGTTATTTGCATAGCTTCCTCCAGCGTCTTACCTTTAGCCATTTCTGTAAGCATGCTGCCGGAGGCGATGGCTGCCGCGCAACCAAAAGTTTTAAACTTGATGTCAGTGATAACACCGTTATCAACCTTAATATAAATCTTTGTAACATCACCGCAAACAGGGTTACCCACTTCAGCGGCGCCGCTGGCGTCGGTTATTTCCCCAACATTCCTGGGATTGTTAAAATGCTCAACTACCTTCTCGCTATACATGACATAAACTCCTCCCCTAGATTACAATCAATAGCGGGAACTTAACCCGCAGTTTTTCAATTAATTCCGCATTAATTCCGCCCGTCATTATCTCTACTGCCCGCCCCGGCCGCCTCCCGGCAAATATCAGCCAGCGTGATCGAATCATAAACCGCGGCGATCCCGTCGCGCACTTTGGCCCAGACGGTACGAGTTATACAATAGTCCGCTTCATCACAGTCAACCGGATCTTCTTCATTGACACAATATACCGGGGCAATCGGCCCCTCCAGCGTACGGATAACATCACCCACGGTAATCTCGGCCGGCTGCCGGGCAAGGATATAACCGCCCTGGGCTCCCCGTACGCCCTTAACCAGGCCGGCCCTGCGCAACATCGCAATGAGCTGTTCCAGATAGTGCTCGGACAGGTTCTGGCGCTCCGCTATACTTTTCAGCGGGATGGGAACAGAACTAAAATGCTGTGCCAAATCCAACATAGCTTTAAGTCCATAATGTCCTCTAGTGGAAAGCCGCAAAAAAACGCCCCCTAATAAATACAGAGTACATTAGTCGGGTTTATGCGCCCATCTTAGCACACCGAATAATTGTTGTCAATTATAACCGAGTACTTCAACCAGACTCAGTATCCTGATCATCTTTTTTTACAAAAAGCGGTGACATTGCCCTCAGTCGATTCACTACGGGCGGCAGAATATCAAGGAAGTATTCCACATCCCCGTCAGTGTTATCCCTTCCGAGAGTAAGCCGGAGCGATCCACGGGCAGTTTCCGGCGGAATGCCCATGGCCAACAGCACGTGCGAAGGTTCCACGGAACCTGACGAACAGGCGGAACCGCTGGAAGCGGCGACGCCTTCCATGTCCAGGCTAAAAAGCAGCGATTCACCTTCGACAAATTCAAAAGTGAAGTTAACCAGGTTCGGCAGCCTACTGTCTGGATGCCCGTTTATATGCACGTGCGGAACCTTGTCCATGACTCCTTGAATAATTTTATCCCGCAATCCGGCAAGACGCTGTGATTCTTCCCGCAGTTCAGCCACAGCAAGTTCAACAGCTTTGCCCAACGCCACTATGCCCGGAACGTTTTCAGTGCCGGGCCGGTGCTTTCTCTCCTGGCCGCCGCCGTGGCTGACCGGTTGCCAGGCCGCGCCCTGCCGTATGTACAACACGCCGATGCCCTTCGGCGCTTGGAGCTTGTGCCCGGAGATAGTCAAAAAATCCACCTGGAGGTCATCCACGTTAACAGGTATCTTCCCCATACTTTGCACCGCATCGCTATGGAAAAGAATCCCTTTCTCCCTGGCCAGCCGTCCTATTTCGGGGATGGGCTGTATTGTCCCCACTTCGTTATTAGCATGCATGATAGAAATCAGTATTGTTTTGTCATTAATAGCTTTTTTCACGTCTTCAAGTCTTACCATCCCGTAGCTGTCCACCGGCAGGACTGTTAAGGCAAACCCTTCCTCCTGGAGAACCTTACACGTATCCAGAACGGCATGGTGCTCCACCGCGCTCGTGATAATGTGGTTCCCTTTCCGGCGGTTGGCATATGCCGCACCTTTTATAGCCATGTTGTCGGACTCGGTACCGCCGCTGGTAAAAACAATTTCTTCCGGCTTCGCCCCAATGCCGCGGGCGACTTTTTCCCGCGCCTCTTCCACAGCTTTTTTGACCTCGCGCCCGAAAGAATGGATGCTGGACGGGTTGCCGAAATTTCCGGTAATGTAGCGGATCATTTCTTCAGCCACCGCGGGGTGTACCGGTGTCGTAGCGCTGTGATCAAAATAAACCTTTTTCATTTTATTTTAGCGATACCTCCCATTTGCTGATGCGATTAATCCTAGTAATTTTGTCGGATATATTTGAAAACATATTAACATACATATATTTTAGCTGTCAATCCAACATTTTGTGCAACAGATATCCATCAATCCCCAGTCACACATTATTGGGGACATTCCTCCGACCCTAAAGTCAGGCTATGAAGAGAGGTGTGTCCCCTTTCCTTATTAGGGACATGATAAAACGTAAGAAACCTTCCTCACCGAGAGGAAGGTTTCTTACATTTTTAAAGAGCCCGTAATGAACTACGCTACAGCCATTACACATTTCTACGTAGCCTACGACAATCTTTCGACTGCCGTAGACCATTACGAAACACATAATGACCTTTGCTCGACTATCATGGATACCTAGGAAGCCTGCAGCAATCTTTCGACTGCTGCAAACCTCACATCAACAAATATAGTTAAATGTATCCGGCACCCATGATAATCTTAGCTCGACCGGTA
>Ga0067045_1030629_pt1 | contig 14595 bp, 9 predicted proteins | sample TerdegcTABiofilm_FD_59184 | JGI IMG/M metagenome (GOLD analysis project Ga0067045, IMG submission 59184) | Combined Assembly of (Gp0054472, Gp0054536) Wastewater bioreactor microbial communities from Singapore -Terephthalate degrading...
GGCTGTTGGCGGCCATAAGGGATTGGCGCTCCAGAATACGGGCGACTGACAGCCGAATCTCATCGGGGTCCTTAAGGGGTTTGATGAGATAATCTATGGCGCCTTCCTTCATGGCCTGAACCGCTGTTTCCACTGTAGCAAAGGCTGTGATGAGAATGAAATCCATCTCAGGCCGCCTGGAGCGAATCTGATGCATGACGTCTATGCCGCTCATGTCCGGCAATTTAAGGTCGGTTATGACCACATTTGGTGAAAAATCCTCACACCCGCGCACAGCATCCTTGCCGCAGTACACCGTCTGCACCTCATGCCCTGCCTGCTGAAGGATACGCTGCAAAAGGGTGGCAAAGGTCTTTTCATCATCCACCACCAGTATCCGGGCCTTTTCCTGTTCCATGGCAAGCGTAATTCCTTGTTCTTTTGAAATTTATCGTATTATAATTATAAAAAGCTTATCTGCAAAACAAAAAACAGGGGAACACGATGAAATCCACACAACACTGGCTGGAATTGACCATTTTTCTTCCATCTCCTTCAAAGACAGCCTTACAGGGACAACAGGATACGGGGCCGGACGATCTTTCAAAGACCCTGCAAGAGACCATTGCGGAAGAGCTGGTCACACTTCTGGGCAGAGGGGTGGAGATAATTGAAGACCCACCTGAAATCAAGGCATATCTGCTTCAGCAGGAGGCTGTGACTCAACTGCCTCATATCCATGACCTGCTGCAAAGGCTTGTGCCAGCGGAGTCGCTGGACCGTCTCAGCATACAGATTCGTTACATGGAAAACAAGGACTGGATGGAGGAGTGGAAAAAGGGATTTCAACCCCTGAGAATCGGCGAAAGACTGGTCATCAAGCCCAGCTGGATCCCCATGAATCCGGCACCAGGCGACCTGATTATCGGGATCGATCCAGGGCAGGCATTCGGGACAGGCACCCATGCCACCACTCAACTGGTCCTGGAGGCAATGGCTGGTCTCTGCAATGAAATGCCGGCGGCGAAAAAAGGCCTACTGGATGTGGGGACAGGCACAGGCATTCTGGCCATAGGCGCAGCCAGACTGGGCTTTTCGCCTGTCCTGTGCATCGACAACGACCCACTGGCAGTGGAGGCGGCCAAAGAGAATGTGCAGAAAAACCGTGTTGAAGAGGCGGTTAAAGTGTCGGATCAAGACCTATCAGCCATAGACGGACACTTCGACGTAATCCTGGCCAATCTGGACAGAAACACCCTTTTGTCCCTGGCTGAACCGCTCGTTCAACGTCTTGCACCCAAAGGCATCCTCATCCTCTCCGGCATCCTGACAAACCAGCAGGCTGAGGTGCAGGCATGTTTTTCGAGCAAAGGCATGCAGCTTATTCGCGAACTCCAGGAACACAGCCCCTCACCTGAATGGGTCTGTGTGGTCATGCAAAAGGCGTCCTGACAAAATTATGCCGGCCCCCCCACGTCTTTTTGTAGAGCCTGACACCCTGATGACAAATCAGGAGGAATTCCTGCTGAAAGGACGGGAGATGGTTCATGCCGTGCGCGTGCTGCGTATGCGGCCAGGAGAGGAGGTAATTCTGACAGACGGCCTGGGACACCTGGCTCGCACTCGAATAACCAGCGTGGAGAAAAACGGACTGCTGCTGCAATATATCGAGCGCCTCTCTCTGGCAGACGACAGACTCCCCATCAGCCTGCTGGCAGCCCTGTTAAAGCCGGAAAAAATGGATATGGTGATACAGAAGGCCACGGAGCTGGGGGTAAAGGAGATTTGGCCGGTCAGCACGGAATACAGCATGAGTAAAAACCATTTCACTCACACCGGCCAACAGGCCAGACAGGCCCGATGGACTGAAATAGCCCGCCAAGCGCTCAAGCAGTGCAGGGGTGCATTCCTGCCGGAAATACATGCAATAATGCCCTTAAAGGCCGCTTGTTCAGCCCTCAATGAAAAGACTTGCGACTATACCCGTCTTTTTTGCTGGGAAGCCGCTGCAACCACGACCGATGCGACCTGGCCTGAAATCACTCCGCCGTGTATTCTGGCCTTGGGCCCTGAAGGCGGATTTTCCGACTCCGACTGCCGTGTCCTGCATGACCAAAAATTTTTACCCGTATCTTTGGGGCAGCGAATCCTGCGCGCCGAAACAGCCGCCATTGCAGCCATCTCCATAACGGCCCATCTCATCTCAAGGAGCAAAACCAATGACTGACAGCCATGCCCTGATACTGGCAGGAGGATTCGGGACCCGGCTCTGGCCGTTCAGCCGCCAGGAATGCCCCAAGCAGTTTCTGCCGGTCCTGGGAGGAAACAGTTCTCTGTTACAGGAAACCGTCAACAGGCTGCTGCCCATATTCCCATATGAGAGGATCTGGGTCATCGCCAAGCCTGAACACAGGGAAAGGGTATTGTCCCAAATCCCTCAGCTCGTGCAGGACAGACTTCTTCTGGAACCCGTTGCCAAGGGCACCCTTGCCGCTATCGCATGGGCTGCAAGGCACATAACAGACCGTTATGGTGATGTCACCATGGGCGCATTCCCCACCGACCACTTCATTCCAACCGTTCAACGCTTTCAGGAGACCATTCAAATCGCCCTGAACTGGGCTGCGGCACACGATCATCTGGTGGTCTTCGGCATTCAACCCACTCGCGCCGAGCCCAACTACGGCTATATAGAAAAAGGGCTGACATTGGATTTGATAGATGGTCAGGAGGTGGTGAATGCAGCGTCCTTTCACGAAAAGCCCTCCATTGAACAGGCCGGACAATACATTCACACAGGCCAGTTCCTGTGGAACAGCGGCATATTCGTATTCCGCTCCCAGACGCTTCTGAAGGCCATAAAACTCCACCTCCCTGCCCTGTACGACCTGTTGAAGCAGATGACACATGCCTTTGAGCACAGCAGGGGCGGCCCGTCCACTCACCTCAAAGACATATATGAACGGATGCCTGACACCTCCATCGACAAAGGGCTGGTGGAAAAGATGCACAACATCGTGGTGATGCCATGCAGATGGACATGGTCGGACATAGGGCTTTGGGGCACCTGCTACGGCTTATCCCCAAAGGATGAGGCAGGAAATGTGCTGTCCGGCAACGTGTTTCAGAAGGGGTGTTCCGGCTGTCTGGTACGCAACGAGGAAACAGGTTTGATTGCAATGGTAGGCCTGAAGGACATGTTTGTGGTGCACAAAGGCGATGTGATACTGATCTGCCCGAAAGACCAGCTTTCAAGCATTCCGGAAATACTGAACGACCTGCAGAAAGAGGGATTGGACAAATTTATGTAAGACACCTCACCCATTATTGCGGGTTGAGTTTCTTCCGCAGCACTCCCGAGGGCTTGAAGGTGATCACGCGTCGCGGCTCCAGCGTGATGACGTCCCCTGTATGAGGGTTTCTGCCTTTTCTGGCCTTTTTGTCCTTCACCACAAACTTTCCGAAACCGCTTATGAGTATATCCTCACCGTCACTCAGCCGCGACTTTATAATCTCCAGAAAGGTCTCGACCGCCTTGGTTGCATCAGGCTTGCTCAGAACATCTTTTTCGTAGATTTGTTTTACGAGATCTGCCTTTGTAAGCGTCATAACGTCCCCCTCTATTTGCATAAAAAATAAATGACAAGTACAATAATGTCAACAGATTACTTTATTCTAATTTCCCCGCATCAGGGCAGGCACATAGGCCTGTCCCTACTCCCCATACTCCACAGCACAACCCGCATAACCCAGCATCCGCTGCATCTCATCAATAAATTCGGCCTTAATACAGGTCCTGTAGCACTCCGGAAGGCAGATGGCCACACTGCCTCTATCAGGCAAAAAGACCGTCATGTTTATGGGATATTCGCCTGGATAGCGGGAGATGAGTCTTTTCATGTCATCCAGTATCCACGGCCCTGTCTTGTCAGCATGAAGGGTTATTCTTACGGCCTTCGCCTTTTTGTTCGTAATTGTGTTCAAATCCATTACCTTTTGGGCCAGTATCTTAAACATAGCCTCCCGCTCCTCATCCTCGTCATCCCCCCTTTTTTCCCGTTGCAGCTCACCTTCGATCCAGAGGGGACCTTCCTGTTCAATGGCATTTTTGAGCCTTGCAAAGACCTCAGGGAAACAGACCACCTCCACTGAACCATTCAGGTCTTCCAGGGTCAAAAAGGCCATTCTGTCCCCCTTCTTGGTGGTGATTTCTTTTATGGTTCTCATCAGGCCGACTACGCTTACAACGGCCCCGTCCGGCGCGGAATTGAGTGTGGCGGTGGTATGGCTGGCCACCCTGCCTATGACATCGGCATAGGTGTCCAGTGGATGACGGCTTACATAAAAGCCGATGGCATCCTTTTCTTTTTTTAAAAGTTCCTCTTCAGGCCACTCGGAAATCTCGGGCAGCCGCAGAAAACCCATGCGGTTCCCCCTGGATTGCCCTTCTTCGGAACAATCAGCTGCATCAAAAAGGCCGGGCGAGGGGGCTGCGCAACCCAGTTTTTTCTTGACCTGAGAGATGTTAAGGCCCTGCTCCAGTGCAGCGAAAAGCTGTGAGCGTTTATGCCCCATGGTATCGAAGGCCCCGCACATGATGAGGCTCTCCATGACCCTTTTATTTACGCGCCTGGTGTCTATTCTGAGGCAAAAGTCCTCGAAATCCCGAAATGGTCCGTTGGTGCTCCGCTCCTCTTGAATGGCCTGTATGGCCCCTGCACCCACATTCTTTATGGCCGCCAGGCCAAAACGGATGCCGTCTCCGTCCAGTGTAAAACTGTCATGACTTCGATTGATATCGGGCGGCAGGATTCGAATATTGCTTTTCTTGCACTCGGCTATGAACTTCATGACACCGTCCGTATTGCCCAACTCGTTGGAGAGCAGCGCCGCCAAAAAAGGCGCGCGGTAGTGGGCCTTCAGCCATGCCGTCTGATATGCTATGAGGGCATAGGCAGCGGAATGGCTCTTGTTGAAGCCATATCCGGCAAACTTCGCCATGAGTTCAAATATCTCCTCCGCCTTGTCCAATGGAAGATTCTTTCTGGCCGCCCCCTGTAAAAAACGTTCCTTCTGTGCGGCCATCTCCTCTGGTTTCTTCTTGCCCATGGCCCTGCGCAACAGATCGCCTTCTCCAAGGCTGTAGCCAGCCAGCTCCTGGGCGATCTTCATGACCTGTTCCTGATAGACTATGACGCCATAGGTGTCCTTGAGTATGGGCTCTAATTGGGGCAGCAGGTATTTTACCTGAATCCGGCCGTGTTTGGCCTGAACATATTGATCCACCATGCCACTATCCAGAGGGCCAGGCCTGTAAAGGGCCACAAGTGCGATGAGGTCATCGAAACAGGAAGGCCGCATACTCCGAATCAGGCCCTTCATGCCCGAACTCTCCAGCTGAAACACGCCGGTGGTATCGCCATTGGACAAAAGATTGTAGGTGGCCTCGTCATCCATGGGAATGCCTGACAGGTCTATGGCCTCACCGGACTGCTCCCTTATAAAACGCAGCGTCATGTCCATGACCGTCAGGGTCTTGAGGCCGAGAAAGTCGAATTTGATAAGACCCACATGCTCCACACCTTTCATGTCGAACTGAGTCACGGTCTCACCTTTCTGCCCTTTTGCCAGGGGCAGATATTCTGTCATGGGCTTGTCAGAGATCACCACGCCCGCTGCATGGGTTGAAGAATGCCTTGGCAGCCCCTCCAATGCCAGGGCTATGCGCCACAACTCTTTGACATTGGCGTCATTCTCCACCAGCTCCCGCAGTTTCGGCTCTTCCTCCAGGGCGCGCTCCAGGGTCATGCCCGGGTCCGACGGCACGAGCTTGGCGATTTTGTCCACGTCTCCATAGGGCATTCCAAGCCCTCTGCCCACATCCCGAATCACGGCCCTTGCCTTCATCTGGCCGAAGGTGGCTATCTGGGCTACATAATCCTCCCCGCCGTATTTTTCAGCCACATATGCAAGCACCTCGTCTCTGCGATTCATGCAGAAATCCACGTCTATATCAGGAAATGAAGGCCTTTCAGGGTTCAAGAAACGCTCGAAATAAAGGCCATAGCGCACCGGGTCCAGGTCTGTGATGCCCATGGCGTATGCTGTGAGAGAACCAGCGGCCGATCCCCTGCCAGGACCAACGGGTATGCCCCGCTGCTTCGCCCAGTTGATGAAATCGGCCACTATGAGAAAATACGATGCAAAACCCTTCTGTTTAATGACCTCGAGCTCTTCCTTCAGCCTTTTTCTGTATTCCTCGGCCCTTTCGGGTGTGAGTTCCAGCCGCTCCAGCCGCCTTTCCAGTCCGGCGACAGCCTGTCTGTGAAACAATTCTTCATAGGTTTCATGCTCCGCAATGGGATAACGAGGGAAATGATGGTTCTTGATGTCCAGTTCCACGTTGCAGCGGCTCGCTATCTCCACTGTGTTACGCAGGGCCTCGGGACAGTAATGAAAACGTCTTTCCAGTTCCCCCGGCGCTGCAAAATAGAGCTGGTCAGTGGAAAAACGCATACGGTTGGCGTCCTTGACCGTCTTTCCGGTCTGAATGCACAACAGCACGTCGTGCGCCGATGCGTGTTCCGCACTGAGATAATGGCAGTCGCAAGTAGCAACCAGAGGCAGCCCCTTTCGCCCGGCCAATTCCATGAGCCCCTGGTTCGCTACGGTCTGCTCGGGGATACCGTTTTCCTGAAGCTCCAGATAAAAACGACCGGGAAAGATGGAGGCGTATTCCTCCGCCGTCTTCTCCGCTGTCTCCATGTCTTCATGCACCACATGATAAGTGACCTCTCCATGCAGACAGGCGGACAGGGCTATGAGCCCGGCACTGTACAGCCGCAGCAGTTCCTTGTCCACACGAGGCTTGTAATAAAACCCCTCGAATTGGGCCAAAGACACCAGCTTCAGCAGATTTTTATAGCCCTCGTTGTTTTCAGCCAACAGCACCAGGTGATAACCCGCTTCCTTCGGGCCCTTTGCCGATTTGTCGAAACGTGACACAGGCGCCACATAGACCTCACATCCAAGAATGGGCTTGATGCCATGTTTCAGGGCGGTCTCATAGAAGTTCAAAACCCCGTGCATGGTGCCGTGATCCGTGATGGCCACGGTATCGTAGCCGTACTCACGGGCCTTGGGAAACAGGTCCTTCAGCCGAATGGAACCATCCAGCAGGCTGTACTCGGTATGCAGATGCAGGTGTACAAAACTCATATGACCCCTGATTCACTCCTACTCCCACTCTATGGTAGCCGGAGGCTTGGAGCTGATGTCGTAACACACACGGTTCACTCCCCTCACCTCGTTTATGATGCGGTTGGAGATAATCCCCAAGAGGTCATAAGGCAGTTTCGCCCAATCCGCTGTCATGGCATCCAGACTGTTGACAGCCCGCAGGGCCACCACATTTTCATAGGTGCGCTCGTCTCCCATGACCCCTACGGTCTTGATGGGCAGAAGCACTGCAAAGGACTGCCAGACCTGAGAGTACCACCCGCTCTTTTTCATCTCCTCCAGCACTATGGCATCGGCTTCCCGCAGGATGTGCAGCCGTTCTTTAGTTACATCACCCAGAATGCGAATGGCCAGGCCGGGCCCTGGAAACGGGTGCCGGTGAATCAGTTCTTCCGGCATGCCCAGCTCCCTGGCAACTCCTCTCACCTCATCCTTGAAGAGTTCTCTCAGGGGCTCTATGAGCTTCAGCTTCATGCGCTCCGGCAGCCCGCCCACATTGTGATGACTCTTGATCACCGCGGACGGCCCCTTGAAGGAGACACTCTCGATCACATCGGGATACAGGGTGCCCTGCGCCAGATAGCGCACATCACCAAGGGCTTTTGCCTCCTCCTCAAAGATATGAATGAACTCCTCGCCGATGATGCGCCTCTTTTTTTCAGGCTCCACGACGCCGGCCAATTTTGCAAGAAAACGCTCCGATGCATTCACATAGCGCACATTCAGGTTCAATGCCTTCAAAAATGACAACACGGTCTCTGCCTCATTCTTTCTCAAAAGCCCGTTGTTGACAAAAATGGATGTGAGCTGGTGACCGATGGCCTTGTCGATGAGCAGGGCGGTGACCGTGCTGTCAACTCCACCGGAAAGGGCGCAGATCACACTTTCCTTACCCACACGTTCCTGAATCTCCCTTACGGCCGTATCGACAAAGGAATGCATGTTCCAGTCAGGGTTACAGCCCGCTATGCGAAACAGGAAGTTTTTGAGTATGTCCATGCCGATCTCGGTATGAACCACCTCAGGATGAAACTGCACTCCGAACAAGGGCAGGGTTTCGTGTCTCATGGCCGCCACCGGCGTATTTTCACTCCAGGCTATGGCCTTGAAGCCTGAAGGCAACACCTCTATGCGGTCGCCGTGACTCATCCAGACCTGATGGAATGCAGGTTTCACGGCAAGGCCGTAAAAGAGTTCGTTGGGTTCCTCGAAGTAAAGACGTGCATGGCCGTACTCCCTTCTCACTCCCTTCTCCACTCGGCCTTCAAAGAATTGGGCCATGAGCTGCATTCCATAGCAGATTCCCAGGACAGGCAGGCCCATTTGAAACACGGCCTTATCCAGGGAAGGGGCGTCGTCGTCATATACACTGGCAGGCCCTCCGGACAATATAATAGCCCTGGGAGCAATGGCTCGAATCCTTTCCATGGAAAGATTGAAGGGGTGCATCTCGCAATAAACCCCTGCCTCTCGCACACGCCTGGCTATGAGCTGTGTGGTCTGTGACCCGAAATCCAGTATCAAAACGCGATTCTTTACATTAGTCATACCTGTTCACCCTTGTCATCCCTACTTTGGGGCATCTTCCCCTGTCTTTTTCTCTTCTGCTGCCTCAGCCTTGCCCTTGCTCGCATCAAGATACTGCCTGAGCTCTGAAACGCGCTGGGCGAACTCCTGAGTCAGGGCATCGGCCTGTTCCCGTGTCTTCAGCACATGCGGGGTGATGGCTATGAGCAGCTCTGTCTTGTTGTTGTTGCTTCCATGACCTCCGAACGCATAGCCAAGCACAGGGATGTCCTTCAGGAACGGAATACCTGAACTGGACTTGGTCTTTTGTGTCTGTATCAACCCGCCGATGACGATGGTCTGGCCGTCCTTGGCCACAAGATATGTGGTGGCCTTTCGAGTACGAAAACGCGGGGAATTGATGGAACCTGTGGTCTCACTGGTCACTGCGCTGACCTCCTGAGTGATCTCCATACGGGCCACTCCGCTGTCGTTGATAAAGGGTTTGACCTTGAGAATGATACCGGCATTTCTGTACTGCACGGATTGCGTGGTGAGCCCCCCATCGGTAGTGCTGGTACCTGTGAGCGTGGGCACCTCATCCCCGACCTCGATACTGGACTCCTGGCCGTCCACCGCCAGAATGGTAGGGCTGGACAGGATATTGACATCCGTCTTTTCGGCCAGTGCCGTCACCAAACCCCTCAAGCCGCCGGCCGCATTGTAAAGCCCGTAAGAGAAACCGGCCAATCCCTTGCCCAATTCGGTATTCTGGGCCAGTGTCGTGCCATTGGAAAGGGCGGCGTCTGCACTGTAAACGGCGTTGTCGATCTTGATCCCCTTGTTTTTCAAAAACCACTCCACGCCAAAGGAGATGTCGTCCTTCAGATTCACATCCACAATCAGGACATCTATCAGCACCTGACGTGGCAGCACATCCAATTGCTTCAGCACCTCGGAGATGATGTTGTAGTCCCTGGGCCTGGCCTTGATGAGGATGGCGTTGTTGATCTCGTCAGGTATGATCTCCACCTCGTCCGAGAGTTCGCCAGTGGCAGTCACATCCAGATTGAGGTCAGGCCGTTCGGTTTTTTGAGTAGAGGTGGTGCTGGTCCTGCCCTGCACCAGGACGTTTTTGCTGCTGGTGCTGCTGGTCTTGCTCTTGGATGTGCTGGAAGACGTCCTGCTGGAACCGCCTGTGGTGCGCAGCCCGTAAACCATCTGAAGGGTCTGGGCTATATCCGTTGCCTGGGCGTTCTGCACAAAATAAACATACACCTTGGCGCCCTTGTTGAGCTGGCTTTTATCCAATTCCTGTACCCAATTGGCCATGAGTTCTATGATCTCGGGCCATCTCGAGACCACTATTATGCCGTTCAGGCTCTTGAGCGGCAGGATATGAAATGCAGCAGGGTCAAGACCAGGCCGACGGTAAATACCGTTTACCTGAAAGAGCTTCTCCAGCTCCTTACCCACCTCTGTGGCATCGGTCTTTTCAAAGGTGAAGACCCGCCAGTGAATGTCCTTAAATACATCGGCATCTATCAGAGGCAATATCTTTCCGATCTTGTTGATATTTTCCGCTGTATCCGCCACGATCAGGGCGTTTACGCTGGTCTCAGCCACTACGGTTGCGCCGTTTGAAAGGAAGTTCTTGATGTTGTTAGCCGCATTTGGGGCATAGATATACTTCAATTGAAAGATCGCTACCGTATCCCCCCGATAGGCCCCTTCTCCAGGCCTATAAATCACTACATCCGAACCCATCTTGGAGGAATCAGGTTTTCTGGCCACCTTATAGAGGTCACTGTCGCCTCGAATCAAGGCCAGGCCCTGCATCTGCAGCACTGAATTCAGGAGGTTTAAGAGCTCAGCGCGAGTATATGAGCCGCTGATATGCAGCGAAATGGTACCCTTTATGGCTGGATCCACCACATAATTGATGCCCAATATCTGATTTAACACCAGGTCCAGCACGGGATAGATGTCCATGTTGTCCAGGGCGATGTCTATGGAGCGTTTGTCTGTCTCACTGGCACCGGCAAAGGGCGACTGGGCCGAGACTTGTTTGGCCGCAGGAGGTGGCGCTGGTGGAGTGAGTGCGGCTGCCTGATTAGATGAGGGTGTTTGAGCGGCTGGCGCCTGTGCCGATGCCTGGCCGGCAGGGGTTGAGGGTGCTGGTGGAGGTGCTGCGGGCTGTGCGGCTGCCTTTGGCGGTGTAGAAGGTGCCTGAGTTTCTGGAGTCACAGTTGGGGTTGCGCCTTGCGTAACTTTAGCCTGCCCTTCAGGCTGGGAGTCCGCAGGTCTTGGCCCGAAGGGGGTGGCATTGGCATTTGCCTGTGTAGCCGAAGGCACTGGAATGGGGATGGGCGGCCTGTCCACAGGGGCCTTGGATTTCCCGGCATCCTGATTCACACCTGGCTTGACTCCGCCACCGAATATCTGGTCTGCGGCCAGGGCGGCCTGAAAACACATCAGGCTCAGGCACAACACAACGATTATTCGATAAAATTGCATAATTCCTCCACATGTTTTTTGTAGAGCACATTACAATGCGCCCTTATGTGTGATGCGGGGTCCCCAACGATGAGGATGGGGAATCCCTACTGTATTTTCAATCCCAGCAGCCACGGATGCGGCTGGGCCAGTTCGATCCATCGCACGACATTGAACGGAAGCCCGTCAGACGGCTGACCCAAGACAGGCTGACTGCCACCTGGCTTCCAGTAAACTTCGTAGTTCATGTTACCGATACGTATATAACAGCGCAATACACCACCAGACACCAGCTGGCCTGACTGCACCGGCTGATTTATGCGTGCCCCGGCCTGTCCGGGTGCCGCCGAGGCATTTTGCATCTCTATCTTGTCACCGATGAGATTCAACAGCAATTCCGGCGCATAATCCTTTATAACCTTTCCGGAATCGTTGTAAACAGTGAAAATGTGTCTCATGCCCAGGCCAAGTGGGTTCACGGCAGAAACCTCACCGGCATCCGATGCACCGGTACCCTCGCGCATGACGGATCTGCCATAAAACAGTTCATATGTGACGCCCTCCACCAACAGCAGCTCCTCTACGGACTTAAACGGCCCGTTGGCAGCCACATAGGCAGGACGCCTCTGTTCGTATGTCTCGTCCTCTGCCCCACCCTCTCGCGGAAGGTTGTCCGAATCCTTCCAGTCCAAAATGGCGTTCAGCAGCCTGTCTGCCATAGCAGGGGGCTCTCCCTGAAGTTCCAGCATTCCGCGTAACACCAGCCGAATGTCCTCATCAGGCGCCTTATTCAGGTCGATTTTACCCCTTTCGTCCTCCAAAATGAAGTCTATGGCCGTCTGATTCAAAAAAATCCTGTGTGGCAGGCCGTCCGGCACAAAAAGTCCCTTTTCCCAGGCATCCTCCGGTTTCATATCAGGTGTGGCCAATCTCGTGGCCAGAATACAGAGCAGGGCCTTTACCTCCTCTCTGGTGCGCAGGGATTCCAGGGCCTGACTGCCCAGATTCCGGCGCACCTTGGCCTCAGAGGCATAAAAACCCGCCACAAGCCCAAGTATGGTCAGGACCCACAGCACCAGGACCAGCACAGCACCCTTCTGATGCCCAAGCATACTCACACCTCGGCCTTTTTTAGTCTTAACATGGTGTAAGCGCATCTCATGAAATGGACCTGGTGATAAACTGTGTGGTGTAAAAGATGCTCATATTGGCTTCTTCTCCCCAGAACACCGCCACTGCCACGGGCATGTTGTAAGTGGCCTCCCATTTATTGTCCCACTCATCCGGCCGTTTGGACACAGAGGCAGGTGATAGAAAGGCAAAACGTACCTCAGGCACATCGGAGACCACCTCCACCTCCCAGCCATCTTTAAGCTGCCGTTCCATGTCCTTGGAGCCTGTTTGAGTGGTGAATTCCTCTGGAATAGCCTGGGGAAAGGCATCCCTGCGAGTGATGATCTTCTGGGCAAAGATCAGGCTCTTGGTGGCTGCATCATAGCGGTAACACACCAGAAATGAGCCGCCTGCCAGATTGCCCAGGGGTGTATAATTGGTGAGAAATGCGATCTGGGTTTCATCGCCCTTGAAAAAGGCAAAGCTCGTGGGGTCCATCGGGTTTCGAATCACCGCTGAGCGCAGCTGACGGGACAAGAGGCCCTCTATGGCGGCAATGGGCATGTTCTGCAGATTGGCCTCCTTACCACGACTCCAGGCCTGAATGCCTGTGCGCAGGGCAAGGGACAAAATGACCACCAGAACCGCTATGAGGGTGGTGGAGATGAGCAGCTCCAAAAGGGTAAAGCCGCCCTCGCCTGTGATTGGGCGGGTATTTCTATTTCTATAAAATTTCCTGTGGCGCAAGTGCATGGAGTCAATTAACACAAAAATGGGTTCAGAGGCAAGAAATCTGTGCAAAAAGAATGCCTCAGCGCTGCAGCCCTTCCCTGTCTCTACGGAACTCTATGCTCATAATGGGTTCCCTATCCCTTTTTACTGCGTTCCCTTTAATATCCGATAACTCATTTGGATATTAAGACCAACTATCTGTCTGTGTCATTACGAGACGAGCGAAATGAAGCAATCCTCTGCGCAAAAGAATGTAGGGGCGACCGGCCGGTCGCCCCTACTATCGCCGCCCTGCCTGTGCGTTGCACGCAGACAGGCTCGCAATGACAATGCAAAGGGCATATGGTGTTTTTGAACGTCTTCTGAGTCTGGACGTGGAGTTCCCGAAGGGCGAGGGCAGCCGGTGTTTGTGAAATAGGCGCCATGAAGGGCGCCGGCCACACATTCTCCGCCATGGAGGGCGGTTATGTGTGGCATGGAACAAATGCCGGCTGCCCTCGCCCTAATTATCGAATATCAGAGGAGTGCCTTTTTTCTTGAATTTCCCCTCCATTGAACATAGAATAACTTTCTTGTTGAATGAATAAAACCACATGCCTACCGGCATTACAATTGTAGGGGCAGGGCAGCGCTTAAGCTCAATATGGGAATATGGGGCGCATACAATAATCCCTACCTCAAGGAGGTCCCTTTGACATACACCGTAAATCGCGTAGAAGTGGGCATCAGGCCTGATCTAAAAGACAGTTTGGGTGAAAAGACCGCCAGGCGCATTCAAAATGACCTGGGCATTTCAGGCGTTTGCGTCAAGACCATCAAGGTATATCTGATTCATGCAGAAATAGACGAGACAGGGCTTTTTCAGTATGTGAAAAGCGCCCTCTCTGACCCTGTGCTGCATCGAGTCTCTGTAAATGACTTCTTGGCCATTTTATGGTTAAAGGAAGGCCTTCATGATTGGAATTGGCTCATCGAGGTGGGCTTTCGGCCTGGAGTAACGGACAACGAGGGCAGGGTGGCAGCCCATGCCCTGTCCTTAAGTCTTAAGCGGCCCCTGAAAGAGGACGAGGCGGTCTATACAGCGATTCAATACTGCCTCAAGGGCCATCTGACCAGGGAGCAGGTAGAAGGCATTGCCCAGAACCTGCTGGCCAATGACCTGATTCAACGAGTCATCGTGCGCTCCAGTGACGAATTGCTGCAAAACTGGCAGGCACACAGGCCCTCCTTTTATGCCATTCCCCAGGTCACCTCACAACAGCCTCCTCGAGTGGAGACCATTCAGCTCGCAGGGCTTTCCGACGATGAATTGATTCGGCTCTCAAAGGAGAGGCTTTTGGCCCTGTCTTTAGAGGAGATGAAGGCGATTTGTGCCTATTATCAACGCCCAGAGGTGCAGATGGAGCGCCAAAAGGTGGGGCTCGGCCCGAATCCCACGGATGTGGAGCTGGAGGCCCTGGCCCAGACCTGGTCAGAACACTGTAAACACAAGATCTTCAATGCCCTCATCGAATACGAGGAAGAAGGCCA
>Ga0067045_1030622_pt1 | contig 14594 bp, 12 predicted proteins | sample TerdegcTABiofilm_FD_59184 | JGI IMG/M metagenome (GOLD analysis project Ga0067045, IMG submission 59184) | Combined Assembly of (Gp0054472, Gp0054536) Wastewater bioreactor microbial communities from Singapore -Terephthalate degrading...
AGGGAACGGCTCGTGGTCTTCGCCCGGGACCGGATCCGCAGGCAGATGCAGCGCTCCGGCGTTTCCGAGAGCCGCCTCTTCCACGCGGAGGACGCCCTCTCGCCCTCCATCCTGACCATCAGCTTCGCCCGCAGGTTCGCGACCTACAAGCGGGGCAATCTCCTCCTGCGGGATCCGGATCGACTGATCCGCCTCCTCCAGGACAAGGACCGCCCGATCCAGTTGATCTTCGCCGGGAAGGCCCACCCCCACGACCTGCCCGGCAAGGAGCTCATCAAGGAGCTGGTCCACTTCTCCCGTCGGGAGGACGTGCAGAGCCGCATGGTCTTCCTGGAGGACTACGACATGACCATGGCCCGGTACATGACCTCCGGCTCGGACCTCTGGCTCAACACCCCCAAGCGCCCCCTGGAGGCTTCTGGGACCAGCGGCATGAAGGCCGGGATGAACGGGGTGCTCAACTGTTCCGTCCTGGACGGGTGGTGGGACGAGGGCTACGAGCCCGGAATCGGCTGGGCCATCGGCCGCGGGGAGGAATACCAGGACGACGAGCTCCAGAACGAAGTGGAGAGCAAGGCCCTCTTCGATCTTCTGGAACGCGAGATCATCCCGATGTTCTACACCCGCGGGCGGGACAACCTTCCCCGGGAATGGATCCGATCCATGAAGGCCTCCATGCGCCAGGTGGGCAAGAAGTTCTCCTGCCACCGGATGCTCATGGAGTACGCGGAAAAGTACTATTTCCCCGCCCTGGGCAACTATCGCGACATGGCGGGGAAGGACTTTTCGACGGCCAAGGACATCGCGGCGTACCTCGAGAAGGCCCGGCGGGAGTGGCCCCGGGTCGCGATCCTGGACATACAAACCGACGCCCAGCCGATCATGCAGAGGGGGGACACGGTCAACGTGACCGCTCGGGTGGAGCTCGCGGGCTTGAACCCCGACGACGTGGCCGTGGAGCTCTACCACGGTGGGATGTCCAGCCAAGGGGAGATCGTCAATCCCCTGAGGGCGGAAATGACTCCGGGGAAGCAGGCGGGGCAAGGCTGGAACTACCATGTCGCCGTGGCCTGCGTCGTCACGGGCCAGCACGGGTACTCCGTCCGGATACTGCCCAAACACCCCGCCTTGGTGCACCCCTTCCTCCCGGGCCTCGTGCGCTGGGCTTGATGCCGGCGCGGGGTTCCCGAACTGCCGCGGCGGGGGCGACATAGATTTCAACAGGGAGAGGCAAGGCGAGTGGGTTCCAAATATACGGCGGATAATGCGGGCGGCGTCTACGACGTCGCGATTATAGGGGCCGGGGTCTGCGGGGCGAATATAGCCCGCAGACTATCCCAGTACGAGTTGAAGGTCATCCTTCTGGACAAGGAGGCGGACGTCTCCTTCGGCACCTCCAAGGCCAACTCCGGGATCGTCCACGGGGGCTTCCACCACGCGTCCAAGTACCTGAAGGCGCGGCTGGAGGTCCAAGGGGCCCTGATGTTCGACCGGCTCCACCGGGAGCTGGGCTTCCCCTTCCGGCGCTGCGGGATCGTGGTGGCCGCCCTCCACGAGGACGAGATGCGGGTGGTGGACCAGCTCTATCGGCAGGGGGTGGAGAACGGGGTCATCGGGATCGAGATGTGCTCCCGGGAGCGGATGCTGGAGCTGGAGCCCAAGCTGAACCCCGACACCGTGGGAGGCCTGTACGCCCCGGCCGGCGGCATCGTGGAACCCTACCGCTTCGTCTTCTCCCTGGTGGAGTCCGCCCAACGGAACGGGGTGGAGGTCCGCGTCTCCTTCAAGGCCGACAGCGCCCGCCGGGAGGGCGACCTCTGGCGGATCCGCGCCGAGGACGGCAGCCAACTGTCCGCCCGGTACGTCGTGAACGCCGCGGGCCTCTTCGCGGACGAGGTTTCCCGGGCCTTCGGGGCCGAGGAGTACACGATACGGGCCCGCAAGGGGGAGTACTACCTCCTGGACCGGATGACCCGGGCCCGGCCGGATCGGGTGGTCTTCCCGGTACCCACCTCGGTGTCCAAGGGGATGCTCGTGGTTCCCACCGTGGAGGGGACCGTCCTGATCGGCCCCACCGCGGAGATGACCGACGACAAGACGGACACCGCCACGACCCGGGAGCACCTGGAGATGATTTTGGGCAACGCCCGGGCCATGATTCCGGCGGTCTCGGAGAACGACGTGATCACATCCTTCGCGGGCCAGCGGCCCGTCCTGGATGAGGACTTCTACATCGAGCCGTCGAAGAAGGTGCCCGCCTTCATCCATGTAGCGGGGATCCAGTCCCCGGGCCTGACCGCCAGTCCCGCCATAGGGGAGTACGTGAAGGATCTACTCAAGGGGGAAGGGCTCCGGCTGCTTGAGAAACCGGGCTACGACCCGATCCTGCCGGACAGGCCCCGGATGTTCGACATCGACCACTACCGGGCGGACGCCCTTGTGTCCGAGGATCCCTCCTACGGCAACATCGTCTGCCGGTGCGAGAAGGTCAGCGAGGCGGAGATCGTGGCGGCCATCCGGGCGGGGCACACCACCTTGGACGGGATCAAGTACTTTACCCGGGCCCAGATGGGCCGTTGCCAGGGCGGGTTCTGCACCTACAAGATCCTCAAGATCCTGATGCGGGAGACCGGCATGGGCTGGGACCGGATCACCAAGCGGGGAGGCGGGAGCGAGCTGCTCTCGGGGCGCCTATGAGGGAGCTGACGTACGACGCCGCCGTTATCGGCGGGGGCGCGGCGGGAATGGCCGCGGCCCTGGAGATCCGCGCGGCGGGTCTTTCCTGCGTGGTCCTGGAGCGTGAGGAACACCTGGGAGGCATCCTCCTCCAGTGCGTGCACAACGGGTTCGGTCTCATCGAATTCGACGAGGAGCTTTCGGGCCCGGAGTTCGCGGAACGGATGGAAGAGCGCTTCCGGGCCTCCGGGGCGGAGGCGTACCTCGGCGTCACGGTCATGGACGTTGAGGACCAGGGGGAGCGGAAGATCCTCTTCGGGTACTCCGCGGAGCACGGGATCCTGCGGGTATCCGTCCGGGCGGTGGTCCTGGCCATGGGCTGCCGGGAGCGCAACCGGGGGAACATCCGGATACCCGGCGCCCGTCCCGCAGGGGTCTACACCGCCGGGCTGGCCCAACGCCTTGTGAACATGGAGGGCTACCTCCCCGGGAAGGACGTCGTGATCATAGGCTCCGGGGACATCGGCCTCATCATGGCCCGGCGGATGAGCTGGGCGGGGGCCCGGGTCCACGGGGTCGTGGAGATCCTGCCCTACCCCTCGGGCCTGACCCGCAATATCGTGCAGTGCCTACACGACTTCGGCATACCCCTGTACCTCTCCCACCTGACCACGGGGATCTTCGGGGAAAACCGGGTCGAGTCCGTGGAGATCGCCCCCATCGAGGACGGGGCCGTCCGCTTCGAGAAGGCCTTCCGCATCCCCTGCGACACGGTCCTCCTGTCCGTGGGCCTGGTGCCCGAGAACGAGCTGTCCAAGAAGATGGGCGTGGAGCTCAACCCCATGACCAACGGCCCCTGGACGGATTCCATGATGATGACCAACGTTCCCGGCGTCTTCGCCGCCGGGAACGTCCTGCACGTCCATGACCTGGTGGACTACGTGGCCGAGGAGGCCCGGCGGGCCGGGGCCGCCTGCGCCCGATGGATTCGGGGCGGACGCCCGGGCCGGGAGCTCCGGGTCAAGGCGGGCCCGAACGTGCGGTACGCCGCGCCGTGCCGGGTCAGCCCGGAGTCCCCGAACAAGCTCTACCTGCGCACCCTGATCGCCAAGAACGACGCGGTCCTGGAGGTCCGCCTGGACAACCGGGTCATCCAAAGCCGGAAGAAGCCCCACGTCCAGCCCTCGGAGATGATATCCGTCACCCTGGAGCCCAAGGACCTGGCCGGAGCGGGCCCGGATTCCGCGGTCGAGATCGCCATACTGTGAGGAAGCCCCGATGCCCGAAGAGCTGATCTGCATAACCTGCCCCCTGGGATGCCGCCTGACCGTGGAACGGCTCGCGGAGGGGGGCCTGTCGGTATCCGGAAACCGCTGCACCCGGGGCGCCCGGTATGCCGAGGAGGAGCTCCTGGCTCCCAAGCGGGTGGTCACCGCGACCTGCCGGGCCCTTCCCGCGGACCGGTGCCGGGTGCCCGTGCGCACCGCCTCTCCCTTCCCCAAGGACCGGGTGGAGGATCTGATCCGCGAGCTCTACTCCCTGGAGGTCCGGCTTCCGGTGAAGCGCGGGGATGTCCTTATCCCGGACGCCCTGGGCACGGGGATCCCCGTGATCGCCACCCGAACCCTGGAATGAAACCCCCGCGGGAGCCCCAAGGTATCCGCCCCGGGATCGCAACCGGACGCCGGGTTTCTCGTCCAACTAAATGCGGGTCCGCGCCGGGAGCAAGCAAGCCCCCCAAGGATCCGTGAATTCCCGGAACCCGAGGTACAACCGTGACGAACCTTCCCGCGGCTTCCCAAATCATCGTCTCCGTCATCCCCATCGTGGGGATCGTCGCAGGCGCCGTCGTCGTGTTTTTCTACATCCTGTGGAGCCACAAGGAAAAGGCGGCCCTGATCGAGCGTGGATTGTACCAGAGGCCCGTCTTCGACCTGGACACCTTCTGCCTGCTGGCGGGGCTTCTCCTTGCCGGGGTGGGCTCTGCCCTTACGGTGGTCCTGGCGTTGATGAACGGCCTGGGGTACGAGATCCTGGGAGGAGCCATCCCGTTGGCGGTCGGACTCTCCTTCCTGGCCTTCTACGGCTTCCGGGCCGGCCGCGGAAGGAGATGACGGAGGCTCCGGACGTTCCGGACGAGGTCCTGGTGGCCAAGGTCCTGGACGGACAGCAGGCGGCCTTCGGGGAGCTCACCCGAAGGCACCAGCGCCGGGTACTGCGCATCGGGTACGGGTTCTTCCGGAACTCCGAGGACGCGGCGGATTTCGCCCAGGACGTGATGATCAAGGCGTACACAGCCCTGGCGTCCTTCCGGGGGGCGGCCAAATTCTCCACCTGGCTCACTCGGATCGCCTACAACACGGCCATCAACGAGGCCCGGCGGAAGCCCCGGTACGATCCTTTGGAGGTCGATCCCGTGGATATCCGAGAGTTGGCCCCGGAGGACCGGCAGATCCGCGAGGAGGCCGTGGCGGCCCTGCGCAAGGCCATGGGAGAGCTGCCCCAGAAGTACGCGGTCTGCCTGGACATGTACTTCTACCTGGGAATGAAGTACGGGGAGATCAGCGAGGCCACCGGGTTCCCCGTGAACACGATCAAGTCGCATGTCTTCCGCGCCAAGCGGGAGCTGCGGGCGGCGTTGGACGCCGCGGAGGTGGACGGATGAAGTGCGAGACCTTCGAGGAACTCTACGACCGGGCGGAGGAGGGCGCGCCCCTCTCGCCGGCCCTGGCCCTTCACCTGGCCCGCTGCCCCCGCTGCGCAGCCCGGGTCGAGCTACGCCGCCGGGCCTTGGAACTCTACCGGATTCCGGGCCCCGAGCCGGACCTCGCCTCCCGAGTCCTGGCCGTCCTGCCCTTCCTGCCCCGTCCTCACCGGACGGTTTCCCTGCGGAACTGGGTCCTCAGCGGCTTGGCCCTCTCGGCATCCGTGGTCCTGGTTCCCGCCCAGCGGGTCTTTTCCCTGGTCATCGAGGAATACGGGAACCGCTGGATGCTCCCCTTCGTCCTGGTTTTCGGTCTTTCCCTATCGGTCTTCGGAGCCCTCTTCATCGGGACCCACATGGACGAATTGTCCGGCCTGGTCGGTAGGCCGCGGGCGAAGCCGGCGCGGTAGCGAAAAGGAAAGCCGCGGCCGCTCGCCCCGCGGACCGCCCCGGTATGTCCGTTCCATAGAAAAACGGGCCGCCCCGGCAGGGCGGCCCGTTCTGTTGTGCGAACCGACTTTGTCCGGCCCGGCTCAGTTCGAATCCGGTTCCTTCACGATCTCGATCTTGATGCCCTCGGCGGTCTCCATCTCCTCCTTGGGGGGGACGGTCACCCGGAGAATTCCGTTCTTGAACACCGCCTTGACCTTTTCCTGGGCGAACTTGTCCGCCGGGACATAGTACTTCTGCTTTTCGATGTCCTTGAGCTTTAGCCGCCGCTTGATGAACCGAACCCCGTCCTCGGGGGCGGATTCCAAGCCGATGCGCGCGGAGAAGAGCATATAGTCTCCCTGGAACGAGAGGCTGATATCCTTTTCGTCGAATCCCGCCACCGCAAATTCGAACACCAAGGTTCGATCCGGGGTCAGGTAGATGTTCATGGGGGGATAGGAGAAGTTGGGATACCAGTCCGTGTTTTCGTCGAAGTCCGGCCCGTGGAACCAGGGTCCCCGGGGGGCGCCTCCGGGGCCGAACTTGTCCTGCATCTCTTCGCCGAAGTTCTTGGCCGCGTCGAAGATCTCGTCCAGCATGGACCCGATGTCCACGTACATTCTGTTGCCTTTCATACCTTCCTCCGTTTCGCGAGGATCGTCCCGGGACCGTCCCGATCCTTCGGAACGCTGATCGCGCCCTCCGTACGGAGCGGCGCCGACGGACCGGGCGTCCTTGGGGGACCGTCCAATCCGGTATTGTTAAAATAGCGATAATTCTCAAAAAAGACAACCCGGGCTGTTCGATGCATCCGTCGCGCAGCGGATAGCCGCGGATGTGCGCCGATCCGGGGACGACAGAATCCGGCGCCGTGCGCCGGATTCTGATACGAGAACGGGGGGAATCCCCGTTCTCGGGCTATTTCGCGGGCGGATACAGGAAGGGATAGTTCTTCTTGGCCCCCGCGGCGGCCCAATCCTCGGGGATCACCTTCCAGTTGTTGTCCGTCGCCGGCGTTATAACCCCCGTCTGCCTCTCGAACCACTTGAGCATATAGTACCGGAGGTCCTTGGTCGTGGAAGACGTCACGAGCTCAAGTCGCTTCAGCTTATCGGCGTCCAGCCCCACTCCCTTGGTCAGGTGCCCGCCGCCGCCGGAGCCGCGGTAGGAGTTGATGGCCACGCTGTAGGTCTTCGCCGGGTCGAAGGGCTTGCCGTCCGACATGCCCGTGACGGTGATCCGGGAGCCCACGGGCTTGGACACGTCCACGGTGTAGTTCAGGCCCGCGAAGGAGTCGTAGTTGTAGGCCCGGGTGACGGTGTCGTAGGAGTTGTACCGGGCGTTGAAGATGAGCTTGCCCTCCTTGTCCTTGGCGAAGGCGATGAGGTCGTCCTCGGGGCCGGCCATGGTGTTGAACCAGCCGCCGTAGGAGAACTCCATGAACTTCTTGATCTGCTCCCCGGTCAGGTCCATGGTGTACAGGAAGTTCTCGTACTTGTAGAGGCTGAACATGTCCCGGACCTTGATGGTCCCGTCCGCGGTGGTGGGAAGGTAGGCGTACATATCCAGGGGCGCGGCTATGGATATCTGGGCGGGTTTGAGGCCCATGGAGGGATCCGCGCAGAGCTCCAGTTGGATCTTGTGGATCAGGTCCACGAAGGCGGAGTCCCCGAACATGGCCACGTCCGAAGTGATCTTGCCGCTCATCTTGCCGATGGGCCGCTCCACCCAGGCCATGAGTTCCGCCTTGTAGGGGTCGAACTTGGCCAGGAAGTCCGGATCCCCGGGCCTGTCCTTTAGGGCCAGGAGGGTGCCGTTCACCTCCTTGATCCAGGTCTTGTTCGGCTTGTCCCAGCGCAGGGAGACTTCCACCACGGGGATCGCGGCGGCACCGGCCAAGGCGCCGTAGACGGGAACGACCTTGCCGGCCGGGTTCTTCACCCACATCTTCTTCTTGGTGGCCGGGTCGAAGCCCATTCCGTCCCAGCCCGCGTGGTCGTGGCCGACCAGGATGAAGTCGAAGCCCGGGACGCGCTCGGCGACCAGCTGGCTACCGCTCTCGTTCTTGGGGGTGTCCGCGGTCTGGCCGCCGTAGGTGTAGTCCACCCCGGCGTGGAACAGTCCGACCAGGAGATCCGGCTTCTCCTTTTCCAGGATGATCGGAACCCACTTCTTCGCGGTCTCCACCATGTCCAGGATATCCATCCCGCTCCAGAAGGCTCGGGGGAGCTGCTCGGTGATCTTGGGTTCCGTGAGGCCCAGGATGGCGATCTTCACCCCCTGACGGGTGACGACGGCGTAGGGCTTGAAGTAAGGCTCCCCCGTCTTCTCGTCCACCACGTTGGCGCAGATGAAGGGCATCTTGAGCTCCTTCACCATCTTGTCGTACACGGGGTGTCCCGCCTCGATGTCGTGGTTCCCCACCGTCACTGCGTCGTAGGCCAGGAAGTTGAGGACGTCGGACCAGATGTGGGGGACCCCGGTCTTTTCGAAGTTGTAGTAGTAGACCGTGGGCTGGCCCTGGAGGGAATCCCCGTTTTCCAGGAGCACCACCTCTCCGGCGGCCCGCTTTTCCTTGACCAGGGCCGCCACCTGGGCCATGGACGTTGCCAGGGGCTTTCCTGTGATAAAGTCGTAGGGAAAGATCGCCCCGTGGATGTCCGAGGTCTCGATGAAGGTGATCTTGAGGGGCTGGTCGACGAATTGGTCGAACTTCGTCGCGCAGGACCCCAGGAACAAGGCCGTGATCAGGGCGACAGCGGCCAGGACGCGGAACGAACGTTTCATGGATGCCTCCTTTTCAAATCCCCGCGGGTCGCTCTTCGGCGCGCGGGGGATTTAGTATACACCCGGGCAGCCGCGTTTGTTAGGGAAATGTGAGCGAGCCATCGGTTCCCGCGTCCGGAGCCGGGCCGCCCCCGCGGCGGCCCGATTCAGGCCCGGGCGCCGCGGGAGAGGGCCCGGTACCGGCGATTCGCGGCCCGGGCGGCCCGGCGGTCCCCCAGCTCGGCGCAGGTGTCCCGCAGGTTGAACCAGGCGTCCGCATATTCCTTCCGGAGGACCACGGCCCGTTCGAAGGCCTCCCGGGCCTCCCGAAACCGGCGGGAGACGAATAGTAGGACGCCCAGGTTGTTCCAAGCCTCCGGGTAGGCGGGATCCAGGCGGAGGGCTTCCCGATACAGGGTTTCTGCCCCGGATCCGTCACCGTCCTCCCAGGCCAGGAGACCCAGGGCCGTAAGGGCGTCCGCCCGGGGCGGGTCGGCCTCCAGGGACGCCAGGAAGGATGCCCGGGCTTCCTGTCGCAAGCCCCGGTCACGCAGGACGGTGCCCAGGTTATAGAGGAGGTCCGGACTCCGGGGATCCAGTTCCAGGGCCGCCCGGAAAGCCGCCTCGGCCCCCTCGAGATCCCCCCGGGCCGTGAGCTCCCGGCCCCGGGCATCCCACTCGGAGGCGTCCATGAACCCCTATCCCCGCTTGGGAACCACCGTCCAACCCCAGGGTTCCAGCGTCCGCCCCAGGACGCGCCGCCGCTTGGGGCTGTGGTTCAGGACCACGGAAACCTCGGACCCGTCGACCCGCTTCCGATCCACGATCTCCACCCCCGCACCCGCGAATCGCGGGGCGATCCCCGCGGACTTGAAAATCCTGCGGTAGAGGAGGAAGGTGGCGGCGGCGTCCGGGCTCGTCCCGATATACCAGACCTTCCCCCGGCCCAGATCGTTCACGGTGACGCAAGGAGCCCCACGGTAGAACTTCCTCCGGTCCGTCCAGACAGCGACGGGCCGGGCGGTCTCGGGCTCCAGGATGTCCGCCCAGACCTCCCCGCGCGCTGGGATCGGCAGGCTCCCGACCCGGAGGCGGGCCCTGGTCTTGCCCAAGGCCTCGAATCTGGGAACTCGTACTCCCGCCAAGGCGCGGAAGAGCCCCGGCAGGGGTTCGGAAACGTTGCGGTTCGAGAGGTCCCGGGCGCCCGCCCGGTAGGACAGGACCAGGACCCCCCCGCGGTCCACCCAGGCGGCCAGGCGCTCCACGAATTCCGGGTCGGCCATCTGGTAGAGGGGCAGAGAGACCAGCTTGTAGCGATCCAAGTCCACGGACCGGACACTCTTCACGTCCGCGTTGACGTTCAACGCGACGAAGGGGGCGAACCACTTGGCCAGCTCCGCGTCCAGTCCCGCCTGCATCCAGTCGTTGGCGCGGTGATAGAGCCCCAGGGAGAGGTACTGCTCCCGCAGAAGCCGGGTGTCGTCCTTGGAGTAGACCAGGCAGGCGGGACTTTCCACGGGTACCGAGGCGAAGTCCGAAAATGCCGCCCGGGCCCGGACAAGGTTCTCCCCCAGGACCCGCATCCGCTCGGTTTCCCGGTCGTCCGTGTCCAGAAGGCCGTAGCAGAGCTGTTCCTGGGCGAAGGCCGCGGTACGCCACCGGAAGTAGACGATCCGCTCGGCCCCCCGGGCGATCGCCTGGTTGGTCCACAGGGCGACCTGCCGTTCCGGGGGCAGATGGCCCAGACAGACATGGCCCTGGATCCCGCTCATCTGCTCCATGACCGTAAACGGCTTGTCCGGCTTGAGGCCGCGGACGTAGGTCATCAGGAAGGACTGGAAAAAGTACGGAAGGGGGGCCTCGTCCTCCCCCCAGACGGGGTAGTTGTCCCAGGAGGCGAAGTCCATGCTCCGGGTGACATCCTCCATGTCCAGGGACAGGGAGAAGGGCACGGGGAATAGGTTCGTGGTGATCCATTTTTCCGGCGTCGAGGCGGCGCGGAGGATCTCCGTCTGCTCCGAGGCGAACGCGGAGGCCGTTTCCGAGAGGAAGCGGTCGTAGTCCAGAAGAAGGGCGGGGTTGTGCCGGGTGGCCGGCTGGACCCGGGGCACGGGCACCTGGGAGAAGTCGGATACCGTGCGCCCCCAGAAGACGGATCCCCAGGCGTCGTTCAATGTCCCTACATCGCCGTAGCGACGGGCGAGCCAGGTCCTCCATTCCCGGGCGCAGTGGGAACAGACACAGCGATCCGAGCCCTCGTGGCCCAGCTCGTTGTCGATCTGGAATCCCGCCACCTCCGGACGCTTCCCGTACCGCGCCGCGATCTCCCGGACCAGGCGCCGGGAGGCCTCCCGGTAGGCGGGGGCGTTCCAGCAGCCCTCCCGACGGGCGCCGAAGTCCCGGACCCTTCCGGAGGGGTGGGTCTGGAGGACTCCGGAGGGGTCTCCGGCCAGCCAGGCCGGAAGCGTCGCGGTGGGGGTTCCCAGGATGACGGAGATCCCGCGGTCCGCGAGGACGCGGATCGCCTCGTCGAAGAGGGAAAAATCGTAGCGCCCGGGCTCGGGCTCCACCAGGGACCAGGCGAATTCCATCATCCTGACGATTTCAACGCCGAACGCCTTCATGCGGTCCGCGTCGGATTCCCACAGCGCGCGATTCCACTGCTCGGGATACCAGTCGACTCCGAAGCTCAGTCCCATGATTCCTCCGAACCCCTAACAGGCTGTTGACAAAGGCGAGGGCGCCTTTGTCAACAGCTTCCTTAACGTCGCAATTGCGCAGAAAAGCGCAAGCTTTTCGAGCAATTGCATAGCAGGGCTCTGACAAGCTTCGAGTCTGTCAGCACCCTGCTAATCCTTTTTACGCCAGCAGACTTCCATGTAGAACCGGGACGCCCCGTCCTGGGGCAGGAACTCCAGGGCTTTCTGGAAATAGTGGAAGCCCGCCAAGAAATCCTTCTGGTAGTATCGGAGCATGCCCTGCTCGAAATAGGTGCTGGCCTTCATCTTCTGCTCGTCGAAGGCCTCGTCCTGGGTATCCCCGAAGATCTCGAAGCAGGAAACCGGGGCGGCCTTTCCCTTGACCCGCACCTTGCCGATGAATCGGTACTTGAAGAGCGTGGGGTCCTCCAGGGACTTGAAGGACTGCTCGCTGACCACCACGCCGATGTTGAAGGCCTTGGCGATGGCCTGGAGCCGGGAGGAGAGGTTCACCGCGTCGGAGATCACGGTGTTCTCCATCCGGTCCTGGACCCCCACGACGCCCAGCATCAGGGTTCCCGTGTGGATGCCGATCCCCATCTCGATGGGGCGGTACCCGACGCTGGCCCGGTGTCGGTTGTACTCGACCACTCGGTTCTGCATCTCCAGGGCCGCGCGGAGCGCCTGGTCGGCCCCTCCGGTGTCCGGGAAGAGGGCCATGATGGCGTCGCCCACGTACTTGTCCACGAACCCCCCCCGCTCCTTGATCACCGGGACCATCCGGGCAAGGTAGGAATTGATGAAGGCGAAGGTCTGTTCCTCCGTCAGGGACTCGGAGAGCTGGGTGAACCCTCGGATGTCGGAGAAGAAGATGGTCATCGCCTTCTCCACATGATCCCCCAGCTTCAGGTCCGTCACGTCCGTCTTCTGCAGGTACTCCATGAACTCCGCGGGGATAAAACGCTTTACCGAAGTGGACACGGAGTCCACGTAGGCGGACAGGTTCTCCGCCTCCTCGAAGACGTCCCCCACCCTGCGGATGATCGTCAGGGACGCGAGAACCGTGAAGGCCCCCGCGCCGGCGGGTTCCAGGAACCGGGCCAGGAGGAGGGAATCCGCCGTCCATAGCCGGGCGCTATAGGCGGCGGCCAGGATGACGGCCCCCAACAGGACGGGCACCGAACGGGTATCCCCCCGGATGGATCGGTAGGCGGACCAGCCGATCAAGGCCGCGACGTACAAACCCGTCCAGGCCAGGGCCGCCGCGTGGACCGGAACCAGGATCGGCAGGGGCGGAAGGGCCGCCGCGGCCAGCAGGAGGGGAGGGATCACCAAGACCGGCCGAACCGGAACCGGAAGGGACCGGTCGAAGAGAGCCAGGGACAGTACGGCTAAGCCCGCGGTCTGAAGAGACCAGGCCGCGGAATACAGCCGATCCAGGAAAGACGAATCCAGACGTATCCAACCCAGGACGGAAGCATCCCGGACAAGGAAAAAGGCGAGCGTGGAGGCCATGTACACGGCCAGAGAAAGGAAGCCCTTGCCCCTTCGGCTGATGAGCGAGAAGAGGAGGGCCACGAGCAGAGCTCCGCCGAAGGATCCCACCTTGATGCCCGCCAGCAAGGATACGAGGCCGCGGTAATCCTCCACCTCCTCGGGACTTCCAAGGATGAAGGGCGTCGCAGCCAGGGTCGGACGGCCGGGGGCCCTTCCCCCCGAAGGAACTTCTATTCGAAGAGCCCCGGAAGCCGCGTCCGGAAGGCTCACCACAATCGGGCCGATCCCGTCGCTTCCATCCGCGGGGCGCTCCCAAATCGTGGAAAAATCCGAGTAGACCGCGGATATTTCCCGTGGATAGGGGATCAGCAGAGCGGTGCCTCGTTCGGTCCCTCGCAGGATAGCAAGGCTCCAGGACTCGGGTTCCGGGGCGGGCAAGGCGGGTAGGAGGGATCGCAGGGATACCGATGCCGAGGAGATTCTGCCACGGCTCTCCACATCCCATTCCCCCGTAAGGGATACCGCGCCGCCGCTCCCCCTGAGATCCAGGACGCCCGCCTTGGCGGCCCGACTCGGAGCCAGGCCGCATCCGCACAGGCATAGCAACAGAGGGAGGAGGGGGACGATGTTTCTACTTTTCATATCCCATGTATAATAGCCCGGATAGTCCTTGTCCGCCACTGATAGAACGGAGCCGAAAAGGTTCCGGACGAGAATTCGACAAGGCCGAACTCCGCGATCCGGAGCCTATCCGGCCTAGGAGGACCTGCCTGCCCGGTCGAGGAGTGCCTTCCGAGAGCGGAGCAGGTGGTCGGACATCGCAGCCTGAGCCTCCCGGCCGTCCCGGGACCTCAGCGCGTTGATGATCCGCCGGTGCTCGGGCAAGGTTTCCTCCGGCGAGCGGACAAGACCGTGCTCGTAACTCCGGAACACGTGCCCGAAGAAGCGTTCCACCTCCCGGAGCCGGGCGCTCCCGGAGGCGGCCAGTATTCCCGCGTGGAAGGCCTTGTCCGCACGCAGGTAGTCCCCGGTGCCTTCGGTGGGGATTCCCCGGGAAAAGGGGTCAAAAAGGGAACAGAACCCCTCGAGCTCCTCGCCGGGGGCCTCCTCGGCGCAGAGACGGGCGGCGACTCCTTCGATTCCGGCGCGGACGGCAAAGAGGTCGGCTAGGTCCTCATCGGAATAGTCGGGCACGAAGAATCCGTCCCGGAACCGGGACTCCACCAGGCCTTCCCCCGTTAGGCGATGGAGGGCGTCGTTGACCGGCGTCGGACTAACCCCGAGCCGGGCCGCCAAGGCCTTGCGGTCGATACGGTCCCCGGGACCCCAGGTTCCGTCGAAGAGCATCTCCTTGACGGTATCGTACACCGCCGTGGAAACCACGGTCCTCTGTATCCTCGGCATTCTAGGTCCTCCCCTCCGATGACGTCGGCCGGGAGCGAGCCAGGGCTGCGACGGCATCCCGAGCTTCCGCCAGATGGGCGTACATGAGAGATTCCGCCTTTCGATCGTCCCGGCGGATCAGGGCGTCCACCAGGGCCTCGTGCTCCGCAAGGCTTTTCTTCATAGGTTTCATCAGGCCCCGCTGGTTGCTGGCCAGGACGATGGCGAAGGACGAGAGGATACGGTCCAGGATCGTGTTGCGGCTCAGGCGCATCAGGGTGCCGTGGAACTCGAAATCCGCGACCCGCACGCGGTCCGCATCCCCGGACACGACGCAGTCCCGGTACGCGGCGAACGCCTTCTCCAGCTCCGCCCGCCCCGCCTCGTCCAGGTTGCGGGCCGCCTCGGCGGCTCCGAGGGGGTCCAATCGAAGGCGG
>Ga0067045_1003883_pt1 | contig 14593 bp, 12 predicted proteins | sample TerdegcTABiofilm_FD_59184 | JGI IMG/M metagenome (GOLD analysis project Ga0067045, IMG submission 59184) | Combined Assembly of (Gp0054472, Gp0054536) Wastewater bioreactor microbial communities from Singapore -Terephthalate degrading...
GCACAAGAACGCTGAATTTATTGGAGGNCGCCGGAACCGACCCGGACTTGCAGGTTATTGCCGTGATTAATATATCGCGTCCCATGACGGCCGGGGTCGGGGATATTGTGGAGCATGTCGGGGAGTTGGGCAGGGTTGACGCGTTGCTGAACAATACCCACCTCAGTGATGAAACCACGGTAGAGGTGGTTCAGGAAGGCGCGCGCGTGGTTACGGAGGCTGCCCGGCGCCTCGGGTTGCCGGTTGCAGCAACCGCCGCCGTTGCCGGGATAGCGGAAGAAATCGGCCCTGTCGATTGCATGGGCAATCCGGTCCGCGCCCTGAAAAGGTTCATGCAGAAGGCTTTTTGGTAATATATTAATTAATTTGACCAAAAGGAGGATAATTAAGATGTCAAAAAAAATATTTGAGCAAGATAAAAGGGCATTTATGACAGGTAACGAGGTAGTTGCCTGGGCCGCGCTGGCCGCTAAAGCCGACATCATGTATGGCTACCCGATTACGCCGCAGAACGAGATCATGCACTACTGGACAAGACTGGCGCCCAAATATGACAAAAATTTTTTACAGACGGAAGACGAGCTTTCAGCCGGTTTTACCACCATTGGCGGTGTTATGGCGGGGCGCAAGGCTTTTACAGCCACCGCCGGGCCGGGTAACACCCTGATGCAGGAACCGATGTCCATGGCCGAAATGATGCGCTTGCCTACCGTGGTAGTTATCCAGCAGAGGGGCGGCCCGTCCACAGCCACAGTGATTTACTCCCAACAGGAAGTAACTATGACTACGATTGGCGGCAACGGCGAAGGGATGCGCATTGTTTACTCCACCTCCAGTCACCAGGAACTCTTCGACTATACGATCAAGGCGTTTAATACCGCGTGGAAATACCGCTTTCCCACTTTTGTGCTGGGGGACGGTTACCAGGCCAAAATGCGCGAGTCACTGACGCTGTATGACCCGGAATCGCGGGGCATCGAATTAATTCCCCCCGAACCGTTTGTCGGCGCTGAAGGAGTGCCCGGGAAGGACAGGCCTCCCGCCCATTTCAGGAATACTTTCAGTATGGAGGAAGAACTCTATGATAAACTAACAGTAGATATTCAGCAATACGAAAAGATCTGTCCGGAGGTGGCCGAATACCAGTCCTCCGGCGTTGAAGACGCCGAACTGGTGATTGTCGGACACGGGATTGTCTACCGCGCGATCAGGGCGGCTGTGGAAGCCATGCGGGAAAAAGGCATGCGAGTCGGCTATTTCCGCCCGGTAACCCTGCGCCCGCTGCCTGTCCCACAAATCAAAGAACTAATGAGCAGTAACAAACCGGTATTAATGGTGGAATCCTCCCAAGGTCAGCTGACCAGGTTGTTTAAAGAGGCCGCCTACGGCTCGACCGCGGAAATGCACACATTATTCAAACCCGGTGTGGGGATCACTGCTGAAGAGGTCGAAGCCGCGGCAAGAGAAATTCTAAAATAAAAAATCTTTGGACGAATCACAGTATAAGCTGCCCGCCGGCCAGGTAAAATATGATTATCCGGTAACAATACCAACTTGAGGGCGGTGCTGTGGATTGTCGATAAAAAATCGCGGCGCGTTACAGCCTGTCATGCCCCAAAGCTGGCGGGCGGAAACCAAACCGCATAAGTTTTGTCCAGGCTGCGGCCACGGCTTGATTTTAAAGTGCCTGGGACAGGCAATCGATGAACTGGGCATTCAGGGGAAAACGGTGTTTGGTTGTGACATTGGCTGTTCTTTGCTGTCGTGGGACTTTTTTAACCTGGATTCTGTCCAGACTCACCACGGACGAACCACGCCCGTAATTACCGGGATTAAACGAGCCAGGCCTGAATTGATCTGTATCGCATACATGGGCGACGGGGGTGGTTATTCCATAGGAGTCCAGCACCTGATCAGCTCAGCGGCGCGCAACGAAAAAATCACCGTTATTTTGGCCAACAATACTCAGTACGCGATGACCGGCGGCCAGATGGCGCCAACCACCCTGCCCGGGCAAAAAACAGAAACCACACCTTACGGGCGTGACCCTGAAACCACGGGGTTACCGCTGCCCGGACAGGATATGGTTTCATCCGTCACCAGGGATGGAGCTTACGTGGCGCGGGGCAGTATTGCCAACTTGCGCCAGTTGAAGAGCTTTTTAAAAAAAGCGTTGGAAAACCAGATGGCGGAGACCGGTTTTTCCTTTGTTGAGGCCCTTTCCGCCTGTCCCACCAACTGGCGTACAAATGCCGCGGAGACGTGGAATTTCGTTGAAGAAAAAATGCCGGTTTATTTTAAAGTGGGTGAAATCAGAAAAAATGACCAAAACCACAAAGATCGTATTAGCCGGTGAGGGTGGTCAGGGCGTTCAGTCGGTAGCCGAGATTATCGCGGAAGCCGCAAACGAGGAAGGTAAGCAGGCGCTGTATATTCCTAATTTCGGGGTAGAACAGCGTGGCGGGGTGTCAGTGGCCTATGTCCAGATTAGTGACGGCCAGATCGGCTCGCCCAAGTTTCAAACCGGCGACATTGTAGTGGCTCTCAGTGACCGGGCTGTGCGCCGCACCGCTAAATATTCAGGTCCCGACACTACCTTTGTGTATGAACGCGGGATCGAGGGAATAGAAAGTGCTCTACCCCAAAAAGCAGGTAGGATTCTGCCCATACCGGCCATTGATGTAGCCAAAAACGAATTTCATCCCAGGGTGTTCAATATCATCATTATGGGAGCGGTTATCGGAGCCACCGGGGTAATTCCCCTGGAGCGGGCGAAGGAGGCTGTTGAAAAGAAGCTGGGTTACAAATTTGAAAAACAGCCGAAGCTGCGCGAGCTGAATTTTAAGGCGATGGAGCGGGGCATAGAATTGGTTGCCGGAGCTTGAAAACCTGGGTTGGGAAGGGAAGTTTTCGATGACGATGGAATTTGAGCCGAAGACGCAGGAATTGAAAAAAAGTTTTTTTACTCTTTTCCCCGGTTTGTGTAAAGGTTGCGGGTTGTGTATTGAAAAGTGCCCGAAAAAGTGCTTGGACTGGTCCAGTGTTCTGGGGGTTTACGGTACACCGTCGGTGCAGGCAAACAATGATTGTATCGCCTGCGGCATTTGCCAAAATGTTTGCCCGGATTGCGCCATCCATATAGAAAAAAAGTTAAAACACTAAAGAGACCTCTCAGGAGGCCTCTTTTTTTATCACCAGAAAATTATTTACATGAATGATGTTAAGAGTTAAACAGGCAGAAAACAGCATATATTCAAAATAACTTGTCATAAACAATGTCATAATGATTATGTTAATAGTTAACAAAGAAAAATATATTGACTTTGGTAATTATTTTAGTATAATCTAATTATTGGTTTACCCTTTTTTAGAGAGGGTTAAGCAAAAAAAAANNAGAGATAAAAAAACAAAGTCCGAGAACTGCCCGTTCCCGGACTTGCCGCTGAAATCAGCATATGTACACACGTATATGTAAACACATAATATCAGCTGATGGAAGCGCTTGTCTCGGAAAGGAGAACTATGGCACATCAATATAATCGCACTATTCGGAATGGATATTTTGACCAGCAGACGATATTGGCTGTGTGGAACAAGGCGACTATCGTTCCGGGATACAACCAGAACGAGTATAGGAAAGACCGGTGTGGCGCGTGGATCAAATTCGCCGATTTCGACAACGCCAAATCCGATTTCGGTTGGGAAATCGACCATGAAAAGCCGGTAGCCAAGGGTGGAACAGATGACCTGGACAATCTCCAGCCGCTGCATTGGCTCAACAACCGGGGTAAGGGCGATAACTGGCCGAACTGGTCGTGTTCATACCTGGAAGTAAAATAGGCTAAGATGAATCAGCATGTTTGCCGCATCCCGAAAGCCATTCTCTTCCATGGAAATGGCTTTGGTATTTATACCCATTCATGCAATCTTGATACTACCAGACTATCTATTGAAAGGGTGGAAGGAGTGGTGGCGCTTAAAAATGTAAAGCTCGGTGAAATCGCCGAAATATTTAACGGTTTACCAGATACGAGACAACACGAACTTGTGTACAATGCAAATATGATAACATATAATTTTATTCAGCCGAACCATTTGGGAGTTTTCAACGATATACATATTAATTCGAAGATAAAAAGGCAGACCTCTGTTGATGACAGCTATTTCATCCGGAAAAACGATATTTTACTTAAACGGCTAAATCCGGATATTGCGACGCTGGTGAGAGAGGATATATCAAACACAACCTTTTCGAGCAATCTTTTTGTTATTCGCGTCTTCAGGGAATATTACCCCGCCTATATAGCCTGCCTGCTGGAAAACCAAGGTATGGCATGGTTAAACAGCAATATTGTCGGTTCAGTCGCGGCAATTAAGTCCATATCCACAAAAACATTAAAGGCATTGGATATACCTGCCGTAGAATATAAAAAACAAAAAGCAATCGGCAGGATGTGGCTGCTGTACAAAAAACGAAAACACCTGTTGAGTTCTTTGGTCGCGGAAGACCAGCGGCTTATGGCGGCAGTGGTAAACAGCATTACAGCGGGCGCAAAGGAGGAAAATGAATGGCTACGACCAAAGAAGACATCAAGGCCGCTCTCTGGAGAGGAGCAAACACATTTAGAGGAGCCATAGACGCAGCCAATTATAAAGACTACATCTTGCCCATGCTTTTTGTTAAGTACCTGAGCGACACCTATTTGGAAAAAGTGGACGATTTAAAGAAAAGGTATGAAAACCCTGTGAGGCTGCAAAGAGCGATTAACAGACTCCCGTTTATTATCAAAGAAGAGCACAGTTTCTCTTGGCTTTATAAAAACAGGTATAACGATAATTTGGGGGAGCTCATCAATGTGGCTTTACGGGGAATAGAAGATGATAATCCGGCACTGTTTAACGGGATATTCAGAAACATTGATTTTAATAGTGAAGCCATGCTGGGCAATCAAAAGCAAAAAAATACCCGCTTGAGGGAATTGCTGGAGGATTTTGAGTCCCTTGATTTGCGTCCTTCTTCCATTCAACCTGAAGATGGTAAAGTGGCTGCCGACACCATCGGCGACGCGTATGAATACATGATAGGTGAATTTGCCAGCCAGGCCGGGAAAAAAGCCGGAACGTTCTTTACGCCGCCTGAAGTGTCGGAATTGATGGCGCGTATTGTCAATCCCAAAATAAACGACACCATATATGACCCAACTTGCGGCTCCGGCTCCTTGCTTATCAAAACCGGGAAAACAGCCAGTAAAAAGGAAAATGACAATGTGAAGACCCTCGCTCTGTACGGCCAGGAAATGAACGGTTCAAATTGGTCCATGGCAAAAATGAACATGTTTCTTCATGAAATCCTGGATGCCAAGATACACTGGGGCGATACCCTGGCCAACCCCTTGCACCTTGACCCTGACGGCAATCTCATGCAGTTCGACGTCATCGTGGCCAACATGCCTTTTTCGCAGGATAAATGGGCGGCAGGTTTTAACACCGGCGGCGAAATGACCGGCAAAGGCAAAGAATTCAAGATGGAAGCGTCCCTTGACAAGTTTCACCGCTTTGATTGGGGTGTGCCCCCCGCCAGCAAGGGCGACTGGGCGTTTTTACTGCACATGATCGCCAGCCTCAAAAGCGGCGGCAGAATTGCCGCCGTTGCTCCACATGGCGTTTTATTTAGGGGCGCGTCCGAAGGAAGGATAAGACAAGCCGTAATTGAAAAGAACCTGCTGGATGCAATCATTGGTTTGCCTGCAAACCTGTTTTACGGCACCAGCATCCCGGCCTGCATCCTGGTTTTTAAAAAGAACCGCAATCGAGACGACGTGCTTTTCATTGACGCCTCCGGCAAGGATGAAAACGGCAACCCCCGCTTCAGGAAAGATAAGAATCAGAACAGGCTCGAAACAAAACACATCGATGATATTGTAAAAGCTTATGAGAACCGCGTAGATATTGAAAAATTTGCCCACGTGGCAACCGTTGAAGAAATAAAATCGAACGAATATAATCTGAATATCCCCCGTTATGTTGATACTTTTGAAGAAGAAGCAATGGTGGATATCGAAGAGGTAAAAAACAATATTGCGAACATTCAAAAAGAGCTTGCCGAAGTCGAAGCGCGGATGGCCGAGTATCTGAAGGAGTTGGGACTTTGAGTAATATTCAAAAAAATAGCGATAAAACTTTTGAGGAAATTTTAAATAACGAAAAGTAATTATTTATGTGAATGTAGGTGCAAATATTGAAGCCTGAAATAAAAAAACGCATCGAACAGATACAACAGAACGAAGTTCCTGAAGGATACAAAAAGACCAGAGTGAACATTGTACCGAATGAGTGGGAAGAAAGATCTTTTGACAGTCTTTTCACTTTTGAGGGAGGTTTATCTATACCAAGAGACAAATTGACTGATAATGGCATTAACTATCTGCATTACGGAGATATTCATACGAGAGGAAAAAACTATATGGATATTGCTGCAGAAGAAAACACAATGCCTAAAATCCCGTTTAATAACAATATTTCTGCCTCTGTTGCAATTGAAGATGGTGATATCGTGTTTGTAGATGCTTCAGAGGACCATGAAGGTATCGGTAAGTCAGTTATTGTATATAATCAAGAAAAGAGAGCTGCTATTGCAGGCTTGCATACTATTTTAGCTAAAGGTAAGACAGATGATTTATATAGGGATTATAAACGGTTTTTTTTGCAAACAAAATATATTCGTAAACAATTTATATTCTATGCTACTGGTGTTTCGGTTTTTGGTATAACAAAAAAAAATATGGGTAAGATGGTTGCTTTTCTCCCTCCTCTTCCCGAGCAGGAAAAGATAGCAAAGATTCTTTCTTTATGGGATAAGGCCATCGAATTAAAAGAGCAGCTCATCGCCGAGAAAAAACAGCTAAAAAAGTGGCTGATGCAAAACTTGCTCACAGGTAAAAAACGCCTCCCCGGTTTTGAAGGTGAGTGGCAAAAGGTACGACTAGGGGATGTATTTGTATTTGAAGGGGGAATTCCCGCCTCAAGAGATGAATTACACATGGATGAAGGTGTTTGCTATCTGCATTATGGTGACATCCATAAATCAAATAAGTCTTATATCGATGTCAAAGAGGAGTACTCCTTCCTCCCAAAGTTGATGATTACGGTGAATGAGTTGGATAATAATTGTTTTTTATATGATGGGGACGTTGTGTTTGTAGATGCATCCGAGGATTATGAAGGAACATGCAAATATGTTGTAGTGAAGAATAAAGAGAACATTCCGTTCATAGCCGGCCTTCATACAATAATTGCCCGCCCAATAAACGATTCGATTTCTGACGATTTCAAGCGATATTGTTTTAGTACTTTTGATGTAAAAAGACAATTCGCAATTTATGCAAATGGGATTTCTGTGTATGGGATTAGTAAAAATAGCATTGCGAAGATTTTATTCCTGCTACCTCCTCTCCCCGAACAAGCCGCTATTGCCGAAGTCCTCTCTACCGCGGACCGTGAAATTGACCTGCACGAAAAGCAGCTTGATGAGCTNNAAAAACAAAAAAANNCCCTGATGCAACTGCTGCTGACAGGAATTGTGAGAGTAAAATTGTAGGGTGCAATAGCTTAAATCAAGTGAAAATAGAGGTGAACCTGGTGCCTGGTCATATCATATTCAACGAGCGCCCCGAGAGTCAGGACAGGGCGATAAAGGTATTAGAAAAATTAGGCTATCAATACATACCCCGCTCGCAGGCGGAAATCTTGCGCGGGCGGCTCTCCAATGTGATTTTTTCCGAGGTTTTGCGTGAGTTTCTGCACCGCCAGTCCTTTGTATACAGAGGCAAGCAAACGCCCTTTTCCGACCGGTCTATCGGCAAGGCGATCAACGATATCGACGCGCCGATTGTTTCCGGCCTGATGTCGGCAAGCAAAAACATCTATGATATGCTCCTTTCCGGCAATAGTTATGAAGAGGAGTTGTTTGACGGCGTCCGCCAGTCTTTCAACTTAAAGTTTATTGATTGGGAGCATCCGGAGAACAATATATGGCAGGTGACTGACGAGTTCCCGGTGGAACGGGCTAACGGCAAGTACGCGCGGCCGGATATTGTATTGCTCGTCAACGGTATTCCCCTGGTGGTAATTGAGTGCAAAAAATCCAGCGTCGATGTGGAAGAAGGCATTGCGCAAAATATACGGAACTGGCAGCCCAACTATATCCCTCATCTTTTCAAATTTACCCAAATCGTCATGGCCGTGAACCTCAACACGGTTAAATACGGTACCTGCGGGACACTGGCCGAGTACTTCAGCGTGTGGCGGGAAAAAGATTATCAATGGCAGCAGGAAAAATGCAGCAACGTCAGCCCCGACGGGCGGGTCTGCGAGCAGGACAGGGCCATCGTTTCCCTGCTCTCCAGGGAGAGGCTGCTGGAGTTGATTCGCTATTTCATCATTTATGATAACAATGTGAAGAAAATAGCCCGTTACCAGCAGTTTTTCGGCATCCAGAAAGCCGTGAAACGTATTAAAGGCGAAGACGGCAGGAACACCAGGGGCGGTGTAATCTGGCATACGCAGGGCAGCGGCAAGTCTCTGACCATGATTATGTTGGTTAAAAAGATCATAGCTGATCCGGATATCAAGAATCCCCGTTTTGTGCTGGTCAACGACCGGATTAACTTGGATAAACAGCTTAGGGACAATTTCGCCAAAACGCATCTTAGTCCGGCCCGGGCCAAAACAGGTAGAGGTTTGATCGATTTGTTAAATGACAAAGGCGAAACCATTATTACTACCCTTGTACATAAATTTGATACAGCGGCAAAAAGTAGAGTTAAAATTAAAGATGACAATATTTTCTTGCTGGTGGACGAGAGCCACCGCAGCCAGTACGGCCAACTGCATAACTCTATGAATGACGTGCTGCCCAACGCGATAAAAATTGGATTTACCGGCACGCCCCTGCTAAAGAAGGACAAGTTCAATACTTATAAAAGATTTGGACCGCTCATCGACAGTTACCCTATCGACAGGGCTGTGGAAGATGGTGTCATTGTTCCCCTTGTCTATGAGGGTAGAATTATTCCACAGGATGTGCCGAACGAGAAGATTGACGATTATCTTAAATACATTATCGCACCGCTGAATCATCAGCAGCAGGAAGATATGAAACGCAAGTGGAGCCGGTTTTTGCCCCTGGCTCAAACTCGTCAACGGATTGACATGGTGGCTTTTGACATTCATGAACACTTCATCAGCTATGCCAGGCCGAAGGGTTTTAAGGCCATGATTGCAGCCTCATCCCGTCCGACAGCTATTGACCTGCATAAATCTATAAAGAAACTTGGCGGTGTAAAAACTGCGGTGGTGATATCGCCTGAAAATGTGAAAGAAGGTGATGAGCTTACCAACGAAAACAAAGAGAAAATCAAGGCATTTTTCAAAGAAGAGGTAGAGCCTCTCTTTGGCAACAACTATGAGGAATATGTGGACTGGGCCAAGAATGGCTTCACCGGCGGTGATGATATCGACATGCTTATCGTCAAGGACATGCTGCTGACCGGCTTTGACGCGCCGGTCGCCGCCGTGCTTTATGTGGACAAGCCCATGAAAGATCATACGCTGTTGCAGGCCATCGCCCGTGTCAACCGCGTATATCCCGGTAAGGACTTCGGACTCATCGTAGACTACTGGGGCATTTTCAGCAAGCTTAATACCGCCATGGATATGTACTCGGACGAAAAATCCGGCATGGACGGATACGACCAGGCTGATATAGAAAATGCTATTCTTGGCGCCGGGGATCAAAAGGTTAAACTGGAAAGGGCACATCGGGACTTGTGGGCGATATTTGATGGGAAGGACTTTGATCGAAACAATTCTGAAAGCTGGCAAGGTTTACTGGCTGACAATAATCTGAGAAAGATATTTTATGAAAGGCTTTCCATTTTTTCACGCTTACTGGATCTGGCCATGGGAAGCTACGATTTGTATAACGCCGTCGGATATGAGAAGATTCAGGAATACAAGCAAGACTTGCTTCATTTCCAAAAACTTCGTGGAGCAATATTGCTACGTTACAGCGAAAAAGTGGATTTCAGCAAGTACGAGGACGGTATTCGCAGCCTGCTGAATAACTTTGTGCTCTCTGAACCAGGCCAAATTATTGTAGAACCTGTTTCCATCCACGATACCGAGGGGATGAAGGAGCAGCTTGAAAAGCTGGACAGCAAAGCCGCCAGGGGCGACGCCATTCGTACGCGTATGGACAGGGAGTTGGAAGCCTGCCGTTATGATGACCCTTTGCTGTACAGGAAGTTTTCCGAGCAGGTCAGGGAAACCCTTGCTGAATACAGGGCTTCAAGGAATGATGACTCTTATCTCTTCAAAATGGAGAAATTGGCGGATGATTTCAAGAGGGGTTATACCGGCCATCACTATCCTGCCTGTATAGACAATGACAGTGATGCGAAAGCTTTTTATGGATCGATTCAGAATATCATTACCGGGACGATAAACGATGTGTCGCCGGAAATGGACGAGGCTATGGGGCAATTGGCTATTGAAGTCAAAAAGGCCATATCCAACCGGGCAAAGGTGGAATGGCGTTTTAATGTGGCAGTAAATAGAGATATGCAACAGGCACTTGACGATCTTATTTGGGATTTTATCGAAGAGCACGGAATAGAACTGCCTGTTGAGAAAATTGATCTTATGCTGGAAGGACTAATGAAAACAGCAGTAAACAGGTATTAGCTATGAATATAAAAAAACTATGTTTAACAAGACCATTCAGCAATGTTGAAGTAATCATTGAGCGCAAAAGCGTGAAAAACATTCGTCTTAAAGTGTTTCCCAACGGCGCTGTCAAGCTGTCCGTACCCGTGGGAGTGACGGATAAATTCATCAATAATTTTCTAAAAAGTAAAACACCGTGGATTGAGAAGTCTTTGCGTTACTTTGAAAATGCTAAGGCCAATGAGATCGAAACAAGAATATACAGCGGAGTATCCACCCGCATTTTGGGCAGGCAAATTAAAATCGCTGTCAATGAAGCCAAAACTTATAAAATAGAACAAAAGGGAGACTATATTTATATACAATCTCCCGTCAGCGAGGATAAACAAGCTTTGAAAAAGCAATTTGAGCGCTGGTGGCAGAAGCGGAGTAAGGCTTATTTTTTAGAGGTTATTGATCGTTTGTATCTGATCATTGCCAAATACGGTATAGATAAACCGGTACTTCAAGTTAGAAAAATGAAGACCCTCTGGGGCAGCTGCTCAAGAAAGCACGGCAAAATCAACCTGAATTACTATTTATACAAAGCTCCGCCGCCCTGCATTGAATATGTTGTTTTACATGAGCTGACGCACTTTATTTATTCCAAACATAATGAAGATTTTTTATGATTTTCTGACCGTGCACATGCCGGATTGGAAAGAGCGTAAAAGAATTCTTGATCACGAGATTGTAAAAGGATTGGGGTGAATGGGTCACCAAATAAATATTAAATGCATATTTTAAAGTGCGCTTCATTAAAAAACTTCAAGGGTGAAAGAAGAATGGCCTGCATCTCCCCAACCTGTATTATTTGCCGGCGAGCGCTGCAAGAGGGCGAGCAGGCGCTTTTAATCGCCGGCCACAATATCTGTCTTGAATGCGAAAGTAAAATTGTTGCCCTGTCTGTGGATAATCCGGATTATAATTATTTTATCATGGGATTAAAAAAAATTTGGTGCTTTCCAAGTGCATGAGCTTTCTGCCAGCTCTTGTTTTTTTTGGGCCAGCCGGATCCTCCTGTGGATCAGTTCAATATCCTGCCTGATTAAGTAGATGGTGGAAAGCTTGATACCGGTTCTGTCAGATATTTCTTGATCGGATAGACCATGTTTCCATGCCCTGATCAATCTGCCTACATCGGTGCGATACTTTTTAGACAGGCATTTTTCATCGTGTTTTATGTTAAAATTCCCGGCCATTGGCTATCCACTCCTTTTCTTGTTATAAAATATTTTGACCAGGAATCTGTTATCTATGATCTAAAACTGCTGGGAATATCAAAGACTTAACTTGGTAGTGCGACGACGGATATGATAAAATGGTTCAGTAGTCAGTAGTCAGTAGCCAGATGCCCATGAAGCTTCGCTTCATCATTAGATGGATTCAAATGGCAAAAATTTATTTTTAGGTATGGTTATCGTCCCGAAATATTCTGATTTCTGAATTTAGAATACCTACTGACTACTGACTGCTAATTAATTATATAGTAATTAATTAGCAGTACTAACATTTTTTAGTTATAATAGTCTGGAGGTTGTCAACGATTACCGGGCAATGTCATGCTCCCCTTTTTGAAGCGTTACGAAACCACGCGGGAAAACGGCCGGCAAATTTTCATATGCCGGGGCACAAGCAAGGCCGGGGTCTTCCCGCGGAACTTTCATCCCTTGATGGACAAGCTTTGTTCGAATTGGATCTAACAGAAATACCGGGGCTGGATGACTTGCACAACCCGCAGGGCGCGATTGCCCTTGCCCAGGAACTGGCGGCCCGGGCTTATGGAGCTGCAAAAAGCTTTTTTCTGGTCAACGGCACTACAGTAGGTGTTCACGCTTTACTGATGGCGGTGGGAGGGCGGGGAAGCATTGTTATTCCCAGGAATGCCCACCGCTCTGTAATGGGTGGTTTAATTTTGTCGGGCGCTGAGCCTGAATATATTATGCCCGGAATAATCAGTGAGTTTGGAATACCCTCGGGCGTATCACCTGATCAAATACATCAGGCGCTGGAAACGAACCCCGGAGCTGCGGCTGTTCTGACAGTGCGGCCGAACTACTACGGGGTAGCGGATGAATTGGCCGGCCAGGTCCGGGTTTCTCATGCCGCGGGCAAGCCGCTACTCGTTGATGAGGCGCATGGCGCCCACCTGCGGTTTCACCGCGGCCTGCCGGATGATGCCATGGCGGCCGGGGCTGACGCTTCCGTGCAGAGCACCCATAAAATGGGCGGCTCCTTAACCCAGAGCTCGCTGCTGCACCTGGGCGGCAGGCTCCTTGATGCCGGAGCGGTAACCGGCGCGCTGTCTTTATTACAGACCACCAGCCCGTCCTATATTTTGATGGCTTCTCTTGACTTGGCCAGGCGGCAACTGGCCCTGGCCGGCGAAGACTTGCTGGAAAGGACGTTGAGCCTGGCAAACAAAACAAGGAAGAGGCTTGCCCGCGTCAGCGGACTCAAGGTTTTATCGGAAGAATACCTGGCCGGGGGCAGGCCGGCGCTTGATTTGACCAAACTGGTCGTATCGGTAAACGGCCTGGGTTTAACCGGTTTTCAGGTGGGTGATTTATTGGCCAGACGTTACAATATTTATATTGAAATGGCCGACGCGGCCAATATTGTCGCTTTTTTATCAACCGGCACCACTCCGGCGGAATGCGATAACCTGGTTTTTGCCTTGAAGGACATAGCGCAACGGGACAGGCTTGCCGCAACGCCTGTCAGCTTGCCTGAAATGCCGGCTTGCCTGATCAAAAGAATGAAACCCAGGGACGCCTGGTTTGCTTCAACCCAGAGAGTTGCGCTGTCCGAAGCCCGCGGCAGGGTATCTGCTGAGATGGTGGCGGTTTATCCGCCGGGTATTCCTGTATTGTGTCCGGGCGAAGAAATAATTCCCGGTGTTTATGAGTACCTGGAGGCAGTAAGTAAGCTTGGCCTGCCCTGTCAGGGGCCGTCCGACCATACGTTAAAAAGTCTAAAAGTTGTGGTAGAATAACATATGGAGAAGCAAGGGGGGCTGTGCGGAAGCGATCATGAAGGGGAAACTCATTGCTATAGAAGCGGGCGATGGAAGCGGGAAGGGCACACAGACTGAAAAACTGTGCAACCGGTTGGCGGCGGAGGGTTATCGCGTAAAAAAAGTCGAGTTTCCGGATTACGGGAGCGAATCTTCCGCTTTAATCAAGATGTACTTAAACGGTGAATTCGGCAGTGATCCGAATGAAGTAAATCCTTATGTCGCATCTACATTTTACACTGTTGACCGGTATGCCTCGTATAAAAAAGAATGGGAAGAATTCTATAAAAATGGTGGTATTGTTATTGCCGACCGGTATACAACAGCAAATATGGTTCATCAAGCGGTGAAAATAACTGGTGAAATGGAAAGAGAAAGTTTTATCAACTGGTTGTTGGATTTTGAGTTTACCTTATTTCAACTCCCGGTTCCCGATTGCGTAATATTTTTAGATATGCCGCCTGAGTACAGCAGAAAGCTGATTGACGGCAGGGTAAATAAGTTTGGTGAGGAAGAAAAAGATATCCATGAGCGGAATTATGAATATATCGTAAAAACTTACCATAATGCCCGCGAGATCGCCGACCGGCATCAATGGTGCAGAATAAATTGTGTGGCCGGCGGGCGGCTGAGGGATATTAAGGAGATTCACGAAGAAATCTATCAGGTAGTCAGAGATATTATTCTTGCTTAGGAAGCGTATGGTGTGGTGCTTATCAACGGGCTCATGTTCGCCCTTTTAATTGTATGAGCTCGTTCGTCCTTGGGCTCGGTCAAACTCGCTCGCTTCACTCGCTCAAACAGTTCCCTCGC
>Ga0067045_1030625_pt1 | contig 14591 bp, 18 predicted proteins | sample TerdegcTABiofilm_FD_59184 | JGI IMG/M metagenome (GOLD analysis project Ga0067045, IMG submission 59184) | Combined Assembly of (Gp0054472, Gp0054536) Wastewater bioreactor microbial communities from Singapore -Terephthalate degrading...
ACAGGCTGGAAAGCCTGTGCCACCAAATGTTGACTTTATTTTCTTGGTAATGCCCATCCGGAAACTCCGGCTGCACAGATGACGGAGCATGGGAGGGCTTGATAAATCAAGCCCCTACAAGAGGTGCACCTTGCAACTTGGGCTTTTCCGGATGAGCACTAACTAATGGCAAGGCTTCTTGGAGACGGAACTGATTTCCTGACAACGGCATCTGGGGGACGCCCGATTTTCTTCGGTGATTGTTGGCGGCAGAGCGGCGCCCCGTCGTACAATAAAAAAGGGGGGTTCCCCCCCCTTGAGAAAGACTGTGGAAACTCGGGTTACGGCCGGTTGGCCAGGGCCAGCCTCTGACCTTCCAGGAAGGCCCGCATACCGATCAGGCCGCTTTCCACGCCTTTGTTGACCATGGTGCTGGGGGCGCTGGTGTCTTTATCCAGACCTTTGGCCCGCAAGGCTTCGTTATTGGATTTCATGCCTTTTTCAATGGCCTGCAGGCCGTCCTGCACCATCCGGCCACCCTCGACGAAGGTGTCCAGGCAGCGGTACTGGCCTTCCAGGTTCCGGTTGGCCACGCAGACTTTCCATTCCTGCTGACCCTGATCCAGCAGCGCCATACCTTGTTTGGCTTTTTCCAGACCATCGGTGATGACCTTGTTGCCGGCGAGCACATCGGGCAGGCAGCCTTTATCCGTGCAGATCTGCACGTACTGCTTCATGCCCTGATCCACCGTGTTCACCCCTTCCCGCATGGTGTCACGGGCCTTGATCATCATTTCGATGCCCTTGGCAAACAGGGCTGGATCTTTGGCGGCCGAAGCCGGCAGGGCTGAAAAAGCCAATGCCACTACTGCGACGATGATGGCCAATTTTCCGAACAATTTCATCCTTTTTCCTCCTTCTGGTTTTCCCCACCAATGGTGGATGATAATTACATGGCAATAATACTTCCTCTGTTGAGGATAATCAACACTTTTTTCTGCGAATGCTAAATTTAATTTTAAAATTTGGGTGAGAAAATAATATAAGTGAGAGAGGCAAAGGCATGGTTGACATATATACCCTTTTCGGCTCGTTGGATGGTTAACTGAATCCTAAGAAGCAAAAAATCCTACTGCAGAGCTTCTTTAAGGGCCGTCCGTGCCTTTAGCGTTGGATAATGGTTATGTTCTTAAGGAGATAGAAGGACAGTGCTGCGCCATGGCCAGCTTGACAAGTAATACAACGATACCACCTTTGCAGCATTGTTTCAAGGTTTTTTTGATAAAAATGACGCCATCCAGCAATTTTTTCTCCCCGCTTATCAGGAGAAAACTACCTCTGCAGGTCAACCGCTGATTATTTCAGCCGGGAACTCCGGGTAATCCAAGGACAGTGATTTGATGGGGGTGATGAATCTCCACTTCACCAAAGGATTTTCACCGACCCACAATTTTCTGTAAGGCCTGAATCACTTCCTCATAATCGGGTTCGTTGGTTATTTCCGGGACCAGTTGAGCATATTGCACCACGCCCTGACGATCGAGGATAAAGACCGCCCGGGCCAGCAGCCGGAGTTCTTGGATGAGTACACCGAACGCCTGGCCAAAGGCGGCCTGGCGATGATCCGACAGGGTCTTGAGTCTCTGGACGCCGGCCGCGCCGCACCACCGTTTTTGGGCAAAAGGTAGATCCATGCTGACCGTCAGCATCTCCACCTCTGGTCCGAAACTGGCGGCCTCATCGTTGAACCGCCGGGTTTCCAGATCGCAGACGGGCGTGTCCAAGGATGGCACCGAGGTCAGCACCACTACCTTGCCACGCCACTGGGACAGTCTGACCGGATTGAGGTCGTTGTCCAGAAGCTCACAATCCGGGGCGGTCTGGCCGATCTTGATCTCATCGCCCAGCAGGGTTAACGGATTGCCATGGATGGTAACGGTTCGTTTGGTCATGCTGATCTCCCTTGTTGCGGCTGGTTGGCTATTTTGCTTTCCTTGGGGTAACCAGTTATCATGAGCCTTCGGCTCAGCTGAGATCATGAAAACCAGTGAAGCAGGCTTCCTTGCACATGCAAGCACCATTTTCAGAACAGAAAATAGGCATTCCTTATGCCGTTGGCAAGGGGATTGAGGCGAAGAAAACGCTTTTCCCCGGCATGGCGGGGAAAAAACCTTCCCTTGCCTGCGGTTGTGGTCATCGGCCGGTCCGGCTGGGGACCAGCTTCAGATAGGCCAGGCCCAGGTATTCGTGCCAGGCGATGGCGAGGTTTTTCAGATGCGTGCTGTGGGGGAAAAAATCACTCAGAGAAAATTCAGTGGGGGCGCGAAAATCGGCGGGGGCCGGAATCGGCTGCATTCCCAGGGATTGAAAGATGGCCATGGACCGGGGTAGATGAGAGGCGGAAGTTACCAGCAGGAAGGGGGCAGTCCCCACAATGGCTTTCACTCCCTGAGCGTTGCCGTGGGTGTCCAGGGAGTCCCTTTCGGTGATGATTTTGGCAGCCGGGACCCCAATTGCTCGGGCAAAGGCCGCCATCTTTTCGGCCAAACGTTCCGGGCCGCCGCCTGACATCACCAATTCCGGCTGCCCGGCCAGCAGGTGAAATAACCGGACCCCCTCCACCACCCGGGCCGCCGAACAGTCATCCAACCCACTGGTGGCGGGAACGCCGGCAATGGGGCGCACCCCAGCCGACAGGACGACGATATAGGATGTCTGGGAAGACAGGGAGGCCGAAAGCATGGGGGTATATTGTCGTTCCAAAGACTGCAGCACCGCGGTGGGGAGAGGAGCGGTAGTAAAGAGATAGAAACAGAGGACACCACTGCTCAGCCAGAAGAGGCCGGATCGCCGGTTCGGGGCTTTGGCCAGACGCCATAGGCCCAATACCATCAGGGCCAGGATGATGGTGCCGGGAGCCAGGAGGAGATCAATGATTTTTTTAGCAAGGAACATGGAGCAACCGTTCCCGTCGGTTACCCTCAACGGCACATAAAAAGCAAGGGCTTCTAAGCCCTTGTATTGGAAGTGATTTTATCGTGTCGGCCCATAACGGGTTTTCGGCTGATCCGAAGACAAACTTCCCCCTTGGCCCTGATTCTATCAATCTCCGGGGCACTGTTTCACCGGTTTCGGCAGGTTACCGGGGCCTGGGCGGATCGGGTCGGCTGTCGCGCTTTCGGCCTGGGCGGCGCGCCGGCGCGCTTTCTTCTGCGCCGGTCCGGGCCTAAAAGTCCTTGGCCAAAGAGTGGTTGCGCGCTGCCAGGCGCATCTCCAGTTCGGCTACATGCTCGGGACCGGGGTTCTCGACGGTGCAGAGCGGGTAAAAGGTGCACCAATGCTGGGAGCAGTTGCCGAAACAGCGCAGATAGCAGTCCGGGTTCCCCTCCTTGAGCTGGGAGCGCCGAAAGACATTGGCGACGGCTTCCCGGAAGTGGATGGGGCAAAGACCGTGACTATAACCTTCTTGGCCAGGTTCAGGTTCTCCCCATACCCGATTGCAACCCGGGGCAATGCATTTATATAACATCTTGGCCCCCCTTGCGGCCTTCCCCCACCGGCCGCAAAAGTATTATTAGTATAATATTTATTTTTCAAGAGTAACACCTTTTTTTTGACCGGGACCGCCAGGGGGGGAGAGCCTGCGGGGCTCGCCTGGCGGCCGGCGGTCCGAGTACTGTGAAGGCCGTTGATAGTGAGTCAACTCGTGTCTCTGACTCACCTGTTGCCTGCCATCCTATCAGGAGAGCCTCCTTTTCCCCAGAACAGTTGGGACAAATGTCACAGCCAGAGCAGCCTCGGAACGGGTTGCCTTTGCTGGACCGGAGGTGGATGCGGCTGCCGACAAAAAAATCCAGGAGCCGCCTTGACGGTGGCTTGCTTCTGTGCTAAGAAGGATGGTAATCTATCTGATAACTGGATCACGGTGCCCGGTGGGCTTAATAGGGAAGTGGGGTGCAAGTCCCCCGCGGACCCGCCGCTGTAAGCGAGGACAGAGGGCAACCAGCCACTGGTCTTTATCGAGACTGGGAAGGCGCCCCGAGGATGAGTCGCAAGCCAGAAGACCTGCCGTGATCATTGCTCCGCAGTTCCCGGGGACGGGAGGAGCGCGGCCTCGAGGTTGGGCTTGGAAAACGGCAAGTCCGCATCCTGTGTTCACAGGTGCGGATTTTTTTTTGGGATCTTTTCAGAGGAGAAGAGTCATGCACATTATGGAAGGTTTCCTGCCGGTGACCCATGCGGTGGGATGGAGCCTGGCATCCCTGCCCTTTGTGGGCTACGGGCTGCATGTCATTAAAAGGATCCTTCAAGAGAGGCCCCAGCAGCGGATGCTCCTGGGGGTGGCCACGGCCTTTACCTTTGTCCTGTCGGCCCTGAAAATGCCGTCGGTGACCGGCAGTTGTTCCCACCCCACCGGCACCGGCCTGGGGGCCATCCTCTTTGGGGCGGTGGCCATGGCTCCCATCGGTCTGGCAGTGTTGCTCTTTCAGGCATTGTTGTTGGCTCACGGCGGTCTGACCACCCTGGGGGCCAATGTCTTCTCCATGGCGGTGGTGGGGCCTTTTGCCGCCTACGGTATTTTTCGCCTGGCGACCAGACTGCGCCTCTCTTTCGGCCTCTCGGTTTTTTTGGCTGCAGCGGTCGCCGATCTGCTGACCTATCTCACCACCTCAGTCCAACTTGCTTGGGCCTTCCCCGATCCCAACGGCGGTTTCCTGGCTTCCTTCGGCAAGTTTGCCGCCATCTTTGCCGTCACCCAGATACCCCTGGCGGTGAGCGAAGGGTTGCTGAGCGTGGTGGTGGTCAATGCCCTGAAGCGGTTTAATTCCCAGGAATTGCAGGAAATGCAGGTGTTGACCCGACAGGAGGTCCAGGCATGAAACGGTATAAAAATTTCTGGCTGCTCTGCGGCGTGGTCATCCTGTTGGTCCTCCCTCTGCTGTTGGTCCAGAAACCCGATCCTGGTCAGGGCGAAGCAGAGATTTTTTCCGGGGCGGACGGGCAGGCCAAAGAGTTGGTCACTGCCATCGCCCCCCATTATAAACCCTGGCTGGAACCCGTCCTGCAGCCGCCCAGCGGCGAGATCGAGTCCTTCCTTTTTGCCGTCCAGGCGGCCCTGGGAGCAGGTTTTATCGGCTACTATCTGGGCAGTGCTGCTACTGCCGCCAAGAACAAGGCGAGATCGTGAGATGTTTTGGGAGCAATGGGCCTATCGCAGCCGGTGGCGGCTAATCCATCCTGGCGCCAAGGGCCTGGTCGCCCTGGCTGCCTTCGGTAGTGCCTTTATTGCCTCCCGGCCGGGCTACCTACTGATCCTGGCTCTGGTTCTGGCCGCAGCCACCATACGGGGAGGCGGTTTGCCCTGGCGAGTGTATCTCCGGGCTCTTCTGCCGCCTCTCGCCTTTCTCCTGGTGGGCACAGCCACTCTGGCCGTCACCGTCCAGGCCGGGGCCGGTTTCTGGCCGTTGGCGGTCGGTCTGGAGCCGAGCCAATTTCCCCAGGCGGTGCTCATCGGTAGCCGGTCCTTGGCCTGCCTGACCGCCCTGCTCTTCCTATCCGGGACGACCCCGCTCAACGATCTGCTGGTCCTGCTGCGGCGGCTCAAGGTGCCTCAGGTCCTGTTGGAGATTATGACCCTGGGTTACCGCACCATCTTTATTTTCTCAGCCTGCGCCCAGGATATGACCATGGCCCAGAAGTCACGGCTGGGCTATGCCACCTTGGGGGCAGCCCGCCGCTCTCTGGGGAATATGGTGGCGGTTTTAGCGACCCAGATCGGGGCCCGGGCCGCGGCCATGACCCTGGCGGCCGCAGCCCGGGGGAGCGATGGTCCGTTGATGTTTTTGGACCAGGAATTTCCCCCCGGCCGAAGGAGCTTCCTGGTGGCCCTGGCCGCCGCTCTGGTGATGGTGAGCGCCGCGGCGGTCGCCTCGTGATCCGGCCCATGACCCCACCTTTTCTCGCTCTCGAAGCAGTAACCTATACTTATCAGGACGGCAGTCCCGGGCTGGTGGACTGTTCTCTGGCCATCGCCCGTCACAGTCGAACGGCGGTGCTCGGGTTGAACGGCTCCGGCAAAACCACTCTCTGCCTCCATCTGAACGGGCTGCTGCGGCCGCAGGCAGGGACGGTATGGTTTGACGGGGCCCCCATGGACTACAGCCGAGCGGGTCTGAAAAACTTGCGGGCCCGAGTGGGGTTGGTCTTTCAGAACCCCGAAACCCAACTCCTGTCGGCCAGCGTGGAGGAGGACGTCTCCTTCGGTCCCATGAATCTGGGCCTGCCCCGGTCGGTGGTGCGGAAACGGGTCGATGCAGCCCTAGCTGCAGTAGGCCTGACCGAGGCTGCGTCCAAGCCGGTGCACAACCTCAGTTTCGGTCAGAAGAAACGGGTATGTCTGGCGGGGGTTTTGGCCATGCAGCCCGAGGTCATCGTCCTGGACGAACCCTTCGCCGGCCTGGATGTACCCATGCAACGGGAGTTGCAAGGCATTCTGGAAAGGCTGGGGCAGCAAGGCCTCACCATGGTAATCTGTAGTCATGACCCGGATTTTGCTTATGAATGGGCCGATCAATGGCACATTCTGGCAGCCGGTAGACTGGCGGCGAGTTTTGCCCCGGAACAGATCCCGACGGCCCTGCCCCGTCTGGCGGAACTGGGTCTGGGCCTCCCCAAGGTGGCGGAACTCTATAAAGAATTGGTGGCGTCAGGTCGGCTGACTGCGGCTGCGGCGCCGCCTCGGGGTCACAGCGACCTGCTGGCCCGGCTGCGGCAGACCGCTGGGAGCAAATGCCAGCCAGCCGCAGGGTCAGAAGGCAGGAGTAGGAAATAGCCGGTAGACAGAAAATTCCTTGAGGAGGTCGGATCGACGGGGGCGGCCCCGTCAACTACGTGGTCATCCGGAAACCTCGAACCAAGCCCCCACCAGGGAGCCTGACCATTCACGCCCCTACCAGGGAATTGTTCCTCCCCCTGCGCTTCCCATTAAGGTAGTGCCCGTTGTGGGATGGGCACCGGCCCATCGCCTTCCCAAGCTCGCCCCTCCGTCTAGCGGACACTGCCTCAATCAGGACTGCCCGGGAGTCGGCTGCACACTGCTGACCCGGGGAATAAACTCCCGGCCTTGCCGACGGCCCGCCTCCCAGATGGCGCTGAAGAGGTCTACCAGGCGGATGCGATCAGGCTGATAGATGAGGATAAAGTGATCGGCCTCGGGGACATACTGAATGGACAAGACGCCCGGCAAGGGTTTGACGGCTTCGCAGACTGCGTCCGGGCAGCCGCTTCAGGTGAAGCCGCCCCGTTGCATCATACCTTGGACGTTCAGGATAAGTTGGAGGGATTCAGCGGACATGATTCGCGTTCTCCAGGCGGCGGCACAACTCCCGATATTCGGCCGGGGTGTCCATTTCCAGGACCACCCCTTCATCGGCCACCGGCAGCAACAGGACCCGGTCGGGGTGCCGGTTGATGATGTCGTGGAGGTTCAGCCCTTCGTAGGCGGCGGTTAGGAGTTGACGGGGAAAGAGAGTGGGATGGCCCCGCCGGTCCCCAAAGGTGGGAATGATGATCTTATCGGGTTGTTCCAGGGCCGTGGCCACGATCTCTTTTATGGTGTCGGCCTGCACCAGGGGATGGTCCACCAGGCAGATCAGAGCGGCCCGGCATTGGGGGGCCATGGCCTGGAGGCCGAGGCGCACGGATTTGACCATATCGCTCTGGGGCAAGGTGTTATAGAGAATTTTGATGGACATATCTTTGAGGTGAGCGGCCGCCGGTTCGCTGCCGCCTCCCAAAACCACGATGATTTCGCTGACGGAGCCATGGAGCAAGGGCGTCAGGCAATGCAGGATGGCGGGTTTATCGTTCAGGGGCAGCAAGGCCTTGGGCTGACCCATCCGGCTGGAGGAGCCGGCGGCTAAGAGCAGAGCTGAGATGAGCGGTGGCATGGTTCCTCCGTTGGGCTATGAGTTGAGCCGCAATGCTGACGGCGATTTCCGCCGGGCCCACGGCCCCCACCTCCAGGCCCACCGGGGCGTGGACCCGAGCCAGATCAGCGGGGCTATGGCCTTGAGCCAGGAGATTTCGAGCCAGGGCTTCCTTTTTACGGCGACTGGCCAGGAGGCCGATATACCGGGCCGGCGTCTGTAAGGCTGCCGTTAAGGCAGCCTCGTCATGCTGATGGCTGCGGCTGGCAATGACAATATAAAGGTTCTCTCCAGCGGCCGGAACCGGCAAAGGAGCAGCATAATCGGTCAGCTGCCGGAAGTGCACTTGCCTGAGCTCCGGCGGCAGGGTGAGGGGACGGTCGTCCCAGACCGTTACCTGGAAGCCGATGAACACCGCCAAGGCGGCCAAAGCCTGGCCCACATGCCCGGCCCCGATGATGTATAACACCGGGGCCGGCAGCACCGGGTCCAGATAAACCGTCACCCGCCCCCCGCAGCGGCGGGGATCGCCGCTGCCCAGATCTACCTCCAGGAGGCGGGGGGCGCCGGCCTCCAAGACTTCCCAGGCAGCCTGGATCACCTGCGCCTCCAATTCCCCGCCGCCCACGGTACCCAGGGTGGTGCCGTCGGCCTGGAGCACCAACTTGGCCCCCACCTTCTGCGGGGTTGACCCCTGGGCGGCCACGATTACGGCCAAAACCGCCGGTTGTCCCTGAGCCTGACAGGCGGCCAGGGCCGAGAAGAGGGACGGTGGAGGCGTCGCTAGGCTCATCTGTTCTCTCGCCTTGGGCAAGGCAAATACGGTCAGATCGGGGCCGATGGCAAAAGCCCCCTGGGATCGTTAGACCGTGCCATACAAAAGGAATATATCCTATCAGGAGGGGGGAGGCAATGCCAATCGGCCGGCCTCAGGACCGATAAGACCCGCTGCCGACCTGGACGGCTGGAAGATTTTCCTTGCCTTTGGCCCCGCCCAGGTGTATAAAGAATTAATCTGGAGGTGAACCTCCGGGACTACATCGGCTTGATTTTTCATGCCAAAGGCCATGAAGGCTTGTTGCCCTGTTTTCGGGCGTCCGCCATCATGGCTTTTTTGTTTGGGGGGCAACCTAAATATGCACATCTCCGAAGGGGTTTTAGGCCCCGCCGTCCTGGCCGGCGGCGCCGCCCTGGCCGCGGCCGGCACCGCCATCGGCCTGAAAAAAATGGATTACGAGGCCATCCCCCGGGTGGCCATCCTCTCCGCCGCCTTTTTCGTCGCCACGCTTATTCATGTACCGGTGGGACCGGTGGGGGCCCATCTGGTCTTAAATGGCCTCATGGGCCTGCTCCTGGGCTGGGTGGCCGTGCCGGCCATCCTCATCGCCCTGTTGTTGCAGGCCCTGCTTTTCCAGTTCGGCGGCCTCACCGTCCTGGGGGTGAACACCGTCATTATGGCGGCCCCCGCGGTAATAGCCTATTATGTCTTTCGGCCGCTGCTGCGGCGGCCAGGGGGCACCGCCGCGGTGGGGGCCTTTGCCTGCGGTTTCACGGCCATCCTGCTCAGCGGCCTGCTCATGGCCGCGGCCCTGCTCTTTACCGGCGAGGCCTTCTGGCCGGCCGCGCAGCTGGCCCTGGTGGCCCACCTGCCGGTGATGATCATCGAAGGCCTGGTGACCCTGTTCGTCTTCCAGTATTTCAAAAAGACCCAACCGGCACTGCTGGCCAAGTTGTATGCTTAGGGGCAGAGGGAAGAGGGCGGTAGGCAGTAGGCAGCATTAGATTGCAGGTCGTGCTCGCCCCTGTGGGCCTGATGCCAAAACCTCGGTTTACGTTATGCCCGAGATAATTATATATCTAATTGCAATTAGTTAGAAAATAAAGTTCATAGTTCATAGTAACTGGCGGCCAGCCTTGTAGGGTGGGCACTGCCCACCTTTGGCCCACTTTATTTTCATGATTCGCGGGTGACTTTTGTAACTCATGGCAATTACCAAGAAAATAAAGTTCCCGGTTGCCAGTTCCCAGAAGAGCTTTTCTTTCAGTGGGGCGGGCCTCTGTGCCCGCCCAAGGTAGCCAAAGACGATGACCTTTATTTCCATGGTTGGCGGGTGACTTCTGTAAGTCATGGCAATTACCAAGAAAATAAAGTTGTCAGTGAGATGGTTTCTGGTTTCTGTTCTGAAAATGATGCTTGCCTGTGCAGGGAAGCCTGCTCCACTGGTTTTCATGATCTCAGCTGAGCCGAAGGCTCATGATAACTGGTTTCCGGTTTCCGGAAGAGTTTCTCTTTTAGGCTCTCTTTTAGTGGGGCGGGCCTCCGTGCCCGCCCAAGTTAACCAATGGCAGCGACCTTTATTTCCATGGTTCGCGGGTGACTTTTGTAACTCATGGCAATTACCAAGAAAATAAAGTTGCCAGTGGTCAGCAAAGTCGGTTTCCGGTTTCCGGAAGAGCTTCTCTTTTAGGCTCCCTTTTAGTGGGGCGGGCCTCCGTGCCCGCCCAAATGAGAAAAACCAACGGAGAGGGATGATGTCTAATTTAGGCAATTGGCGCCGTCCGGCAGGCATCGGCCTGTTGAGCTTATGTCTGCTGCTGCTCTGGCACGGACCGGCGCTGGCCCACCGCGTCCTGGTCTTTGCCTTTGCCGAGGGCGGCAACATTATGGTGGAAAGCAAGCTGGTGCCGGATACGCCTGTGAAAGAGGGCAAGGTAACCGTCAGCGACAAACAGAGCGGCCAGGTGTTGGCCACCGGGCAGACCGATGCCCAGGGGAAATTCTCCTGCCCCATACCAGCCGAGGCTGCGGCCAGGCGGGCCGACCTGCTCATTGTGGTGGAGGCCGGCATGGGGCACAAAGGGGAATGGCTCCTGAAGGCGGAGAAGTATCTGCCCGGCGGTTCGCCGGCCGGGACCGCTGCTCCTGCCCCGCCGGCGACTCCCCCGGCCGCCCCGACTGCCACCGGGGCCCCGGCTGGCCCGGCAGCCCAGTCGGTGGCCGCCCAGGACCTGGAAGCGGCCGTGGCCAGGGTGATGGCAAGGGAGTTGGCGCCGGTCAAGGAGATGTTGGCCGAGCTGACGGTGCACCGCACCTCCCTGACGGATATCATCGGCGGCCTGGGCTATATCCTGGGGATCTTCGGCCTGTGGGCCTATTTCCTCAGCAAGAGGTCGGGGAGATCGTGAGCGGTATTGCTGAGCCGTTTTCCGAAGGGCAGTCCCTGGCCCACCGCCTGGACCCCCGGGGCAAGATCGTCGTCGCCGCCCTCTTTGCCACCATCATAGCCGTGGCCCAGTCCCTGGCCGCGGTCCTGGGCGGCCTTGCCCTGGCCGGCCTCTGGCTGCTGCTGGCCCGGCTGCCGGCCCGCAAGGTCCTGGGCAAACTGCTGGCCGTCAACAGTTTCATCATTTTTCTCTGGCTGGTGCTGCCCTTCAGCTATCCGGGCGAGCCCCTCTTTACCCTGGGCCCCTTGACCGCCAGCCGTCAGGGAATCTGGTTTACGGCTCTGATTACCCTGAAGTCCAACGCCATCATCATCGGCCTCATCGCCCTCATTGCCACGGTGCCGGTGGTGACCTTGGGGCAGGCCCTGCACAGTTTGCGGCTGCCGAACAAGCTCTGTCATTTATTGCTCTTTACCTACCGCTACCTCTATGTTTTTGAGGAAGAATACCAGCGCTTGCTCACGGCCATGAAGATTCGGGGCTTTAGGCCCCGGACCAATCTCCATACCTATCGCTCGTATGCCTATCTGGCCGCCATGCTCCTGGTGCGCAGTTCGGAGCGGGCCGAACGGGTCTTCCAGGCCATGCTCTGCCGGGGCTTCCGGGGCGTCTTTTACAGCCTGCGCACCTTCTCCTGGCAGCGCCAGGACGGCGTCTTTCTGGCCGGTTCCCTGCTGGCCCTGGGAGCCCTGGTGCTGGCCGAGTGGCGCCTGCCCCGGTTAGTGTGAGGAACCCATGTCCGAACCCTTGATCAGCGTCGATCGCATCACCTTTGCCTATCCGGGCGCAGCCAAGCCGGTCTTCCAGGATTTCAGTTTTCAGCTCGGCCCCCATGATCACCTGGGTCTCATCGGCCCCAACGGCAGCGGCAAGACCACCCTCCTGCACCTGATCATGGGCCTGCTCCGGCCCCAGGCCGGGCGGATTATCATCTTCGGCCGGGAGGTCAGGACCGAACCGGATTTCGTCCCGGTGCGCCAGCAGGTTGGCCTGCTCTTCCAGAACGCCGACGATCAGCTCTTCTGCCCCACGGTCCTGGAGGACGTGGCCTTCGGGCCGCTGAATCTGGGGAAAACCCCGGCCGAGGCCCGGGAGATTGCCCTGACGACCCTGGAGCAGCTGGGGCTGGCCGGCTTTGCCGACCGGGTGACCTATAAACTCTCGGGCGGCGAGAAACGTCTGGTCTCCCTGGCCACGATCCTGGCCATGCAGCCCAAAGTCCTGCTCCTGGACGAGCCCACCACCGGTCTGGATGAAGCCACCAAGCATCGGCTCATTCATATTATGCAGGATTTGCCCATCCCCTTTGTGGTCGTTTCTCATGAACCCAATTTTTTACACAGCACGGTGCGCCATTGCTGCCACCTGCATACAGATTTCTGTGAAATCAAACCGATGCGACTGGAGGAGTTGTTGAATGAGAGGGATTGCTGTTCTCCTGGTGATTCTCTTAAACCTGTTATGGTGTCCACCAACGTGGTCGGCCCAGCCGAGTGAAAAATCCCCTACCGTCGGCAGCGACGAAACGACCTCTACAGAACCCGAAAGAACGGCTGGTCCCGGCCAGGGATTTGAAGTCTGCGAGCCGGGCGAGGCCTGTCCCACCACCTTCGGGCCCATCATCACGGATACGGCGGCAGTTATTGAAAAAGGGAAATTTTCCCTGCAGCCTACCTGGGAATACAGCATAGTCACCAATAGTTTTTCTTCAAGTTGGCGGCGGGTCTCGGCTGGCGGAGATTATGCCAGTTTCAACCAATATGTGAAATTAACCTATGGTCTCTGGGATAATTTGGAAGTATTCGTCGAAATGGTCACCTATTCCCACAACTGGGCCAGGAGGGTCAATGAGCCCGGCCCGCGCGGCGAAACCTCCGCTGATTTCGGCAGCATCGGCGATACTCTGTTGGTCTTGAAATATCAATTTACCCAAGAAGGACCGATTATGCCCATTATCACCGGCTATTTCGGCACAGAGTTCCCCACCGGCCATTATCGCCATTTCAACCCTGGCCGCTTGGGGACTGATCAGACCGGCGAAGGGGCCTACCGTTTCTACCTCGGCGCCAATCTGCAGAAATATCTGGAGCCGTTTATTGTCTATGGCAATATCTGGTATAGGATCGGCACATCCTACAAGACCGATGGCGAAGACTCCTTGGGGAATCCCATCCAAGTCCGAGTCCATCCTCGCAATAGTGTGGTCATCAACCTGGCCGCTGAATACCCGCTGACCAAAAAGTGGGTGGCCCTCCTGGAAGTTCTCAGCAACTGGGATACCGGTTTCCAGTTGACTGGCAGTAGATTCAATCAGCCTGCGGGGTCACTGCTAGCCGTATCACCGGGCATCGAATACATGGCCACGGAGAAGCTGTCCATGGCTTTGGGTTTGTATGTCGATGTAATCGGAAAGAATAATGACGCCACCGTCACCCCGATTTTCTCACTGGTGTATGCGTTTTAAAGGCCAAGGTCCCGGGTTGCAGGTCAATAACATTCCACTATGACCGGCCCCATGGTGGCAGATTTAATTAGCAACTTTCTCCAGAAATTAGAAAACGAATCCATTCAAGGAGATACATATGCAACAACTCATCATAAGCGGCATCCTGGCGTTTCTGCTCTTCCTGCCGATGACGACCGCTCAGGCCCATTTCGGTCTCATCCTGCCCGACAAGTCTATGGTGGTGCAGGGGGACAACACCGATCTAAACCTCACCCTGGCCTTCCTCCACCCCTTTGAGCAGAAGGGCATGACCATGGCCAAACCCAGGGCCTTCGGCGTCAAGGTGGGGAAAGAAAAGACCGACCTGCTGAAATCCCTACAGGAGACCAAGGTCCTGGACCAGACGGCCTGGCAGACCACCTATACCCTGAAGAAACCGGGGGTCTACGCCTTTTATTTTGATCCCGAACCCTATTGGGAGCCGGCAGAAGAGAAGTTCATCGTGCATCAGACCAAGACCTATGTGGCCGCCCTGGGCGATGAGGAAAACTGGGATCAGGAAGTGGGCCTTAAGGCCGAAATCATCCCCCTGACCCGGCCCTTCGGCCTCTATGCCGGCAACGTCTTTCAGGGGCTGGTGAAATTCAAGGGGAAACCGGTGGCCAACTGCGATGTGGAAGTGGAATTCTGGAATCCCGGTGGCAAGGTCAGCGCGCCCAACGATTACTTCGTGGCCCAGGTGGTCAAGACCGACAAGAACGGAGTCTTCACCTTCGCGCCGCCGGCGGCCGGCTGGTGGGGCTTTGCGGCCCTGAACGAAGAGAAAGAGGCCATCATGCACGAAGGGAAGAAACGGACTGCCGAATACGGCGCCGTGCTCTGGGTGCAATTCACCGACTGGCCGGGGGCGGCGAAGTAATCGTCCCCTGCTCTTCTGGTAAGGAGGTAGGCTGAGAAAGGAGGGCTTCGGGCCCCTCCTCCATACTATAGTCAGGTAAATTCCCATGGAGGGG